>Ga0193742_1001933_pt1 | contig 12064 bp, 12 predicted proteins | sample L2c1metaG_FD_165511 | JGI IMG/M metagenome (GOLD analysis project Ga0193742, IMG submission 165511) | Soil microbial communities from a riparian zone of the East river system, Colorado, United States - L2c1 | ecosystem: Environmental > Terrestrial > Soil > Riparian zone | place: USA: East River... | reverse complement strand
CAGTAGATCCACAGGATGCCGAGCGCCAGCGAGGCGACCGCCATGCCGTTCGTCGGGCGGGGCGGCGGCCAGCCGGGTTGCTGGTAACCCTGCGGGTAGGCCCCGGGTGGGTACCCGGGCTGCTGGTAGCCGGCGGGCGGGTACGGCGCGGGCCCGGGCGGCGGATAGCCACCGGTCGGATAGCCGCCGGGGTGCGTGTAGGCGCCGGGCGGATAGTCACCTTGTGGATAACCGGGCCACGCACCGCCGGCACCGGGCGAGCCACCCGGCGGGTACCCCTGCCACTCCGCACCGGGCACGCTTCCCCGGCCCGGGAACCCGCCCGGCGGATACCCCTGCCATTCGCTGCCGGCGGCGGCACCGGCAGCGGACAGCTGCTCAGTCCTGGGCGCACCCTCAGCGCCGGTGGCCGCACGCTCGTCTCCCGGCACCTGGTCGCTGCCGGACCCGCCTTCCTCCGACGGAGCCTCCGTACCGGCCGATTCCGCGCCGGCCGATTCCGCGCCGGCAGACGGCGCCTCGGTACCGGCCGATTCCGCGCCGGCCGGCTGCCCGACGGCTGGCGTCGGCGACGTCACCGCCTCAGTGGGACCTGGAACCCCGCCCTGCGCGGGCGCGGGGCCGGCCTCGGGCGTCCGCTCGGGCGGCCGGGCGCCGTCAGTCCCGGGCTCGCGCGAGGTGCCGGATCCGCGGTCGGCGGGCTGGTCTGGCTCGGTCATGCGACACTCCGGAGGGCTGGTTCGAACGGTACTCACGACGGGTCGACCCGGCAGCCGGGCACGCTACCGCCGGGCAGACGATGATCTCCAGCATTAATCGCCGAAGCTACCGGTACCGGCCGGTCAGACCAGCGGTTTGAGCCCCATCGGGTTGCCGGCGAAGAATCCGCCGCTGTCGACGATCTCCTGGACGAGCGGGCCGGCCAGCTCCGCCAGCCGATCACAGCGCTGGTCCCCGAGGGCTGACCAGGCTGCCGAGGTGCCCAGATCGGTGCGGTCCTCGACCCAGGTGCGCAGGGCCGCGCCAGCCGCGGTCAGCGCGCCGGACTCGTCGAGAAGTCCACGCGCCGCCAACCGCTCGGCGGCGGCGGTCCAGTCCTCGGGCGACCAGCCACGCGCTTTTCGCAGGTTCTCCCCGTCGACGCGGCCATCGGCGGCGAAGGCCACCAACGCCTCACACGGATCGAGCCCGGCGCTGACCAGAGCCGCGACGTGCCCGTCTCCCCTCGACTCCCGCAGCAGTGTCTGCGCATGCCACAGCACCAGGTGCGGGTCGGTGGGCCAGTCCAGCGCGGCGTTCGCCGCCGCCAACGGCCGGCCGGCGACCGGTGCGGCCAGCGCGGCATCCCGAGCGAGCTCGGCGGCCTCGGCGAGCTCGGGAGACCGCACGGTGGCGCCGAGCAGGCGGCGCAACGCCGCGTCCACGCTGCTGGTGCGAGCGGCCAGGAAGGCATCCGGTCCCGCCGCCTGCCACGTCGCCGGAACCGCGCGGCCCACCATGGCGGGGTGGAAGTTGTAGAACGTGGCGGCGACCACCTCGGCGGGCACCGCGCCGAGCGGGGCCGCGCGCAGGCCGAAGTAGCTCATCCAGCCGCCCTTGCAGCCGAGCTCGGTGGTGCGCTCCCGCGACTCCGGCGCGAAGTACGTCACCGTGTGGTACGGCTCCAGCGCCCGCCACATCCGACGGGCGCGGGCGATCTGCTCAGAATCGGGCCGGCTCACGGCATTCCCCCTACTCGGCTATGGCGCGCCGCGGCCCTCCCCCGGCGTCGCCGCTGCGCGACTGGCGTCCAACATCGCTGCCACCAGGGTTGCGGTTCCCCTGGCGACCTCGAGCATCGTGCTGACCGTACGCCGCACCTCGGCGTCGTCCCGGTCGGTTCGAGGGCGGCGACGACGGCACCTCGTCAGCCTCGACCTGCTCACCGATCCACCCTGCTCCGCCTCCGCAAAGCGGACCCGCCAACGCCCGCCCCCGTCGTGGTGGTTCGATTTGGTCACGACAGCACCTCCGGCCTCACGAGGGAGAGTCGAACTACGCGCAAGGCAGTCCTGTGCAGTCGTTGCTCCCCGATCGTGTCATTCGTCACGCACCGCACATCGTCGATGTCACCGACTTGGCGGAGCACCAACCGCATTGGGCACTCGTTAAACCAACCCGGGTGCACTTGCACTCACCCGGACACCGATCAGCGGCCGCGCCGCCGGCCGAACTATTCGATCGCCTGAGAGGACCCCGAATGACCTCGGACAACCCGGTCGCCGACCGGCTGCTGACCGACGCCCGCAAGAAGACCGCGCGCCTGGACAGCCCCGCGCTCGCCAAGGGCGCCCTGATCGTCGGGATCGTGGCAGTGCTGGCCAGCCCGATCTCGATTGCCGGCTGGATCCTCGGCGCCATCGCCGTCGGTCTCGGCGTACCGGGCGTGCAGCGCCCGGCGTCCGCCAAGCAGGCGAAGATCGCCATTGCGCTCGGCGTCGTCGCCATCCTGATCGGCGTGTTCTTCTTCACCTGGAACATCGCCCAGCGCTGACCAACGATGGCTGCCCGGCCCAGGCCGGGCAGCCATCACCGGTTCACCCACTGAGCCGCTGACCGCTTGCTCCGCTCCGTTCAGCCGTCGGAGAGTTGCCGGTTGACGCGATCCACCTTCGCGTGGAGCTGGTCGACGTGTCCCGGCCGGATGTCCGCCTTGAGTACGAGGCTCACCCTCGGCGCTCTGGCCTGAACGGCCTCCACGGCGCGCTTCACGACTGCCATCCCCTCATCCCAGTCCGCCGCCTCGATCGTGGTGAACATCGAGGTTGTCTCGTTGGGTAGCCCGGACTGCCGGACGACCCGCACCGCCTCGGCGACGGCGTCGCCGACACTGTCCGAACTCCCACCCGAGGGCGCCACGCTAAAGGCAATAAGCATGTGGCCAGCCTGCCGCATGCCGGCCCGCGACGCCGACCGTCCACGCCGCCACAGGTTGGACATTCGCTACCGCGGTCGGCCCGATTGGCGGTAGACGCTGCTAGCGTCGGTGCCCATGACGTCGCGTGATCCTCTTCCCTTCGACCCCATCGCTCGCGCGGCGTCGTTGTGGGAGACCCGAATCGGGCCTGCCGGCACCATGGCCGCGGTAACCAGCGTGATGCGCGTTCAGCAGATCCTCCTTTCCGCGACCGATGCCGCTCTCCGCCCTCACGGACTCACGTTCGCCCGCTACGAGGCGCTGGTTCTGCTCAGTTTTGCCCGTCGCGGCAGCCTTCCGATGCGAGTCATGGGTGAGCGCCTTCAGCTGCACCCGACCAGCGTGACCAACATCGTCGACCGCCTCGAGGGCGACGGACTGGTCAAGCGGACGCCACACCCGAGTGATCGACGCGCCACCCTCGTCGCCATCACCGAGGCGGGCGAGTCCCGCCGGGCCGACGCGACGAAGTCCCTCACCGATCTCGATTTCGGACTCGTCGGGCTGACCGACCGCCAGGCCGATCAGCTCACCGAGCTTCTCGAACGGGTCCGGCGTGCCGCCGGCGACTTCACCTGACCCTCCTCCTGGGGACCGTCTGGTGGATCATCCAGCCGGCCGCTCGGCGCCCACCGCACAGGTCCACCAGAACACCTAGCGGACTTCCAACTGCACCAGCTGCGTGCCGAGTGACTCCAGTTCCGCCTCGAACACACCGGCTTGGTCCGCCACGAAGTCGAGCGACGCGGTACCCCCGGCCGGCACATCCACCTTTCGGTCGTAGCCGTGCAGATGGACCTCGTCGGCGACATCACTCGTGACCACGAGCGTGACCGGGCTGCCGAGGCGCACCGGCACCCGGCTCACCCCGCCCTGGACCGCACCCTTCGCATAGTGCACCTCGACCCGCTGAGCCGGCACCGAAGTGCCTGCCGGCCCAGGACTGGCCGCTGGCCCCGAAGTAGCCGCCGGTGCCGCCGAGGTAGCCGGGGCAGCCGGATGCGCACACCCCGCCACCGTCGCTATCCCGGCCACCCCCAGGGCTATCGCAGATAGCCCGCCCCGCATCTTCGGCCGTTGCCGCACGGTCACCACGCATTGCTCCTCATGTCGTCCCCGGTCAGGGGCTACCAGCATCAATCGTCAACATCTTCACGGACCGGGGGGACGTCCTCGCACGAGCCACGCCGGGCGGCCGAGCGCCAGCCCGGCCAGGAGCGCATCGTGGGCCGACCCCGCCTGCCGACCCTGGCGTGCCTGCGTCGGCCATCGCTCGGTGCTGATTCCCTCGACCGGGGCCGCCGAGCCGGGCCGCGGCCGCCGCGCCCCCACCTCCGACCGGCGCCGTACCCCACGGCCGCTCCGGCTCCGATCCCGGCCGCGCACCACGGATGGTCCGTCGGACTCCCCATGTACGCCCCCTTCCATCGCCCGCCCCGCACCTCGACGACCTCATGATGCCGTTAACGACCTATTGCGTCAACCTAGTTGACATCCTTCCCGTTCACGCCCACACTTCCCCTATGAGTCAGACCGATTGGCCGTTGCGCGCGGCGCGAGTGGCACGCGGTTGGTCGCAGTCCCGTGCGGCCGAGGAGCTCGCCTCAGTTGCCTCGGCGCGCGGGGTCGCGGTCGCGGCGCCGCTCAGCCTCAAGACCCAGCTCTCCCGCTGGGAGAACCAGCACGCCCAGCCCGAGGAGCATTACCGTGGGCTGCTCTGCGAGCTCTACGAGTCGACGGAGTCGGAGCTCGGGCTGAGCGAACCCAGTGGGCCGCCTGGCACCGACGCGGTGGGCGCGGATGCGCTCCGCGCGCAGCTCGCGGCCGCCGCGGCGGTGGACGAAACCGCGATCGAGCTGATCCGCGACCAACTACGCACGACTCGCGCGTTGGACGATCGCCTCGGCACCGCCGCCGTCGCCGGCTCTGCCTACGCCCAGCTGAGCTATCTCGAGGGCGCGCTCTGGCATACAACTCGCCCAGCGCACCGCCGCCGACTGGGTCGGCTCGTGGTCGACGCGGCGCCCCTCGCCGGTCGGCTCGCGCTCGACGGAGCCAGAGCGACGGAGGCGTGGCGGCACTACGAGACCGCGAAGGTCGGTGCACGCGAGGCCGAGTCCCCGACCCTGCTCGGCTACTCGATGGTCGAGCAGGCCACCGTCCTTGCCGACATCGGAGAGCGGGCCACCGCGCTCGAGCTTGTCGAACAGGGGGTCACGATGGTGGCCGCCGACACGCCGGGCCCGCAACGCGCCTGGTTCGAGGCGGCTCGAGGCGAGGCTCTGGCCACCGCCGGCGTGGCCAGGCCCGCCCACGAGGCCTACCGAAGCGCGGAGCAGCAGCTCAACGACCACCCCGTCGACAGCGACACCAGCTTCGCCGAAATACCGTTTCTGGAGTTCGACCTCGCCGCGCTACACCGGTACCGGGGGCACGGCCGCCGGTTGCTCCGTGAGGACCGGTCGGCGATCGAAGATCTACAGCTGGCCCTGCACGACGGCGGCGGCTCACTGAGAGAGATCGCCGCTGTTCATGTGGACCTGGTCCACGCCCACGGCGCAATCGGTCAACGCGCCGACGCGGCCCGGCATGCACGATCAGCGCGGGAGATCGCCACCAGGATCGGCTCAGCGCGGCTCACCGCCCAGCTCGACGCGCAGCAGCCGACGGCGGACCTCGAGCCGGCTAACCCGAGCTGACGGTTTCCATGAGTTCCTCGGATGCTGTGTACGGATCCAGCTCACCCGCGACGACCCGCTTGGCAAGTTCGGGCAGGTTGACACTCCCACGCACGTCGCCGATCCGAGCGCGGACCTGCTCGAGGGTGATCGCCTCGATCTCCGCCTCGGCCCGCCGTTGGCGGCGCCGGTCACGTTCACCGGACTTCGCCATCCACTCGCGATGCTCGTCCAGAGCATCGACCACGTCGTCGATCCCCTCCCCCTTCGACGCGATCGTCCGCACGATCGGGGCTTTCCAGGTCGATCCGTCCTGCTCGCGCCGCTCACCCAGCGAGAGCATGTACCGCAGGTCCCGCACAGTCTGGTCGGCGCCGTCCCGATCTGCCTTGTTCACCACGAAGACGTCCGCGACCTCCAGAATGCCGGCCTTCGCGGCCTGGATCCCGTCGCCCATGCCGGGCGCGAGCAGGACCACCGTCGTATCCGCGAGCGAGACAACCTCGATCTCGGACTGTCCGACGCCAACCGTCTCCACCAACACGACGTCACACCCGGCGGCGTCGAGCACCCGGAGCGCCTGTGGGGTTGCCCAGGAGAGTCCCCCCAGATGGCCCCGGGTGGCCATCGAGCGGATGAACACACCGCTGTCCGTGGCGTGGTCCTGCATCCGAACCCGATCCCCGAGCAAGGCGCCGCCGGAGAACGGAGAGGACGGGTCAACCGCAAGTACGCCAACCCTCTTGCCCTGCTTGCGCAAGGCAGTGACCAGCACCGACGTTGTGGTCGACTTACCGACACCCGGCGATCCGGTGAGGCCGACCACCTGCGCCCGCCCAGTGTGCGGAGCGAGCGCGGCGGCCACCTCCCGGAGCCGAGGGCTGGCGTCCTCGACCATCGAGATCAGTCGCGCAACGGCCCTCGGATCGCCGTCCTGTGCCCGCGTGACGAGATCCGAGACGTTGTGCTGGCGCGGCATGGGCCTGCGGTGCCCGATCCGGCGATCAGTTGGCTGCCGGCACGCGGAGCACGAGAGCGTCACCCTGGCCGCCGCCACCACACAGCGCCGCGACGCCGGTGCCGCCGCCCCGCCGGCGCAGCTCCAACGCCAGGTGCAACGCGATCCGAGCACCCGACATGCCGATCGGGTGGCCCAGCGCGATCGCCCCGCCGTTCACGTTGACCTTCTCCGGGTCGACGCCGAGCTTGCGCGTGGACACGACCCCGACCGCCGCGAAGGCCTCGTTGATCTCGATCAGGTCGAGATCAGCCGGCTCGATGCCATCCTTGCGACAGGCCGCCGCGATCGCGTTCGCCGGCTGCTCGTGGAGGCTGGCGTCCGGCCCGGCTACCACGCCGTGGGCACCGATCTCGGCCAGCCAGGTCAGCCCCAGCTCTTCAGCCTTGGCCTTGCTCATCACCACCACTGCCGCCGCGCCGTCGGAGATCTGCGACGCGGAGCCCGCGGTGATGGTGCCATCGGAGGAGAACGCGGGCCGCAGCCTGCCCAGGCTTTCCACCGTGGTGTCGCCGCGCACGCCCTCGTCGGTGTCCACGATCTTGGGGTCACCCTTGCGCTGGGGGACCGTGACCGGGGCGATCTCCTCGGCGAAGATTCCGCTTGCCGCCGCCTTGGCCGCAAGCTGGTGAGAGCGGGCCGAGAACTCGTCCTGCTCCTGCCGACTGAGCTCGTAGCGCGTGTTGAACTTCTCGGTGGACGCGCCCATCGCGCACTGGTCGAAAGCACAGAAGAGGCCGTCGTGGGCCATGTGGTCCAGGGCTGTCACCTCGCCGAACTTGTACCCCTCGCGGGACTTCGTCAGCAGGTGCGGCGCCTGTGTCATGGACTCCTGCCCGCCAGCCACGACGATGTCGAACTCACCCGCGCGAATCAGCTGGTCAGCGAGGGCGATCGCGTCGATGCCGGACAGGCAGACCTTGTTGATGGTCAGGGCCGGCACACTCATCGGGATACCGCCGGCCACGGCGGCCTGTCGCGCCGGGATCTGGCCCGCGCCCGCCGTCAGGACCTGCCCCATGATCACGTACTGCACCTGGTCCGGGCTGACACCGGCACGCTCCAGCGCGGCCTTGATCGCCACTCCACCGAGCTGCGCACCCGAGAAATCCTTCAACGAACCGAGCAGCCGGCCCATCGGGGTGCGAGCACCGGCAACGATCACGGACTGAGCCACAAGAAACCTCCAGCGACACCGACGGCGGTGGGTTGGCCCCAGACGATACCTGCGGGAACGCCTTGCGACCGGGTGAAGACCGGCACATTCCGGGAGTTCGATCCGTTACATTTCGGCCATGAACGAGCTGCGCGGGGTTGTGACAACCATCGATCATGTCGGCATCGCGGTTCCCGATCTGGATGCCGCAATCCAGTGGTACGCGGATGTCCTGGGCCTGGTTGCGACCCACGAGGAAGTCAACGAGGAGCAAGGTGTCCGAGAGGCGATGCTGAGCGCCCCGGGCGACAGCCAGGGTCCCGCCGTGCAGCTTCTCGCACCGCTCAACGACGAGTCGGCCATCGCGAAGTTCATCGGCCGCAACGGTCCTGGCATCCAGCAGATGGCTTACCGGGTCACCGACATCGACGCCGCCTGCGCACATCTCAGGGACAGGGGTGTGCGACTGCTCTACGAGGCGCCGCGCCGGGGCACCGCCGACTCGAGGATCAACTTCGTGCACCCGAAGGATGCCGGCGGAGTACTGATCGAGCTGGTGGAGCCGGCGGCCTCGCCGGCCCACTGAGGAGCGCACCCCGCGATCCGCCCTTCCCTCGGTCGCGTCCGGCTGCCGACAATCAGCGATCTAAGTCACAGGGCCCTTCCTAAAGTTAACTACCCACCAGTAGCGTTAGATATCCCAAGCAGGGTGGCTGGGCGCGAGACGCCTGCCCACGAACTCCCGGAGGCCCGGCGTGCAGGAGATCCGCGACGCGATCCTGGCCGACGAGCTCGATGCCGTCGGCGGATTGACTATCCCTGATCACTACCAGGGGGTGACCGTTCGAGCCGACGAAGTCGAGATGTTCGCCGGCATGCCCACCCGGGACAAGGACCCGCGCAAGAGCCTGCACCTCGACGACGTGGCGACGCCCGAGCTCGGCCCGGGCGAGGCGATCATCGCCGTGATGGCCAGCGCGATCAACTACAACACCGTCTGGACCTCGATCTTCGAGCCGCTGTCCACGTTCAGCTTCCTCAAACGCTACGGGCGGCTCTCGCCGCTGACCAAGAAGCACGACCTGCCGTATCACGTGGTGGGCTCGGATCTGGCCGGCGTCGTGCTGCGGACCGGTCCCGGTGTGCACCTGTGGAAGCCCGGCGACGAGGTCGTTGCGCACTGCCTGTCGGTGGAGCTGGAAAGCTCCGACGGCCACAACGACACGATGATGGACCCCGAGCAACGGATCTGGGGCTTCGAGACCAACTTCGGCGGCCTGGCCGAGCTCGCGCTGGTGAAGTCGAACCAGCTGATGCCGAAGCCCGATCATCTGACCTGGGAAGAGGCCGCCAGCCCCGGCTTGGTCAACTCGACGGCGTACCGCCAGCTGGTCTCCCGCAACGGCGCGGGAATGAAGCAGGGCGACACCGTGCTCATCTGGGGCGCTTCCGGCGGCCTTGGCTCCTACGCCACCCAGTTCGCGCTCAACGGCGGAGCGACCCCGGTCTGCGTGGTTTCCTCACCCGAGAAGGCGGAGATCTGCCGCCGAATGGGTGCCGAACTGATCATCGACCGCGCCGCCGAGGGGTACCGGTTCTGGAGTGACGATCAGCATCAGGACCCGAAGGAACAGCGGCGCTTCGGTGGTCGGATCCGCGAGCTGACCGGCGGCGACGACCCGGACATCGTCTTCGAGCACCCCGGTCGCGAGACCTTCGGTGCCAGCGTCTTCGTCGCCCGCAAGGGCGGCACCATCGTCACCTGCGCCTCGACCAGCGGGTACGAACACGTCTTCGACAACCGCTACCTCTGGATGAACCTGAAGCGGATTATCGGCTCACACTTCGCGAACTATCGGGAGGCCTGGGAGGCCAACCGCCTGGTCGCCAAGGGCAAGATCCACCCGACGCTGTCGCGGGTCTACTCGCTCGCCGAGACCGGCCAGGCCGCGTACGACGTGCACTCCAACGCCCACCAGGGCAAGGTCGGCGTCCTCTGCCTGGCCCCACAGGAAGGCCTCGGCGTCCGTGACCCGGAACGTCGTGAGAAGCACCTCACCGAAATCAACCGATTTCGCGGTGTGTAGTCATACTTGTCACTCTCTGGAGTGACTAACCGACCACGACGGCGTGACAGACACCGAGTACGGTAGGCACATGTCAGCAGGACAAGATCATCTCCCGGCCCCTGGATCAGCGTTCGCGGTTAGCCGCCGCGGCTACGATCCGGTCCAGGTTGATGATTACCTGAGACATCTTGATGCGCAGTTGCGCATGCTCGCGGCAGACCGGGACGCGGCAGTCGAGCAGAACGGTCAGCTGACCCGACAGGTGAACGTGGCCTGGGCGGAGACCGATCGGCTCAAGGGCCAGATGCGCCGGCTGTCCGCGCCACCGGAGAGCGTCGAGGGCATGAGCGAGCGGCTGCAGTCCATGCTGCGCTTGGCCCAGGACGAGGTGTCCGAGCGGCGTAAACGTGCTGAAGCCGAGGCGACGGAGATCGTCTCCAGGGCAGAGGCCGAGGCCGGCGAACTGCCCCGCCAGAACGAGTCGATCCGGCGTCAGCTGGAGCACGAGCGCAAGCAGCTCACCTTCGAGCGCAACAAGATCCTGGCCGACGCCCGCGAGGAAGCGGATCTGATTCGGAGCAAGGCGACGGCCGACGCTGACTCGATGCGCGCGACGGCGGCAGCAGAGGTCGAGGCGCTCCGCCAGCAGGCCGACGAGGACCGGCGCGCCCTCGACATGCAGAGTTCGGCCAAGCGGACCCAGGTCGAAGAGGACTTCGACATCGCGATGTCCGCACGTCGCGCCGAGGCAATGACCACGATCCACCGCAGCCAGGTCGCCAGCCGGGACGAGGCGAACGGGCTGATCTCGAATGCCCGGGCGGAAGCCGAACGGAGGGTCGCCGAGGCGCGGCACACTGCCGAGGCCACGGTCACCGAGGCCCGCCAGGCCGCCGACGCCACGATCGGCGCCGCCCAACAGCGGGTCGCGGAGCTCGATTCGGTTCGCGCGCACATGGTGGCCCGGCTCTCCGAGCTGCGCGGCGTGCTCGACAAGGCACTGCCTCAACTGGACCCGTCGAGCCAGCAGCAGCACACCGAACCGGCCGGGCCGGGCAGCGCACCGCCCGAGGGCCCGCCTGCTCACCTGCACAACGGGGCGGCCCTCGCATCGCCGGCACCCACCGGCCAGAACGGCGTTCCCGCCCCCAACGGCACTGCGTTCACCAGCAACGGCGCCGCCCCTGAGCTGCCGGCGACGGCACCGGCAGTGAGCGGCGCCGGGCAGTGGGACGGCGGGCCCAGCGGCACCTCACCCGGTATCCTGGAGCTCGAGGACACCGAGCCCGGATCTCCGACCAGCGGGGATGAGCTCAAGGGCAGCGAGCCCAGCGCCGCCGCTGGCGGCAACACTCCGCGAAACGACGGCGGCGACTCATCGAACGGTGAAGCGACGGACGCGGCGGCCGAACAGCCGTCGGCGTCGGAGTCGGCGGAGTCAGCGGTCGAGTCGGCACCGACCCCCCGCTCGAGCCCCGAGGTCCGGCCCAGCCCCCGTCGGCGCCGGCCCACACCAGCTGGCCGCCAGCGCTAGCCCGAACAGCCGACCACAACCAGCGCTAGCGGCCACCGCCAGCGCCAGCCGACCACCTCGGGCCGCGCCACGGACGTCCGGTTCAGCGAGCTGCTCGTCGCCCGGGGCGGCGACGATGGCGGGCGGCCCAGCAGGTGGTGTGCCAGTGACGACGCTGGTCGGCGTCGTCGTACTCGGTCGACATTTCGGAGCCCGTCGTGCCGTCGGCTTCGGCCTCGACCCCGACTCCGGCCGGCCAGACCACCAGATGGCCGACGCCGGGGGCGATCTCATGATCACAGCCGGGGCAGCGGTAGGTCTTTCGCCCCTGCACCCCGGGGATCGTGCGCACCATCCAGTCGCCGTCGGACGAGGACTCCGTCCGTGCCCAACCCAACGCGCCGGTCAGCAGCGGTCGGGGCGCCCCCGGCAGACCGACCAGGTCAGCTCGAGGTGGGCGGTTGCGGCGGGGCACGACACCAGTATCGGTCCTGACGCGTGAGCACCGCCATTGCTGGCCACGTGAGTTGGACCAGGTTTCACAATCGCGGCCGCCGCTCCGGATCCGCCGATGCCGCGGTCACCCAGACGGCCGCCCCCACCCACACAGGACGGCCGCCCCTACACAGGACGGCCGTCCACACCCACACAGGACGGCCGTCCACGCGCCGAAC
>Ga0193742_1001932_pt1 | contig 12064 bp, 11 predicted proteins | sample L2c1metaG_FD_165511 | JGI IMG/M metagenome (GOLD analysis project Ga0193742, IMG submission 165511) | Soil microbial communities from a riparian zone of the East river system, Colorado, United States - L2c1 | ecosystem: Environmental > Terrestrial > Soil > Riparian zone | place: USA: East River... | reverse complement strand
TCCAACGCTGCCAGATCTCTGCCCGCTGCTCCGCAGAAACCTCCACCCGCTTTCCTTGCGCCATACCCACCACCTTGAATGAGATCGTCTAATCAGATGGTGTTGCAGCGACCCGTTGAACTCGCAAACGATAAGAGACAATCCATTTCAACGGAGTGCGGTTGCTTCGCTATAGGGGCTTCCCTGGAATGAGAGCAAGAGAGCAACGCGGTTAAATGAAGAGGGGAAGGTACTCCCATCCGGGTGTGTCCCTTAGTCTGTACGGAGCGGGATGGAGGCGAGCGAAGTTGACACCAATGGGGCCAACGTGCGGAAGCGTTCTCTGCGGCCTGTCCAGTTTCATATGGATCGCTAAAGCGTGCGCTTATGCACCGCGACGAGACTGGATTCAATGGGGACACCGCCCCGCACCTCTGCCTGTAGCAATGCTTCGAACGGCGGTACGGGAGCGTTCAGTTGAATCCCGAGTTTCGCGTACAAGGTCTTGAGTTGCTCAGGATCACAGACGAATCTTGCCGCTGCTTCGGTCCCGTAGGTGTTCGTACCCGCGAGGATAAGCACTTTGTGGTGGGTAGATGGTCCGGAAGTCAGTGCGACGATAGCATAGACGACTCCGTTCGTCCCATAATCCACGCCGGGAGTCTCCACATAAAAGCTCGGCTCACTGCCCTCGGGTCTCTGATTGCGCACTGCCCCTTGAGCAAGAAAAGGAGGATCGATCCGAGACTTCAGGGTAAACTTTTCTAGCTGCGGCAATTGCTTGTAGGGGGTACTTTGCGCGGGACCACCGATAAAGATCAGGTTGTGCGAAAGAGCTTCGTCCCATGCAAACAACCCGGATCGCTGAATGCCCGACGCATCGCCCAACGCGTCCAATTGCTGCGTCAGCAATTGGACTGCCTCAACCTCGCCGGTTCCCGAGAAGATATTAATTGTCGCCTTCGAATCCAGCTTCGACGATGACTCGAGGCGAATGCTGTCCTCGAGAACTCCTGAAAAGACAGGGTTTGAATTGATGATCAGTGACGGCTGACCTCCTAATGCACAGGCCCAGAAGCTCTCTGCCGCGGTGGATACACCCTTTGGTGGACTCGGTCGGCTGGCACTGCCAAGCAGAAATGCGCTTACCGCAACGACGAACAAAGCAACGCCGTTTCGCAGGAGTTGACCGACGCGGAAGATCCTTCTCGGAGCAGGAGGAGGATTCTCGGGCGATGGAACTGCAGGACTGGTGGGCGCCGTTGTCGCGAGTGGCGTCGGTGACACAACAGGCTTACGGTAGGAAGCCGAAAGGACATATGACCCCTTGGGGAGACCGATGATAACCCGGTCTGCTAATCCTTCGCGGACATAATATGAATCCAGGCGGTCCCGCAGACGCGTCGCCAGTGTTCGCACTGTGGAATCCACGCGCGGATCGAAATCCGGTCCCCGGTCCAATGCCTCGGTTGCTATCTGATATTCCTTTACCGGAAGACTATCGCCCTTTCGTGTCTGCTCTCCAAGGAATAGGAGCATCTTTGTAATCGGGCCCGAATTTCTGAATCTGTCGCTTTGGGCAATGCGTTTGATCTGATCGGCGATCTCACCCGCCGTTGGGCTGGTCCCGTCACTCCCAACCGCATTCCCTAGGTGATAGGTGTGTTCCAATCCAGAGACAATTTTGGCCACCCTGCCATCACCCATACAGCGAGAATAGTCGAAAAGCATTAGAGTTCTGTAAATCTCCTCCAGCGGATAGAAGATGCCTATGCGCTGATCGTGGGTTAGGCTGTGAGTCCAGACGGACGCACAGCTCAGGGCCACAAGCGGAAGGGAGCCGGTCATGTCCTGCCCAAGGGCCTGGTCCGCATCCGCCACCTTCGGGATCTTCGCCAACCGCAGCCGAGCCGCCTCACTGCTGCGTTGCCGGCTTCTTTTCGGGGCCATCGCATCGCCGCAACCTCGGGCGCCAAGTTGCCAGACGCGATGCCTTTTGTGTTCGAAACCGATGATTGTCATCGAACGGATCGCAAGTATCCAACTTCGATATCGCCGCACCCTCGCCTCGTTCAGCTCGCAGGCGCAGGGTGTCGACAGCTCCTGAATCTCATCATGCAGAACTTCGCTCCGATCATCGTCCACGCCAGCAGTCTTCACGCACGCAATGCAGACCTGTGCCCATTCGAGCCCAACGGCTCGCGAGTCCGCGCTTGCTTGCCGATCGATAACATCGGAATCCGCCATCCTCGGCAACACACAAGGCGCTCAAAGCCGCGACTCCTGTCTGCCAACCTTGTCGCAGAAGCAAGCCGAGCCGATCCAAATCCCATGGCCTACCGCATCCGCCACACCAGCGGCTTCCTTCAAATGGCCTATCAAAACTGCCACTAGCAAATCTCGCACACCTCCGTGCCTTTCTCCGGGGCAGCCCTGATAGGGTCCTATCGTTTGTCAGGACTAATCTCTAGATCGGTTCCCAACCGAGTTCGATGAGCCCTATAAGAAGGGATGTCAAGAAAAATTCTTCCCCTTCCTCTCCGAAGGGATAGGGAGATGGATGTTGCGGCTTGCATTTAGCCCATCTCAGTTCTGGAGAGGCTGTGGGCATGACGCGTATTCCAGACCGACCAAGCCAGTTGATGGTTTCTACTCGACGGTTTCATGACGCGATGGCCGTTCGACGCCTTTGGTTCCGGAAGCTACACAAGCAGGAGCGGTGGCTCTGGTGGGCCAACCATGGTCCTATCTGAGAGACTCGAGGCCTACAGCTTTTTTGGGTTATGCGAGAGGGCATAGGGTGCATTTGAGACGTGGTGCTGAACGACAGCACGCGAGAGCGTCTAGTTCATTGATTGATACTCTCCCTCGACCCCGAGCGTCGCAAGAACCGATTGGCTAACCATCCGTAAGAAAACCCGCGGGATGGCCGGGTTCCTGTGGACGCTCAAGCTGCTTGCGATTTCAGATGTTCCGCGTCGAAACGTCCTCCTATTTTCCAAACAGGAGATGCATCTATCTATTCGCAGCTTGAGACCGCCGGTGAAGCTGTTTTTTTGTGATACTTTGTACCGGAATTGAGTGCCTCCGACTGAAATCGGATGCAACTAGCCATTGTTTCCCAAAGGCAAACCCCACGGGTTTTATGGACTAAGAGCAGCCCTCATTCGCAGCGGATAACATTTTGGCGAGGCACAGCTGCGTATCTCGTGTTCTGGTATTCCAACAAAATCGAAGACAATGACGTTAGAGGTGTGCCCATCCTAAAAGATGCCTAACGCTTTCGTTGTCATGCATGGCCCGTGAACGGCCCAACTTTCTGCGCGGACGGCATTTTGGCGAACCACAGGATTGCAAGGGGCTGCACGGTAGTCACAATGCAACAGCCATCAAAACAGCCATTGATTGCATTAGATGGCACCGGGAGTTGATCAGGTGCGTGCAAGTTATTGATTTAGCTTGATATAAGTGGTGGACGCGGTAGGGATCGAACCTACGACCAGTCGATTAAGAGTCGAATGCTCTACCAGCTGAGCTACGCGTCCATTGGTTTACTGCTTTCCCCTCGGGCGAGGGGTTCCTGTGAGAGCCATGGGCTCCATCACCTGACTTGTTAAAGATAACACAGCCTGCAGGCTCGTGGTTTGCTGCAGGCTGTGAATTCGTTGCGATCAAAAGCGATAAAACCGGGCGGCTCAGCCGACGAAGTCGACGTTGGCGCAATGGGGGATGATGCCGCGATCGTAACCCATTTCGAGCAGCTTGCGGATAGCGTCGCGACCGTCGTCGCCGTAGTTCAGCGTGCGCTCGTTGACGTACATTCCGACGAAGCGGTTCGCCAGGTTGGGGTCGAGATCGCGGGCGAACTGCATGGCATAGGCGAGCGCCTCTTCGCGATGATCGAGCGCGTGCTGGATGCTGTCGCGCAGGGCGTTGGTTGCCATCAGCATCGTCTCTTGGCCGAGCGAGCGCCGAATGGCATTGCCGCCGAGCGGAAGCGGGAGGCCGGTCTGCTCGCGCCACCACTGGCCGAGGTCGAGCAGTTTGACGAGGCCGTCCTTGGCGTAGGTGAGCTGGCCTTCGTGGATGATGAGGCCGGCGTCGAACTCTCCCGATTTGACGGAGGGGATGATCTTGTCGAAGGGAACGACGCTGTATTCGATGTCGGGAGCGAAGAGCCGCAGGGCGAGGAAGGCTGTGGTCAGCGTGCCGGGAATGGCGATGCGGGTCTTCTGTGCGTCCGCGAGGGTGAGCTTGGGGTTGGCCACGATCATGGGGCCGTATCCTTCGCCGACGCTGCCGCCGCAGGCCATCAGGGTGTAGTTGTCCTGGAGGTAGGGGTAGGCGTGGAAGGAGATGGCGGTGACATCATAAAAGGCTTCGTCGATGTCGGTCAGTACGTGGGTGAACTTGTAGCCGGGGACCCGGACCTTATTGGTGGCAAGGCCGTAAAACATAAATGCGTCGTCGGAGTCGGGGCTGTGGGCGATGCTGATCTCTTGAAATGCGGTCTGCGCGGCGGTCATGATGCGGTGTTCCTCTGGGAGTTAGTGGGACAGTGGGGAGATGCGCCCGAAAGAAGACTGCAGGCGTGAAGGATACGAAAGAATTCAGGCGCGGCGCAGGCGAGCGATGGAGGTGGCCAGTCCAGCAGCGGCGGCGATCTTTACCACTTCGCCGGGGAGGAAGGGTGCGACAGCCATGGTCCAGACGGCAGGTGCGCCGGCATGAAGGGCCTGAGTGAGCCAAAGAGAGCCGCAGGCGAAGAGCACGAAGGTGGCAAGGGTGCAGGCGAGAGCGGCGCGGGCGTAAGCGGAGCCGCGGCGGAGGGAGCGAAAGGCCCATCCTGCAACCGCTGCGACGAAGGGATAGGAGAGAAGATAGCCGCCGGAGGGTCCCAACATCTGCGCGAGGCCGCCAGGGCCGTGTGGCGTGAGAACGGGGAGTCCCATGGCCGCTTCCGCGAGGTAGAGAGCGAGGGCGGAGAATCCAGCGACGGGCCCGAGCGTAAGGCCGACGAGAAGGACGCCGAAGTTCTGCAGGGAGAGCGGGACGGGAGTGAAGGGAAGCGGGATCGAGATGCGCGCGCACGCGGCGATGAAGAGAGTCGCAGCCAAGGCGACGGCGATGCGGCCGGGGATGGAATCCGAGAGGGAGCGAGAGGGCTGATGCGCAAGACCGGAGGTAGAGGGAAGAGCGGTTTGCATGAACGAGATCCTTTCCTGCTAGAAGTATTTGGATGCGGCGGTTCGTGTACCGGCTGTGGCCTGGGTTGCAGGGGCGAAGGCGGTTCGGTCGGCGCGGGCAGAGTTTCCATGAATCCCGGGGGAACGGTGAGCGATGTGGGGCGACTTGTGCCGCGCGGGATCGGCGTCAGGCTGCGGGGATGGGGCGGGGTCTTTCTTTGCGGAGATCGATCGCGAGCTCTGATGTGGAACCAGGCTGGGTCGGCGCGGGGAACCATATTCGGCGGCTGCCCCAGATGTTCAGCGAAGCTGGGCTTGGGGGGATCCTGCGGGCGGGGTTCGCGCCGGCTGGAACGGACGTGATGAACGATAGATGCGGCGGCTCCCACCAGGGCGATAAGGCAGACGATCGAGATGATGTAGAGGACTTGCACCATAAGAAGGATACCAAGCGCGGAAGCCTTCGTGCATCTTATTCAGCGGCCGGCAGGATCGGATTTGTGGAAGATTCCCGGAGCGGCAATCCATCGGCACTTCACAAAAAGCAGTACGAACTTGGTACACGGCGATGCAACGATGGATTTCCACTTGACGGTGTTCCTCATGGAAATTTGTACTTTGAAGTAGCGATGACTCGAGCGAGCACAAACCGCGCAGCACCGGCACCGTCTGGAATCGCCATGCGGGTCCTGCTGCAGTTGGTGGGCGACTGGCGGCGCTGGGCTACGGTGGCTGCGGCCTTACTTGCGATCGGGTTGGGCTATCACGTGGTCTTCGGGCAGAACGGCCTGACCGTGTATCAGCATAAGAATCGCGATGCACGGATGCTCGATGATCAGATGAAGAGGCTTCAGCATGAGAACGAATTACTGAAAGGACACGTCGACCGGCTCGAGAGCGATCCGAACGCCATCGAGCACCAGGCGCGCGAGGAGCTTCACTACACCCGTCCCGGCGAGGTGATCTATACGTTGCCTGCGGCTTCGGGCAGCTCTGCGCCCTCTCCCAAAGACGCCGTCAGCAAATAAAGACACCGTCAGCAAATAGATTTTTTTCAGGTCACTGTGCGCCCTTTGCGTCTTGCGATAGGCTTCTGGGTACGAGGAAGTCTTATGAAGTTTGAAGTAGAGAAGGCAACGCCGCGCGAGATCTATCACATGCTGATCGGACTGGTCGCGCCGCGGCCCATCGCGCTGATCACGAGCATGGACGAGAAAGGCGGACTCAACGCCGCTCCCTTCAGTGCTTACAACTATCTGTGTACCGACCCTCCGATCGTCGGGATTGGCGTGACGGACCGGCCTTCGGGCGAGTTTATTCCCAAGGACACGGCGCGCAATATCCGCCGCACCGGAGAGTTTGTCGTCAACGTGGTTACAGAAGATCTGGCGCAGCAGATGAATATCTGCGCGACCGATTTCCCTGCGGAGATCTCTGAACTGGAGATGGCGAAGCTCGAGACGGCGCCGTCCTCGGTGGTCAAAGTGCCCCGCATCGTGAGCGCTCATGCGGCGCTCGAGTGCCGTGAGCACACGACGATGGAGATTGGCCGTTCCCGCATCATCCTTGGGCGCGTGGTCTCGATCTATGTCGAGGATCGTTATGTCGATCCGGCTGGTCCTTATGTGCGCGCCGAAGAACTGCACGCGATTGGAAGAATGAACGGGCTGGGCCAGTACGTGCGCACCCGCGACAGCTTCATGACCATTCCGCGGATCCCGTATGAGAAGTGGAAGGGCGAGCGGTAGGAACTTCTGCATTTGAAGATGCGTGACGCGACCGACGAAATACAGGGATTCTCGCTACGCTCAGAATGACGATGGACGGATAGTTTTCAGGAGAGATAGTCGCGCAGCCAGGGATCGGTGGAGCTGACGAGCTCTCGCGTGGTGCCGTCGAAGACGACCTTGCCCTCGTTCAACACCAGGAATTTTGTGCTTTCGTCGACGCCCCCATTGGGGATCGGGTCCATCTTTCCAGTCTTGGGATCGAAGCGGTTCATAGCCAGGGTGAAGGCGTCCTGCAGGCGGTGGGTGATGAGCAGCGAGGTGGTGTGGCTGACGTCGCGCTGCTTCATCACCAGCTCGATGATGGTGGTCGAGGTGATGGGATCGAGGCCTCCGGTGGGGGAGTCGTAGAGGATCAGGTCGGGCCGGGAGACGCATGCCTCCGGAGAGCTCGGGGGGAAACTTCTGGATGGCTTGCTCGAGCTCGACGAACTTCAGCGCTTCGACGACGCGCGTGTGGGCCTCCTCTTCCGGGACGTTCTCCTCGTGCAGGCGGTAGGCGACGTTGTCCTCGACGGAGAGGGAGTCGAAGAGAGCGGACTCTTGAAAGACCATCCCGATGTGGGCGCGGAGCTTGAAGAGGTCGCGCTCGGGCATGGAGACGATGTCTTCGCCGAAGATGAAGATGTCGCCGGCGTCGGGCCGGATGAGGCCGTTGGCGAGCTTCATGAGGACGGATTTGCCGCCGCCGGCGGGACCGAGGATCACGCGAGTCTCGCCCGGGGCGACCGTAAAGGAGACGTCCACAAGAACAGGCTTCAAGTCAAAGGCAATGGACACCTTCTCGAAGACGACGACCGGATTCTGATCTCTTACGAGATCAGGCTGTGTGTCGTTGCTTGGAAGTAGGTCCTGGGCCATAGAGGATCCTCACCTGCCGAAGACGCCGATCATGGCGCGGCTGACGATAAAGTCAACGATGATGATGAAGACGGAGGAGACGACGACGGCCTGGGTGGTGGAACGGCCTACGCCCTGGGTTCCGCCTTTGGTGGTCATGCCGAAGAAGCAGCCCACGGTGGCGATGATGAAGGCGGAGAAGAGTGGCTTGGTGAGGCCCTGGACCACGTCGGCGTACTCAAGGGCGCGGTAGGAGTTGTTGAAGTAGGAGGAAGCGTTGAGGCCGAGCAGGGCCACGCTGACCAGCGCGCCGCCGGCGATTCCCACGGCATCGGCCACGATGGTGAGGAAGAAGAGCATGAAGATGGTGGCGTAGAGCCGGGGCGTCACCAGCTTGCGGACCGGATCGGTGCCGAGGGCGCGCATGGCGTCAATCTGTTCGGTGACCTTCATGGAGCCGATCTCCGAGGCCATTCCGGAGGCGTTGCGGCCGGAGACCATGAGGCCGGTCAGCACGGGACCGAGCTCCTTCACCATCGACAGGGCCACCAGGTTGCCGGTCATGCTGATGGCACCGAAGGCTTTAAGGGAGGTGGCGGACTGCAGCGCCAGCACGCAACCGGTGAAAAAACCCGTCAGGACGACGATGGGCATGGAACCTACCCCAATGGAGTCCATCTGGGTGTAGATATCGGCCCAGTAACGCGGCCGCGAAAAGAGGCCGGCGATCGCCTGCCAGGAGAGGGTGGAGTAGTCCTGGACGGCGGCGATCTTCTCTTTAGCGAAATCTTCTGGAGAGACGAAGGGCATGTCGTATCTGTGGCTCAGAGTATCAGATGCGGGACCCTGGTGAGGAGATTGCATCTTGTTGAGAGGTCGTACAGTAAGGAATAGGAATGTGCCTCGTGAGATGAGAAGATAGCAGAGATGGTTTCTGAGATGACGGCAGCGGTTCTGTACGGAAAAGAAGACCTGCGTCTGGAACGGATCGCGGCTCCTCGTGCCCAGGCCGGTGAGCTGGTGGTGCGGGTCGGTGCCGCATTGACCTGCGGGACCGACCTGAAGGTCTACCGGCGCGGCTATCACGCGATGATGCTGAAGCCGCCGATCCCGTTCGGACATGAGCTGGCCGGGGTGGTAGCCGAAGTGGGCGAAGGAGTTACGGCCTTCCGTGAGGGAGATCGTGTGGTCGCGTTGAACTCGGCCCCCTGCGACCGCTGTTTTTTCTGCCTTCATGGCCAGCAGAACCTCTGCGAAGATCTTCTGTTCAACAATGGCGCTTATGCCGAGTACATTCGCATTCCGTCGCGCATCGTTGAGAAAAACACACTGCTGGTTCCGAAGGGGGTGCCGTTCGAGCACGCGGCCCTGACCGAGCCCCTGGCCTGCGTGGTTCGCGGCCTGGAGGAGACGGGCGCATTGCCCGGAGAGACGATGGTTGTGATCGGAGCAGGGCCGATCGGGCTGATGTTCATGCATGTCGCCGAGCTGGCCGGTCTGAAGGTGATCGCGGTGGTCAAGCGCGACGATCAGGTGGCGACGGCAAAGCTGTTTGGAGCGTTACAGGTGGTCCAGACCACGGCGGTCGAAGATGTCGTCGCGGCGACGCGGGCGATCACGCCGGAGGGGCGCGGAGCGGATGCCGTGGTCGAGGCGGTGGCGACTCCTACGACCTGGGAGTGGGCCGTCGACATGGTGCGCAAGGGAGGCGTCGTCAACTTCTTCGGAGGTCCGCCTCGCGGGACCAAGGTGAAGCTGGATACGAACCGGCTGCACTATGGAGACATCACCCTGAAGGCGAGCTTCCACCACACTCCCGCGACCTGCCGCACCGCCTTCGAGCTGATTACAGGCCGCGTCGGCCTCGACCAGGTTCCGGAGATGTTTGCTCAGATGCTGAGCCGCACGGGCGGTTCGCGCGAGATCAAGACCGCGGTCTTTCCCGAGGGAGCCCCGCGGTGAACGAGCTGACCACCTCCGAGCATGCGTTGCTGGGAGCGCCGCACCAGTACCTGACTCCACTGGAGCGGCCGACGCTCGAGGAGGCGCAGGCATGGTGCCGGGAGCTGACCCGTACGCACTATGAGAACTTTCATGTGGCGACGATCTTTCTGCCGTCCAAGGTACGGCCGCATTTCGACAGCCTCTACGCCTATTGCCGGGTCTCCGACGACCTGGGCGATGAGGTGGAGGATCGATCGGTTGCGACGCGCCTGCTGGACGCCTGGGGCGCAATGCTGGACGAGTGCTATGACGCGCCTGAGCGGTCGATGCATCCGGTCTTCGTGGCTCTGCATGAGACGATCCGCGCCTTCGATCTTCCACGCCAGCTCTTTTCGGATCTTCTGATTGCCTTCCGCATGGACCAGGTGAAGACTGAATACGAGACTTGGGAGGAGCTGCTGGAGTACTCGCACTACTCGGCCAATCCTGTGGGCCGGCTTGTGTTGTGGGTCTGCGGCTATCGTGACGAGAAGATGGCGCTGCTGTCGGATAAGGTCTGCATCGCGCTGCAGCTGGCGAACTTCTGGCAGGATGTGGTGGAGGACAAGGAGCGCGGACGCCGCTATCTTCCTGCGGAGTCCATGATGCGTTTCGGTGTGGACGAAGGCCAGATCGAGGGCCGCGTCTTCACGCCGGAGTTCGGCGCGATGGTGCAGGATCTGGTGACGCGCACGCGCGGGATGCTGGCTGAGGGAGGAGAGATCAGCAAGCATGTGGATCGCGAACTTGCGGTGACTCTGAATCTCTTCCGTAAAGGAGGCGATGCGATTCTCGACGGCATCGTGGCCCAGGATTACGATGTTCTTCGTGGACGCCCGGTGGTGACAAAAGCGAAGAAGCTGCGCCTGCTGGGCGGCGCGCTGATCGAAAAACTTCGCTCTGGGATGGTGTGGTGACGATTTCCGAAGCTTATGCGGCCTGCCGCGAGATTGCAAAGCGCGAGGCCAAGAACTTCTACTACTCCTTCCGTGTGCTGCCGCAGCATAAGAGCGATGCCATGTGCGCGATCTATGCTTTCATGCGGCGAGCCGACGACATCGCAGACGACGAATCGATGCCCATCGAGCAGCGGCGCGTGGTGATGGCGCAGTGGGTCGAAGTGTGGCGCGCGGCCCGCAACGGCGGCACGACGGACGATGCGGTCTTTCTCGCGCTGAACGATGCGCAGCGGCGTTTCAAAATCTCCGACTCGCTGCTGGAAGAACTGGTTCAGGGGACCACGATGGACCTCGAACCAAACGCCGTGAATGCGGGCGCGATCCAGACCTTTGCCACCTTTGACGAACTCTACCGCTACTGCTATCTCGTCGCGTCGGTCGTAGGGCTGGTCTGCATCCGTGTCTTCGGATATACCGATCCCCAGGCCGAGAGTCTCGCGGAGGAGACGGGCGTGGCCTTTCAGCTGACGAACATTCTTCGCGATGTGAAAGAGGATGCCGAGCGCGGACGAGTCTATCTTCCACTGGACATGCTGGACGAGTACGGCGTGACGGTAGAGCGCGTTCAGGCTCTGTCAAACGGTGCGCCGATGTTGGGGCCTGAGAAGGCATTGCTCTCCGCGCTGAGAGCGCGCGCCGAGCAGTATTATCAATCCGCGGACCGCCTGCTGCCGATGGTCGACGCGGATAGCCGGGCCGCGCTGTGGGTGCTGGTCGAGATCTATCACCGCCTGCTGCGCAGGATTGGGGATGCGGACAACGAAGTGTTTTCGCAACGCATCAGCGTGCCGACGGCGGAGAAGCTTCGAGTTCTCGCGCGGGGGGCCGCGATGTCCTTCGGCAACCGGGTATTGAGATGAGCTACGTCGATCATCACGATGTGATCGTGGTGGGAGCAGGCGTCGCCGGTCTCGCTGCTGCAGTTGCCCTGACCCACGCAGGAGCGAGTGTGAAGCTGCTCGAACGCAGGCCCTACATCGGCGGACGCGCTTATTCCTACGAGCACCCGGCGCTTGCGGAGACGATCGACTCGCAGCATGTCGTGCTGGGTTGCTGCACCAACCTGCTCGATCTCGCGCGACAGGCTGGAATGGTGGATACGATTCGCTGGTACGACGAGCTTGTCTTTCTGGAGCCGAACGGCCAGCGCACACTGTTGCGTCCAGGTATGCTTCCGGCACCGGCGCATCAGACGATGAGTTTTCTACGTGCGCCGATGCTCGGGCTTGCGGACAAGACCGCGATCGCCTCCGGGCTTCTGCGTTTTTTGCGCGGCTATCCTGCCGATGACTCCGAGAGCTTTGCCTCGTGGCTGAAGCGCACGGGCCAG
>Ga0193742_1001931_pt1 | contig 12065 bp, 5 predicted proteins | sample L2c1metaG_FD_165511 | JGI IMG/M metagenome (GOLD analysis project Ga0193742, IMG submission 165511) | Soil microbial communities from a riparian zone of the East river system, Colorado, United States - L2c1 | ecosystem: Environmental > Terrestrial > Soil > Riparian zone | place: USA: East River... | reverse complement strand
TGGTCGTGGTGCGACGCTCTGTATATGGCGCCGCCGGTGCTGTCGCGCATGTATCTCGCGACGGGGGATAAGAAGTATCTCGACTACATGGACCGCGAATGGTGGGAGACTTCGAAGGCTCTGTACAACCAGCAGGACCATCTCTACTTCCGCGATGAGCGCTACCTGACCCAGAAGCAGGCGAACGGCAAAAGTCTTTACTGGTCGCGCGGCAATGGGTGGGTGATGGGTGGCCTGGTCAAGGTGCTCGAGATTATGCCGAAGAACTATCCCGGCCGCGCAAAGTACATCGAGCAGTTCCGCCAGATGGCCGAGGAGGTCAAGTCGATCCAGGGCAAGGATGGTCTGTGGCGCTCGGGTCTGCTCGATCCTGATGCTTATGAGCTGCCCGAGGTCTCGGGCTCGGCCTTCTTCACTTACGCGATCGCATACGGCATCAACGAACACATCCTCGACCGAAAGACCTATCTGCCGGTGGTGGAGAAGTCATGGAAGGGAATGCTGCAGCATGTCTATGCAGACGGACGTCTCGGTTCCATTCAGCCGGTGGATGCGCAGCCGGGCAAGTTCAAGCCCTCGGCCAGCCATGTCTATGGCGTGGGCGGCTTCCTGATGGCGGGTTACGAGATGAACCGTCTTGCGGGAGGCAAGAAGTAGTACCCTCCCCCTGTTTTTGTGCAAAGTCTTCATTTAATTTGCTTTAGCTTTGGACCTTCTGTCCAGAAGTACTAGAAAGCGGAACGCCCCGGGGATTATCCCCGGGGCGTTCTTTCTTCTGCTCTGAATCTATTTTAACAGGCTGAGAGAAACTGATCGGCAATCCCGATCTCTTTTGGTTTTTGGCATTTGGATGGTTTCGGGGCTTGACAGGCTTTGGGAGGCCTCCGCTACGCTCCGGTCGGAATGACAATCAAATTGTTCGTTCGGATCCCAGGAGATCAAAGAAATCTCTCAGGAGATCCAGAGCAGGGGCTGGCGGATGGGGAAGTTGCGGATCACCTCAGGCACGGTCGGGTCGGGATTGAGCCGTCTCCATACGGTGATGTACTCCGGCTTGTCGTAGGCCATCCCGGAGAAGAGAAGTGCAGGGTTGCGCACAGGGAAGTCGTCCCAGTGTTCGACGTCATGCTTGTAGGGCCACTTGTTCTTGTCGTCGATGAAGGGGAACAGGAACTCCATCAGTTTCTTCAGGCCGCGGCCATCAGGAGTAGAGAACGCCCACAGGCTCTCCTGCCGGGCGGAGAGACTTTGGGCTATGCCGCACAGCACGTCCATGTCGAAGAGTGAGTAGCTGTAAGGCTTGGTGCGGGCAAGCTCCAGGGGAAGGCTTCCGTCCGGTGCAATCTGACCAGGCACGAGTACGGTGCGGAAGCGGTCGCGGCACCACTCCATAACCTCCTGGTTGCCGGTGAAGCGGGCGAACTCCCCAGCCTGCAGGACCCAGCAGGTTCCGTGGTTGTTCTTTGCGTCGCGCTCCTCTTGGCCATTCTTCGAGGTTCGCATCCACTCGATATAGTCGGCGAACCAGTGGCGGATCTCGCCGCCAGAGCGAAGTGCGCTGGCGCGATCGAGTAAGGTAGCGGCGCGCGCCACCTCCACCAGGTGCAGGGTATCGATGATGCCGATGCCTCGACCTTTGTTGACGCCGAAGATGGCCTGAGCGTGTTCGAGGTTCGGATTCATGCGCGTTGCGGAATCGGCGAACCATGCATTCAGGTGGTTCGCGGCGTGATCGCAGTACTTCTTCTGTCGCGTCAGCAGCCAGGCGGCGGTCAGTGCGGGGACGATGAGGCTGAGCCGCACCATCGCCTGCCGATGCGCATTGAAGTTTTCCGGATTGCTGAATCCGTCTCGTTGAATGTACGGGCCGCCAGGATTCTTCGGATCGGGCCACCAGTAATCCCCCTCGGAATAAAAGTCATGCGGTCCGCCGGGACTGCGCTCGGAGTGCGATGCTGTTACGGTGACGGGTTTTTCGGAGAGATATCTGTCGGCTGCCGAGAGAATGCGATTGTGATCAGTCGATGCGACCAGCGAATAGCCTGAGTAGGTTTCTTTGGACTGAGCGACTGCTAGACTTCCGCTGGCTGCACTTGCCGCCAGCACGCAAAACTCTCTTCTCGTAAAACGCATTGTTTTCTACCGTTCCTCAGGTTGTCCGGGCAACGCCGCGCGGGAAGGAATCCGTTCCCGCGGCGTTCTCTCCCACCGTTCGCCATCATAGCGGTCCGGAGCGTTTCGTGTCTGGAAAATCACAGGGAATCATAAATTTACCAAGGATTTGCATGGCGTTCTTGACCCACTGAATGGTCATTCAGTATGCTTCGTCGGCATACGAGGATTCGTCCTCGCGAGGAGGAAGTTCAGGCATGACGATCCGCTCCACGCCCGCACGTGCGATTCGCAGCGTTGCCGTTCTTGGAGCCGGAACGATGGGCTCACGTATTGCGGCGCACATCGCGAATGCCGGGATTCCTGTCGTGCTGCTGGATATGGTGCCGCCCGGCGTTACTCCGGAGGCACAGAAGCGGGAGCGAGACAGGTTCGCGCTTGCTGCACTCGATGGCCTGAAGAAGACGAAGCCCGCAGCGTTTTATGCGAGCGATGCCGCGCGCCTGATCACACCGGGTAACTTCGACGACGATATGGCGCAGGTGGCCGGCTGTGACTGGATCATCGAGGTGGTCGCCGAAGATCTGGAGATCAAGCATGCTCTTTATGCGAAGGTGTTTCAGCACTGGCGGCCTGACGCGATTCTGACGACGAATACCAGCGGGCTGCCTATCGCGAGCCTGGCGGAGGCGTTGCCCGGCGAGGTGAAGCCTCTTTTCTTTGGAACGCACTTCTTCAATCCACCGCGATATATGCGGCTGCTGGAGCTGATCCCTCTGCCGGAGACGAGCGCGGAGGCGATTGCGGCGATCACGCGATTCTGCGATCAGCGGCTGGGGAAGTCCGTTGTCCCCTCGCGCGATACGCCGAACTTTATCGCCAACCGCATCGGCACCTTCTCCATGGGCAACGCGATTCGCCTGATGACGCAGCAGGGGCTGACGGTCGAGGAGGTCGACACATTGACCGGAGCCCCACTGGGCTGGCCGAAGACAGGCACCTTCCGGCTGGGCGACATGGTCGGCGTGGATGTGCTGGCGCATGTGGCACGGAACTTCGAAGCGAAGGCCGCGGAGATTTGGGACGAACGAGCGGATGTGAAGCTGCCCGCGTTTCTCGACACGATGCTCGAAAAGAAGTGGCTGGGGGATAAGGCTGGGCAGGGGTTTTACAAGAAAGCAGGAAAAGATGCGGAGGGGCGCGATCTGCGGCAGGTGCTGGACTGGCAGACGCTGGAGTATCGCCCGGCGGAGAGGCCGAAGTTTCCTGCTCTGGAGATGGCGAAGAATGTGGACTCGACCCCGGCGCGCGTGGCCCAGCTTTTGCATGGTGACGCGAAGCGCGATAAGGCGGCGAGCTTCTACTGGCCTCTGCTGACGGAGCTGTTTACCTATGCGGCGAACCGCGTTTCGGACAAAGCGAATGAACCCGCTGCAAGCATCGTCGAGGTGGATACGGCGATGCGCACAGGATACAACTGGGAGCTGGGGCCGTTTGAGTTGTTCGATGCGGTTGGCGTGCGCGCGACGACGGAGAAGATGCGCGCGGCGGGTGAGCCGGTTGCGGCGAACGTGGAGAGATTGCTGAAGTGGGCCGAGGAGCATGGCGAGGCGGAGCCGCGCTGGTACAAGGACGATACTGCCGCACCGAGCGGGCGGCTGTACTTCGATCCCTTCAGCGCGAGCTATCAGCCGGTTCCCGCACCCGAAGGAACGTCGTCGGTTGCCGTCTTCAAGAAGGCGCATGGTGTGGTGAAGAAGAACGCCGGCGCTTCGGTTGTCGATCTGGGCGACGGTGTTGCTGCGATCGAGCTGCACTCGAAGATGAACGCTCTGGGAGGAGATATCGTCTCGTTGATTACGCAGACGCTGAAGCCTACGAGCGAGCCGGTGGCGAGCTTCGAGGCCTTCGTCATCACTGGCGACTCGACGAACTTTTCTGTGGGCGCAAACCTGATGCAGCTTCTGCTGACCATTCAGGATGAAGAGTGGGACGAGGTAGACCTTGCTGTGCGCGCCTTCCAGAACATGACCCAGGCGATCAAGTTCTGTCCGCGTCCGGTCGTGGTTGCGCCTTATGGGATGTGCCTGGGCGGCGGCGTCGAGATGAGCCTGCACGCAGCAGCGCGACAGCCTCATGCGGAGCTTTATATGGGGCTGGTGGAGGCAGGAGTCGGGTTGATTCCCGGCGGCGGAGGGTGCAAGGAGATGCTGCTGCGCTCGATTGAGGCGGGCTCGAGCATTCGTCCGGATGCGCGCGGAGAGGGTGTGGAGATCTTCGAGGCGATCAAGAAGAACTTCGAGACGATTGCGAAGGCGACGGTCTCGACGAGTGCTGCCGAGGCATATGGCCTGAACTTTCTACGGCCCAGTGATGGCATCACCGTGAATCGCGATCGTCTGGTGACGGATGCGAAGCTCCGTGCGCGCTCGCTTGCGGATGCAGGTTACGTTACGCCGGTGGCACGCGTCGATATTGCAGCGCCGGGCGAATCGGTGCTGGCGACGCTGAAGCTTGCGGTGTGGACGATGCGCGAGGGCGAGTACATCTCCGACCATGACGTGAAGGTCGCCAACTGGGTGGCTCATGTTCTGGCCGGTGGCCGTGTTGCTCCAGGAACGCCAGTCAGCGAGCAGTATCTACTGGATCTGGAACGAGAGGCGTTTCTTTCTCTGTGCGGAGAGAAGAAGACGCAGGAGCGGATCGCCTTCACGCTGAAGACAGGCAAGCCGCTGAGGAATTAGGAGTGCTTATGAGAGACGTCATCATCGCATCGTCAGTTCGTACCCCGGTCGGCAAGGCGCCGCGCGGAACACTTCGCACGACGCGGCCCGATGATCTTGCCGCCTTTGCAATCAGTGGAGCTTTGGAGCGGCTGCCGCAGCTGGACCGGTCGGAAGTAGAGGACGTGATTCTGGGCTGCGCCATGCCCGAGGCGGAGCAGGGGATGAACGTCGCTCGCGTCGCCAGCTTTCGTGCGGGGCTGCCGGTGACGGCCTCGGCGATGACGATCAATCGCTACTGCGCTTCGGGGTTGCAGTCGATTGCGCTGGCGGCGGATCGCATTCGCGGAGGATCGGCAGACGTGATCGTGGCCGGGGGCACGGAGAGCATGTCGTATGTGCCGTTCGGTGGGAACAAGATCTCGGTGAATCCGTGGTTGGTGGACAACTACCCGGGGTCGTATATGTCGATGGGGCTGACCGCCGAGCGCGTCGCGACGCACTACGGCATCACGCGTGAGGCGATGGACGAGTTCTCTTATCAGAGCCATCAGAAGGCGCTGGCGGCGATTCAGGCTGGTAGGTTTGAAGATGAGATTGTTCCTATTAAAGTAACGAGTACCACAGTGAACGGGAAGGGCAAGGCCCAGGCGACGGAGTCGCTCTTCAAGGCCGATGAAGGTCCCCGCGCCGATACCTCGCCTGAGGCGCTGGCGAAGCTGAAGCCCGTCTTTCATGCGAAGGGAACGGTAACGGCGGGGAATTCATCGCAGACCTCCGACGGTGCTGCGGCCGCGGTGGTGATGTCGGCGGAGCGCGCCGCGCAACTCGGCATCAAGCCGATGGCGAAGTTTGTGGCCTTCGCCTATGCGGGCTGCGATCCGGAGGAGATGGGCATTGGGCCGATTCATGCGATTCCGAAGGCGCTGAAGATGGCAGGGCTCTCCCTCGATCAGATCGATGTGATCGAACTGAACGAGGCCTTTGCCGCGCAGTCGCTGGCTGTGATCAAGGTGCTTGGGATCGATCCGGCAAAGCTGAATGTCAATGGGGGAGCGATTGCGCTCGGGCATCCGCTGGGCTGTACCGGAGCGAAGCTGACCGCGACACTGCTGCGCGAGATGCCTCGCCGCAACGCGAAGTACGGCATGGTGACGATGTGCGTTGGCGGCGGCATGGGCGCTGCTGGGATTTTCGAGATTGCTTCATGAACGGAATGTACGAGGTGACGTTATGGCTACGCTAGCTGCTTCTCCCGTCGCGAGGAAGATCCTTGAGGGCGGAAGTTTTCTGATCTCCAATCCCTCTGCCGAGGATTGCTTTTTCCCCGAGGACTTCACCGAGGAGCATCGTCAGATCGCCCAGACGACCTCCGAGTTCGCGCTGAATGAGATTGTTCCTATGTCGGATGCGATTGAGGCGAAGGACTTCTCCGTTACGCGGCGGCTCATCAAGGAGGCCAGCGAACTTGGCCTTACTTCGGTCGATATTCCCGAAGAGTATGGCGGCCTGGAGATGGATAAGGTCACCTCTGCGATTGTCGCGGAGAATATCGCCAAGCAGGGAAGTTTCTCGGTCGCGTTTTCGGCGCATGTGGGAATTGGGACGCTGCCGATCGTCTGGTACGGCACTGCCGAGCAGAAGCAGAAGTATCTGCCGAAGCTTGCCAGCGGTGAGTTCATCGGCGCCTATGCGCTGTCCGAGTCTACCTCTGGTTCCGATGCCCTCAACGCTCGGACCCAGGCCGTTCTCTCCGAAGATGGGCAGACCTACACGCTCAACGGCGAGAAGATGTGGATTACGAACGCCGGTTTTGCGGATCTGTTCACCGTCTTCGCGCAGTGCGAGGTAAAGGAAGGCGCGGATGCGGGCAAGCATCGTCTAACGGCCTTTCTGGTGGAGCGGGGAACCCAGGGCTTTGCTGTAGGCAAGGAGGAACACAAGCTCGGTATTCGGGGCAGCTCGACCTGTCCGCTGATCCTTAGCGATTGCAGGATTCCTGCGGCGAATCTTCTGGGCGAGGTGGGCAAGGGGCATCACATCGCCTTCAATATCCTGAACGTTGGCCGCTACAAGCTGGGCAACGCCGCTGTGGGCGCGGCTCGCATGTGCCTGGGCAATGGCATACGCTACGCGAAAGAGCGCAAGGCCTTCGGCAAGACCATCTCCGAGTTCGGGTTGATCCAGGAGAAGATTGCCGACTGCGCCGTGGGCATCTTCATCGGCGAGGCGCTCTCCTACCGCACCGTGGGGATGATCGACGCAGCGCTTGCAGGAGTTGAGAAGCACGATACGGCCACGATCCAGAAGGCCATCGAGGGCTATGCCGTCGAGTGCTCCATCGTGAAGGTGTGGGACTCGGAGATGCTCGACCATGTGGTCGATGAGGTGCTGCAGATCTACGCGGGCTACGGTTATGTGGAGGACTATCCCGCCGAGCGGGCCTATCGCGACTCGCGCATCAATCGCATCTTCGAAGGGACTAACGAGATCAACCGGCTGATCATCACGGGCTGGCTGATGAAGTCGGCGATGAGCGGCAAGCTGGCCCTGATGCCGGCGATCAAGCAGCTGATGGACGAGGTAATGGCCGGCTCCGTGGAACGCGAGGACCGGGAGGGCCCACTGGCGGAGGAGTTTGCCCTGCTGGGGAGCGCCAAGAAGCTGACGTTGTTTGCCGCCGGGGCCGCGACGCAGAGGTATATGCAGCAGCTCGCCGAGCAGCAGGAGGTGATGGGGGCCATCGCCGAGATGATCCTCGAGGTGTATGCGATGGAGTCCGGCATCCTGCGGGCCGAGAAGATCGCGGCCAAGGGAAGCGCGGGTATCGCCGTGGCGATGGCGCGCGTCTACGCCGAGACGGCGATGGAGAAGATTGAGCTGGCCGCCCGCAGGATTCTTGCGGCCGCGGCCGAGGGAGACATGCTGCGCACGCAGCTTACGATCCTGAGGCGGCTGGCCAAACACGACCCCGCCGATACGATTGGACTGCGGCGCCAGGTCGCGCAGCATGTAATCCGGGCAGGGAAGTACGTTCTGTAGGGTTTTATGAGCCGGTTTGCCTTGATAGGAAGCGGATGGAGGTTCTTGCCGATTCGGGAACGACGATGTTCTTTTCTATCAGAACCAGAGGGATCTGCGACCTCCCATCCGGCATACTTTGTTCAGAATCCGGTCGCACTGCTGTAAAGTTTTGTCTGGAACTGCATCCGTTGACAGCGGAACGCCGTCTATCAAGACGGATAAGTTTCCTTATTACCGAAACCTTTTGCCGTGCAGCAGGTTTATACCGATGTTCCTATGCAGCCGGGCCCGAGGTCGAGCCCTCCTCTTCGAAGGCGTCCGCCTGCAACAACGTTAGTCAGGTCCTCGCAAAGATAGGTTTGCTGAACAGAATGTCTATTCGTAACCGTGTCGTTCCCCGCCTCTTGGTTCCCGTCCTTGCAGTTCTAGGGTCTTCGGCTGTCTTTGCGCACGCGGCAGCAGCCCCGCAAAGCCGCCTCAGCGCAGCAATCTCCGATACGGACCGCACCTCTGTCCGGGAGACGATTCCGGCTCGTGCAAAGCTGGCGGCGGACCAGGGGGAGGCTGCTTCGGACAGACCACTCTCGGCGGTCAGCCTTCACTTCAACCTGACTGCCGCGCAGCAGGCCGATCTGACACAGCTTCTGGCCGACCAGCAGAACCCCGCCTCGCCGCACTATCACCAGTGGCTGACGCCGCAACAGTACGGGGCACGGTTTGGCCTCTCGAGCGCGGACATGGCGAAGGTGACGGCTTGGCTGACCAGCAAGGGGCTTAAGATCACCGAGGTTGCGCCCAGCCAGAACTACGTGACGGTAAGCGGAACCGTCGGGCAGATCGAGAGCGCCTTCCGCACCACGATCCACTCTCTCTCCGTGAACGGGGAGCAGCACATCTCGAACATCTCGGATCCGCAGCTTCCGTCAGCCATCGCGAATCTCGTAACTGGGATTACGGGCCTGAACGACTTCAAGCCGCGCGCGCACTCGATCGTGCAGCCGCACTTCACCTCTTCCACGTCTGGCGTTCACTTTATCGCGCCAGGCGATTTCTACACCATCTATGACGTGAATCCACTGCTGACCAACAATATCAACGGGACAGGTGTCTCGATTGCCATCGTCGGGCAGACCGATATCAGTCTCGCGGACGTGGCTGCGTTCCGGGCGGCCTCTGGACTGGCTGCAAAGGCCCCCACCGTGATTCAGGCAACGGGATATGTTGCGGGCACGGTCTCGGGCGATGTCGATGAGTCCCAGCTTGACGTGGAGTGGGCAGGCGCGGTGGCACCCAACGCCACCATCAACTTCGTTACGGTCGGATCCAGCAACACGGCTTCGGTTGTAAACGCGCTTTTCTACGCGATCTCGAACAACGTCGCTCCCATCATCTCCATGAGCTACGGCAACTGCGAATCGGCGTGGGGCCAGTCCAACCTGAATACGATCAATCAGATGTTGCAGCAGGCCAATGCGCAGGGCATCACCTTCTTCAGTGCCTCAGGCGACGCCGGAGCGACAGACTGTGATGCAACTCCTCCGGCGGATTTCGGTCTGACGGTAGATTTTCCCGGCAGCTCTCCCTTTGCGACGTCGGCCGGAGGGACGATGTTCAACGAGGGTCCGGCGACCGGAGCTACGTCTTACTGGAACTCCAACAGCAGCTCTTCGACGGCCAACGCAGGATCGGCCATCAGCTATATTCCCGAGATGGCCTGGAATGAATCGAACTCCACGAATCTGAGCTCGGGAGGCGGAGGAGTGAGCGCATACTTCTCGAAGCCTACATGGCAGGTAGGGACTCCGGCGGACTCCTCGCGCGATGTTCCGGACATCTCGCTGAATGCGGCTGCCAGCCATGACGGCTATCTGTTCTGCTCGCAGGGTTCGTGCACCAACGGCTTCCGCAACTCGGCGGGAACTCTTAATGTTGTGGGTGGAACTTCGGCGGTGGCGCCGGCGTTGGCCGGCATCTTCGCGCTGCTGGAGCAACAACTCGGTGGCACCCGGTTGGGCAATATTAACCCGAGAATTTATGGACTGGCCAACAGCCAGTTCTACAACAACATCTTTCACGATACGACGAGCGGAAATAATAACAGCCCGTGTCAGCTCGGCACGACAAACTGCCCCAGCGGCGGCAGCATCGGTTACACCGCTTCGATAGGCTACGATCTGGCCACGGGGTGGGGATCGTTGGATGTTGCCAATCTTGCCTCCAAATGGAGCAGCGGAACGGATGCCGGAGGCTCGACCGGAACCGGGGCTGCCCTTTCGTGCATGACGATTAGCACCACGAGCACCTCGAGCACCTCGAATTGCGCCACGAGCACCTCCAACGCCACGAGCACCTCCAACGCCGCCTGCAGCATTACCGGAGCGTTGTCGATCACGATTACCGTGGCGAATGCCAGCAGCACTAGCTCCCTGCCTCCGCCCACGGGAACGGTCCAGATCTTTGTGGATGGTGCTGCCGTTGGTACCGTCACGTTGAGCAACGGAACGGGGACTTATTCGATTCCGTCGCAGACGAAGACGGGCGGACATACGATTACTGCGACCTACCTTGGAGATGGCACGTATGCCAGCTCCAAGGGCACTCTGGCCAGCGACTTCGTCTCTTCCACCTCGGCGGATTTCGGGTTGACTCCCTGCACCCCGGCAGTCAGCGTCAACTCCGGAGCTGCGACTTCCGGAATCACCTTTACGGTGACGCCCGCAAACAGCTTTAGCGGGCCCGTCTCTTTCACGGTCAACGCGACTTCGTCGATCGCGGCCAGCTTCGCCTTCTCGGCAAGTTCTGTAAATGTCTCCGGTTCTCCGGCGACGACGTCGCTAGTGATTACGGCATCGCAACCCACGACGGCCGCGAACCTGAGAAACGACGGACCGTTCTCGCGTTGGTACACGGCCGGTTCCGGGGCCGCTCTGGCCGGAATCCTTTTGCTGACGCTGCCGAGACGCCGCCGGTTCGCTCCTCTTGTGGCGCTCCTGCTCACCATTGGCGCAGTCAGCGTCTCCGGATGCGGAGGCGGCAGCAGTGGAAGTGGCACCACGAACCCTGGAACAACGACAACGAACGCTGCACGGGGAACCTATACCCTCAACGTGACCGCGACAGCAGCAAATGGACTTGTCCACACCTCGGTCATCACCCTGACGGTAAATTAGTTCGCGAAAAGGTCGTTCTCTCCGGAGTGAACTCTGGAGAGAACGGCCTTCCTTCTTTTTGAACCGGATCTGCGATTAGTCTCCGGAGAGCGGTTTGACTGGGAGCTTCTCTTCGCTTGCTTCTGTCAGACTCATCAGATACTCCTGCGCGATGAAGGGAGCTCCGTTCTTTGGCGCGCGAATATATTCTCCATCCGGCTGCAGGATCCGGGCCTTGGTGTTGTCCTTGAGATAAGCCTTGAGGATCTCGTCGCGTAATCTCTTCTTCAGATCCGGCTGCGTGACAGGGAAGACGACCTCGCAGCGTTCTACGAGATTGCGCGGCATCCAGTCCGCACTGCCGCAATACATGTCGTCCTCTCCTCCGTTGGCAAAGTGGAAGATGCGGCTGTGCTCGAGGAAGCGCCCGACGATACTTCGCACGCGGATTCTTTCGCTCAGCCCTTTGATGCCGGGCTTCAGGGAGCACATGCCGCGAACAATGAGGTCGATCTCCACGCCCGCCTTCGAGGCGGCATAGAGCGCTTCCACGGTGCGCCGGTCGATTAGACCGTTCATCTTGGCGACGATCGCGGCCGGTCTGCCAGCTTTGGCGTGTTCGGCCTCGCGCTCGATCAACCCGACCAGTTTGTCCGCCAGAGTCAGCGGAGCCACCAGCAGGGGGTCGTAACTGGTGGACTCCGTATCGGCGGTCAGATGGTTGAAGACCTTCTGTACGGCAGCGGTCAGCTCCACGCGCGAGGTGAGCACGCTGATATCGGTGTAGAAGCGCGCCGTGACCGGATTGTAGTTACCCGTCCCCAGGTGGGCGTACCGCCGGACCACGCCGTCAGGGTCGCGCCGGACCAGCAGGGCAAGCTTGCAGTGCGTCTTGTAGCCATAGATTCCGTGATAGACGCCGACGCCGGCGTCCTCCAATTCGCGCGCCCACCGGATGTTGGAGTCCTCATCGAAGCGCGCCATCAGCTCCACGACGACGGTCACGTCCTTGTTCTGCGCGGCTTCGATCAGAGCGCGGAAGATCGGCGAGTCCTTG
>Ga0193742_1001930_pt1 | contig 12071 bp, 18 predicted proteins | sample L2c1metaG_FD_165511 | JGI IMG/M metagenome (GOLD analysis project Ga0193742, IMG submission 165511) | Soil microbial communities from a riparian zone of the East river system, Colorado, United States - L2c1 | ecosystem: Environmental > Terrestrial > Soil > Riparian zone | place: USA: East River... | reverse complement strand
ACATCCATCGCCACTTCACGTAGAGAAGCGATAGCAACCTTCGTATAGATGCGGGTGGATTGCGACGAGCGATGCCCCACATAATCGCCGATGGTCTTCAGCGGAAATTCGGCGTCGATCAGACGTTGCACACAGGTATGCCGGAGCGTATGCGATCCGGCTCTGTATACCTTAACGCCCGCCTTCTGAAGATAGAGTGCAACGCTGGATGACACGGCAGCGGCAGTGATAGGAGCCTGCGGAGCCAAGGCACGGAAAAACAAATGGCGGTCGGAAGTCTCAGGCCGACCTCGCTTGAGATAGTCGATTAGCGCTTCCCCAACAACTTTGGCCAGAGGATAAGCCGTCGCGTGTCCAGCCTTGCGTTCCAGAACTTGAAGCCGTTCGCGCTTCCAATCAACATCATCCAGCGTAAGCCTCGCCACCTCATGCGCACGCAGTCCGTAGGTCACCAGAAGAAGCAAAATGGCATAGTCCCGCCGTCCCCGGATCGTTCTTCGCTCGACCGCGTCTAGCATGCGGCGAACTTCGTCCCAGGTGATGGAACGAGGCACATCGTCCAGGCGATATACCTGTGACATTCCAACCGCTCCGCTGAGATCCCGGTTCGTAATCCCCTCACGGTGGCAGAACCGCAATAACACCCGCAAATGACCACAGAGATCACGACGGGTGCGGGGAGCCATTCCCGGCGCACGTTCGACGATGAAAGCCGCCAGGAGGGGCGGAGACAACTCTCTGAACGAAGTGACGCCGGCTTGACTGAGGTACTCTGCGAACTCATTCAGGTGGTGGCGGGTAGGCGTAGATTGTGATTTCTTTAAATCCACGTTCGCATCGCACATACTCAGCGAATCCAGGAACTGCGGATTCGAGTGGAAATGGCCGGCGGTGGCGATTGCGCATTGCGTGCCCCTCGCAGGCCAGCCGCAGCATTTGCAGTACTGTGCTCTCATTGAATATCCGATGCTTGCGCAGTGACTCTGCCGTCTTCGCCTCAGCTTCATGCTGGCTCAACCACAGCGATACGAACTCCTCTACAAAAGCAGTGGTCGAAGCAATCTCTGTACAGCCTCTCTTCTGGGCGAACTCGGCAAAATGAAACAGAAGAGGCACCCGGCGAAGCACGGTGGGCCGAGCGTAACCGTGGACTTTCATCCATTCCACATAGCTCTCAATTTGGGAGCCAAGCCAGCTGCCGCGGATTTTATCGATGGTTGAAGGTTTGACAAAATAGTGTTCGAGCATGACATTCTCCATTCGGAAATCTCCGATGGAGGTCTATCATGCACCAAGGCCCTCCGTTAGTGTCCTTCACAACGCGGCTAGCCTTCTGTTATGCGGTTCCTGGCTCCCTTGGCCACAAATTGGTCGATGCACGAAACGAGGAGAGCGGCATAGTCATGCCAACTCATATACTGGATCCAGAGAACGGTTCATATTAGTGGTCACACGGACTTTTTCAATGGTCATTCGGTTCTTGCTCCTTTTGCGCTGGTTGGTTGATGTGGGAATTGGCCACATCCCAGGAGTGAATCTTGACCTTGGATGCAAGGCAAATTGATGAAGAGCGTGAGAGCAGTTTTGTTTGGAGTGATTACGTGTCTCTCCGCGATTCGAGTGGCTAACGCGGTGAGCGGGAGCGCCATGAAACCTGTAGCTTTGCCTCTTGCTGAAGGTACAGTTGCTGGGGCAGCATTTTCACCCGATAGCAGCTATCTTGCGGTGATTAGACACGCTGCTGTTCCGGGCGCATCAGCTCAACGACACATCTTGCAAATCGTGAACCTTAAGTCGGGACAGGAGACGGCTCATGCTGAGGTGCTGAATGGAGAGGTTGCAGATCCAGCTTCGACCGCACATTTCATCGCGTATTCGGCCGATGGCCACTATCTACTGCTGGCAACAAAAGGTTCCGACGTGCTATCGATCCTCGACGCAGCCAAACTTCAAACTGTGAAGCGATTTGCACTTCATCCAGAAGCAGAATCGCGCACATCTCTGGGGGAAAGACATCGTTACTTCAGGGGTGTTGTGAGCCTTGCGGTTGCTCCAGAAGCGGGTATATTCGCCGTAGTGACACATGATGAACTGCAAGATAACGAGGTTTTTATCGGTTCGTTCTCGTCAGAACAGATCGTTAAAAGCTGGAGTTTAGGTCGTGGGCGCACTGCTACGCAACTCGGGCAGATATCCATCTCACTAAGTGACCACGGTGGGAGAATAGCCGTCTCAGTGTTGCCCGACAAGAACAGCCTTCCGAAGGCTTTCCACAATCTTCGACTTTACGACTCAGGCAGTGGGGAGATGGTGAAGTCGATTCGGACAGACGGATTGGTCGGATCGATTTCACTTATCCACGATGAGAATGTTCTCGCTTCCAGGATCGATACGCCCGGCCTCTTTTCTAAAAGAGCCTGTATCGAACGATGGAGCTTAGACGCGGGGACGCTCGGCGGCCAGTTCTGCGATCAGGGCCTCGACGTGAACGTGGCCCTCGCAGTATCTCTTGCCGCAGATCGTGTCGTCGGCTCCGCCTCTCAAATACACAAGTCCATCGAGGGGCAAGTGTACGCGGCGTCGGGAAGAGTTGATGTGTGGGACATGAAGTCCGGTGATTTGGTCGCATCTTCATCGGAGATGCCCCGCTTCATCTCCTGGATCCAAGTCAGTGCGGACGGAGAGTGGGTCATGGCGGACCAGTCTCTTTTCCGGCTCATTCCCGTTCCGTAAGTTTTTTGGCGGTCGACCGGGTATTCATCGTCGAGGACCGATTTCTGATGGGGGCCGCATGGTTTGATTGACGACACCGTGTGTACCAAAGACGCCATGTTAGTCGATCAGGGGGTTCATTATGTGCCCTTCAGAAACGCGCACCCCTTCAACCATGCGGCTCTTCGCCGCCTCGGCCACAAAACGGCCAACGGAACATAATGCCGAGAGCTTCCAAAAATATCTGTTCTTGTATACGCGGGAATTCCAACAGGAGCCGTCCTTTGAATTCGTGCCATATAGGTTTGGCAGCTTTTCGTTCCAGTCCTATGCCGACAAGCGGCGCCTCGTCGAGATGGGCGCCTTAGCGGATGCCTTTGGTTCCCAAGAACCAGCTTGCGGCGATCCGCCCATTCACGGTCGGTGCTGACTTCATCCAGGAGTTTGATCTCACTCGTGCCAACAATACGGTGGCTTTCGGGTCGCGGGTCTCCCGTGTTTCGGACGATGTCTGCCTCGACCCATTGGTACTTCTTGTATTGCTGCTCCTCATCGAGCAGCCGGAAAGGAATGGGATAAAGGCGAATCCACGAGCCATCCTCACGAAAACCCGCGGTACAGGCCAGCTCCTTATATTTTTCGGAGATGGTCGGATAGGTTTTGACGGCGATCAGGACTTTCTCTTTTGCCATTCTCTTGAAGGAACTTCAGATGTGATGGTTCCCGTAACTAGTAGAAATGTGCCGTAACCTGTAGAAATATTCCTTTACTTGTAGAACAACCGGGCATGCAATTTGCAGGGGCTACAAAGCCGCCGCGCTAATTTCCGATGCTGCTTCCGACGCGGCGGGGAAACGACCGTTAAGCGAGCCGATGCGATGGACAAACTGATGGACCGCAAGGTCTTCAACGCCCGTGACGCCCGCTGAGCGCCGACCTGATCGAGGCGTACGGTTCTACTAGTTTGAGCCCTTTTCTACGAGTTACGGATCAGGATTTCTACTAGTTAAGGGTAATAATCATCAACAAAATTGCGTTTTTCTACTAGTAAAGGAAAAACGACAAACAGCCTGCAGAAAGCGCAAGCTGTTTTCCGCTACCCCCTGTCGGGCCTGTTCCGGCCCAAACCGACCCTTTAGTGTAGGAGTAGTCGTAACGGCTCTGTTGCATTAACTCGAAATTAGGCAATCAGCATACAAGTAATTGTGTGACTGATCGCGGTCGGACCGCTACAGGTTGTGCAAGAAAAGTTAATGCAACAGTGCCCCAACTTTAGCGATCCAGTTTTTTTAGCCTTGACAAGTTGCAGTCCAGGAGTATCTTGGTTCCTGTTTCGATCTTCAAAGGCTCCCCCTCGGCCTCGGAACCCCAGCAATAATTTCGCTTCCCAAGACTAATTTGTCCATACGGAACGCGCTTCTGGGTACCGAAGAGCCCTTAGCTCGTGCGATTCATGGAATTTCAAAGTGGAAATCCCGGCTCGGATAACGTCCTACGGGTAATCTTATATGGACTCTTTGGACTTGGTGAAGCTGACGGCGCTGATGGAACGCACCAGCGGTAGCCCTGAAGTGATGATCGGGCTCATCGACGGGCCCGTCGTGACCCAACATCCCGACTTAGCCGGTAAACACCTGCGGGAGATTACCGGAAGCAACAGCACCGCATGCGCTCAGGCCAGCAGTACCGCGTGTCTGCACGGGACTTTTGTCGCTGGCATCCTATCCGCGAAGCGCAATTCCCACGCCCCTGCCATTTGCCCCAACTGTACGCTCCTAGTTCGCCCCATTCTTGCCGAAGTGACTTCGGGACACGGCCACATACCGAGTGTGACGCCGAAGGCGCTGGCTGCGGCGATTATCGAATGCATCGATGCCTCTGCTCGCATCATCAATTTGAGCCTCGCCCTTACTCAACCTTCCACCACAGGGGAACAGTCCTTGGAAGACGCGCTCAATCAGGCCGTCAAGCGAGGCGTGATCGTGGTGGCCGCGGCCGGCAATCAGGGCACCCTCGGCAGTTCCGTCATCACCCGCCATCCGTGGGTCATCCCGGTCGTGGCCTGCAACGCTCGAGGCAGACCGATGAACGAGTCGAATCTGAGCAGTTCGATCGGCAGGCGGGGGTTGCGCGCCCCTGGCGATGGTGTTACCAGCCTGGGCGCCGAAGGACCATCGGCCACGCTCGGAGGGACGAGCGTGGCCGCGCCATTTGTGACCGGCGCGACGGCGCTGCTGTGGTCGGCCTTTCCCGCTGCGACCGCGGCGCACATCAAGCTCGCCGTAACCCAAGCGTCCACACTGCGGCGAGCCTCGGTGGTTCCGCCATTGCTCGATGCCGCAGCGGCCTATCAAGCCTTGCTCGCAGGAAGTGCGAGGCGGTGAATGACATGACAGATGCAGGCCACAAGAACGACTCCCCGAATCAGAGCGTAGGCCCGCTTCATCGAGCGCGCCTACCTGGATTTATCAAGGAAGAGGAGATCGGGCTTGGCGATGTCATCAAACGGGCGGCTTCCTACGTTGGGATACAGCCTTGCGGAGGCTGCGCACGACGGGCGGCCGCGCTCAACCGCTGGATGGTATTCACTGGACGCCATCAGAAGTAGGGGAACGACTTGAGCGCGGAGTTCCGATGTTTGCATACGATCATGGCTCGCTACTGAAAGGAAGGACAACATGCAGGAACACGATGAAGCGATGGAACACACTGCTCACACAGCGCACCAGGCGAACGGCCTGCCGGTCAGCGGACCGTCTCGCGACGTCCCCAGCAGTACGACGATCGTTCCGCAGGGCGGCGGTAGCGCTTGCGGCTGCGGAGGGGCGCCTGGTCTGAGTCCCAACGGTACAAGGATTGTTCCGTTTGTCTATGCCATCGGCCGGATCGAGGCTCGCTTTCCGAACCTCTCCGCCGAAAAGGAGTTCGCCCAGGCGACAGGACGCGCAGAGACCGCCGGAAAGACCGATCAGCAGACCTTCCACGCCGTGCTATCCAAGCGCGAGAACCGGTACCTGGTGCGTCAACTCTGCTGGGTGCTGACGATCCAGGGATTGGAGACCTACCTGTTGGCGCCGCGCGATGCCGCGGACATCGATCTACTGGTCGAAGCCATCCGACCTGCCCCTGGCCCCAATGACATCGATGTCGTCATCGGCCTGCGGGGACCGACAGCGCCGCCGGAGATGTGCAATGGATTGATGGTTCCCATCCTCGTCTTCGACCACATCTATTCCTTCGACCGCGACGCGCTCATCAAGGCCATCCCGAAGCCAGAGAAGACGACGGCCGCCCAGTTCGTCCCGGCGGCCGAGGAACTCTTCAACAGGATCATGCAACTGACGGACAACGCCGGCGCGACCGATGACCACCGCGCCCTAAACTATCTGGCGATGCGTTATCCAGCCATCTATGCCAAGGCCGCCGAGGAATTTGGGCAGGCGTGTTCGCTGACCGGAGTGGAAGTGCGCCCCTCGCCTCTGAGCAGCACGCGCAACATTGTCGACGTCATCTTTTCCTACACCAATCGAAGTACCGATTTCACGGAGAAGTTCTTTGTACGTTGTGACATTACCGAAGAATTTCCGTTTATGGTGACAAAGATGTCGCCGTACTATGACCGTGGAGGAGTGAGATGAACATGCCTCCGTTTACAGCCCACGCGACGCTGTACAGAACGAACAATCGCTACCGTTCTTCCGCGACTGATTTCGGCGGACCAATACCGGCTGACTCTTTCGTCGCCGCATACATCCCTGGTCCTGAGACCATGAACGCGTGTAATGGCTGTCTCGATGGGTATGCAGTGGTAAGAGACCTCTGTACAGCCAAAGTGTTCGCGACTGCAGTTCAAACGTGCTCCTACTTAGGATTGTTCGCTCCTCCTTGCGTCGCAGCACAGGTCCTGTTCCTGGAACCAGCTTGCTACGCGGCGTACGGGATTGGCGAGGGCTATTGCCATATCCCAGGCGGGCTCGGCCCCTTCAGCGGTCCGTGCTGTCCCAAAGTGTGCGGCATCCACACCCCAGGGGTTGCTGGATCAGGATGCTGCGACCACGGGGAGGCCTGCGTAGGTTCAGACAGCCCTAATACGCGTGACGGCTGTTGTCCGGTCGGCCAATACTGTGATGGTAACTGCTGTGCCAAAGGGGACAGCTGTTGCGGTGGCACGTGCTGTCCAGCAGGTAACTTCTGCATAGAGGGCGGGTACTGTACTGCGACGCCTCCATTTGGTCCGGATCCACCACCACCGCCGCCAGGTCAAGTGAATTTGTGCTCACGTGGACACGACTACTGCGCTGGCAAGTGTTGTCCGCTCTTCTGGCAGTGTTGTGCCGATAACGTGTGTCGGGAGAATTGCATCCATTAGCTGAATGATGTTGGCGATGATACTGCTCCCCAATTCTTGATGGTCACAAGTGAATTGACGAGGTAATGAAAATGAATATGCCAGGATTTACTGCCGAAGCTTCTCAATACCAGTCGCAGGTGTCCTATCGTACATTTTCATCGCAAATATCAACGCCGACTCTGACTATCGAACCACAAGCGGCGCCGCCCAGTGGTTCGTACCAGCAAACCTGCAAAATTGATTATTTCGCCGGTGACGCCCTATCGGCAAGCTGCCGCGATCGAGCCGGCAACTTTCGTCCGTCGACCCGTCTCGAACTCGTTTCGCAGTGTTTCGGCGATATTTCAAATGATGACGGCGCATTGCGCTGCAATCGCGGGGGGTTTCCGCCGCAGGGCAGCTATCTCCAAAGCTGCGAACGCACGTTCGTCGCGGGGACACACTTAACAAGCGTATGTCGTAGACGCGACGGGCAGATGAATCGTACCCTGCTTGCATACTTTCGGCAATGTGCAGGCGACATTCATAACGAAGATGGCTTCCTAGCTTGTGACCGGGGCGAAATATCGCCGCCCGGGAGCTACACGGAAAGCTGCGTGCAGATGCAGGTTTCTGCTGGAAATCTGTTTGGCTGGTGCAGCAATCGTCGCGGCCATCTGGTAAGAGCGTGGTTGAATAATTTTCGCCAATGTACGGGCGACATCAACAACAACGATGGCGTCCTCAACTGCAACCGATGAGTGTTTCCAGGATTTCCATTTTGGCCGTCCCAGTCGGCACCGTTATATACCAAGCGTCCTTCCGCTTGGGCCGGATGTGCTCGATTCTTCAATGGTCAGCTTGAATATTGACAAGTCCTCGCCAAAGCCTGAAGGCGTCTCAATGAGGATCTCCTGAGCTTCTGGTGCGAAGACACGACTAAACCGCAGGACGCCAACTTCTCTCCGCTCTGCGATATCGTGCATATCGGAATGAACTAGGAGCCCCGTTCCGTCAGGTCTCCACAACTTAACGTAGACCGGTCTTCCATGGAATGCGCACTCAATGGAAATCCGCGCGATAGGGCGCGCCAGTTCGTCAGCCAACGATTCTTGCTCCTGCCAACCGAACGCGTCTTCATCACGTAGTCCTGTGAACGCAGTGTCTCACGTAGTTCCTCAAAAACGATAGATCCCTATCGGGACTGCCCCGACAAACGGGGCTATCGGCAACTTCGCCTGACGGTCGTAGGGGTTGCAGCACAGGGAGTCGTAACCAGTTCCGGCGAACCGGCAACGCCGGCAGCACCGGCCTTGCCTCAAAGCACAATTCACAGATCGAGGCGACACGCGCAGATTGCACGGTGTAGCTGTGCCAAGTTTGAATTGAGAGCCTGTGCTGTAGATTCCTCGTTACCTCTCCGGGAGTGGACTGCTGCCATCAAGCAGCTCACGCCCTAGCGGTCTGCACGGCTTCTGCTTCCGCTTCGCGTCTCTCCGGGTCTTGGCACCTCCAGAGAAACAATCCGCCGCGCCACGGCGTCGCATTCCATGCTTTCTTTCTCCGGCCCTCCAAGAATGCAGCCGCTGGCCTTGGGAGTTCGCAGACGCCAGCTCAGGGCGTCCACTCCCGGACAGCTAACACGGATACATCACATGAAACACTCTCATTCCAACAACAACGGCAAGCTAGGCCGCGCAGTCCTCGTCGCGGTTTTAGTCGCCCTCTTCATCCTCTTCATCGGCCTTGCTGCCATCGGCATCTTCGGCACGAAAGAGCAGTTCGCTAGAGCAAAGGACATCCTTCCGATCGTCGTTTCGCTCATCACGCCGCTTCTGACGGCGATCATCGCAGTCTACCTGCCGAAGACCTCTTGACGAGGATCTTCACAAAGCAAAAGCGCCGTCCGTGTGGGCGGCGCTTCTTTTAATTCTCTTGGCAATCTTACCGCCTGAAACCCGTCAGGCGGGCGCTGCGTTCTCGGGCTTCCCTGTCTCTGTCTCCGCGATCGACGCTTCGTAGACCGTGTGCAGCTCCTCGAGCCGATCAAGGTTCGCATTCAGTTGCTCTACGACCGCAGCAGCGTCGTCTTCATCGACTATCAATGTCGCTGTGATTTTCAGATAACCCATCTCACCTTCGCAGTCCTCGCCAAGAGACATTGCTGTTTCCAAACGCGGAGCTGGTCCGGAACGACGAAGAGCTTCGAAGCCCCCGGCGCTTCCGCCGGGGAGCAAGTCTATTCCGAGAGAGATTGATCGATGAAAGTTGATAAGTGGCGGAAAAAATCTTGGATCTTCTTCAAGCCAAGGGGCAGAAATGACTCCAAACCACCACCGAAAGCGTGGATGATGAAGTTGCTGATCTGGTCAATTGTTATTTGCATATTTGCAGCTAAAAGCCATATAGTGTCGGACTACCGGGAGATAAAAGGGAAATTCCCGCTAATTCCCATCCCGGCTAGGATTGATCCCCCGTGGGGCAGTTCGGTTGATTCAGCGGGCGGGATTAGCCGTCAGGTCGGTATGCGGTCGTGATCATTAACTCTGCAACCGGAAATGAGGCGAGCAAAATGGGCAGAATTCCAAAATTTACTGCAGACGCATCACTCGATAGGAAGAGTCAGCATTATAGAGCCGGAAGAGAATCCGTCGATATGGCCACGCCACTGAATGCGATCTCCCCAGCGCTTCGACCGGCTGGGGCTCAGACAGGGGGGGATTGCAACGCGTCTACCACTATTCCACTCTACCGAAGAGTGTTACGGGGGACTTACGAATGTAATGGAGACGTTTGCCAGTGCTGTAGCCGCGGCACCGGTGAATCGCTGTGCATCGGGTGCGACGGGCCGGGTACGTGCAGTAACGGCCACGCAACAGAGTTCCCGCGGTCCCCTGTGGATTTCAGGTCGCAAGTTACAGTCGAGGTGGGCGGTGTAGTCGGCGTGTTCTGATAGTGTTGGATAACCTGTATGTCTGAATTGGTAGACACGGGCGACCTGCTCCGTCGTTAGCCGGCGCGAGTCATCTCCGGAGGCTGCAAGGCAACGGTGCGCCCTAGGTCAACATGGGGCGGCAACTTTACAACCGTCTCCGTCTATCTGACCGATGCCAAGCGGATCGACCCGCCCACGAAAGAAGCTCCGCCGACACCAGCGGAGCCAACCACCGCCGAAACGCTCGAAACGATGGCGCAAGAGCTGAAGGCACAAAACCCGCTCCCGACGCCATACACACCGCGTCAACGCGATGAGCGTATCCCCTCGGATGATGAGCTGCACACGCTGAAGGCATCCGCCGCCGCGGGCGTTGCTGTTGTCGTAGCCAGGTATTGGGGAGCAATGGAACAGAAAACTCGCTTAAGGATTCAGGCGACCTCCTCTGTGCAGTCGGACGGACTCCGGAGCGGTCGTAACTCCCCGCGTTGAACCGCCTCCGGCACGGAAAATGCGTACCGCCCCAGCAGATTGATGTGCTCGTATACCAGGGGAGACATCTTCCGGCTGCACGGGAGATCCCTCGGCGCGGAGCTGCTGCAGAGCCGCATCAATATAGAGCGTGTTCCAGAGGACGATAATATTCACCACGAGACCGAGTGCGCCAAGCTGGTCTTCCTGACCCTCACGGTAGCTGTCGTTTTTCCTTTACCTGTAGAACGGTTTTGTTGAGCGCAGAAGACTTACGCGATTCCTAAAGGTGTAGAAATTTGCTTTAGCCTGTAGAAAAATTCCTTTACCTGTAGAACAATTGCGCATGCGTTTTAGAGCCTTCAGAGACGTCCCAGCGAGCGCTTTGCACTCCAATTGCCACGCCAACTGCGCTCTTTAATCGATGTCCACAATTCTACTGGTAAGAAAATTTCTACAGGTAAAGGAATAGAACTGCGCCTCCACTACCTAATTTCTACAGGTAAAGGAAAACCGACAGTCGGAGACACCACCGCCCCTTGCGGGGAGCCAATGTCACTCGACGTCCACTCTGCACCGTCCGTCACGCCAGCCTTCAGCCATTTGCGAATCAGGCGAATCATGCGCGGATCGCCGATCCGATGTTCAACGAAGCGGATGAGCCATTCGTGACTCATCGAATCGAAGAATGATCGAACGTCGGCGTCTACGATCCAGCTCACCTTCGTATACGTAATCCCTACCGCGAGAGCGTCCAGCGCATCATGCTGGCCCCGTCCTGGTCGAAATCCGTATGAAAAGCCGAGAAAGTCTTGCTCGTAAATCGCATTGAGCACCTCCACCACGGCACGCTGGACGATTTTATCTTCCAGCGCAGCAATCCCAAGCGGCCTTTCTCGCCCATCCTCTTTCTGGATGAACTTACGCCGCGAGGGCAGCGCCCGATAGGCGCCGAGATGAACGCGTCCATGCAGATCCACAAGCTTGGCTTCCAGGTCATGCCCGTACTCGCGCCACGTGGTGCCATCCACTCCCGGCGCCGCATCTCGTTTAAGCTTGAGATACGCCATTCGCAGTAGATCGACCGTCACGTGATGAAGTAGGGCGGTGAACCGTTCCTTCTTCCCTTGCCTTGCTCGCTCTCGTACACGCTCAAGCCCCGGTGACACGCTCGCCCGGCTCTGTGTCCGGTGCGTGTGCGGCTCAGGCGTGTTCCCCTTGGCCCCTTCCCTTGGCTCCACCGACTCCGCGTCCGATCGTCCGGTCTTGTTCGCCGACTTCGCAGCTACTGTGGAAGGGTCTGACTTCTCCGGTTCGTTCATCATCGGCTACGGCTCCTCGCCTTCCCGACACGGACCACCCCTTAACTGCAAATGGCCAAACTGGAGATCTCCCGGTTCCCAAGCAAAGAGCGTCCGTGCATGCCAGGGTCTCCGACCACGCAGGACCGTTCGGGCACTCGCGTTGTCGCACCCGTTCGTTTTGCCTTCCGCATACGTAACCACGTCGGCGTCCTGGATGAGAAATATTTCGTGGCTCAATGGCTGGCCTGCACGCTCCCCTGTCAACGCTTCGCCGCACACCTCACGGTATGCTGCGCATGACTCGGGGTCGGTGTGGTTC
>Ga0193742_1001929_pt1 | contig 12076 bp, 14 predicted proteins | sample L2c1metaG_FD_165511 | JGI IMG/M metagenome (GOLD analysis project Ga0193742, IMG submission 165511) | Soil microbial communities from a riparian zone of the East river system, Colorado, United States - L2c1 | ecosystem: Environmental > Terrestrial > Soil > Riparian zone | place: USA: East River... | reverse complement strand
TTCCCGCCACCGCCCTCCAGGGCATGGACTCTCTGCTCAGCATCGTGCAGATGCCAAAGGGTGTTCCCGTCGGAACCCTCGCCATCGGAGCTCCGGGAGCCGCCAACGCGGGCTTGCTCGCCGCCCAGATCCTCGCTACCACCGACCTCGCCCTGCAGCAGAAGCTCACCGCCTGGCGCGACTCCCGGCGCGATGAAGTGCTCGCCCAGACCCTCGCTGAAGAGGCCGGCTCGTGAGCAAGGATTCGCCCCGGACCTCCGCGACCCCCATCCTTCCCGGAGCCACCCTCGGCATCTTCGGCGGCGGCCAGCTCGGCCGGATGACCGCCATGGCTGCTCGTGCCATGGGCTATCGCATCCAGGTCCTCGACCCCGAACCGGCATGCCCGGCGCGCTTCGTCGTTGACGGCTGCATCGAGGCCGGCTGGGACGACGCCCGCGAGGCCGCAAACCTCGCCCGCGGATGCGACGTCGTCACCCTCGAGATCGAGCAGATCTCCCTCGCCAGCATGGACGCCGCGGCCAACTTCGCTCCCGTCCGGCCCGGCCGCGCCATGCTCGCCGTCATCCAGGATCGCATCGAGCAGAAAAACTGGCTCCGGAAACACGGCTTCCCCATCGGCGACTACCGCGCCGTGCGCTCGCTCGACGATCTGCGCAGTGCCCTCGCGGCCCTCGGCGGCAGATGCTTCTGCAAGAGCGCCACTGGAGGCTATGACGGACGCGGACAGGGCAAAGTAGGCTTCCGCCCCGGCGCTGACCCCGAAGCAGAGCTCCGCGGCGCCTGGGACGCGCTGGGAGAGCGAGCCGGGGTCGTCGAAAAGGCAATCGACCTCGAGCGCGAGATCTCCGTGCTCGTCGCGCGCAGCCCATCGGGCGAGGTCAAGGTCTACCCCGCCGCCTGGAACCACCACGAGAACCAGATCCTCGCCTGGAGCGTGATGCCCGCGCCGCTCTCCCAGGCCATGGCCGCCGAAGCGCATCAGCTCGCCGAGACCATCGCCGACACCTTCCAGCTCGAAGGCATCCTAGCGGTAGAGATGTTCGTGACCACCTCGGGTCAATTGCTCGTCAACGAGCTCGCCCCGCGCCCCCACAACAGCTATCACGCCAGCGAACGCGCCTCGGTCACCAGCCAGTTCGAGCAGCTCGTCCGCGCCGTCTGCGATCTTCCCCTGGGAGATGTCGACATCGTCCAGCCCTGCGCGATCGCCAATCTTCTCGGAGACGTCTGGCTGAACGCTGACGGCAGCCCCCGCGAGCCCCACTTCGACCGCGCCCTCGCCGTCCCCGGCGTCCGACTGCACCTCTACGAAAAACACCGCCCCCGCAAGGGCCGCAAGATGGGACACCTCAGTGCCGTCGGCAGCACTACGGATGAGGCGGTAGCCAGTGTGCTACAGGCGCAGGAGCTGTTGTAGCGGCTTAGGCGGCGCATTCCAGAACTCTTGTTTCGTTATTCCAGAATTTCTTGTTTCGTTAAGGGCACGGCTTTAGCCGTGCCGCAACGCTTTCCGTAACAAGGAGCGGCTTCAGCCGCTGAGGTACGCTTTACTCCGCATAGCACAGGCCTCAGGGGCTAAAGCCCCTTCATTATTTTCGGATTTTTACAGCACGGCTAAAGCCGTGCCCTTAAGCGATCTGACACTCCGACCCTCAACAATTACGCGTAATTTTCCACAGCACATGGTATCTTCAAGCAGAGCTGCACTGGTTTTCGTGCAATGCTTCGAGGGCTTTTTCGATGAGCAGCTCCGAACTTGAATACGTGCTTTCGCTGCGCGATGCCAACATCGGCACCAGCCAGAAGCGGTTGCGCGCCGAGATCATCGAGTTCATTCAGCGGCATGAGGACGCGGTGCTGGCGCAGCTCCGCACGCACGAGTCGGCCGTCATTCCCACCTCCTTCGGCGAGATCACGCTGAACCTCGCCGACCTCCACGAAGCCATTGCCTAGGAGATAACGTTGCTGGCGCTTCTCGTCAGCTTCCTCATCGCCGTCTACCTGCTTGGACCCAACCTGATTGCGCGTTGGGCCGCCGATCTCGTTGTCTTCCGCAAGACCCGCACCGAAAGCCACGCTGAAGAGGTTGCGAGCTCCATCATCGCTGCCGCAATCCCTCTGCTGATTGCCGTGGCATGGGCACGGTGGACTGGCGCTCTCTGGCATAGCGGCACGCAGGCCGATGTGGAGATGGTCTTCTCCGCGCTCCAGAGCGACAACTTCTTCCAGTCGCACCATGCTCAGTTCTTCACCAGCCTCTACGCATTCTTCTGGATGAACTACGCGATCCTATGGCGGCTTTACCTGCTGGTGCTTCTTGCGTGCGCCGTCCGCATCGTCATCGTGCTGAACTACAACCGCGTCTGGCGCAGCCTCCACCGCCGCTGGATGCGCACGCTGCTCGCCACCATCGTGCCCCGCCTCTCCGAGTGGGACCTGCTCTTCAGCGATATGCTCCTTCCCGACGGCCACTTCCGCATCATGGCCGACGTGCTCACCAAAACCGGCGGCCTCTACCAGGGCACGGTGCAGGACCGCATGCTGAACAACGACGGTTCGCTCCAGAGCATCACCCTCGCCAACCCGCGCCGCTTCGAGCGCGATGAGTTCCGCAAGGCCAAGACCGAAGACCTCGAGACCGTCAGCGACGAGTTCTGGTTCAACATCCCCGGCAACCTGTTCATCGTAATGGCCGCGGACATCGCCAACCTGAACATCCGCTACATCCGCCGCAAACCCCTCTCCTTCCAGCCCTCCGACGACGAGCGCCAGGTGCTCACCCGCCTGCTCGACCGCCTGAAGGAAGGCAAGTAGAGAACATCGGCCCACCCGTATCGACATCTTCAAATCCGCGATTTTAGGGGAGGAAAGGGTGATGGCCGACTGGTCGCCCTGCGCGGGCGGCGGTCACTTCGTGACGCGTATACCGGCTTCGCCGTGGGCCTCCCGCTGGTCGGCGTGAGCCGTGACCCGAAGGGAGTACACAAGTCACGAAGTGACCGCTCCACGCGCAGTGGGCTCGCGCGGCAGCGCTACGCCTCAAGCCCGTCCCGCAAACTCCCGCGTCTCCGTAGCGACCTTCACCTTCTCGCCCTCTTTGATAAAAAGAGGAACCCGAATCTCCAGCCCCGTCTCCAGCTTGGCCACCTTGGTCACGCTTCCGCTCGACGAGTCGCCCTTCACCCCGGGCTCCGTCTCGGCGATGCTCAACTCCACAAAGATCGGAAGCTGCAGCCCAATCGGATTCCCGTTGTACTTGTGCACCTGGATCAGCAGGCCCTCGATCAGAAAATCGAGCGCGCCGCCCAACATCTCTTCCGAAAGTGTCAGCGTCTCGTAGCTTACCTGGTCCAGAAAGTGATATCCGTCGCCGTCACTGTAGAGATACGTCGCCTCCACCAGCTCCAGATCCGGCTCCTTGAACTTGTCGCCCGCCTTGAAGGTCTTCTCGAAGACCGCGTTGGTAAGAAGATTGCGCATCTTCAGTCGCACCAGCGTCTGGCCACCGCGAGCCGTCGGCGAGTTCACCTCCGCCTCCATGCAGGAGTACGGTATCGCTTCATGCTCGAACACTGTCTTGCGCTTCACATCGATCGCTTCAATTAATGCAGCCATGCACTCCTCACCGGCAGCTTCGCATTACGGCGGCGAAGCTGATCCTTCTTCGAGTATAGGGAGTCAAAACGGATCGGACAAAGCGCTACCGAGAGGCGCACATCCCTCTTCATTGTCCTTTGCGAGCCTCGCTCTCAAGCCGCGCTCTCCGCTCCTGCGCCTCCATCCAATCGCGCAGAATGACCACAGCGGCGACCTGATCGATAACGAACTTGCGATCTCGCCGATCGTGCCCAGCCTCATCCAGAATCTCATGCGCCGCACGGGAGCTCAGCCTCTCATCCCACAACTCCACCGCAAGCCCCGACCGCACCCGCAACTCCTCGGCGAACTCATGCACCTTCGCCGCCCACGGACTCACATCGCCTGACATATGCAGCGGATTCCCGACAACGATCTCTGCGACCTCATGCTTGCGAATCAATCTCAGCAAACTGCGCAGGTCCTCGCCGCGACCCTTGCGCCACACCGTCAGCAGAGGCTGCGCCGTATAACCCAGCGGGTCCGAGAGAGCCACGCCAATGCGTGCCTTCCCTACGTCCAACGCCATCACTCGTCCCGTGCCCATACCCTCAGTCTATCGCTCTCACGCACCGCGCCAGGCCTCCGCTCACTGGACTATAGTGTTGGCATAGTTGAGGAGGCACAGCGATGAACTACAAATGGTTGAATCGTCTGAATGCCGCGCGAGCCTGGATCTTCGGCGCAGCGTTGTTAACCACCGGAGTAGTCTGGCTGGCTCAGCGCTAGAGCGGCTAAAGATCTTTCCCGCCCCCAGACGTAACCTTTACCTCTCGCAAACACTCTAACGATGCGTCACCGCAAAAGCTGCAGTGAGGATCGACCGGTCCTGGCTGACACTCGAAGACAAACTCTCGCGATCTTTTACAAGGAGAAAAATATCCATGTTTGACATGAAGAATCTGACCAAGCTGAAGAAGCTCGACGAACATGCCCCGGAGGCAGCAAAGGCATTCTGGGCCTTCGACAAAGCCGCCTTTCAGCCGGGTGCGATCGATGCGCTGCATAAGCAGCTAATGGCGCTGGCCGTCGCGTTGACGACGCAGTGCCCCTACTGCATCGAACTCCATCGCAGAGCCGCCGTCGAGGCTGGCGCAACGGAACCGATGCTGGCCGAGACAGGTCTCGTTGCAGCCGCGATGCGCGCTGGTGCCGCAGTGACGCACTCCACACATCTCTTCAAAGACTAGATCTCCGAATGGGCATTGACTGTTCACAAACAAAAGCGGCGGCTCCGTGAGGAACCGCCGCTTTTGTTTGCACCTCTGCGCCGAAGGCGCCTTTCGCCGTGCGCGTAGCACTCAGCCGATGTCTTCGGACCAGTTCTCGAGGTACGCCTTGAAGTCGCTCATGAACTTGCCGGCGTCGGCTCCATCGACGATGCGGTGATCGAAGCCCAGCGTGAAGCGCTGGATCGAGCGGATCGCGATGAAGTCGTTGCCTTCCTTGTCCGTAATCACCTCAGCCTCCTTGTTCAGTCCGCCGATTCCGAGAATCGCGGCCTGCGGCTGGTTGATGATCGGGGTTCCAAACTGCTCGCCGAAGATGCCGGAGTTGGTCAGGGTAAACGTTCCCCCCGAGATCTCGTCCGGAGCCAGCTTCTTGCCGCGGGCGCGCTCAGCAACATCCACGATGGAACGCGCGATGCCGAGGAAGTTTCTCTCCTCCGTCTGCTTGATGACCGGAACAATCAGACCCCAGTCCAGCGCGACGGCAATGCCGATGTTGATGTTCTTGTTGTAACGGATCGCATCGCCTTCGACCGCGCCATTGACGATCGGATGTTTGCGCAACGCGTAGATCGCCGCACGCGTGATGAACGGCATGTAGGTCAGCTTGACCCCGTTTCGCTGCTCGTACTTCGACTTCTCCTTCTCGCGGAGCTTCACAATGCGGGTCATGTCGACCTTGAAGACCGTGTGGACGTGCGGGCTGGTGCGCTTCGACTCCACCATGCGCTGCGCAATGATCGAGCGCATCTTGGTCATCGGAACCACCTCGCCCGGCATCGGAGGCAGCGCAGCCGCCGCAGGGGCAACCGGCTTCGAAGCAGCAGGAGCGGCGGTGGGAGCGGCAGCAGCAGGCTTCGCTCCGCCCTCGAGATGTCCGAGGATATCTTCCTTAGTGATGCGGCCCGCCGAACCCGTTCCCGGAACCTGCGCCAGGTCGACATTGTTCTCTTGCGCGATCTTGCGGACCAGCGGCGAGGAGCGTCCGCGCTCGCCAGCGGATGCAGAGGCCGCGGGAGCAGCCGGGGCCGGTGTCGCAGCCGGAGCGGCAGCCTTCGCCGGAGCCGCAGCAGCCTTGCCCGCGCCTCCGCCGATCACCGCGACGACCGTGTTGATCGTGACCGTATTGCCCTCGGCCACCTTGATCTCCGTCAGGGTTCCGGCAGCGGGCGAGGGAATCTCCGCGTCCACCTTGTCGGTCGAGATCTCGAAGATCGGCTCGTCGCGCTGGACGGTATCGCCCACCTTCTTCAACCACTTAGTAATCGTGCCCTCGGTGATCGACTCGCCCATCTGCGGCATCAACACTTCGGTCGCTCCGCTGGCCTCGATCTTCGTTCCCGCACCGACAGAGTCCGCCTCAGAAGGGTTGCCCTGGGTCGCCGCAGGCGCGTCCTCGGCGGCAGGAGTCACAGAATCCTCCGCAGGAGCCGCACCCGTCTCATTCTTCGCTGAAGCCGCCGGGGCCGAAGCCGTGGGAGCCGAAGCTCCGCCCTCCGCCTCGATCACCGCAACCACGGTGTTGATCTGGACCGTCGTACCCTCACCGATCTTGATCTCCTTCAGCGTTCCGGCCGTGGGAGAAGGAATCTCGGAGATCTCGAAGAGCGGCTCATCGCGCTGGATGCTGTCGCCCGGCTTCTTCAGCCACTTGGTGATGGTGCCTTCGGTGATGGACTCGCCCATCTGCGGCATGACTACGTCTGTCGGCATGAATCTCTCCCTGAAGCAGTTCGGACTGGCTCAAAACAGACACCCGTCCCGGCCCGGTCGGCGATCGGGCATACGAATGGGATTATACGGCGATAAGCTGCCCTCTTGCCCAAAGAGGTGCGGTTAGCGAACGATGTGGCCACTAAACGAGCGCCTTTTCTCGCCAGGATTACGAGGCTGTTAAACAGGACATCCCATCGAAATTGGGGGACGTGGCCGGATAATGGTGCCGGTCATGTCGAATTCACTCCGCCTCGTTCGACTTAGAGATAGAGGACGCGATACACCATCCTCGACAAGGAGAAGATCCAATGAAACTGCATACGTATCTGAACTTCGGCGGGAACTGTCAGGAAGCCTTTCGCTTCTACGAGAAGCACCTCGGCGGCAAGATCACCATGGTGATGACCCAGGCACAGGCCCCGGGCGCAACCAACGTTCCCCCGGAGCGCGCAAACGATGTCATCCACGCGCGGATGACGATCGGTGAAACGGAGCTGTACGCCTCTGATGTTCCTCCTGCGGCAAACTTTCAACCGATGCGCAGTGCCTATCTATCGCTGAGCATGGACAGCGCGGAAGAGGCCGAACGCGTGTACAAGGTACTCTCCTTGGGCGGAGAGATCTTTATGCCGATACAGGAGACCTTCTTCGCCTTTCGCTTCGGCATGTTGCGCGACCGGTTCGGGGCGAACTGGATGATCGCGCACGAACGTCCGATGCAGCTCCCTTAAAAACTCATAGTGCGACTAAGGGATCCCGGTGCAGCTAGTGAATCGTAGGTTCTTTCCTCGCGCTCCAGAGAGCGGACCGTCCAGGGCGCCTCTATAAAAGCCGCACCAGGGGTGGAAAGGTAAGAAGCAGACTGCCTGCTAACAAAGCAAGCGCCATTTTTACAGCAAAGGAACAGGACGGCGGACGTTTGCTCCAAAAATACGACAGTGTGGCCCATGACAAGAGAAAGATCAGTGAACCGAGCAGAAGTACTCCGCTGAGTGCTCCTGAGGGCGGGTAGACCCCAAGCAGCCGATTGATCGCTGGACTGCTATTGCCGAGAAGGTAGAGCAGCCCGAAGGTAAAGCAGCCGACAGAGGATGCCACCAGCATTGAGCAAGCGGACACGTAATTCGGAAGATCCTGGTTCATGGCGCCACCATGAACGAGCTGACAGCGTCTGTAACGGGAGCAGATTTATTAAGAAAAGCCCCCGTGAGTGCGGCGACACCCGTAGCAAAGAGCGCGGTTGTAGCGAAGGTAAGCACGCCGAGACGCAAGGCCGGATGTTCGCGTAGAGCAGCACGGCAGCGTATCAAAAGGAAGACGGCGGCCGTAAAAGCGAGCGGAGCAATCAGAGCGATATGCTCCTTCCACTCCATGCCCACGGAGTGAAGCGATGCTGTGGAAGCATGGGAGAGGAGAAACGCTCGAGGATGCATGCGGATGTCATCGCCTGCCGTGCGAGGAGCGCGGTACCAGGGATACACGAGAAAGGTTCCGGTAAGGACAGCCGCCCATCCGAAGATGGCTGCGCCGGCGAGATAGGCCTGTTCCCATAGAGGAAGAGTCTCTGGAAGCGGGAGATGCCTATGGTATCGAAGGCTCTCCAGAAGCAGAGCGTAAGAGGCCAGCAGGAAGAAGGCACCGAAGAACAGGCCGTGGAGCTCTGTCCAGACTGCGTGATGGGCCATCGAAAGGATCCTCCAAGAGCAATGTAGCCGATAGACGACATCCGGTAAATGCACTGCAAATGGGAGCTGGACCTCCACAGGAGATCGCAGCCTTCAGCTGAGCTACTCCTGAGCGACGACGGACAGCAACTCATCGAGTGAGTTACTGGCAACAATCTGCCTCTCGAACACACGCCCAAAGTTCCGCGCCGCCGAGTTCAGAGCATTCTCCATCGTCGGGTGACGGCTGGGTTCGGCCTCGAGCTCAAGCGACGTCACAGTACGGTCCGTGATCCCGCACGGCACGATCCAATCGAAGTCGCGCAGGTCGGTGGTGACGTTCAGCGCGAAGCCGTGCGAGGTCACTCCCTGCGAGACATGGACTCCGATGGCAGCAATCTTCTTCTCCTCGATCCTCCCACCAGCCATCGTCCACACCCCGGTGAGCTTGGGAATACGCTGCGCCATCACCCCAAAGTCGCCGCACACCCGGATCAGCACCTCTTCCAGCATTCGCACGAAATCCACCGGCCCCAGGTGCGGCCCCTTCTTGCCCGGAAGATCCCCGCGCAGATCGATGACGGGATATCCCACCAGCTGCCCCGGCCCGTGATACGTCACGTCCCCGCCCCGATTGATCTCATGCAGCTCAATCCCGCGCGAGGCAAGAAACTCGTCCGACGCCAGCACATTGCTGCGGCTCGAATTCCGGCCCAGCGTCAGCACCGGAGGGTGCTCCAGCAGCAACAGCGTATCGCCAATCAACCCCTGCTTGCGGGCGTCAACCACCCGCTTTTGAATCGCGAGTCCTTCCGCGTAAGAGATGCGGCCGAGATGGAGGAGATGGACGTACATCAGCTTAAACTATTATCCGCTTCGCAGATGCTGCAGCAATCTTGGATCGAAGATGGCCCGGGTTGCGCTCGCGACCTTCACGCGTTTCGCGTCGGCGTGAAGGGGGTTCAGCAGATAGTTGAAGGTGTCGGGAAGGATTGCGGAAGGCACACGGGCAAGCGCCGTCTCCGCATGCAGCAGCCAGTCATCGCCCAGCTTGCGGCTGGTTGCGAGATTCGACTTCCATAATTCTTTTTCGGGGATACGAATCTCTTCCACCGCAAGGTTATCCGGAACCACAACCCGCAGCAGCGTATACGAAGGAGGAAGCTCATCTTCCTCGAGCTCCAGATGCACCAGAACCTCCACCATCGCGCCCGCAGGAGACTCCGCAAGATAAACGATAGGCTGTCCAGCACTATGCCAGCGCGCCGCATAGCGCAAACCGCCCTCGCCCGAAAGCGAACGATGATTGCTGATGCGCCACAGCTCCATCAGGCAAACATGCCGTAGTCGATCTGGCCGAGCATCTCCTCGACCATGCGACCGCCCAGGTCGGTGCGAAGCATCTGCAAAGGCGTACGTTGATCGAACCGTTTCTTCGGGGCGCCAAGCCAGTTGCGGGCACGCTCCGCATCGCCGAAGACGGCGACCGCCTGATCGAAGATACGCACCAGCCGCGCCAGCTTGTCCGACTCGTCGGAGGAGAGCGATTCGCGCCGCGAGCGGCGATGCTTCAGCGTCCGCGCCGGAATCACCACCTCATAGACATCCTTCCACTCCACCCCGGAGGCGGAGAGGAAGCTGGTCATCGTGTCGACAGGCACTCCCGCCTCTACATTCTCAAGATTGAGACGGAGCGTGTTGAGGAACTTTACCGGACGGGATTTTGCCGCCTGCGCCATAGGTACATTATGCCACACTTAATAAGGCAAAGTGTCTTAGGCATCTTGCGCGGGAGGCCGCATCCGTGTGTCGCGAGTGGATTCTTCCCGCGCAGACCGTGGAAGCGTGCAAAGTCATGGTCGTTGGTCTGCAGCTCGCTGCCGAACTCTATGGAAGCATCGACTAAAGGAGGAATAACCTCTACGCAAAAACAAGGGAGAGCGATTGAATCGCTCTCCCTTACTCTCTTGATTTTTCTTTCACCTACACGTTGATCGCCTTACCCTCAACGCTCGAGAACGCATCCAGCAGCGACTCGGCCACCGTCGGATGCGCGTGGATGGTGAACATCATCTCCTCCACCGTCGCCTCCAGCTGGATCGCCGTCACTGCCTCCGCGATGATCTCCGTCGCGTAAGGCCCGATGATGTGAACTCCCAGAATCTCGCCGTACTTCGCGTCCGAGACGATCTTCACGAAGCCGTCATGCGCATCCAGAATCGTCGCCTTGGAGTTGCCGACAAACGGGAACTTGCCCACCTTCACGTTGTAGCCCTTCTCCTTGGCCTGCGCCTCGGTCAGGCCCACGCTGCCGATCTGCGGCTCCGTGTAGGTGCAGCCCGGAATACGCCCGCGATGGATCGGCTTGGCATACTTGCCCGCAATCCGCGCCGCTACCACAAGACCCGCCATCATACCCGTGTGCGCCAGCTGCGGCATGCCGCCCACGATGTCGCCAATCGCATAGACGCCCGGCTCCGTCGTCTCCATCCACTCGTTCGTCATCACGAAGCTGCGCTCCGGCTTGATGTTCGTCTTCTCAAGCCCGATGCCCTCCGTCCTCGGAGCGCGTCCCACCGCCATCAGAACCTTCTCCGCCTGCTTCGACTGCGCCTTGCCGTTCGAGTCCGTCCAGGTCACCAGCGCGCCCTGCTTGTTCTTCTCGATCTTGGTGTCCTTGATCGACAGGTTGACATCGATGCCGCGCTTCTTGAACTGCCGCAGAAGCTCCTTCGAGATCTCCTCGTCCTCCACCGGAACCACCCGTGGCAGAACCTCGAGGACCGTCACCTCGGCGCCGAAGCTCTTGAAGATCGATGCAAACTCCACTCCCACCGCGCCCGAGCCGATCACGATCAGCGACTTCGGAGCCTCGGCGATCTTAAGAATCTCGTAGTTGGTCAGGATGGTGTCATCCGGCTTGTAGCCCGGAAGCACGCGCGCATCGGAACCCATCGCCAGGACCACCTTCTTCGCCTTGATCTGCTGAATCCCGCCGGTCTCCGGCTTGCCGTCGGCCAGCTTGACCTCGATCGTATGGACCCCGTCCTTCGCCGGGCCCGTCAACTTGCCGAAGCCCTTGAAGGTGGTGATCTTGTTCTTCTTCATCAGGAAGTCCAGGCCCTTGGTGTGGCGCGAGATCACGTCGTCCTTGCGCGCCAGCACGTTCTTCCAGTTCAGCTTCGGCGTGGAGACGCCATCGATCCCGTAGCTTTCGGCGTGCTTCAGGTGATCCCATATCTCGGCGGTGAACAGCATCGCCTTGGTCGGTATGCATCCCCACAACAGGCAAGTGCCACCTAATCTGTCGTTTGCGTCGACCAGGGCAACCTTCAGTCCATACTGCGCCGCGCGGATACCGCAGGTATAACCCGCAGGTCCGCCGCCAAGAACCACTATGTCAAAGATCGTGTCAGCCAAAGCCCTCTCCTTCTCGTTTCCCTCAATATTTTAGAGTACCGAAGCTGTCAAGCGTTTCACACCGCCCCGGTCGGCAACCGAAGTGGCATGATTATCCCCATGGCAAAGCCTCGCCTTACCCTTCTCTTGCCCCTCCTGCTCATGCTATTCACTCTGCCCGTGGCCGCGCAGCAAACCAGAATCATTCTCGATACCGATGTAGGAGACGACGTCGACGACGCCTTCGCCATCGATCTCGCCCTCGCAAGCCCCGGGCTCCAGATCCTCGGCCTCTCCTCCGCCTGGGGAGACACCGCGCTTCGCGCCCGCATGCTCGACCGCATGCTCTGCGAGACCGGACGCACCGGGATCGCCGTCAACGCCGGCGTTCCCACCCCATCGGCCACAGCCTTCTCCCAGGCCCCCTGG
>Ga0193742_1001928_pt1 | contig 12076 bp, 8 predicted proteins | sample L2c1metaG_FD_165511 | JGI IMG/M metagenome (GOLD analysis project Ga0193742, IMG submission 165511) | Soil microbial communities from a riparian zone of the East river system, Colorado, United States - L2c1 | ecosystem: Environmental > Terrestrial > Soil > Riparian zone | place: USA: East River... | reverse complement strand
GAGCGCCAGGCGCCCCACGACGCCGCGGCGGCCGCCGCGGCGTCGTGGGGCGCCTGGCGCTCGCCCGAGACCGCGGCGGCGTTGAGGATGCCGAGCGCGGAGAAGTCGTCGACGAGGTACCAGTCCTCGTAGCCGGCAGCGCCGCCGAGCCACGGGATCGCGTCGAGCGCGACGGTGGCGGTCAGCTCGAGCCCCGGGGGACGCTCGGCGCGCAGCGCCGCATGGAACGCGGCGAGCCGCGCCTCGTAGTCGGCGGCGTCGAAGTCCGGCGCCGCGACGTGCCAGAAGACGTACGCGAGCACGCCCCCAAAGATAAACGGCGTCAGACCCCGTTTAGGTTTGCCGCCTGTAGCGTGCGCGTGATGGACACCAAGCGCGGCGCGTTGGTCGCGGCGATCCTCGGCTCCGCGGTCGTGGCCGTCGACGCCACCGTGGTCAACGTCGCGCTGCCGACGATCGCCAACGACCTCGGCGGCGGGCTCGCCGGCCAGCAGTGGGTCGCGAACGCCTACCTGCTCACGCTCTCGTCGCTGATCCTCGTCTCGGGCTCGCTGTCCGACCTCTACGGCGAGCGGCGCGTGTTCACGCTCGGCGTCGCGGGCTTCGGGCTGACGTCGCTGCTGTGCGCGCTGGCGCCGACCGTGGAGCTGCTGGTCGTCGCCCGCGCGCTGCAAGGGGTCTCGGGCGCGCTGCTCACGCCGGCGTCGCTGGCGATCATCGTCGCGGTGTTCCCGGCATCGGAGCGCGGCGCGGCGATCGGGTCGTGGACGGCGTGGGGCGGGATGGGGTACCTGGTCGGGCCGCTGATCGGCGGTCAGATCGTCGACAGCGTCTCGTGGCGCTTCGTGTTCGCGCTCAACGTGCCGCTCGTGCTCGTGACGCTCGCGATGGCCGCGCGCTACGTGCCGCAGGCGCGCGAACGGGGCGACGCACGGCCGAAGCTCGACGTCACCGGCGCGCTGCTGTGCGCGCTCGGGCTGGCCGGCGTGTCGTTCGGCCTGATCGAGCAGCCGGTGCTCGGGTGGTCGGACCCCGCCGTCTTCCTCCCGCTCGTCGGCGGGGTCGTCGTGTCCGCCGCGTTCGTCGTGTACGAGCTGCGCACCCCGGCGCCGATGCTGCCGCTGGAGCTGTTCCGAAGACGGAACTTCACGGTCGCGAACATCGAGACGCTGCTGATGTACGGCGGCATGGCGCTGCAGGCGTTCTTCCTCGTGCTGTTCCTGCAGCAGGTCGCGGGCTTCAGCGCGCTGGAGTCCGGCTCGGCGAGCCTGGTGCCAACGCTCGCCATGTTCCTGCTCTCGCGCCGCTTCGGCGGGCTGGCGGATCGCTACGGGCCGCGCTGGTTCATGACGGTCGGCCCGCTGCTGGTCGCCGCCGGCTTCCTGCTGATGCTGCGGCTCGACGCCAGCACGTCGTACGTGCGCGACCTGCTGCCGGCGCTCGTGGTCTACTCGCTCGGCCTCGCGGTCACGGTGTCGCCGCTCACGGCGACCGTGCTGGCGGACGCGGACGAGAGCGACGCCGGCATCGCCTCGGCGGTCAACAACGCGATCGCCAGGACCGCCGGGCTGCTCGCCACCGCCGCCGTCGGCGCGGCGCTCGCCGCCTCCTATGCGGCGCAGCTCGACGACGCCGTGGCCGCGCGGCCGCTCAGCCCCGCCGCCGAAACGCGACTCGCCGCGGCGCGCGACCGTGCGCTCAGCCCGGTCGACGTGCGCGGGCTCCCGCCGGGCGATCGCGTCGTGGTGGCGCGCGCGGTTCGCGACGCCGGCGTGAAGACGTTCCACCTCTCCGCGATCATCGGCGCCGCCATGCTCGCGTCGGCCGGGCTGCTCGGCGGCGTGCTGCTGCGCAACCCGCGCCGCCCGACGGCCGCGAGGTGCTGCCCGGGCGGGCAGTTCGTCGGCGCGCCCGAGGAGGCCGGCCAGTCCGGCCCGTCCGCCGAGCAGCCGGCACACGCCTGAGCGAAGGCACAGAAGTACGGGAAACCGCCCGGATGCAGGCCGCTTGCGCTGGCATACTCAGCCGCGATGGCACGGACGGCCGATCAGACGCTGCTACCGCTGGAGCTTCCGGTCGTCGACGCCGCGCCGCACGAGCGCGCCGACGCGCAGCGGAACCGCTCGAAGGTGCTCTGCGCGGCCGAGCGGCTGTTCGCCAGCAACGGCGTCGAGAACGTCTCGATGGACGCGATCGCGGCTGCCGCCGGCGTCGGCAAGGGCACGCTGTTCCGCCGCTTCGGCGACCGCGCCGGGCTGGCGCGCGCGCTGCTGCACGAGCGCACGCGGCAGTTCCAGGAGGCGATCATCCGCGGGCCGGCGCCGCTCGGACCGGGCGCGCCGCCGCAGGTGCGCCTGAAGGCGATGGGGGGCGCGCAGCTCAACCTGCTCGCGGACCACGCCGACCTGATCGCCGCCGGCGAGGGCGGCAAGCCGGGCTCGCGCTTCACCACGGCGCCGTACGAGTTCCTGCGCCTGCACACCGGCGTGCTGGTGCGAGAGGCCGCCCCGGACGCCGACTGGGAGATGCTCACCGACATCCTCCTGGCCCCGCTCAACGCCGAGTCGTTCCTCTTCTGGCGACAGGTGCGCGGCTTCTCCGTGGACCGGATCCTCGCGGCGTTCGAGACGGTCGTCGACCGCGTCCTCCCCTCGTCCGGTCCTTACTGACCGCCGGTACACGCGGTACGCCGCGGATACCATGGACGGCATGTCGATCGAGACCCAGCAGGACCTGGAAGCGCTGCGCCGCGTGGGTCGCGTCGTCGCCGAGACGATCGCCGAGGCCCGCCGCCGCATCTGTCCGGGCATGACGACCGCGGAGCTCGACGGCATCGGCGAGGAGGTGTTCGCGCGCCACGGCGCGCGGTCCGCGCCGCGCGACACCTACGACTTCCCCGGCTGCCTCTGCCTCTCGGTCAACGACGAGGCGGTGCACGGCGTCCCCGGCGAGCGCGTGCTGCGCGCCGGCGACCTCGTCAAGGTCGACGTGACCGCCGAGCTCGACGGCTACGTCGCGGACGCGTGCGAGTCGATCCCGGTCGGCGCGATCGACCGCGAGACCGAGCGGCTGCGCGCGGCGGCCGACGCGGCGCTGCGCCGCGGCATCGCGGTCGCGAGCGCCGGCACGCGCCTGCGCGACGTCGGCGCGGCGGTCGAGCGGGTCGTCGAGGCGCGCGGCTTCTCCGTCCTGCGCGACCTCCACGGCCACGGCGTCGGCCGCGCGATCCACGAGCCGCCCGAGGTGCCGAACTGGGACGCGCCGTGGGCCGGCGAGCGCCTGACCGACGGCCTGGTGATGACGATCGAGCCGATCATCGGCGCGGGCGGGCGCGCGGTCGTCGAGGACCCGGTCGACGGCTGGACGATCCGCACACGCGACGGCGCGCGCTCCGCCCACGCGGAGCACACGATCGTGATCACGCGCGGTCAGCCGCTCGTGCTCACCGCGGCCTGAGCCACCACGGCGGCGGCAAGCGCGCAACTCCGGCGCCGCCCCCCCGTCTCCCTTCCCTGAGCAGCACCAATCGAAGAAGGAGGCTCAGCGTTGAGGCTTCGAACGCTTTCGGCCGCCGGCTTCGCGCTGGCGGGCGCCCTCGTCGTCGCGACGCCCGGGGCGGCCAATGTGGAGGTCGGGTCGTCGGCCTGGCGGTGGGGCAACCCGCTGCCACAGGGCAACACGATCGTCACGATGGACTTCGCCGGCAGCACCGGCTACGCCGCGGGCGGCTTCGGCACGCTGTTGAAGAGCACCGACGGCGGCCGCGCCTGGTCGGGCCTGCGCGTGGGCACGTTCACGAACCTCGGTGTCGTGCAAGCGCTGACCGCCGACACCGTCCTCGCGGGCGGCGGCTGCGTCCTGCGGCGCTCCGACGACGGCGGGCAGAGCTTCCGGCGCATCGCGTTCACGAACGTCGAGACGGCCTGCAAGGAGCAGCTCACCGACCTGTCGTTCGTCAACGGCGCGACGGGCTGGATCCTGGAGACGGACGGCACCGTGGTGCAGACCAAGGACGGCGGCACCGAGTTCATCCAGCGCACCGCGGTGCCCGGGACGAGGGCGTCCGGCGGTCAGGCCGCGCCGACCGCGCTCGCCTTCGTCACGCCGAGCACGGGCTTCGCCGCCGCGTCGGACGGCAAGCTCTACATCACAACCGACGAGGGCGTCTCGTGGAGGCTCGTCGCCGACGTGGGCGGTCGCGCGCTGCACGACGTCGAGTTCGTGGACGCGCAGCACGGGTTCGCGGTCGGCGACCGCCAGGCCTTCCTGCGAACCGACGACGGCGGGGCGACCTGGGTGCCGCACGATCCGCAGGCCGAGGGCAGGGACCTCGACGAGATCGACTGCGCGGACGCGCACCAGTGCATCGTGACGACCGGAGGCGGCGACCGACTGGTGCGCACGACCGACGGCGGTGAGACGTTCTCGCTGGTCGCTGCGTCGAGCGATCCGATCCACGCCGTGGCGTTCGCGTCGGCGATCGCGGTGTCGGCCGCCGGCGCGAGCGGCGCGACCGTGGTCTCGGACGACGGCGGCATCAACTACAGCGCGGTCGGCGGCCGGCTGTCCGGCGCGTACTCCGCCGTCAAGGCGGGCGGCCAGCCGGGGACGGCGTACGCCCCGGGCGACAACGGCGCGCTCGCGATCACGACCGATGCGGGGGCGACGTGGGTGCGCGGCAACGTCGCGACGTCGGAGGACGTGCGCGACGTGTCGTTCCCCACCGCGCAGATCGGCTACGCGCTCGACACCGCGGGCGGCGTCTTCCGGACGCAGTCGGGCGGCCAGGCGTGGAGCGCGCTCGACGCGGGAGCGAGCGATCCGCCGAGCGCGATCGTCGCGCCGGCCCCCGCGACCGTGCTCACGGTGGGTCCGCGCGGCGTGCGCCGGTCCACCGACGGCGGCGAGTCGTTCTCGGGCGTGCGCGGGCGCGTCTCGGACGCCGCGCTCACCGGCGTGGATCGCGCGGGCGCCACGCTCGTGGTCTACGGCCCGACCGATGTCCTGCGCTCGACCGACCGCGGCGCGACCTGGCAGCGGATCAACCGCCCGGGGTGGAAGCCGAAGACGAAGCGGCGCAAGGCCTTCGCCGGCTTCGTCGTGAGCCAGGCGGACTTCGTCGACGCCAGGCTCGGGTTCGTGCTCGACGCGGCCGGCGTGCTCTGGCGGACCGGGAACGGGGGCCGGACGTACCGCCGGCTCGACGGCGTCGGTACCGCCTCCGTGGAGGGGATCGCGTTCAGCTCGGCGACCGCCGGCTACCTCGTCGTGCGCCGGTTCGGGGATGCCAGGGCGGACGCGGGCTACCTGCTCCGCACGACCGACGGCGGGACGACCTGGCGGCCGCAGTTCGTCGTCAACACCCCGATCGGAGCGCGCGGGGTCGCCACGTCCGGCTCCACCGACTACCTCCTCGGCGGCAAGGCCGACCTGCTCAGCACGGCGACGGGCGGCGAGGCCGGCCAGTCGTCCTCGCTGCGCATCAGGACCGCGCGCACCAGGCTCGGCAAGCCGGGGCGCATCGCGGTCACCGGCAGGCTCGCGCCGTCGTCGGGCTTCGAGCGGGTGACGGTGTCGCGCCTCGTCGGCTCCGCGTGGGTGCACTCGACGGTCAAGGCGGCCAGCAACGGATCGTTCAGCACGAGTTGGCGCGTGGGGCGCGGGAGCACCCGCTTCGTCGCGCAGTGGACCGGCGACTTCAAGGCGTTCGGCGCGGGGTCGAGACCGCTGACCGTCGTGGTGAAGCCGGCGAAGAAGAAGCCATGACGCGGCGCGACCCGGGCCGCGGCATGGCTCGAGCTCAGCGCAGCCTGAGCAGCCGCGGCCCGGTCCGCATCACGAGGGCGAAGCCCCACCAGACGATCACCCACGCGGGCCAGAAGTACCCGGCGCCGCTCACTGCCCAGATGGCGATGAGGAGCACGCTGACCTGCGCGAACGTGGCCCAGCCGTGGCCGGTGTGGTGCCGGACCGACGGGTGCGCACGGGGCGTGGCCGCGACGGAGCGCGTGCGGGGGAGGTCGTCGAGCAGCGCGTCGAGGTCGCCGCGGGTGCGCGCGCCGTAGGCCGAGCCGACGCGCTGCTCGAGCTCCTCGACGTCGATCCGCCCGGCGGCGCCGTGCTGGCGCAACAGGCTGACGGTGGACTCCCGCTCCTCGTCTGACGCGCGGATCCCGGGGTCCTGCGGCAGCGGATCCTCGGCTGGGCGCCGAGCCTCGCTGTAGTGGTGATGGCGGGCATGGCACATGGTGAGGAAGTTAGCAACCACTCACCTCGTGTCAAGCGCGGTGCTCGACCCTGGTGCGGGAGGCGCCACCCCGACCGCACTGCCGCAGCCTCACCCGCCCGCGGCGCGGATGAGCGCGTCCCCCGCCTCGGTCCGCACGTAGAGCACCGTGCGTCCCTCCCGCGCCGCCGACACGAGGCCGGCGCGGCGGAGGACCGCGAGGTGCTCGGACACGCCCGCGGCGCTCGCGTGCAGCCGCGCGGCGAGGGCGCTCGTCGAGGCCGGACCGCCCACCTCGACGAGGATGCGCGCGCGGCGGCGCCCCAGCAGCCCGTCCAGCGCCCCGGTCCGCGCCCGGCGCGGCGGCTCCCACAGCGTGCCGAGGCCGCGCGGCGCGTAGACGATCGCCGGCTGCCACGGCGGGTCGAGCATCGCCCACAGCCCCGGCCAGACGAACGCGGCGGGGACGAGGAGCAGGCCGCGTCCGGCGAGCTCGACGTCGGCGTCGTAGGTGTGCTCGACCTCGACCGCGCCCGCGCGCCAGCGCACGCGCGGGTGGAGATCGGCGAACGCGGCGAGCGGGCCGCCGGCCGCCAGGCCGCGCGCGTGGCGGGCGACGTCGGCCTCGAGCGCCGCGACGATCCGCTCCCACCACGGCGCGATCGCGCGCTCCCAGTACGCGCCCATCTGCGCGGTGAGGCGCTCGAGGCCCGCGTCCGGATCCGCGACCAGCTCCTGCACGGCAACCGGCATCCGGCCGCCCGGGAACGCCCAGCCGACCTCCGTGCGGATCTGCTGCGCGGGCGTCGCGCGCACGCGCGCCAGCTCGTCCTCGAGCCCCGCCCGCGGCGTCTCCGGCGGCGGCGTGATGAAGTCCGGGCGGTAGCCGCGGCTGGACACCAGCGCGTCGAGGAGGCCGATGTCGAGCCCGCCCAGGCGCGTGCGCGCCGCGCGTGCCCACGGCGCATGGACGCCGTGCGCGTCCGGGTCGCGCAGCACCTCGACGCTGGCCGCCAGCTCGAACATCGGCGAGATCGCGAACCGCACGCGCCCGAGATCCTCAGGCCCGAACACGTATCGGATCACGAGCCGCCCCGGCCGGCGAGCCCGGCCTCGTGGCGCGTGCCGACCGCGCCCGCTCCGTCGCAGCTCGTCACGCGCATCGCCCGATCCTAGCGCCGGATTCGGCGGGAGCCGAATCGTTGGACGGCCCCGCGCTGCCCGGCGCATCCTCAACCTCATGGCCGTCGCCGCCGCCGCTCCCGCCCCGACCGTGCGCAGCCTGCTCGGCACCCCGGCCGTCGCGCGGCTGTTCGCCACGTCGATCCTCGCGCGGGTCCCCTTGGCCACGATCGGGATCGTGGCGATCCTGCGCACGCGCGAGCTCACCGGCTCGTACGCGGCGGGCGGCGCGGCGGCCGCGGCGTTCGCGCTCGCGTCCGGCTGCAGCCAGCCGCTGCTCGCGCGGCTCGTCGACCGCGGCGGCCAGGCCCGCGTGCTGCTCCCGGGCGCGCTCGTCACCGCCGTCGCGCTCGTCGTCTTTGCGCTGCTGCCCGCCGGCACTCCGCTCCCCGCGATCATGGCGACCACGTTCGTCGCCGGGCTCGCCACGCCGCCGCTGGGCGCGTCGATGCGCACGCTGCTGCCCGGTGTCATGGGCTCTCCCGAGCGACTGCACGCGGCCTACGCGCTGGAGTCGTCGGCGCTGGAGATCACATACGTGGTCGGGCCGCTCGTGCTCGCCGGCGCGCTCGCCACGTGGTCCACGACCGCCGCCGCGCTCGCCTGCGCGGCGCTGCTGCTCGGCGGGACGCTCGCGTTCCTCGCGACGCCGGCGTCGCGCGCCTGGCGCCCCGCCGCGGCGCCTCCCGTCGGCCACGGGTGGTTGGGCGCGCTGCGCAGCCCCGGCGTGCGCACGCTGCTCGTGCTGCTCGCGCTGATGGGGATGACGTTCGGCGCCGTCGAGGTCGGGGTCCCGGCGGCCGCCGAGGCCGAGGGCCACCGCGACGCCGCCGGCCCGCTGCTGAGCGTGTGGGGCCTCGGGTCGATGCTCGGCGGGCTGCTGGCGATGCGGCTGCGCCGCCCCGCCGGGCCGGTCGCGCGGCTGACCGCGACGATCTGCGCGCTGGCCACGGGGCACCTGCTGCTCGGCGTCGCCGGGGATCTCGTCGTGCTCGCCGGGCTGCTCCTGCTCGCCGGCGTCTCGATCGCGCCGAGCTTCGCGTCGGCATTCGGGCTCACCGACGGGCTCGCGCCGCCCGGCGCGCTCACGGAGGCGTTCGCCTGGCTCGGCAGCGGCATCGCGGGCGGCCTCGCCGCCGGGAGCGCGCTGGGCGGCTGGGCCGCCGAGCACCACGGCGCCGACGCGGCGCTCCTGGTCGCCGGCCTCGCCGGGCTCACCGCGGTCGCGGTGATCGCGACCCGGCGCGGCACGCTCACGCCGCGCTGAGCGTCGCGCCGGAGCGACGCTGCCATCATGGCGCGGCGATGAAAGCCGGTCACGACGATCTCCTGCGCGCCGCCGACGCGCTGGCGGCCCAGGTGCCCCAGCCGCTCGCGCCCCTCGCGCGCCTCGCCTACAACTACCGCTGGTCCTGGACGCCCGGCGGCCCCGAGCTGTTCTCCTCGATCGACCCGGCCCGCTGGGACCGGTGCGGAGAGAACCCGGTGCGCCTGCTGGGCGAGGTCGGCCCGGACGCGCTCGACCGCGCCGCCCACGACGGCGCGCTGCTCGAGCGCGCCGCCGGCGTCGAAGCGGCCGTGCGCGGGGACCTCGGGCGCCCGTTCGCCGAGGCGCCCGCCACGCCCGAGCACCCGATCGCGTACTTCTGCGCCGAGTTCGGCGTCCACCGCTCGCTGCCGATCTACTCCGGCGGCCTGGGCGCGCTCGCCGGCGACATCCTCAAGGAGTCCTCCGACCGCGCGCTGCCGCTCGTCGCGGTCGGCCTCATGTACCGCCAGGGCTACTTCCGCCAGCGCATCGACGCCGGCGGCTGGCAGCACGAGTACTGGGTCGACACCGACCCCGAGCGGCTCCCCGCCGCGCTCGTCACCGGCGACGACGGCGAGCCGCTGACCATCACGGTGCCCGTGCGCACCATGGAGGTGACTGCGCAGATCTGGCGCGTGGACGTCGGCCGCGTGCCGCTCTACCTGCTCGACGCCGAGCGGCCGGAGAACGACCTCGCCGCGCGCTGGATCACGTCGCGGCTCTACATCGGCGAGCCCGACGCCCGCCTGGCGCAGTACGTCCTGCTCGGCGCCGGCGGCGTGCGCGCGCTGGAGGCGATGGGGATCGACCCCGCGATCCTCCACCTCAACGAGGGCCACGCGGCGTTCATCTCGCTCGAGGCCGCACGCAACCACGGCGGATCGTTCGCCGACCGCATCGCCGCCGCGCGCACGAAGACGATCTTCACGACCCATACGCCGGTCCCGGCCGGCAACGACACCTACCCCGCCGAGCAGGTGCTCGAGGCGCTCGCCGGCCTGACGCAGGGTATGGGGGCCGACCCTGCGGAGGTCATCCGCCTCGGGCGCACGCGGCCGGACGACGAGAGCGAGCCGTTCGGCGTCAGCCAGTTCGCGCTGCGCACGAGCCGTGCGGCCAACGGCGTCAGCCGCCGCCACGGCGAGGTCGCGCGCGGGATGTGGCACGACCTGTGGCCCGATCGCCCCGTCGAGGATGTCCCGATCGGGCACGTCACCAACGGCGTCCACATCCCGACGTGGCTCGGCGGGCCGATGCGCGAGCTGCTCGACCGCCACCTCGGCGCGGGCTGGCTGGAGCGCGCCGACGACCCCGCCACCTGGGCCGGCGTCGACGGCATCTCCGACGAGGAGCTGTGGGCCGTCCGCTCCCGCCAGCGCGCCGACTTCGTCGAGTACGTGCGCGGCAAGAGCGTGCTCGACCGGCTCGGCCGCGACGAGCCGCGCAGCTACGTCGAGGCGGCCGCCGGCGCGTTCGACCCCGACGCCCTCACGATCGGGTTCGCCCGCCGGCTCGCGACGTACAAGCGCCTCCACCTGCTCGTGCAAGACGCCGACCGCGCGCTCGCGCTGCTCTCCAACGGCCGCCCGGTCCAGTTCGTGCTGGCCGGCAAGGCGCACCCGCGCGACGACGGCGGCAAGCGCATGGTCCAGCACCTGTTCTCGTTCAAGTGGGCGCCGGAGATCGGCGGCCGCGTCGTCTACCTCGACGACTACGACCTCTCCAGTGCCGCCCGCATGGTGCGCGGGTGCGACGTCTGGCTCAACCTGCCGCGGCCGCCGCTCGAGGCGAGCGGGACGAGCGGGATGAAGTCCGCGGTCAACGGCGGGCTGCAGCTCAGCGTGCTCGACGGCTGGTGGGCCGAGGCGTACGACGGCGAGAACGGCTGGGCGCTGCCGGGCGAAGAGGACCCCGACCACGGCGCGCAGGACCAGCGCGACGGCGCCGAGCTGCACCGGCTGCTCGCGGAGGAGGTCGCGCGCGAGTTCTACGCCCGCGACGAGCACGGCATCCCGCGCGCGTGGCTCGCGCGCATGCGGAGGTCGCTGAAGACGAACGGCCCGGCGTTCTCCGCCACGCGCATGGTGCGCGACTACGTGGAGAGGTTCTACAGGGCCTGAGGTGGCGCGACGGCCTGAGGTGGCGCGGCGGCCTGAGGTGACCGGGCGGCTATCTGAGCCGCCCGGCACCTGATGGCTATCGCAGCTCTTGGTCGAGCGCCCCGCCGCAGAACGGGCAACTCGCCCGGTCTCCGACGCGCTCAGCGAACCAAAGTCGCAGACAGCGCAGGCAGCGGATCCGCGTCATGCGGACCTCCTTTCTCCGGAGCGCGCCGTATGCGATGGCGCGGCGATCCGGTGCTTCGTGCACTGGACACTGTAGTCGACGCCTGGACGGATGTCTGAAGGTGCTCACGACTCGGCGCCGGCGCCCTCCCCGATCCGCGCGTAGGCGTCGGGTCGGCTCGACTTCATCCATGCGCCGATCGCGAGACCGAGCACCCCGGCGCCGAACAGGATCACCGGGAGCACGATCGCCATCGTGTCGGTCGGCGCGTCGGTCGCGCCCGTGATCAGGACGTTGAAGTTCAGGACACCCAGCACGAGCACCACGAGCAGCGCCACGCCCGCGATCGCGGGGGCGATCGTGCCGGCCCACGAGCTGACGCCCGTGTCCGGGCGGCGACGGAAGTACGCGACGACCGCGAACGACGTCACCGCCATCAGCAGCAGCACGCCGAGCGCGCCGAGGTTCGTCAGCCAGGTGAACAGCTTGAGCACGGGGTCGGCGTCGGCGAGCGCGAAGACGGCGACCACGGCCAGCGCCAGCACGGTCTGCGTCATCGACGCGACGTACGGCGCGCCGGTGCGGTCGTGCACGCGGCTGAACACCCGTGGCAGCACGTTCTCGCGACCGAGCGCGAACGCGTACCGCGCGACGGCGTTGTGGAACGAGAGCAGCGCGGCGAACAGGCTGGTGGCGAACAGCAGCGACGCGGAGTCGCCCCAGAACGCGCCGAGCCGGTCCGCGCCCGTGATGAACAGCACGGTCGTCGGGTCGGGCGCGTCCGGCGCGCCGAAGCCCGCCGCGCCGAGCGCGGCCGGGTCGACGATCGTGCTGGGCCCCGCCGCGATGCCGACGAGCCAGCTCGAGATCGCGTAGAAGACCGCGATCAGCCCGATCGCGATGAACGTCGCGCGCGCCACCGTCCGCTTCGGGTCCTTGACCTCCTCCGAGTAGAGCGCCGCCGACTCGAAGCCGACGAACGAGGCGACGCAGAACGTCAGCGTCGCGCCGACCGCCGTTCCGAACGAGACGCCGGGGTCAAACCCGACCCCGGTGATGCCCTCCGGCCCCGG
>Ga0193742_1001927_pt1 | contig 12083 bp, 10 predicted proteins | sample L2c1metaG_FD_165511 | JGI IMG/M metagenome (GOLD analysis project Ga0193742, IMG submission 165511) | Soil microbial communities from a riparian zone of the East river system, Colorado, United States - L2c1 | ecosystem: Environmental > Terrestrial > Soil > Riparian zone | place: USA: East River... | reverse complement strand
GGGCGAAGGTGGTGCCCGCCCAGACCGAGACCCGGTCGGGGGCGAGGAGGATCGAGGCGGTGTGGCCCCGGGGTCGGCCCGGCAGGAGGAGGCCGCGGTCCTCCGCGACCGCCGAGGCGAACCACGGCGACACCACTACTGGCGGGCGAGGTGGTGGAGGAGGTGGAGGCGGACGTCCTGGCTGTCGGTGAGGGGAGCCGTGGTGAGGTCCGGGGCCGTGGGGGCGCCGGTGGTCGGGTCGACCGTGGCGGCCAGGGCCGGGGCGCTCAGGCCCAAGCCGGGGAGGGGAGCGTCGGCGTCAACCGCCGCTGCAATCGACGCCGACGTCGGCGGGGGTGGGGTCTCCGGTTGGCAGGCGCTGCCGGTCGCCGGGAGGCCGGGGGCGGCCAGCTCGGGCGGGTCGAGGAAGGCGGGGCGTCGGCGTCGGAAGTCGAAGCAGTCGAGCAGGTTGGAGGCGTTGGCGTCCCGCCGGGTGAGCGCCCCCAGGTTCCACTTCGTCTCGATGAACCGCAGCACCGACGTGTGGTCGTGCACGACGTGCGACACGTAGTTGCGCCGGGCGAACGGGGAGACGACGAACGCCGGCACCCGCGGCCCGAGGTGGTCGAAGGCGTGCGACGTGCCGGGGACGGGCTCGGCGACGTGCTCCGGCCCGCCGCCGTGCCGCTCCTCCACGAACGTGACGCCGACGGCCTCGTAGAACGCCCGGGCAGCGGGAAGGTCGGCCACCCGCAGCACCACCAGTTCGAGGGCAGGTGCCGCGCCGCCGTTCCCGGATGCCGGAGCCATTCGTTCACTCGAAGAGGAAGAGGTCGACGAGCAGGCCCACGAGGGCGCCGATGGTGATGCCCACCGTCCCGGTGGCGGCGACCCGGCGGAAGCGCTGCTCGACGGCGGCGGCGTCCGGCTCGCGGCCGCGGACTGCCGGTCGTAGGCCCGTTGGGCCTCGACCAACGCCCGGAGTCGATCGGGGGCGAACTTCCTGCGCCAGCCCCACATCAGGAGCGCCCAGATGGCGACGTAGAAGGCGACCTCGCCGAGTCGGTCCACTGAGTCGATGCCTACCACGGGGATCCCGACGTCAGGGGTCGGGGATGAGGAGGGATCCGACTCGCCGACCGCTAGCCGGGCGAAGCGGCGAGGGCCTGGGTGGTGGCGGTCTCGTTGGTGGCGTCGAAGGCGACGAGGCGGGCCAGGGTGAGGGGGCCGTCGAACCCCCGGAGGGTGGCGACCGCGATCTGGGCCGCCCGGTCGACGGGGTAGGCGAAGAGGCCGGTGGAGATGGCCGGGAAGGCGACGGTGCGGGCGCCGAGGTCGACGGCCACCTCGCAGCTGCGGCGGTAGCAGGAGGCGAGCAGCTCGGCCTCACCCCGCTCGCCGCCCCGCCACACCGGCCCGACCGTGTGGATCACCCAGCGGGCGACGAGCCCATGGCCATCCGTCGCCTTGGCGTCGCCCGTCGCGCATCCGCCGAGCAGCCGGCACTCCGCCACCAGCCCCGGCCCGGCCGCCCGGTGGATCGCTCCGTCGACGCCCCCGCCGCCCAGCAGCGACGAGTTGGCGGCGTTCACCACGGCGTCGACGTCCTGCCGCGTGATGTCCCCCCGCACGACCTCGATCCTCATCGACCCATCATCCCCGACGGCCGACCCGCACGGCCGACCCCCGACCCCCGACGGCTGGCGGCTCCGCGATGTCGATCGGGGCGACTGGGTAGGTTCCACGGCGTGGAAGGCTCCCGCCGGGCCATCGTCGCCGCGTTCCTCGCCAACCTCGGGATCGCCGTGGCGAAGCTCGTCGGCTTCCTGCTGACGGGGGCGGCGTCGCTGGCCGCCGAGGCGATCCACTCGTTCGCCGACACCGCCAACCAGGGCCTCCTCTTCCTCGGCGCCGAGCGGGCCAAGCGGGCACCCGACGCCACCCACCCCTTCGGCTACGGCCGCGAGCGCTACTTCTGGGCGTTCGTGGTCGCCCTCGTGCTGTTCAGCGGCGGCGGGCTGTTCGCGCTGTTCGAGGCGGAGGAGAAGCTGCGGAAGCCGCACGAGCTGGAGTCGCTGGGCGTGGCGGTCGTCATCCTCCTGGTGGCGGTGGTGCTGGAATCGCTGTCGCTGCGCACCGCCGCCCACGAGAGCCGGGCCGCCAAGGGTGACGACTCGTGGCGCGAGTTCGTGCTCCACTCCAAGCAGGCCGAGCTGCCGGTGGTCCTGCTGGAGGACTCGGGTGCCCTGATCGGCCTGACGTTCGCTCTCGCCGGGGTGACGCTGGCGTCGGTCACCGGCAACAGCCGCTACGACGCCCTCGGCAGCCTGGGCATCGGCATTCTGCTGGTGGTCATCGCCATGACGCTGGCCACGAAGATGAAGAGCCTGCTGATCGGCGAGGCCGGGTCGCCGACGCAGGTGGCGGCGGTGCAGGCGGCCATCACGGACCACCCGGCGGTGCGACGGCTGGTCCGGCTGCGGACCCTGCAGCTCGGCCCCGAGGAGCTGATGGTGATCGCCGACGTGGAGTTCGACTCCCGACTCGACGGCCCCGCCGTCGCCGAGGCGGTCGACGCCGTCGCCGACGCCGTCCGCACGTCGGTCCCCGAGGCCCGCGTCGTCCACCTCGAACCCGAGACCACCGCGGAAGCCGAGGCGAGCGCGCCGACCCCCGGCTGACCCGGCGTAGTAGACATCCGGCCTCTAGTGCGGGGTTGGGTGCCAGGGCCGTGGGGGCCCTGGTGGAGCGGGGAGAACAACACGATGCGGAAGCTGTTCGGCGGTGTCGTCGCGCTGGCGCTGGCGGCGACGGGGTCACTCGCGCTCGCCGCCCCGGGGTCGACGCAGGAGGAGCCCCCGGTCGATCTCCGGCACCTGGACGCCAACCTGTCGCCCACCGAGGCCGCCCCCGGCGACGACGTCACGGTCACACCGGTGGAGAACTGCTCGGTCGAGACGGGCTACCTGATCTGGTTGGTGTTCGAGGCCGGAGAGTTCTCCTTCGACGAGGGGTCCGACCCCGAGGTCGAGCCCGTCCTCGTGGACGTCGCCGAGCTGAACGAGGACGGCAGCTGGGAGGTCGTGTTCCCGGCTCCTGGCGGGCCCGACGTCGACGACGAGGCCCTCCAGGCGTTCGCGGAGGAGGACCCCATCGCCATCGACGTGTACGGCCCCGAGGCCTTCACGTTGGGCGACGTGGCCTACGAGTGGTTCGCCCAGTGCGTCGAGATCGAGCTGCCCGAGTTCGTCCACCTCGACGCCGACCTGACCCAGACGGGCGACGCCGTCGCGGTCACGCCGGTCGACAACTGCTCGGCGACCGAGGGGTTCCTCGACTGGCTCGTCTACCCGGCCGGTGAGTTCAGTTGGGACGACTTCGGCGGCGCCGAGCCGGTCGGCGGCGGCTTCGTCGACCTGGAGGCGGGCGGCAGCTGGCAGCTGGAGTTCTCCGCCGCCGAGGCCGTTGCCGGCTTCCCCGAGGAGGGCGAGGACTTCGCCGCGGCGGCTGCGGCTGCCGAGGACGAGGAGCCGTACGTGGTCGAGGTGTACGGCCCCGAGGCCTTCACCTCGGGTGGCGCCGACTACGAGTGGTTCGCCCAGTGCGTCGAGTTCGTGGAGCCGCCGTTCCTCGAGGCCGAGATCACCTCGCACGAGGCGCACACGGTGCTGGGGTTCCCGTTGGTGAACCAGGGCGACGAGATCACCGTCGGGCCCATCGACCCCTGCCCCGCCACCTCCGATGGCTCCCTGTTCTGGGAGGTCGACAGCTGGCCGCTCGACGACGAGGAGCCGGAGATGATCGACGCCGGCTACCTCGACGTGGCCGACGACGGCACCTGGGAGCTGAAGTTCCCGACGCCCGACGACGGGGACGACGTCAAGGTCACCTTCTACGCCGTCTGGCTCGACTGCGAGACGACCGACGAGGTCACCGGCTTCTACGACCTGCTGCTGTTCGCCGTCGGCGAGGCCCCGGCCACGCCGCCGACCGAGGAGCCCACCGAGCCCGTCGGACCGAAGCCGGCGCACCCGGTGGTGCGCACGCCCGACCAGACCGGCTGACCCGCCCGACCCGGCCGAAACTGCGTGGCTCATGGTCGCTCTACGGCCACCAGCCACGCAGTTTCGGGGGTTCGCCCTACCGGGGGTGGTTGGTGAAGCTGCCGACGAACACGTCGTAGCCGGCCTCCTGGAGGGTCTTGACCACCCGGCCGACGTGGTGGTGGTCGAGGGTCTCGATGGTGAGCTCCACGTGGGCGGCCTTGGCGGACACGTCGACGAACAGCCGCTGGTGGTGGATCTCCACGATGTTGGCGCCGGACTGGCCCAGCAGGGTGGTGATCGCCGCCAGCGCGCCGGGCACGTCGGGCAGGTCGATGTGCAGGCGGGTGAGCCGGCCGTTGCGGACGAGGCCCCGCATGATCACCGAGGCCAGCAGCCGCGGGTCGATGTTGCCGCCGGTCAGGATCACCCCGACCCGCTTGCCGGCGAAGCGCTCCGGATGGGCGACCAGGGCGGCGATCCCCGCTGCACCCGCCCCCTCGATCACGACCTTCTCGATCTCCAGCAGCAGGTTGATGGCCGCCTCGACGTCGTCCTCGGTGACGGTGACGATGTCGTCGACCAGGGCCTTCAGGATCACCCCGGTCAGCTCGCCGGGCCAGGGGGCGGCGATGCCCTCGGCCAGCGTGGAGCCGCCGGTCTCGGTGTCGTAGCCGTGGAAGTGGGCGGCCATCGCCTGGTAGCGCTCCATCTGGACGCCCACCAGCTCGATGCCGGGCACCAGGTGCCGGGCGACCACGGCGCAGCCCGACAGCAGGCCGCCGCCGCCCACCGGGACGACCAGCACGTCGAGGTCGGGGAAGTCGTGCAGCAGCTCGAGCGCGGAGGTGGCCTGGCCCGCGATGACGGCCGGGTCGTCGAACGGGTGCACCCACACCCGGCCCTCGGACTCGACCAGCCGCTGCACCTCGGCCAGGGCGCCTTCGAGCCCCTCGCCCGCCAGGATCACCCGCGCCCCCAGCTCCCGGGTGCGCTGCACCTTCACGAACGGGGTGCTCGACGGCATGACGATGGTGGCGTCGATGCCCAGCCGGTGGGCGTGGTAGGCGACCGCCTGGCCGTGGTTGCCGGCGGACATGGCGATCACGCCGGCCGCCCGCTCGGTGTCGGTCAGCTGGAGCAGCTTGTTGAGCGCGCCCCGCTCCTTGTAGGCCGCCGTGAACTGGAGGTTCTCGAACTTGACGATCACCTCGCAGCCGAGCAGCGCGGAGAGCGTGTGGGAGTGGGCGCTCGGCGTCCGCTCGACCGCGCCCTTGATGCGGACCTCGGCGGCGAGGACGTCGTCCCAGGTGACGGGGAGAGCCGGCGTCGTCGGCGGCTCGGCGTCGTCGCCCGGTGAGGACGGGTCGCTCACGTGGTCGTCGCCTTGAGGATCAGCTGGTTCACGGTCACGTCGTCGAGGACCTCCTGTAGCGGCTCGGTCCCCAGACCCGACCCTTGCGGCACGTCCATGGTGCCATCCCGGTCGACGAACGCGGGGGTGATATCCCGGGCGAAGTAGCGGGCCGACGGGCCGAGGTCGGGTGGCAGCGTGCAGCCGGGCAGCGCCGCCACCGCCAGGTTGAGCGCCCGTCCGAGCCCGGTCTCCAGCATCCCGCCGCAGCGGGCGGGGATCCCCTCGTCGACGCAGCGCTGGTGGATGCGGCGGGCCTCCACGATGCCGCCCACCCGCCCGACCTTCAGGCTCACCGCTCCGCACGCGCCCAGGGCCAGCGCGGTGTCGACGTCGGCCAGCGAGCCGAGCGACTCGTCCAGGCAGATCGGCACGTCGACCAGGCGGGCCAGCCGGGCGTGGCCCAGCAGGTCGCCGGCGGGGAAGGGCTGCTCGATCGCCAGGAGGCCGGTGGCGGGGTCGGCGAGGCGCTCCAGGTGGGTGAGGTGGGCGGGGTCGGCGCTGTCGTAGGAGCCGTTGGCGTCGACCAGCAGGTCGATCGACGGGCCGACGGCGGCCCGCACCGCCCGCACGGGGTCGATGTCCCAGGTGGGCGTGATCTTGAGCTTGAGCGCCTTGTGGCCCTGGGCGCACCAGCTGCCGGCGGCGATCACCAGGTCGTCGATGGTGGCGGTGATCCCGACGGCGATCCCGGTGGGCACCTGGGTGCGGGTGGCGCCCAGGAACTTGGCCAGCGACTGGCTCTCGGCCCGGAGGCCGGCGTCGAGCACCGCGCCCTCCAGCGCCGCCTTGGCCATCTGGTGGCCCTGGACCTCGCGCAGCGAGCGGCCCGCCAGCAGGCGGGGGACCAGGTGGTGCTGCAGCACGTCGAGCGCGCCGGCCGTGTACTCGGGCCAGTAGGTGGGCTCGGTCTCGGTGACGCACTCGGCCCAGCCGTCGGGCCCGTCGGCCACCACCGCCCGCACGATCACCACCTCACGGTGGTCGCGGTTGCCGTGGGCCGTGCGGAACGACTCGGCCAGCGGCAGCCGCACCAGCCGCAGCTCGACCCCTTCCAGCGCCACCTTCACGTCGTCACCCTCACCCGACCATCATGACCCCGAGGATGCCCTGTGCCGTTACCCTGGGACCTCTATGGGGTCCCCCGCGGTGATGCTGAAGGCCAACGATCCGTGCTGGTGCGGTAGCGGACGCAAGTTCAAGCGCTGCCACAAGTCGAGCACGGAGCACATCCGGCCCGGTCGCCTGAGCCCGACGCGCCCCGTCCCCGCCGACATCCCCCGCCCGCCCTACGCCGAGACCGGCGTGCCGGTGCGGGTGCCGGAGTCGCCCGTCCGGTCGCCCGAGGTGATCGAGCGGATGCGCCGGGCCGGTCGTGAAGCCGCCCAGGTGCTGCAGACGGTTGCCGCCGCCATCGCCCCGGGCGTGACCACCGACGAGCTCGACGCCATCTGCCACGCCGAGACCATCAAGCGGGGCGCCTACCCCAGCCCGCTCAACTACGGCGGCTTCCCCAAGTCGATCTGCACCTCGGTGAACGAGGTCATCTGCCACGGCATCCCCGACGACCGGGCCCTGGTCGACGGCGACATCGTCAACCTCGACGTCACCCTCTACCTCGACGGCGTCCACGGCGACACCAACGCCACCTTCCCGGTCGGCCAGATCGACGAGGAGTCGGCCCGCCTCATCCGGGTCACCCGCGAGTGCCTCGACCGGGGCATCGCGGCCGTCCACCCGGGGCACCCGATCAGCGACATCGGTCAGGCCATCCAGGCGCACGCCGAGGGCAACGGCTACGGCGTGGTGCGGGCGTTCGTCGGCCACGGGATCGCCGAGCAGTTCCACACCGACCTGCAGATCCCGCACTACTACGACCGGCGGGCCACCACGGTCATCGAGCGCGGGATGACGTTCACGATCGAGCCGATGATCACGATGGGCGCCTGGCAGCACCAGATGTGGGACGACGGGTGGACCGCCGTCACCGTCGACCGGCGCCGCACCGCCCAGTTCGAGCACACCCTCCTCGTCAACGACGACGGCGCCGAGATCCTGACCCTGCCATAGCCCGGCCCGCACAGGATGCTCACCTACAGTGGGCGTCTTGTCTCGATACGTGGTGCTTTGCGTTGTCGTGGTTGGGTCGCTGGCGGTCTCGTCGCCCTCCGGGGCCGACGACCGCGCCGTCGCCGAGGAGTACGTCGTCGCCTTCGACGAGGCGCCGTCGGCGTTGCGCCAGGCCGTCGCCGACACCGGCGGGCAGGTGGTCGACGTGAACGAGGAGCTCGGCGTGGCCCTGGTCCGGGCCGTGGCACCGGGCGATCTCGCCGCCCAGCCCGGCGTCGACGGGGTGATGCCCAACCACTCGGTGGGCTTCGACCGGCCCGACCTGCACCACCGCTTCGCCGAGGAGCGTCCGGTCGCCGCGGAGCGCAGCGTCGCCCGCGACACCGCCGAGCCCCTCACCGAGCGCCAGTGGGACATGGCCATGATCGGGGCTGTGGACCTGCCCACCACCGGCGACGGCGTCGACGTCGGCATCATCGACACCGGCATCGACGCCTCCCACCCCGACATCGCCCCCAACTTCGACCCCCTGCGGTCGCGCAACTTCACCACCGACATCCCGGCGCTCGACGGACCGTGCGAGGTGCCCACCTGCGTCGATCCCGTCGGCGCCGACGACCGGGGCCACGGCACCCACGTCGCCGGCATCGTGGCCGCGGCCCGCAACGGCGTCGGCACGGCCGGGGTCGCCCCTGACGCCACGCTCGTCAACCTGCGGGCCGGCCAGGACTCCGGCCTCTTCTTCCTCTACGAGACGCTCGACGCGCTCACGGCCGCCGGCGACATGCAGCTCGACGTGGTCAACATGAGCTTCTACACCGACCCCTGGCTCTACAACTGCGACTCGCCCGACGACTACCTCTCGGGCGCCGTCACCCCGGAGGAACTGGAGCAGCAGCGGCTCACCCGGCGGCTCCTCACCGAGGCGCTGGAGTACGCCCACCAGCAGGGAGTGACGCTCGTCGCCGCGGTCGGCAACGAGCACGCCGACCTGGCCGCCGAGGAGCGCGTCGACCCGTTCAGCCCCGGCTTCCCGCCCGGGCGCCGGCAGGGGCGGGTGGTCACCAGGGACTGCCTCGACCTGCCCAACGAGGGCCCGCACGTGATCTCGGTGGGGTCGGTGGGGCCGTCCGGGAACAAGGCCGACTACTCGAACTACGGCCTGGGCAGCATCGACCTGGTCGGCCCCGGCGGCTGGTCCCGTGACGGCGCCGGGCCCGGGAACATGGTGCTGGCGCCGTTCCCCGCGGGCGCGGCTCGGGCACAGGACCTGGTCGATGCCGCCGGCAACCCGGTCGACGGCTACACGCTGCGGGAGTGCGACGCCCTCGGCCGCTGCGGCCTGTGGACCTACCTGCAGGGCACCTCGATGGCGACCCCGCACGTCGTGGGCGTGGCGGCGCTGATCGTCCAGCGGCACGGGACCGGCTCGGCGCTCACCGGCTACTCGCTCGACCCCGACCGGGTGGCGTCGATCCTCCTGTCCACGGCGGCGGACCGGGCCTGTCCGCCCGGCGGCTCGCAGGCCTACGGGCACGTCGGCCGCGGCCCCGACTGGACCGCCCCCTGCGTCGGCACCACCGCCGACAACAGCCTCTACGGCGAGGGGATCGTCAGCGCCGCCGACGCCGTCCGCTGACACCGACGGCGAAACTTCGACCGTGGTGGCGCTATAGCCACCGTTTCTGTCGAAGTGTCGCCGTGGCTCCGGGTGCAAGACTGCGGCACCTTGAGAAAGCGGGGGCGGGCGAATGGCGTACTACCTGGGGATCGACCTCGGGACCACCTACACCGCGGCGGCGGTGTGGCGCGACGGGCGGGTCGAGATGGCGAACCTGGGGACGCGGGCGGCGGTGGTGCCGTCGGTGGTCCTCCTGCGCGACGACGGCACGATCCTCACCGGCGAGGCGGCCGAGCGGCGGGCAGTCACCGAGCCGCTGCGGGTCGCCCGTGAGTTCAAGCGTCGGGTGGGCGACCCGACGCCGATCATCGTCGGTGGCACCCCCTACTCGGCCGACGCGCTGACCGCCCGGCTGCTGCGCTGGGTGGTGTCGGCGGTGGTGGAGCGGGAGGGCGAGCCGCCGGCCGGCGTCGTGGTGTCGCACCCCGCCAACTGGGGGCCGTTCAAGCAGGACCTCCTCGGGCAGGCGATGCGCCAGGCCGACCTGTCGGGGGCCTCCACCATCACCGAGCCCGAGGCCGCTGCCATCCACTACGCCTCGCAGGCGCGGGTGGAGCCGGGCGCGGTCGTCGCCGTCTACGACCTGGGCGGCGGCACGTTCGACGCCGCCGTGCTGCGGCGGGGCGCCACCGGCTGGGAGATCCTGGGCGAGCCCGAGGGGATCGAGCGGCTGGGCGGCATCGACTTCGACCAGGCCGTGTTCCACCACGTCCAGGCCACCGTCGGCGAGGCCATCGAGGCGCTCGACCCCGACGACCCGGCCGCGGTGGCGGCGCTGGCCCGGCTGCGGCGGGAGTGCGTCGAGGCCAAGGAGGCCCTGGCCACCGACGTCGACGTGGTGATCCCGGTGCTGCTGCCCACGATCCAGACCGACGTGCGGCTCACCCGGTCCGAGTTCGAGGCGATGATCCGACCGACGTTGATCGACTCGATCGACGCGCTGCGCCGGGCGCTGCGGTCGGCGAGCGTGGGGCCGGACGACGTGGCGACGGTGCTGCTGGTGGGCGGCTCGTCGCGCATCCCGTTGGTGGCGCAGCTGGTGGGCTCCGAGCTGGGGCGGCCGGTCGCCGTCGACGCCCACCCGAAGCACGGCGTGGCCCTGGGCGCCGCCATCATCGCCGCCGAGCAGGGCACGGGCGGCCGGGTCGACACCGAGGTCGTCCCCGCGATCGACGCCGTGCCCCCGCCGCTCCCGGTCGAGCCCGAGCCGGTCCCCGTGGTTCCGGTGGTCCCGGTGGTCGCGGCCGCGCTGCCCCCGCCGCCCGTAGCCGCAGCGGTGCCGCCACCGCCACCAACTCCGGTGTCACCGCCGGCGCCACCCGTCGAGCCGCCGCGCCCACCGGCCGGTGAGGAGCGGGGCCGGCGGACGGGGTTGCTGGTCGCGTCGGCGGTGCTCGCGGTCGCCTGCGTCGTCGGCATCGCGCTGGTGCTGAGCAGCGGCGGCGATGATGACGACGACCCGGCGGTCGCGTCGGCCGCGCCGGATACCACCACCACATCGTCCACCAGCACCACGACGACCACCTCCGCCCCGCCGCCGGGGCCGTCGATCGCCATCGATGCCGTGCGCGTCGAGGGCGACTCCTACCGGGTCGACTACACGATCTACGGCTACGTGCCCGACCAGGCCGACCCCGAGGCCCTGCACACCCACTTCTTCCTCGACACCACCACGTCGGCGAACGCCGGCACCAACGGCAGCCCGCCGGGCGACTGGTACCTCACCTACGAGTCGGGCTCGGTCCTCACCGACTACGGCCCCGCCGACCGGGGCAGCGCCACCCAGATGTGCTCCGTGGTGGCCGACAGCGGCCACGGCGTGGTCGACCCCGCGTCCGGGAACTGCGTCCCGCTGCCCTACTGAGCGTCGGGTAGACACGGGAAATGACCGCACAGAAGGCGCAGATCACCTTCGGCAAGTTCCAGAACGTGGACGTGCGGGTCGCCCGCGTCGTGGCGGCGCCGCTGGCGGAGGGCACCCGGTTCGCCTCCCGGGTGCTCACGCTCGACGTCGGGCCGCTGGGGGAGCGGACGTCGGTCGCCCAGCTCGCACTGGTCGACGAGGCCGACCTGGTGGGCCGCAACGTGGTCGCCTGCGTGAACCTCGGCGTGCGGGAGCTGGGGCCCTACAAGTCGGAGTGCCTGACGCTCGGCACGCCCCATCCGGACAGCCCCGACGACGAGTCGCAGGCTCTCCCGCTCTACGCCTCTGAACATGCCCGACCCGGTGACTCGGTCTACTGACAGCGTTCTTTGAAGGGAAACGCCCCTATACGGGTCGTTTTCCTTCAAAGACGAGGGTGAGGGTGGGGGCGAGGTCGCCCCGCGGCATGACCTCCACCCCGCCGTCGAGCCCCAGCCACGCCGCCATCCCGGCCAGCTCGGCCGCCAGCTCGTGGGCGATGCGCTCCCGCTCGGCGGCACCGTGGTCGCCCTCCAGCCACGTGGCCTGGGCCCGGAGCACTCCCGCCTTCCGGTCGGCCTTCAGGTCGACCCGCGCCACCAGCTCCTCGTCGAGCAGGAAGGGCAGCACGTAGTAGCCGTGGACCCGCTTGGGGGCCGGGGTGTAGATCTCGATCCGGTAGTGGAAGCCCCACAGGCGCTCGGTGCGTTGGCGCTCCCACACCAGCGAGTCGAACGGCGACAGCAGCGCCCGGTGTCGCATGCGGCGGCGCGGCAGGTGCGCCTCCGGGTGCAGGTAGGCGGGCTTGGCCCAACCCTCCACGCGGGCCGCCCGCAGGTGCCCGTCGGCCACCAGGCCATCCAGCAGGCCGGGTGCCAGGCGGAGCGGCTGCCGGTAGTAGTCGGCCAGGTCGCGGGCGGTGCCCACACCCACCGAGCGGGCCGCCACCAGCAGGAGCTCCCGCTGCGCCTCGGCGGTCGTGGGCGACTCCGC
>Ga0193742_1001926_pt1 | contig 12084 bp, 12 predicted proteins | sample L2c1metaG_FD_165511 | JGI IMG/M metagenome (GOLD analysis project Ga0193742, IMG submission 165511) | Soil microbial communities from a riparian zone of the East river system, Colorado, United States - L2c1 | ecosystem: Environmental > Terrestrial > Soil > Riparian zone | place: USA: East River... | reverse complement strand
TCGCGACGCGGCTCAGCGAAGCGCCGATCTCGATTGCGCGCCGCACCTCGATCAGCGGCGCGATCCGCTACGCCATCCCGTTGTTCGGTCGCAGTCCCTATGAAGCACAGCGCAAGGTGCTCGACGTTTCCGGCGACGGCTCCAACAACGACGGCGGCCTGGTGACCGAGATGCGCCACGAGGCGCTCAAGGAGCGCATCGTCATCAATGGCCTGCCGATCATGAACGACCGGCCCAATCCCTTTGGCTTCCCCAACGAGACCGACCTCGATCGCTATTACCTGCATTGCGTGACGGGCGGCCCGCGGTCCTTTGTCGAAGTGGCGAGCAGCTTCGAGGACTTTCCCCGAGCGGTGCGCAAGAAGCTCCTGCAGGAAGTGGCGGATAGCGGTCCGCGGCAAGACTTCGACATCGGCGCACTGGGGCCTTTGCGCGACGGCACCCAACTCGCCCAGGCGGGGCGGCCCCGCGAGCGGGCCGACGAAGACTACACCAAGTTCGTGCGGCCCGACTACGAGCTCGGCTGCGACGTCGGCGAGCGCCGCAGCCGCGAATTCTGGCAGCGCCGCTTCGGCGTGACGCCGGACTAGCTTCGCTCGAGTCATCAGGCTGCATGCTCCGGTCGTTCTGAGAGCGTGTGAGTTTTTGATCTGAGACGGCGACGCGCTGGGGCGCGCCACTCCAGTTTTCCACCGGCGACCACGCCGACCCGCCAAGGATGAAACTGGGCTTGTCATCGTCTTCCGGACCGCGAGCGTCCCGCTCGCTCAGGGGCATGAGCGAGCGGGACGCTCGCGGTCCGGAAGAGCATGAGCACTCGTTTCTTATTGGTGACTCGTCTTCCTCGCTGTTGTCGCACTGCATGACGCGTCACTGGAGAGACGCGCCCCCAGCGAACCTGACCTGATCAAAAACTCACAAACTCGGAGCGCAGCGAAGGACCTCGCGCCAGCCGCGCGGGCCGGTGCCTGATCGTTCGGTGAGATCCTTCGCTGCGCTCAGATGACGAGGATGAGTGTGGGCGAAATTCTGCATGTTTCGTTCATACCGTCTGCGATGCGTGCTTCACGGCCATGCAACATCACCTTCCTAGAGTCGGCCGCTCTGGATCCGCGGTCTGCTGGTCCTGACCTGCACCGGCGTGAGCTTCGCGCACGGCTCGAACGACGGCCAGAAGGGCATGGGCCTCATCATGCTGATCCTGATCGGCGTGGTGCCGGCGACCTATGCGCTCAACCTCGCGACCTCGCCCGACCGCATGCAGTCGATCATGGCAGCCTCGCAGGCGGCCGCGCCGGTGCTGGGCACGGCGCCGGACGCGACCGACTCGATGGCCAACGCCGTGGCCGACGCCGAGCTGTCGCGCTTCCTGACCAGCGGCAAGCCGACGCCGCAGACCATGACTTCGCTCGCCGTGAAGAATGGCGCTGTCGCCGCCGTCGTGGGCGGCATCAAGTCGATCGGCGAATTGTCGGTCGAACAGCGGTCGCGGCTGCGCCGCGACGTCTATCTGGTCGAAGAGGGCGTCAACAAGATGGTCAAGGCGGGCGCAATCACCGACGCCAGGGACAAGGCGACGCTGCTGAAGCTGCGCAGCGAGCTTTCCAACCTGATCGATTTCATCCCGTTGTGGGTGAAGATCGCCGTCGCGGTGGCACTGGGCCTCGGCACGACGATCGGCTGGAAGCGCATCGTCGTCACGGTCGGCGAGAAGATCGGCAAGTCGCACCTGACGTACGCGCAGGGCGCCTCGGCCGAATTGGTCGCCATGCTCACGATCGGCGCGGCCGACGTCTACGGCCTGCCGGTCAGCACGACGCACATCCTGTCGTCCGGCATCGCCGGCACGATGGCCGCCAACCGCTCGGGGCTGCAAAAGGAAACGCTGCGCAACATCCTGCTCGCCTGGGTCCTCACCCTGCCGGCCTGCATGATCCTCGGTTCAGTCCTGTTCGCGGCGGGTCTGTTCGCTGTCCTGCGGCTGTTCTAGGGAGCGCGGCGGGGATCATTTGCCGCGCTCTCGCTTGAGCACGCGCAGCGCGAGCAACCGCCGCGCCGCAAAATCGAGAAAGGCATCGACCTTGGGCGCGCGGTTGGTTCGGCCCTTGGTCAGCAGATGTACCGGGATCGCCTCCTGCTCGTACGCGCGTAGCAGGCGCACCAGCCGACCGGCCTCGAGATCGTTGGCAACCTGATACGACAGGAACTGCCCGATGCCGCGTCCCTCGCGTACGGCGCCAAGCCGCGTCTCGATGTCGTCGGACCTCAGTCGCCCGGCAATCCTCACCGCTCCTCGGCGGGACCGCGCGAACTCCCAGGACGGCGCGGTACGGTAGGTTCCGAGCACCGCCTCGTGACCGACCAGATCCTCCGGCACCCGCGGCACGTCCCGGCTCTCGAGATAGCCGGGGCTCGCCACCCACAGCCGTCGCACCTCGCCGACGGAGCGGGCGGTAAGGCCCGAGTCGGCCAGTGATCCGATGCGCACGGCGACGTCGATCGCCTCGTCGATGAGATCGACGTTGCGGTCGTTGAGCAACAGCTCGACCTCCGCATCGGCATGGGCGTCGAGGAAGGCGGTCACGATCGACGCGACGTGGCGGCGGCCGAACTGGACGGGCGCGGCAACACGCAACAGGCCGCGCACCGGCGCGTCGCGCACCCCAAGCGTCGCGGCCTCGTAGTCGCCCAGCACGATGCGGGCCTTGTCGTAGAGGACGCGGCCGGCTTCGGTCGGCGCCAGGCGCCGCGTCGTGCGATCGATCAGGCGTACGCCCAACCGGGCCTCGAGCGAGGCGAGCGCGCGCGTCACGGCCGGCGGCGAACGGCGCAGCCGGCTGGCCGCCCGTACCAGGCTGCTCTCTTCCACGATGCGCACGAAGATCGCGAACTCGTCGAGCCGATCCATCGATTATTCCAGATAATGGAATTCTGACTTTGGATAGTGTCTGTTTCACGCAAGATCGGCAATTCCCATAGTCGGATCTCGACATGGAGGAGCCGATGCTGACCGGATGTTGCCTGTGCGGCGCGATCGCCTACGAAGCCGATGCGCCGCTGTCGCGTATCGTTCATTGCCATTGCCAGACCTGTCGCAAGACGCATGGCGCAGCGTTCTCTTCCGTAGCAGCCGTGTCGCGCGAAGCCTTCCGCTGGACTCGCGGCAGCGACCTGCTGGGTGCGTTCGAATCCTCTCCCGGAAAGTTTCGCCGCTTCTGCACGCGGTGCGGCTCGCATCTCATGGCCGAGCGCGTGGCGCAGCCCGTCGTGCTGCTGCGTCTGGGCTGCCTCGACACGGACGTGACCGGCCGGCCGCAGGTCCATATCTGGCGATCCGACGGCGCGTCCTGGTACGATCCCAAGGTCGTGGCCGACGAGTTGCCACGGGGGCTGACATGAGCCCGCAGGACGTTCCTGCCGGAGCAGCATCGCGAATTCTTCCGGCTGCTGCCCTATCTGTTCACCGCGACGCTCGATGCCGGCGGCTGGCCGGTGGCCTCCATGCTGTCCGGTCCGGCAGGCTTCGCACACTCGCCCGATCCGCTGACGCTGCGCGTCGACGCCCTGCCCTCGGCCGACGATCCCGCGGCCGCCGGATTCGCGCCCGGCAACAGGATCGGCCTGCTCGGCCTCGATCTCTCCACGCGCCGCCGCAACCGTGCCAACGGCGTCGTCACTGCGACCGACGACGACGGCCTCACGGTCGCGGTCGAGCAGAGCTTCGGCAACTGCGCGCAATACATCCAGACGCGGACGCCGACGGCCCACGCGCGCTTGCCGCTCGCGGTCGAGCCCTTGCCGCGCCTCGACGCGCCCGCCCGCCGGCTGATCGAGACGGCCGATACGCTCTTCGTCGCCAGCCGCTCGCGCACCGGCATCGGCGAGAGCGGCGGCCTCGACGTCTCGCATCGCGGCGGGCGTCCGGGCTTCGTCGATGTGCGGGACGACACGCTTGTCGTGCCCGATTTCCGCGGCAATCGGTTCTTCAACACGCTGGGCAACCTGCTCGGCGATCCGCGCTGCGGGCTGCTGTTCATCGATTTCGCGACGGGCGACCTTCTGCAATTCCAGGGCACGGCGACCATCGACTGGACCGCTGCCGCCGGGCAGCCCGAGGGCACGCAGCGGAGCTGGAACTTCCTGATCGAGCGTGGCTGGCGCCGGCGCGGCGCCCTGCCTTTCGATTGGAGGTTCGGCGACTATGCACCGACCACTCTGACAACCGGGCGCTGGCGCGGCTAGGACAGCCGCCCATTTTGCCTGAAAAACGCCAATTTTATTGACTTTTTACGAGGTATCGGACCTCGTACCCACCATTCTACCCACCCGGCCAGGACGAAACAGGCGCCGGAGAGCGTCTCACCTCGGTATTGGGAAGTGAGCCGCGCAACAATGAAAACCGGCTGAGCCGACTATTGCGAGAACGGTGACAGCGTCGCAACGCAACGTAGTCGCGCTGAGGGCATCCTGTCGTCACCCCCACATGAGCGAATGAAACTGCCATAGGGCGGTCGCTAGTAGCAGCCCAAGCGAGAGCAGGATGGCCAGGAATGGCTTGTCCTTCACGATGGCCGCTCTTGATTGCGGGTCAGCTATGGTTCGGGCCCTCCACCCTGGGGTGGACGTGCGCTCGCCGAGTGCCTTCCCCTGCCTAGAAGGCATCGAACGACCTGCAGGTCGCTTCCCGAAGAAGCGATTTGCGTTAATCACAGTTTCGTCCGAGCCAGGAGCGGCGAACTCGACGGACGTAATTTTGCCTTCTCGGATAAGGTAGCGGCGCACGCGATGCCTCCGTCACTGAGTGGGCGGGAGCGCGGGGACACTTGAGCTATGCCGCTGACGCTCCACGAATGGAGCCGGTGAACGGATACTACGCGGTCCGTGGCGAGCGGGATCTCGGTCAGCCCGTGGCCAATTTAGGGCGAGCGGCGACGACGCCATGATACTAGTTCTTCGCGGCATCTCCCCTAAACTGTTGATGTGCCTGGCTGATTGGCGGGGCAGCTCGATTTGTCCCTAACGCTATCCCTGCTTTCGATCGTTCGTCGGCCTATTTCCGCCCATTTGCGATGGCGCCGGAATTCCGAGACCAGTCCGTTGGAAGCCCTGCTCTGTGCCCTGCGTAGCATTGATCTTCCGCACAGCTCCATTGCCTGCCGAGCCGGTTTCGACAGGAACCACGCCACTTTGTTGCATTGAGACTGTTGGCAACGGCTAGACCATGGGAGGGCGTTACGTATTCTGCCTCCCATCATGGTCACATCGGCGGCGGCAGCTCTGCGGCGAAGAATTGCAGCCAGACGAATGCCGCAGCAGCGATCAGCGCCCCGACCAGAAGCGCCTTTTTGATCCCGTCCATTCGAAGCTCCCCCTCGACTGCAGCACTATGGAGCAGTTCAAGCGAGGAGCATTGGGTTATTTCCCAACCCGAAGCACCTCTACGCTGGCCGAGCCTGAGACGCCGATCCGCCCCTATCACGATCTGACGAGAATGCCTCGCGTCGGCATAGGGCTGCCTAGTCCAGGTCTGCCATGTGATCGTAGTCCGACTGATGGAGGCTGCCTGCCCCATTCCACCGGAGATAGGCGCCCGCGCCTGAGGGGCTGCGCACGAGGATATGGCCTGCATCGGGGGCGACCGAGCACAAGGGGATGCGGAGACGATGTAGTAGCGTGTGGCGTCCATGAAATGGTCGTCCTTCTTGACGACGGCGCCCTCTCGGCCAGCCGTTTCTGGCAGGTGCGGAACACCTTGAGGCGGCCTGTCGAGAGGCGTTGCCATACGTCGAAGAGGCCGGCTTCGACGCCGTTCTCGGCTTTGGTGAGCGATAGCCCGAGGTCAAGTCGGCCAATCGTTGGGGGCCGATAGCCCGCCCCTATGCCGGTTGCCAGCCATCGAGCAACAGGCCTTTCCATTCGACGACGCCCAACACGTAGTAGCGGCAATGGTGCCAAGTCGCGGCCCAGTCCGGGTCCCACCGGATAATTTGGTCGGTGAGCTGGTCGTGCACGAGGGCCGGCCTCTTCGGCTCGAACGTCAGCATGGGCTGCGGGTGGACCAGGCTCGGCATATAGACTCAACGCGGCGGCCCAACGCGATTGTTCCCGCAACGTGTCCGCCGCTCCGGCATTAAGTCCGGCAGTTCGTGAGGGGTCAGCGTGCGGCGCCTGGTTTAAGCTGGCCGGCGGCTTTCAGGTCGCGGGCCTGAAGCACACCGGGCACATGCCCAAGCTGATCACCGGCGGTGGGTCGAAGGGTAGGAGACCACGGCAGCATTGCTTCTTATTGCTGAGTAATTCTCGCCGGTGCGCTTACGGAGCTAAGCCGATAGCAGGAACGAAGAGCGAGGTCTGCCGTTTCTGCGTCAGCCTTGGGAGGCACCCTTGGTTTGGCGGTCGATGGCTTGGCGAATGACCTGTAAAAGCTGATCCTGCGTGAACGGCTTCGCGACGCGCGGCACGGTCGTAAGGACGCCCGGCGGCAGCTCGGCATACCCCGTGGCCAGCACGATGGCGAGGCCGGGATGCTCCGCGCGAACATGGTCGATCAGTTCGGCGCCGGTCATGCCGGGCATGCCTTGGTCGGTTACCAGCAGGTCGAATTTCTGGCCCTTCAGCAGCGCTCGCGCCTCGCGGCCGGAATAGGCCACGGTAACGCGATGGCCGCGATCCTCGAGCATCGAGGCGGTGTTGAGCAGCACCAGCGCATCGTCATCCACCGCCAGGATGTCGAGCGGCGGCAGATCGTCGGGCTTCGTCTCCGTCTCCGGTTCCGGCACGGCAACGCGCAGCGGCTGACGCATTACCGGCAGCCACAGGCTGGCGGTCGTGCCCTTGCCCAGCGTGCTTTCGAGCTGCAGCCGCCCGCGCAATTGCTCGGCCAGGCCATGCGCCATCGAAAGGCCGAGCCCGGTGCCCTTGCCAATCTCTTTGGTGGTATAGAACGGCTCGATCGCGCGCTGCAGTGTCTCCGCGCTCATGCCTTCGCCCTTGTCGATCACTGACAACACCGCATACCGCCCAGGCGCAAGGTTGTGCTCGTTGCCCGGTGCCAGCGTCTCTTCCCTGGCATCGAGTACAAGCAGTCCACCATCCGGCATGGCATCGCGCGAATTGACCGCCAGGTTGAGGATCGCCATCTCGAGCTGGTTACGATCAACCATCACCTGGCCGATCGCCGAGCGATGGCGGATGACGATATCGATGCCCGAACCGAGCGAGCGGTCGAGCAGATCGGCCATACCCGTGAGCAGCGCGCGAACGTCGGTCGGCTCGGCCTGCAGCTCCTGGCGCCGCGCGAAGGCGAGCATGCGCTTGGTGAGCGTCGCGCCGCGCTCCGCTGCCGCTCGCGCATTCATCACCAGCGGCAGCACGCGCGGATCATCGCCGACGCGTCGCTGGACCAGCTCCAGGCTGCCGATGATGGCGCTTAGAAGGTTATTGAAATCGTGCGCCACGCCGCCGGTGAGCTGGCCGATGGCATCCATCTTCTGCGACTGGAACAGCGCTTCCCGTGCGTGTACGAGCTTGCGCTCGGTTTCCACCCGCTCGGTGATGTCGCGTGTGATCTTGGCGAAGCCGCGGATCTCCCCGTCCGGGCCGCGGATCGGATCGATTACGACATTGGCAAGGAAGCGCGTGCCGTCCTTGCGTACCCGAATGCCTTCTTTCTCGAAACGGCCGTCGCGCACCGCAGCCTCCAGCGCTCGCCTAGGCTCGCCGGCAACTCGATCTTCCTCAGTGTAGAAGCGCGAAAAGTGCTGACCGATGATCTCCTCGGGCGCATAGCCCTTGATGCGCCGGGCGCCGGCATTCCAGCTCGCGACGTGGCCCTGCGGGTTCACCATGTAGATGGCGTAATCGGTTACGCTCTGCACCAGCAGGGCGAACTCCTCCTGCGTCTCGCGCAACGACTGCTCGGCGGCCCTACGCTCGCTCAGGTCGCGGGTGACCTTGGCGAATCCCCGCAGCTCCCCGGAGGGTGTCCGGATCGGATCGATCACGACATGCGCCCAAAAGCGCGTGCCGTCCTTGCGTATCCGCCAGCCCTCGCCCTCGAACTTGCCGGCGCGAACCGCTGTCTCCAGCACACGAGAAGGCAAACCTGCGTGGCGGTCCTCCTCGCTGTAGAAGACCGAGAAATGCCGGCCGATAATCTCTGCGGGCAGATATCCCTTGAAGCGCTGGGCACCGGGGTTCCAGCTCGCCACGTTGCCGGTCGGATCGAGCATGTAGATCGCGTAGTCGGTCACCGCATCGATGAGCAGGCGGTATGGATCGTCTTCCGCCGCGGTGAGCCGCGGGTGTTCACCGCCTTTGGGAGTGACCATTGGGAATTTCTTTGTTCGCTCATCGAGATGCGGATGGAGGGGCCGCTTGTCCTCATCTACGAGACCCCTAGCAAAATCTCTGTACGGTTATGCACATAGGTGAAAGCGGATGCAGCAACCCGATGCTTCATTCGATTGGCCAAGGGCGCGCCCTGCCCCGGCGACTGCACGTCGTCAAGAACCGCGCCAGCCTCAGCCCCGCCAGACCAAGCTGTCGATCGAGCGTCGGCAGGATCTGCGCATAGTAGGCGTCGTCGACGATCCGGCTGGCCCGCAACTTCTCCCACACGGTACGGGCGGCTCGACGCATCTCCTCCGCTTACTCGGCCGGCGTGCCACCATCGACGCCCTTCGCTTCGAGAGAGATCAGCCACCCGCCTTCGAGCCGCCGATCTCACGCGCCTGACCGCTCAAGATGTTGCCCGGGTGCTCGACAAGTCGAACGACGCGGCCGGGCGGTGGGCAATTTTCGGCAATCCCCACCTTGATTTGTCGTTCCGCCCGGGCTTTCCTTCTCATGAACAAGGAGGTCAGTTTTTGCGTGGTTTGCGTGCCCCGCTCAGTCCCCGAGAGGAATCGGCGCTCCTCCGCGTCGCACGGGGCGATGCGCGCCCGCAGGACTTGGCCAGCGAACATCTTCGCCGGCTGGCGCTGCTAGAGCTAATACGAGAGATCGATGGGAAACTCGCGCTGACCGAGCTGGGACGCGTACGGATTGCGCCGTCAAAGCCGGAGAAGTGGATCGGCGACGAGGTGACGCTCAAACGGCCTTAGGCCCCGCAGCCAGAGCTGGGCGGGCGAGCTATCGCCCGGCGTGAACCATTAGCGTTTGCGCGGTCCGATCTCGCCGTCGGGCACCGCGAAGACGCCACCGCGCCCGGCCTTGGCGCTCCGCCGGACGTTCCACGATCCCGCCCCCACCAGCGTCTTGCCCTTTGCTCCAGACCGGCTGGCCCCTGTTGTCCGTGACGACCGTGACTAAGTCGCCGGGCTTCCATTTCCGCTGCATTGCGCCTCGTTTCCTAGCTGCTATCCGCGCGCCGATCGTAACGCGGCGGTTAAACAATCGCTGCCTCGGGAGCTATCGCGCGCTTAGTATGTCTCCTGGAACCGGGGCAGATGGCGAGCCGTTGAGCAGCAGCGATGGCGAGCAAATACACTTCACGGGTCGACAAGCTCGCCCGGCAGATCCTTAAGGCTTCGACCAAAGGGCCTGCCGGGCAGAAACTTACCCTGCCGATCATCGAAGGCTGGCTGTACGGGGAATTGCCCGATGCCGTAGGCGGGGCAATCGCCCATGCGATCCAGGAGGGCTGGCTCAGGTATCGAGAAGGCGTCTGGGTGGTAACGCCGGCCGGCGAGGAGATTGGCAAGCGCTCGCGCGCCGGCGTCAAGACGAAGCGCAGGCGGCTATAGCGGTCGGATTAGAGAGCTTCGGGCAACCAAGCTCGCGGTAAGAACGGTCCCGGGATGGGCCGCCGGGCGGCGTATGGCGGCGTTGAATTGGGGAGGGCTGCGTTTGTCGCGGCAGGCGGCTCGTCGTTCCACCATCGGACAACGGCACCGGCAGGAATAAGTTAAGTGCCGTCGTGATGCGCGACGAGCAGGCGGACCCAGTCGCCTTTCTTCTCGCCGGTGAAGACACCGTTGGGGCGGTCAGCCTTCAACAGCGTGAACGAGATGATGTTCGATCCTTCCTCGCGCACCGCTCGGGCATCACTTTATGAAAATCGCAGGTTTACGTTTGTCCTCACTAGTGTCCGGTTGATTTGAGGCTGATGCACGAGAAGTGCAGGTGGAACGGGGATTTTTCGGTCATCGGGGGTGGTGTCGATTTGAACGGCAGCAGCATGGTCGGGCTAGTCTTCGGGGTTGACAATCCCGAAGGTGATCATGGACACCGGCCTCAAGGCGCGGCTAGGACAGCCGCACCACCATCGCCTGCAGCGCCAGAATGTAGGAGTCGACGCCAAAGCCCGCGATCATGCCGACGGCGGCCTCGGCGGTGATCGATCCATAGCCGCGTTTCTCGATGTTGGTCATGTGGATCTCGATCGCCGGCGCGTTGATCGACCGGAGGCAGTCGCGCAGGGCATATCCGGCGTGCAGGAAGCCCGCCGGATTGAACAGAATGCCGTCGACTCTTGCGCGGTCGGCCTTGAATATTGCCGACACGGCCTCGCCTTCGGTGTTGGTGTAGAGAATGTCGAGGCTGACGCCGAGCCTGCGTGCCTGCCGTCGCAGGATGGCATCGAGCTCCCTGGCCGTGGTCGTGCCATAGAGTTCGGGTTGGCGCCGACCGAGATACTCCATGTTCGCGCCCTGAATGAGCAGGAGTCTCATGAATCCCCGTTTCGCCAATCGGCATGCCGAACGATCTTCCCGGTGTGGATCATAAGCAACCTGACCTTGAACTCAATTATCGGTCCACACGCAAACGTCGGTGGCGAAGCGATGGAGCGTAACATAATCGGGCAAACCTGGCGCAGCACTCGGGCTGTACGTCAATTTATCCCGCAAGCTGCTGGCCTGATCCTGGCCTTTGCGGCCGGATCGCTGATCGCGGCCCTGGCGATCGAGCTGGGTTTCGAGGGCGCCCGGCGTGGCCAAGGGCGGCGTCGAGATGATCAACGACGGCAATGGCCAGGCGCTCGCCGAGCTTGGCGACGGCCAGGCGTTCGGCGAGATAGCGCTGCTGAGAGCTTGTGAATGTATTGTCCGTCGCGCGCTTTTCCCCCTCATCCTGAGGAGCGGAGCGAAGCGGAGCGTCTCGAAGGATGGGAACGCGAAGGAAGAAGCTGCCGCGCTCGAGAGATGCATAGGCACCGTGCCTGTTGTCACCCTTCGAGACACTCCGCTTCGCTCCGTTCCTCAGGGTGAGGCAGGTGTGTAGCCATCCAGCCTAAAAATTCACAAACTCTGAGCGGCGGCGGGCGCACCGCCACCCTCCGGTGCAAGGTCGACAGCCATCTGCTGGCGATCGACAGGAGCGACCTCGACAGTCTGCTGGCGGAAGGCCCGTTCCTGGGCGAGCAGGGGCGCAAGCTCAGCCCTGAGCGCGCGATCTCCAATCTTCGGAGCGGCGCCGTAAATCCGCCGTCTGGGCGCAGTTGGCGAGCGAGAACCTGGAGCATCTCAGCCGCGGCGACGAGCACAGGCTGATGCACGGGGCAAAGGGCGGCAAGGGCGTGGGTCTGGCGATCGCATTCGGCAACATCCTCGACACGATCCCCGGCTGCCTCGTGATCGGCGCCAAGTTCGCGGGCTTCGAGGGCCTGTCGATGACGCTGATCCTCGGCATGTTCCTCGGCGGCATTCCCGAAGCAGCAGCCGGTGCCACCATGCTGCGCCGCGCGGGCTGCACCAAGCGCGCGATCTTCGTCCTCAGGTCGAGCGTGCCGGCGGCCGGCGTCGTGGCGGCCGTTGCCGGCAAGATGTTCGTCCGCAATTCGGAATCGACCGCAGCCGTGCTCGCCCCGGGCCTTGGCGGCGGCGCCATTCTCGCACTGGTGACGCACGCGATGATCCCGAGGCGCTGCACAAGGGCGGATCGAACATCGTGCTGCCCGCCGTCGGCGGCTTCCTGTTCGCACTCTATCTCGCACTGCTCGAGACGGCCTTCGTGTAGGCGCCGGACGCAAAAAAGGCGGCCTCTCGGCCGCCTTTTCGCGATTTAGCTCGTCGTGACTTACTGGATCACGATCTCGACGCGGCGGTTCTGCGGCTCGCGCACACCGTCTGCGGTCTGCACCAG
>Ga0193742_1001925_pt1 | contig 12085 bp, 9 predicted proteins | sample L2c1metaG_FD_165511 | JGI IMG/M metagenome (GOLD analysis project Ga0193742, IMG submission 165511) | Soil microbial communities from a riparian zone of the East river system, Colorado, United States - L2c1 | ecosystem: Environmental > Terrestrial > Soil > Riparian zone | place: USA: East River... | reverse complement strand
CGACAGGCCTCACCTCGGCGCCCCCGGCGGCAACGATCGACTTCTGTCCCTGCCGAGGGGACGGATCGAGATTTCCCCGCACCCAGTGGTTGCGCTCGATGCGGCGGGTGGTGATGCAGGCCGATTTCGGCTACGTCAGCGGCCGCGGCGCTCCGCCGCTTCACGACGCGCTCGCGGCGTACCTCAATCGCGCCCGGGGAACGTCGGCGAAGCCGAGCGACATCGTGATCTGCAACGGCTACGCGCAGGGCATCGCGCTCGTCGTGGCGGTGCTGGCCAAGCTCGGCGCCAAGCGCCTCGCGGTGGAAGATCCGTCGGCGGACGACGACGCCGTCCCGGTCGCCCGCGCCGCCGGCCTGGACGTCATCGGGGTGCCCGTCGACGAGGACGGCGTGCGCGTCGACGCCCTCGATCGGCTCGAGGCCGACGCCCTCGTCCTCACGCCGTCGCATCAATGGCCGACGGGCGGGGTGCTCTCGGCAGCGGCCCGCGCAGGCGTCATCCGCTGGGCGCAGGCACGCGACGCGCTCCTCGTCGAGGACGACTACGACGCCGAGCACCGCTACGACCGCGCTCCGATCGGCGCCCTTCACGGTCTCGCGCCCGACCACGTGATCTACGCAGGCACCACGAGCAAGACCCTCGCGCCCGGCCTGCGCCTCGGCTGGCTCGTCCCCCCGTCACATCTCGTCGACCACATCACCGAAGCCAAGACGCTCGCCGACCGAGGCTCACCGGTGCTCGACCAGCTGGCGTTCGCCGACTTCCTCGCCCGCGGCGAGTTCGAGCGCCACCTTCGCAAGATGCGCCCGATCTACCGGCGCCGGCGGGACGCGCTGCTGCGCGCACTGCAGCGCGACCTGCCCGACTTCGAAGCGACGGGCGTCGCCGCCGGCCTGCACCTCGTGACCTACCTGCCACCCGGTCTGGAGGAAGCACCACTCATCGAGGCTGCCGCTCGCCGCGGCGTCGCGATCTACGGGCTGGCGCCGTACCGCCTATCGAACGACGGCCGCCCCGGCCTGATCTTCGGATACGCCACCCTGGACGAGAGCACGCTGGAGCGGGGCGTGGCGCTCCTCGCTCAGGCGCGACACGAACTCAGGAACTGAACCAGGCGGCCGCGCGGACGCGCCGGACGCGGGACCGGACTCGTTGGCCAAGCGCGTATGGTGCCCGTTCGCGGCCGGGCACGCGCGGAAAGGGGCTATGACGTGATCGATTACGACAGCGAGCTGCGCGCGTACAACGAGCGCCTGCGCGCCGCGACGGGCATCGCCCCCGGGGACCATGTCCTCGACATCGGCTGCGGCGCAGGGCAATCGACCCGCGACGCCGCCCGTGCGGCCGCGCCGGGGCGCGTCGTGGGCGTCGACGTCTCCGAGCCGATGCTGGAACGCGCCCGCCAGGTCACGCTCGCCGAGCAGCTCGACAACGTGACGTACGAGCGCGGTGACGCGCAGCGACACCCGTTCGCTGCCGGCCGCTACGACGTTGCCATCAGCCGGTTCGGCGCGATGTTCTTCTCCGACCCGGTGGCCGCGTTCGGCAACATCGCGCGCGCCCTACACCCGGGCGGGCTGCTGGTGCTGCTCGTGTGGCAGGATCGCCGGCGCAACGAGTGGGTCACGGCGATCGACGCCGCCATCGGGCGCACGGCCCGGCCGCCGGTGTCCGGGCCGAGCGCCGACGCCTTCTCCCTGGGCGACCGCGCAGCCACCACACGGACCCTCGAGCAGGCCGGGTTCGACGGCATCGACTTCACCGACGTCCGCGAGCCCGTCTTCTACGGGCACGACACCGCCGCCGCGCTGGCGTTCGTCCGCGGCTTCCTGGACACGCGCGAGGCGCTCGCCGGCCTCGCTCCGACCGAAGCCGAGCGCGCACTGGAGCGCCTGCGCGACACGCTCGACGATCACCGGACCCCGCACGACGGCGTCGCCTTCGACTCGCGCGCCTGGCTGATCGCCGCGCACCGCTGAGCTCGACGCGCAGACACTTGCGTGGCGCGCGCTCGGGGAGCGGCCACCCACACGATCCGTAGACATGCGTCGCGGAACCTACTGTCGCCGCTATCGCTTTCGCGTCGGCCTCGCGACGCCGCTTGCAGGATCCGCCGAGCACGTAGTTGTGCAGTCGGACGTCGGCGATGTCGATCTGCGCGGCGGGTGCTCGTGGCGCGCATTGGCGATCGGCCGTTGGGCATCCCCGATCTCGTTGTTGTCAGGTCGTAGTCGCGGTGTCATAGAGGAGGCGCCGTACTGCGGCCCGTGACCCGAGGAGGGCGATGACGAGCAACGTCACCGATATGAAACCGCCGAGGCTCACAGCATCGCCGAAGACGAGGTCGACTAGTTCGAGCACGACGAGCTTGCTGCCGGCCGCGACCACCCACAGCGACACCGCGGCTGCGAGCTTGGCACGCCGCGTGTCGGCGGCGCGGAGCCTGGTGAGGATCTCGCTCTTAAGCACGATCACCACCTCCAGGGCGATCTTGAGGAGCGCCGCAGTCAGCAGCGAGAGGGTGAAGCTTTCGCTGATGACCGATGGGGTGTACTCGATGGCGAGGTTGAGGACGACCACGTAGACGAAGAGGTCGATGACGTCGGCCGGGCAGGCGCGGATCCACCCTCGGACTGGACCTCGCAGTCGGCGAGATTCTGCGGAGGCTGCCCGTCGGGACTCTGTCGTCACAGCGCGATCTTGACGCACGTCGCACTCGAACCGCCTGTGGCGGGATCCGGAGTGCGCGACGGGTCGCCGCGACACTCTCGCGTAGGACGAGTTGTCGACAGCGGCGTCCGGCACAAGTGGCGGACGGGCCGGCTGTCGCATCGAGGCAAATGCGGAAGTCGCTCGCCGGGCGGCGCCCGCGCTTGCTCGTCGTCCCAAGCGGGCGTCTGCCGAGGGTCGTCAGAGACGCCTGCTCGTCGTCCCAAGCGAGCGTGTGCGGCGTGAGCACAGAAACGCTTCCTCTCACAAGAGGGAGCGGACCTTGGCGCGCCGCGCGGCGTGCGAGGGGCGCTTCATCCTGTGCATCGAGAACAGCAACGGCACTCGCTGGACCGGGAAGCCGTCGAGGTTGTGCGGTTCCAGGGGAGGTGATCGCTCCGGCTTTTGCTAGCCGCGGAAGCGACTGGGGGAGCCAAGAGCTCAATCTCTAAGGGGCCGGAGCTCCCCGGAGCGTCTGCTCTAACTCGCAAGCCTTCTCCGCCCAGCTCTGCATGCCCAGCTCGCGATACGTCGCGAGGGCCTCGCCGATCAACTCAGTTCCCCGCGCACTGTCGCCGGGCTCGTCGCGATCCAGCAGCATGCGGGCATAGTCGTGCTGGGTGTGCGCGACCCAGGGTCGGGCGCCCATCCTCGCGTTCATGTGGAGCGCCAGCTCGAAGTGGCCGGCAGCGTCGTCCCAGCGAGACGTCGTCGAGGCGAGGAGTCCGAGGTACCGCGACGCCGAGCCGAGACAGAACTCGGGGTGGGCGGTCACGTTGCATTCGGCGTAGGGCAGCAGCGCTGTGTACAGATCTGCCGCCGTCTGAGCAGCGTCGAGGGAGGCACAGACCTCCGCCAAGAGGCACGACGCGAAGAACCACTCGGTGCCCACCTCCAGAGCACCAAAGTGCTCCGCAGACAGCCGATCCAGGTCTACTCGCGCCTCGGCGTCGTGTCCGAGCTGGCTGTGCAGGTTTGCCAGCAGGCAGCGAAAGATGAAGAAGGTTGGGTACTCGGCGACGAAGCGTTCGATTGGCTCGCGGACCTCTGCGAGTCCGCCGCGCTCGCGGCGAAGGCCCCAACTCTGGAAATGGGTGACGTAGTTGAAAGTGGTGTCGTTTACTTCCCCCCATGCCGCGTAACCGCCGGCTCCGAACTGCAGCGTTCGTGAGATGAAGCGCTCCGCCTCGTCGAATCGCCCTGCGAAGCAGGCGCGCATCCCCTGCGCGACCGATAGTGACACGAGTTGTGCCGGCTGGCGCAGCTCGTGGGCCAACGCCGCTGTCAGCGCCAATTCCTCATCCGCCGCCCCTACGTCCCCGCGCACCATTAAGGCGCCCCAGGCGTGCAGGTGCCCGGAGCAGGCCTCCTCCTTGTCACCGGCCTCGTCGGCGAGCTCAGTCAGCTCTCTTGCCATGGCGAGCCAGGTCTCCGTGTCCCTGGGCCACGAGAGGGCCGCATAGGTGCCCTCGAGCGCATGCGCCAGCGTCGCGCGGTCGCTGAGTCTGCGGGCGATCTCGACCGCCTCGCGGCTCAGCGACGCGCGCCGCTGCGGTACCGGGCGATCGCGCAGCGCTCCCGCCAGGCGAGCGAGAAGCCGAACTCGCAAGGGGTTGTCGCCGGGCAGCCTCTCCAGCGCGTCCTCGAGCAACGGAACGAGCCGCCGATCGTTCCCGGCGCGAAACCAGACAAACCGTCCTCCGTACCCGAGCGCGGCACGCGCTAGCTGCTCGGGCGCGTTCAGTGTCCGCGCGAGGTCGGCCGCTTGGGCGAAGGTCTCCTTCGCCGAGGCCAGGTCGCCTCCCCGCGCCTGAGCATCTCCCAAGGAGAGGAGTAGCTCGCAGCGGGTCGCCTCATCCGCCGCCTTCAGCTCGAGCGCCTCGAGCGCCGTCTCGTACAGGCGCGCAGCCTCCTCGTAGGCGACGAGCGCGAGGGCACGATCCCCAGCCCGCCGGGCATATGAAAGCCCCTTGTCAAAGTCTCGTCCGGCGATGGAGTGGTGCGCGAGCTCGGCCAAGTAAGGGCCCGGCTCATCGCCGTAGAGCCTCTCGAACGCCTCGACCGCCAGCCTGTGCAGCCGCACGCGGCGGGCAGTCGTGAGCGCCTCGTAGAGCGTGTCGCGTATGAGGACGTGCGCGAAGCGCACATGACCCGGGCCACCGGGAAGATCAGAGACAACCCGGGCGGCCATCGCCTCGTCGAGCACGTCGAGCAGCTCATCTTCCGGCACGCCACTCATGCGAGCAAGCGGGGCCAGCGCGAACTCACGTCCGAGCACCGACGCGAGTAGCAGCACCCGCTTGCACTCCTCCGGGAGGTAGGTGAGCCGGCGGGCAATGACGTCGTGGACGCTCTGGGGGATCGCGAGCCCAACGTCTGCGCCGTGCTCGGCGTGGACGCCTTCGACCGAGAGCAGCCGAACGATCTCACCGACGAAGAGCGGATTGCCGTCGCTCTGCTCGTGCAGCGCCGTGACGAGTTGCGCAGAAACGATCTCGGATGCCGTGAGCTCGACGTACTCCGCGACTTCCCGCTCGCTCAGCCCGCCGAGCGAGAGGCGACGCGTCACCGGCTCCCGTGTGACCTCGGCGAGCATCTCCGTCAGCGGCTGTCGGGGAACGGGGTCCACGTCCCGGTAGGCGCCCAGGAGGAGGATGCGGGCAGAGCCGAGCTCGCGTGCGAGGAATCGCAGGAGCAGGAGCGATGGCGCATCGGCCGCGTGCAGGTCGTCCAGCGCGAGCACGATCGGTCGACTTTCGGAAGCTCTCCGGAGGAACTCGGCGGTTGCGTCGAACAGGCGGAAGCGTGCTCCTTCGGACTCGGGTGAGGCGGGCTCCGGCAGGTCGGGGAAGCGCTGGCGCAGTTCGGGGACGATTTGGGCGAGATCGGCGGCGCCGGCTCCGAGCTGCGAACGCAGCGCGGCGGTCCCGCTCTCGCGCACGTAGGCGCGCAGCGACTGCACCCAGGGCCAGTAGGCGGGAGCGCCGCCCGCCTCCCAGCAACGGCCGAGCAGCACCCACACCCCGCGCTCTCGCGCATGTCCGATCAACTCGTCGGTCAGCCGGCTCTTGCCGATGCCGGGCTCGCCGGCGACCAGGACGAGCCGGCCTCGGGCTGCCATCGCGTCCTCGAGGGCTCCGACCAGCTCGGCCAGCTCGCGCTCGCGTCCCACGAACACGCCGCCGGCACCCGAGCGCGGACGACCACTCTCGGCCGGCGTGGGGCGCCCCGGCGCCCGGGCACGGTCGACTCCCGCCCGGCGCGCTTCGGGCTCGCGGTCGACCCGCGGATCGAGGTCGAGTGAGGGGTCTTGTACGAGGATCGCCTGGTGGAGCTCGCGGATCGGGCGGCTGGGCTCGATGCCCAGCTCCTCGATCAGGGCACTTCGCGCTGCCTGGTAGGCCTCGAGCGCCTCGCCCTGCCGGCCGGAGCGGTAGAGGGCGAGCATCAGCTGGCCGCGGAGGTGCTCACGCTGGGGATGCCGTCCGATCAGCGCCTCGAGCTCTGCGACCAGGTCGGCGTGACGACCGGTCGCAAGATCGGCGTCGATCCGCTGCTCCACCGCGCCGAGGTGCAGCTCCTCGAGGCGGGCGATTCCCTGCTGCGCGAATGGCTCGTAGGCGAGGTCGGCGAGCGGCGGCGCGCGCCACAGCGCCAGCGCCTCGCGCAGCTTTTCTGCTGCCCGTCCGGGATGCGCGCTCCTCGCCTCGGCGACCAGCTGTTCAAAGCGCGCGGCGTCGAGCTCGGACGGTCGCAGACGAAGGACATAGCCAGGGGTGCGGGTAATGAGCCTGCCTTCGCCTAGCTGCTTGCGCAGTCCGGAGACATACACCTGGATGCTCTTGGCGACCGTCGCGGGCGGCGCCTCGCCCCACAGGTCGTCGATCAGTCGCTCGCTCGAGACGACCTCGTTGGCGTGGAGCAGCAAGACCGCGAGCAGCGAGCGCTGCTTGTGCCCACCCAGTGGTAGCGAGCGATCGCCCTCGACCACCTCCAGCGGTCCTAGAAGCCGGAATTCCATTTCCTTTATCAAACTGGGAGTCGAGCCGACCGTACCAGCGCTCGAGGGCATGAACAAGCGCTGCCTTTACCCGCCTCTACCGGCCGTCGCACCGAGGCTCTACCGCGGCGGGCGAGGCTTCGTCACGTCCAGTCCGCACCGCCCAGGAGGCCACCATGCACACCCCGACCCAGCTCGTCCCAACCGGCGCCCACAGCGCCCTCGGTGGGACGCGCCGGCCACGGGCGTGCCCCGCGTACCGGCTTTCACAGGTCCGCGACCTGCCGCTGCGGCTCGAGCCCATCGCGCCCGACACGTTCGGGCCGGACTCGTGAGCAAGTGCAGCGCACCACCGCTCCGGGCGGTGCTCTCAACCACCACCCATATGTAAGGGGACCTCCCTCATGACGTTCATCCGCAACCGCCGCGTCGTCACCACCATCGTCGCCGCGGCATGCATGGCCGTGCCCGCGTCAGCCGCGGCCAACGCGCTGCCGCCGACGTACAAGAGCGACGCCGCGCAGTCAGGCTCGGCCGGCTCGCCGCCCTCGACCGACAGAAGCGACGCCGCGCAGTCAGGCATCGGCGCCCTGTCCGAGAGCGCCTCCAAGTCCACGTTCCCGCCGGCCGACTTCCGCGGCGGCGACACGCCGGCCGACCACCCCGGCGCCAGTCGCGCAGCCACCGCCGCGCCGACCACGATCGAGGTCGTCCGCCCCGAGCGCACGATCGTGCGCGACGTCGACCAAGCGCTTCCGCTGATCCTGTCAAGCACCGCGCTGCTGCTCGTGCTCGCCGGCGCCGCCATCACGCTCGTCCGGCTCCGGATGGTGCCGGGCCCCGGCCGCACCCACTGACACCCCGGAAGACAAGCAATCGGTCAAGGGGCCCGCGACCGCGGGCCCCTTTGCGCATTCGGCGGAGCGGGCGCGCTCACGCAGCGGACGAGAGCGGCATCGTCCGTACCGAACTCAACCCGCGCTTCTGCTCGCGTGACAGCGCAACGCACCCCCGCCCGCCGCGACGCCATGGTGTCCCGCTGCTTCTCTTGTGGAAACCAGAAGCGAGCCCGTCGCTGCCCTATCCATGCAACTCGGGCATGCGGCCTGGTCATTCGCGCACCAGCGGCGCGCTCCTCCTTTCGCGCGTGCAAGCAGGCGCCGCCGAGCTCAGGCGTCGGACGCTCGCTGCGGACCACGAGCAGGCGCGTGGCGCCGCCCGGCGAGGGACTACCGCATTTGCCTCAATGCGGTAGCGCCCGCTCCGCTCCTCTCATCCCGCGAGGCCAACCTTCCCGCCGGTTTAGCGGCTCAGCTACGTGGCGCGCGGTCCCCGGACTCCGCCTGGGCGCACCGCGATGGCGATGATGATCAACACGATCACGCCGTAGTTCCATATCGCGCCGTCGTCGAAGATGTCGACGATCAGCAACGCGAACATCGCCGCGGTCGCCGCCCAATACACCCAGGAGTACCGGACCCCGTACGGACCCAGCATTCCGTGCCTGTCCACGCGCTTGCGCATGAAGCGACTATCCCGCCTCCGCCAGTCGCGGTCAACGGCTGTTCGCTCTGGTCGTGGAATGCTCGCCACAAGGCACGAACCCGCCAGCCTCGACTGCGAAGTCGCCGACCCCTTCAGCGCACTCGACGCCAAGTGGCGCGCCTGCTGCTCCTTTCGCCTGGTAGCAGCCGCGGCCGCACGGACCAGCGGCCACCGCTCCTTGTGCCTCGAAGGGGCAGCCGGCTACTCGCGAGGTCCTAGCTGGATCGGCTTGTATGCGAGCGCTGCATCAACGACCTGCTCCGGCCGCGGCGTCTTGTGGCGGTAGTCCTCGCCGAAATGCTCGCGTGGATAGAAGATGAGGTTCGAGGCAACGGGGTAGGCGACGCTGTCCTCGAACAACTGGATGAGGCGGTCCTCTTCCTCTTCATCGGCCGTTTCGACGCGCATGATGCGTTGCACCAGGGCCATGAGTTCCTCGCGGCTCAAATCGCCGAGCGGCATCGTCTGAATGCTCTTACGCGGACTGCCGCTTTCGCCTGCGAGCAGGCGCGAGGCGCCGGAGCGCGGCACTGCTCCTCCTGCCTCGATGCGGAAGCGCGACTAACGCTGGTCCGGCTGCACGGCGCGCTGCTCCTGATAGTCCAAGGCACTAGCGAGCGACCCATCGAGCGGGGGGCCGCACACCGCACCGCTCCCCTGACAGCAAAGTTTCACGATGTTGCGCCCGAAGAGCCGCCTGACGCAACTTTGATGCGCCCGCGCGCGTCCGCGAAGCGGACAGATGAACTCAACGGGAAGCAACAGCGGCTCGGCATTGGCGCGAAGGCGTCAGCGCAGTTGCGCGGCGGCGGCGATCGTCGACGTGGTGGCGGGGCGGTCGGCTCGTGGCGGTCGCCTCCCGCGCTGCGGGGAGCGCCCGGCAGGAGCGCCGGGTCGGCGTTCAGAACGTGCCGGGAGTGGAACCGCGCATCGATGGCCTGGACGTAAGCGTCGGGCTTGTCGGGGGGACGCCCGCCGTTGATGCTGACCGGTCGGGCTCATGACCGCACGGTTGTTCGAAACCCGGGTGATGTTGTGGCGGGAAACGGCCTATTCCCTGCCACATCGTCCGTAGGGCCACTGGACGAGTGTTGATGGATGACCGGCGCCCACCGCACTAGAGTGCGGCGCTTCGGAGCTGGTCTCAGCTGGGGCAAGGAGCGACGTTGGCACGGATGCGGTGGACGACGTGTGTCGTCCGGAGGCAGACGTTGAGTCTGGGCATCATCGTCGCGTGGGCGGTGCTTACGACCGCGTGCGCGCTGCCGACGAGCGCCGCTGGAACCAATGCTCGGCCGGTTGGACAGCTCCCGGATTCGGCCGGGCAGCGGTTGAGGATCGAGGCTGTCTCGACTGATGGGGCGCACATCCTGCTCACCAAGGCGGGCTCCTCGCCGGGTGAGTCGCTGTGGGCGCTCGACACGATGACCGGGACGTCGAGGCAGCTGGCCCCGCTCGCGGTGGCGGGCCGCTACGGCCAGTCGCCCGCCGGCGACTGGGCGGCGTGGGCCACGAGGTCCGGAGCGCGATCGTGTGCCGCCGGGCGCGTCGATGTCGCCAGGACGGACGGGTCGGAGCCGCCGAGAACGCTTGCCCTGCCCCGCGCCTACGCGAGGTCGTACGTCAATGGCGTGACGATTGGCGCCGGTGGGCGCGTCACCGTGCGGGTCGGTCGTTGCGATGAGGGCCGGGAGCCAGGTGGATCCGATAACCGGGCGATTCTGACCGCCGACCCAGGATCGGCGAGGTTGCGGGTGCTGGCGCGCAGCCGATCGAGCTTTTCCCAATGGCCCGTGTCGCAGGACGGGCGCGTGTTCGCTCTATGTCGGAGGGCCAAGACCGCTGGCGGGCGGGCGGGCGCGGAGCTAACCGTCGTCGATTCCGACCCGGTGCTGAAGGTAAGCAGCGCCAGGCTGGCGTCCAACGACGAGCAGCTTTGGCCAGCCTGCGTGGCCTCCGATGCCGGGACGGCGACGATGACCGTGATCCGCCGCCGACCCGGTGCGCCGGCGAGGACGTTGCGGGACTACCGGATAGCTGGCGTGACCGTCGGCGGCGGCCGCAGCCCGAGCTTCATGCTCCCGTACGGCGTTGCGATCCCGAACTCGGGGCTTGAGGCGGCAAGCCCATCCGGCCACGAGGTCGTGACCGGCTACTTTGACACGACCGCGATCGTGATCCAAACGCGTACGGGTCGCCACAGCAGGCCATACCGGACGCCCACCGATGGCTTCACCGGCACGTCCGCGTTCGGCGGACGATACGTGGGCGGACAGCCCTTGCTGGCGTGGGACCCTTTCGCCCCGGCGATCGTCAGCCTCGGCACTCAAGGAATCCAGCGCGCGTATCGCGTGCGCGTTTTCAACCCGCACTCGCTGAAGTCCAGTCGTCCTACCAACGTGCCCGGTGACCCACTCCACGATTACTCGTCGGTGTGCTTTCTGCCGTCCGGACGCGTGCTATTCGAAGTCAGACGCGACGGCGGGACTGCGCCGTCCCAGCTGCTCGTCTCCGACGCCCAACGCTCCCGCTTCACCAAGCTCGACGCCGGCCGGGTCGGGACCGTGTCGTCGGTCTCGTGCGACGCGGCCGCGGCCGGCAAGGTGTTCGCGGCAACGGCGGGCAGCGGGCTGGTCTACGAGGTGGCGGCCAACACGATCGACGGATCCCCGCTGCAATAGCGCGACCGGCCGGCAGCCGGCGGTGGCCCGCCAGGCCTCGGGCTGCCTCCGAGCGCTGTCCTAGTCGGCGCCGTAGCCAGCAAATCATCAGCGCCCCTCGAACCGCGAGCGTACAACGCCTGTTGGCGGCACGCTGCGCCCCGTCCGGGATGGAAGATCCGCGAGCGTGCGGATCCAAATTGGTGACGACTTCCGCTTTTGCCTCGAAGCGGTAGCGCCGCTCGCACGGTCGTCGTGCTTTTACGCGCTGTCGCTGCCCGTCCCGAAGCGAGAGCAGGATCACGCGGTCGCGCGCATCGTCACGCGCGTGCTCGAGGTGCGCTTGCGCCTCACCCTGCCGGAGCGCCGTCACGCAGCGGCCGCGGTCGAGCGCAGCTGGCGGCCGACCGTTCCGCGGCCCGACCGATGAGCCCCAAGCTCGCGCTGCCCGGGCCGACCCGGGCCAGAGCGCGCGAGCGGCGGTGGCCGCCGGCCCGAATCGCGCCTGGCGCCGCGGTCACGCGACCTGCAGCACGATCTTGCCCCATCCATGGCCGGAGTCGAGCCGGCGATGCGCCTCGGCCACCTGCTCCAGCGGGAGGACCCGCTCGATCGCCACTCGCACCTGCCCGCGCTCGAACACCGGCGTCATCTCCAGCAGCCGGCGCCGCTCACGGTTGAGCCAGACACCGTGGATCGTCTGGTTGTGCTCGTAGGAATGCGAGAAGTCGCCGCTCGGCGCGAGGATCGACGCCAACCGGCCGAAGTCCCGTGTCGCGCGCTGGCTGCGCTCGACCAGGTCGCCGCCGACAGTGTCGAAGACGGCGTCGACGCCCGCCCCGCCCGACGCCTCGAGCGCGGCAGCGATCACGTCGTCGTGCTGGTAGTCCAGCGGCACGTCGACCCCGAGCTCCCGCAGGCGCTCCTGATTCGCCGGCCCCGCCGTGGCCAGCACGAACGCGCCCGAGACCTTGGCGAACTGGACCGCGAACGAGCCGACGCCGCCCGCCCCGCCATGGATCAGCACGGTCTCCCCCGGGCGCACCGCGAGTCGCCTGACGATCGCTTCCCAGGCGGTCCCCCCGGCCAGCGGGACGGCCGCCGCCTCGACATGGCTCAACGACGCCGGCTTCGGAGCGACGAGCGCTGCCGGAACGGGCTCGTACTC
>Ga0193742_1001923_pt1 | contig 12089 bp, 13 predicted proteins | sample L2c1metaG_FD_165511 | JGI IMG/M metagenome (GOLD analysis project Ga0193742, IMG submission 165511) | Soil microbial communities from a riparian zone of the East river system, Colorado, United States - L2c1 | ecosystem: Environmental > Terrestrial > Soil > Riparian zone | place: USA: East River... | reverse complement strand
CACCGGGTGGAAGATCGGCTGGGCGACCGGCCCGCGCGGGCTCGTGTCCGCGGTCCAGACCGCCAAGCAGTTCCTGACCTACGTCAGCGGCGCGCCGTTCCAGCCCGCGATCGCGCACGCGCTCGGGCTCCCCGACGCCTACTTCGAATCCTTCCGCGCCGACCTGCAGGCCAAGCGCGACCGCCTCTGCGACGGCCTCGAAGCCGCTGGCCTGGACGTCTTCCGGCCCGCCGGCACGTACTTCGTCACCGCCGACATCCGCCCGCTGGGGGAGCGGGACGGGCACGCGTTCTGCCTGGCGCTGCCGGAGCGCGCGGGCGTCGTCGCGGTCCCGACGGTCGTGTTCTACGACGCCAAGGACGTCGGCCGCCCGCTCGTCCGCTTCGCGTTCTGCAAGCGCGACGAGGTGATCGACGAGGCCGCGGCCCGCCTCGCCCGGCTGCGCGGCTAGCGCCTACACTCCCAGGCCGTGTCCGGCACCGTCGTGATGAAGTTCGGAGGCACCTCCGTCGCCGATGCCGAGCGCATCAAGCGCGCCGCCAAGCGGATCGTCCGGGCGCGCGAGCAGGGACAGCAGGTCGTGGCGGTGCTGTCGGCGCGGGGCAAGACGACCGACGAGCTGATCGCCTCCGCCGAGGAGGTCTCCACCAGCCCCGACCCGCGCGAGATGGACATGCTGCTCTCGACCGGCGAGCGGATCTCCTGCGCGCTGTGCGCGATGGCGATCCACGACCTCGGCCACCGCGCGATCTCGCTCACCGGGTCGCAGGCCGGGATCGTGACCGACACGTCGCACACCAAGGCGCGGATCCTCGACGTGCGCGCCGACCGCATCCGCCAGGCGCTCGACGAGGACCTGATCGTGCTCGTCGCGGGCTTCCAGGGCGTCTCCACCGCCAAGGACGTCACGACGCTCGGGCGCGGCGGCTCGGACACGACCGCGGTGGCGCTCGCCGCGGCGATCGGCGCCGAGGTGTGCGAGATCTACACGGACGTCGCGGGCGTGTTCTCCGCCGACCCCCGCATCGTGCCCGACGCGCGCAAGCTCCCGATCGTGTCGTTCGAGGAGATGCTGGAGATGTCGGCCTCCGGCGCCGGCGTGCTCCAGCTTCGGTCGGTCGAGTACGGCCGCACCCACGGCGTGCGGATCCACTGCCGCTCGTCGTTCACGGAAGACCTCGGCACCTATGTCGTCGGAGAAGAGGAGACGATGGAACGCCCCCTGATCACCGCGGTGACGCACTCGACCGACGAGGCCCGGATCACGCTGCTCGGCGTGCCCGACCATCCCGGTATCGCGGGCAAGATCTTCACGGCGCTCGCCGGCGCGAACATCAACGTGGACATGATCATCCAGAACGAGCCGAAGTCCGACGGCGCGGCGGCCGACATGTCGTTCACGGTGCCGCGCTCCGACCTGCGGCTCACGCGGGAGACGCTCGACCCGGTCGTCGCCGCGGTCGGGATCGCCGCGGTCGCCGAGGACCCGGCGATGGGCAAGGTGTCGGTCGTCGGCGCGGGCATGAAGTCCCATCCGGGCGTGGCGGCCAAGGTGTTCACGACGCTCGGCCGGGAGGGGATCAACATCGAGATGATCTCCACGTCGGCGATCAAGATCTCCTGCGTCGTGCAGGCCGACCAGGTCACGGCCGCGGTCAAGTCGCTGCACGAGGCGTTCGAGCTGGGCGCGGACGACATCCGCGTCGAGCACCCGTTCGAGCAGGGAGCCGCCAGATGAGCTATCGCGTCGCGGTGGTCGGCGCGACCGGCGCCGTCGGGACCGTCATGCTCGCCAAGCTGCGGGAGCGGCGCTTCCCCGCGCGCGAGATCGTCCCGTTCGCGTCGGCACGGTCGGCGGGCCGGGAGCTCGAGGGCTTCGGCACCGTCCAGCCATTGTCCGACGAGACGATCCAGGGCTTCGACATCGCGATCTTCAGCGCGGGCGCCACGACGTCGGGCGAGTGGGCGCCGCGGTTCGTCGACGCCGGCTGCGTCGTGGTCGACAACTCCTCGCGGTTCCGCCGCGACGACGACGTCCCGCTCGTGGTGAGCGAGGTCAACCCGCACGCGCTCGAGCGCCATCGGGGCCTGATCGCGAACCCGAACTGCTCCACGATGCAGCTGATGGTCGCGCTCAAGCCGATCCTCGACACCGCGGGGATCGAGCGGCTGATCGTGTCGACGTACCAGTCGGTCTCCGGCACCGGCGTGCAGGCGGTCGAGGAGCTGAAGGCGCAGACGCACGCCGTGCTGCACGAGACCGAGCCGCCGCCGCCGAGCGTCTATCCGCACCCGATCGCGTTCAACGTGCTCGGCGGGGCCGGGAACTTCAAGGACGGCGACGACTACACGGACGAAGAGCGCAAGATGATGTTCGAGACGCGCAAGATCCTCGAGGCGCCGGACATCGGCATCTCGGTCACGTGCGCGCGCGTGCCGGTCATCTCGTCGCACTCGGAGTCGGTGAACGTGCAGACGCGCGAACCGATCGAGCCCGACGCTACCCAACGGCGCTCGCCGCGGCGGGACGCGACGAGGTGCTCGTCGGCCGGATCCGGCGCGACCCGTCCCACCCGCGGGCGCTGAACCTGTGGGTCGTGGGCGACAACCTGCTGAAGGGCGCGGCGACGAACGCCGTGCAGATCGCCGAGGCGCTGCACGCACGCGGCCTCGTGCGGGTCCCGGCTCGCCAGGCGGCGTGAAGCGCGCGCGGCATGAGGGCGGCGCGCTGCGCCGCGCGGGCCTGGCGCGCGCCTCGAGCCGCGCCGTCTTGGCGGCCACGGCGCTGCTCGTCGCGCTCGTGCCGGCGAGCGCCGAGGCGTCGTCCGCGGGTCTCGCCAAGCGCGTCAAGGCCGCGGTGAAGCCGCTGGGCTCCGGCGCGGCCGTGCAGGTCACCGACCTGAGCACGCACCGCACGGTCGTCGCGGTGCGGGCGGGACGGCGGCAGCCGCTCGGCTCGACCACCAAGCTGCTGACCGCGGCGGCGGCGCTGCGGCGGCTCGGGCCGGACACCGCGCTGGGGACGTCGGCGCTCACGACGGGACCGATCGACGGCGCCGGCGTGCTCGCCGGCGACCTGATCCTGCTCGGCGGGGGCGACCCGGTGCTCGGCGACGCCCAGCTCTCCGCGCTCGCGGCCGGGCTGGCCGGCGTGCGCGAGATCACTGGGTCGGTCGTGGGCGACGAGTCCCTGTTCGACACGGTCCGCACCGGGCCGTCGGGGGACGGCGCGTTCGACGCCGAGCTCGGCGGGCCGCTTTCGGCGCTCGCCTACGAGCGCGGCGCGCAGGCGCCCGGCGGGCCGCCGCAGGCCGACCCGGCCGGTGCCGCGGCCGCGCGCTTCGACGACGTGCTCGAGGCGCGCGACGTCGTGATCCGCGGCGTACCGCGCGCGGGTCCCACCCCGCCCGGAGCGCTGCCGCTCGCGGCGGCGGGGTCCCCGCCGGTGCGGACGCTCGTCAGGGACATGCTCACGCCGTCCGACGACTGGATCGCCGAGCTACTGACCAAGGGCCTGGCGGCGAAGACGGCGCCGCCGCCCGCGACGACGGCGGCCGGCGCGGCGATCGTGCGTGCCGAGGCCGCGCGGCTGGGTGCGCCGGTCTCGCTCGTCGACGGCTCCGGGCTCGACCCGCGCGATCGCGGCACCGCCGCCGGCCTGGTCTCGGTGCTGCGGCGGCTGCGCGGGTCGTCGTCGTTCACCGCCGCGCTCGCCCGGCCGGGGCGCACCGGCACGCTCCGCAACCGGCTCACGTCCGGCCGCACGCGGAGCGCGTGCCGCGGCAAGACCGGCACGCTGCCGTCGGGCGGCGTCAGCGCACTCGCCGGCTACTGCGCCGGCCGCAACCGGCACACCTACGCGTTCGCGGTGCTGGTGCAGGGCCGCGACACGACCAAGGCCCGCCGCGCGCAGGACCGCGTGGCGCGCGCCCTCGCCGCCGCGCGCTGAGCGGGTCGTCCGGCGCGGCTCGTCGCCGCGCGTTGAGCGGGTCCGGGGCGCGGCTCGCCGCCGCGCGTTGAGCGGGTCCGCGGCGCGGCTCGTCGCCGCCCGTTGAGTTGCCCGCCTATGCGGATACCCTGACGCGATGCGGCAGGTCTTCTTCCCCGGCGAGTCGCCCGAGCAGCGGCGCGCGCGCACCCTGCGCGTCCGCGTGGACGACCTGCGCGACGCCCGCCAGCGCATCATCGCCGCCGGCGACGCCGAGCGCCGGCGGATCGAGCGCGACCTCCACGACGGCGCGCAGCAGCGGCTGGTCGCGGTGGCCGTCACGCTCGGCCTCGCCGAGGCGCGCATCGCGACCGATCCCGCGGGCGCGGCGGAGTTGATCGCCCAGGCCCGCGTGGAGGCCCAGCTCGCGGTCAAGGAGCTGCGCGAGCTCGCGCGCGGCATCCACCCGGCGGTGCTCAGCGACCACGGCCTGCACGCGGCGCTCCAGGCGCTCGCCGCGCGCGCGCCCGTGCCGGTGGAGGTCAGCGGCGCGCCGGCGGCTCCGCTGGGCGACGCGATCGAGGCCGCCGCCTACTTCGTCACCGCCGAGGCGCTCACGAACGTCGCCAAGCACGCACGCGCCGAGCGCGCGTTCGTCGACCTCACGGTCGACTCCGACCACCTCCGCGTGCAGATCCGCGACGACGGCGTCGGCGGAGCGGATCCCACCGGGAGCGGCCTGCACGGTCTGTGCGACCGGGTCGAGGCGCTCGACGGCCGGCTCGAGGTCGACTCGCCGCCTGGCTGCGGGACCGCGGTGACCGTCGTGCTGCCACTCGCTAACGGGACGCCGCGCTGACCGAGTGGACGGGCGGCAGGTGCGCCGCCACGTCGAACCACGTCGCGCCCGCGTCGCCCGACCCGAAGACCTCGCCCGACGTCGCCCCGAAGTAGAGCTCGAGCGACTCGCCCGCGCCGTGCTGGTCCATCGCCCCGCGCAGCACCGTGAGGTAGGCGTGCTCGGCGGGCAGGCCGTCGCCGCGCGGCGTCCAGCTCGCGCCGGCGTCGCGCGTCTCGTATACGCGGACGCGGCCGTCGGGCGTCACACGATCGACGTCCGCCACGAGCGGGATCACGTACGCGCTGTCGGGGTCCGCGGGATCGAGCGCGAGCGGGAAGCCGAAGTCCGACGGCAGCCCGGCGGCGATGTCCGTCCACGTCTCGCCGGCGTCGTCGGAGCGGTAGACGCCGCCGTGGAACTGCATGAAGATCCGCTCCGGCCGCGCCGCCGCGCGCTGGAGCTGGTGCACGCAGAGCGCGACCTCGTCCGCCGGCGGGTCCTCGGGCAGGTAGCGCGCGACGATGCCCTCGTTGCCGCGGCGCCACGTCGCGCCCCCGTCGTCGGTCAGCCATACCCCGGCGGCGGAGATCCCCAGCGCGAGCCGCTCGGGCCGGCCGGGCCACGGAACGATCGAGTGCAGGCAGAGCCCGCCGGCGCCGGGTTGCCAGCGCTCCCTGCTGGGCTGCTCCCACAGGCCGCGGTTGAGCTGGAACGTGGCGCCGCCGTCGCGGCTCGCCAGCAGCACGCCCGGGTCGCCGCCGGCGTAGATCGTCCCGTCGTCCGCGCCCGGCACCAGCACCCAGATGCGCTGGAGCGCCGCGTCGCCCGCCTCGGGGAGCGTGACGCCCTCCGCCTGCTCCCACTCGCCCGCCGGGTCGTCGGCATGCCAGATCTTCGGGCCGTAGAACGGCGACGTCACCGAGGCGAGCACGCGGCCGGAGCGCGGGTCGCGCACCGCGTACTCGACCGGCTCGCCGGCGAACGCGCGCGCAGTCACGTCGAACGGAGCGCCCGGCTCGCCCTCGAGCACGAACAGCCCCTTCTTCGTCCCCAGGAGCAGCTCGGTCATCGTCCCCCCGAGAGCGCGGGGAGCACGTCGATCCGGTCCTCCGGCTCGACCGGCGTCTCCTGCGCGCCGAGCTCCCCGTTGACGAACACGTTGATGTGCCGCCGCAGCGCGCCGCGCTCGTCGAGGATCCAGCCACTCGTCGCGGGATGCTCGCGCTCGAGCTCGTGCAGCAGCTCGCCGACCGAGGCGCCGGCGAGCGCGTGCTCGGCGCGGTCGCCGGCGAGCTGCTTGAGCGGACCCCTGAGGCGCACGAGCGGCATGCCCGGATCCTAGATCAGTCGGGAAGTAGAGGTTTGCGCCCGGCCTCATCCGGCGACCTGGAGGGCAGCTTCCACCCCGGACGGGCAGACTGGGTATGAACGCGATATCGAGGGCGGTGGTCCGAGCACGGATCGCCGCCCTCGCTGCGTCAAGACGCCCGCACTTCCGCCGTTCGATCGGGCGACTTTGGTTGACAGGCTGGCTAAAGTCCGGCGCTCGGGCAGTCAGAGGGAGGATGTGATGCACACCCGCCGGACCGGCGCGTGGCTCATCGGGAGCCGCGGCTCGGTCGCCACCACCACCATCACCGGCGCCGCAGCCATCGCGGCGGGGCTCGCGCCCGCTACCGGTGTCGTCACGATGGGCGCGCCGTTCGCGGACGTCGGGCTGCCCGAGCTGGGCGACATCGTCTTCGGCGGGCACGACGTCGTCGAGACGCCGCTCGCCGTGCGCGCCGCGCGCCTCGTCGACGGCGGCGTGATCCCGCCCGGGATCCCCGAGGCCGTCGCAGGCCGGCTCGCCGCCGCGGAGGTCGAGATGCGCTCCGGCATCACGTACCGCGAGGCGCGTTCGGAGCCGCGCGCGGCGGTCGGCCGCGTCACCGCCGACCTGCGCGCGTTCCGCGAGCGCCACAAGCTCGATCGCATCGTCGTGCTGAACGTGTGCTCCACCGAGCCGCCGGCCGAGCCGCACCCGGCCCACGCCGACGCCGGCGCGCTGTTGAGCGCACTCAACCGCGGTCTCGGCGTGCTCCCGCCGAGCTCGCTCTACGCGCTCGCCGCGATCGAGGAGGGCTGCGCGTTCATCGACTTCACGCCGTCGACCGGCGCGCGCCTGCCCGCGCTGGCGGCGCTGGCCGAGACGCACGAGGTGCCGCTCGGCGGCAGCGACGGCAAGACCGGCGAGACGCTGATGAAGTCCGCGGTCGCGCCGATGTTCTCCGCCCGCGCGCTGCGCGTGCGCTCGTGGGCCGGCGCGAACCTGCTCGGCGGCGGTGACGGCGAGGCGCTGGCCGACCCCGTGCGCGCCCAGTCGAAGATCAACTCCAAGGGCCGGATCCTGGACGAGATCCTGGGCTACTCGGTCGAGGCGCCGGTGCGGATCGACTGCGTCCGCGACCTCGGCGAGTGGAAGACGGCCTGGGACCACATCGCGTTCGAGGGCTTCCTCGGCGTGCGCATGAAGCTGCAGTTCACGTGGGAGGGCTGCGACTCGGCGCTGGCCGCGCCGCTGCTGCTCGACCTCGCCCGGCTCGGCTCGCTCGCGCTCGAGCGCGGGGAGACCGGCTTCGTGGAGGAGCTCGCGTTCTTCTTCAAGGATCCGGCCGGGACGACCGAGCACGCGCTCGACCGCCAGTTCACGATGCTCGAGCGCTGGGCGCTCCAGGAGATCGCCGCGAGCTCAACGACTACGCCGACCGCGACGTCGACGCGGTCGAGCGGCCCGGCCGGCCGATCCCGTCCGGGCGCGTCACGCCCGGCTTCGCGCTCGGCCTCGCGGGCGGGCTGACCGCCGCGGCGGCGGGGCTCGCGGTGGCCGCCGACGGGCCGCGCGCGCTGAAGGTGCTCGCACCGCTCGCCGCGACCGTGTGGGCGTACGACCTCGCGCTGAAGCAGACGCCCGCGGCCGTCACCGGCATGTCGGCGTGCCGCGCGCTCGACGTGCTGATGGGCAGCGGCGCCCACGGCGCCCGTGCCGCACTACCGTCCGCCGCGGTCGTCGGCGCGCACATCGGCGTCACCACCACGGTCTCGCGCAGCGAGGTCGGGGGCGCGACGGCGACGCTCCCGCGCGCCGCGCTCGCCGCGACCGCCGGCGTCGCGGTGGTGGCCGGCGCGCTCGCCGCCCGCCGCAGCGGCTCGCCGCTGCGCGCGCTCGCCGCGGCGGGCCTCGTCGGCGCGTACGCGACCGTCGTCGGCCGCGCCCACGCCGACGCGGCGCGCGACCCGTCGCCCGAGCGCCTGCAGCGGGCGGTCGGCGCCTCCGTGCTCGGCCTGATGCCGCTGGAGGCGGGGCTCCTCGCCGGCGCCGGCGCGCTCGTCCCGGCCGGCGGCGTCGCGGCGCTGTGGCCGCTCGCCCGCTCGCTGGCCCGCCGGCGGTCGGTCACGTGACCGCCGCCGGACGCTTCAAGCCCACCGCCGTCGGCAACGGGCTGCGCTACGGCTACGTCACCAACGGGCTCGTCGGCCACCGCCTCGAGGATGCGCTGCGGCTGCTCGCCGACTGCGGCTACGACGGCGTCGCGCTCACGCTCGACCACGTCCACTTCGATCCCGACGCGCCGCTGATGAGCTCGCGCGCCACGACGCTGCGCTCGCTGCTCGACGAGCTCGGGCTCGACTGCGTGGTCGAGACCGGCGCGCGCTTCGCGCTCGACCCGCGCCGCAAGCACTTCCCCACGCTGCTGACCGAGGGGCGCGGCAAGCGCGTGCGGATGCTCTGCCGCGCGGTCGACGTCGCGGCCGAGCTCGGCTCCCCGGTCGTCTCGCTGTGGTCGGGCGCGGCGCCGTCCAACCTCACGCCCAGCGTCGCGTGGGAGCGGCTGCTGGAGGGCGTCGACCGGGTGATCGCGCACGCGGACCGGCGCGGCGTGAGGCTCGGGTTCGAGCCGGAGCCCGGCATGTTCGTCGAGCGCCTGGACGACTTCGAGGCGCTCGACCGCCGGCTCGGCAACCCGCCGGCGCTCGGCCTCACGCTCGACATCGGGCACTGCGTGTGCCTGGAGCCCGAGCCGGTCCCCGACTGCGTGCGCCGCGCCGCCCCGCGGCTGGTGCACGTGCACATCGAGGACATGCGCCGGGGCGTCCACGAGCACCTGATGTTCGGCGACGGCGAGCTCGACCTGGCGGTCGCGCTCGCCTCGCTGTCGGAGATCGGCTACGGCGGCCTGGTCGCGGTGGAGCTGTCGCGCCACGCCCACGCCGCGCACGAGACGGTGCCGCGCGCGATCGCGCTCCTGCGGGGCCGGGAACGCGAGGAGGTGACGACGTCATGAGCGATCTCTGGGGCGCGCTCGAGGAGCGCGTCTCGCCCGACGCGCTCGCCTGGGTGCGCGAGTCGGTGGCGGCGATCGAGGCCGACCCCGGGGCGGTGCGGACGCGCTTCCCGATGGCGGGGCGCAAGGCCGGCCGCGCGCCGCTGGACCCGGACGCGAGTCCCGACGACGTGCACGCCTGGACCGTCGACGACGCCGCCCGGGCGCTGCTGCTGGTGGCGCTGGGCGACGGGGTGGAGGCGGAGCTCGCCGACCTCTACCGCTTCGGTGACGCCGCCGAGCGCCGCGGCCTGCTGCGCGCGCTGCCGTACCTCCCGGTCGGCGACCGCGCGATGGGGATCGTGGACGACGCGATCCGCACGAACGACACGCGCCTCGTCGCCGCCGCGCTCGGGCCGTACGCGACCGCGCACCTCGACGACGCCGCCTACGATCAGGCCGTGCTGAAGTGCGTCTTCATCGGCGTCCCGATCGCGCCGCTGGACGGGCTCCCCGCCCGCGCCACGGCGGAGACGGCGCGGATGCTCGCCGCGTTCGTGCACGAACGCGTCGCCGCGGGGCGCGACGTGCCCGCCGAGGTGTGGGGAGTGATCGACCGCCATCCCCCCGCCGAGGAGCTGGCCGCGATCGACGCCGAGCGCGGGAGCGAGTTCGCGGATCGCCGCGAGGCAGCGGAGCGGGCGCTCGCGCATCATCACCAGGGAGGAGTCGCATGAGGATCTTCGAGCCGCACGCGCACATGACGTCGCGGACCACCGACGACTACGAGGCGATGGCCGCGTCGGGCGTGAAGGTGCTCGTCGAGCCCGCGTTCTGGCTCGGTCAGCCGCGCAGCTCCGTCGGGTCGTTCATCGACTACTTCAACTCGCTGCTCGGCTGGGAGCGCTTCCGCGCCGCCCAGTTCGGCATCCGCCACCACTGCACGATCGGCCTCAACCCCAAGGAGGCCAACGACGACGCGCTGCGCCGCGAGGTGCTGGCGCTGCTGCCGCGCTACCTCGCCAAGGACGGCGTCGTCGCGGTGGGGGAGATCGGCTACGACGCGATGACCCCGGCCGAGGACGAGGCGCTCCGCGCGCAGTTCGACCTCGCGCGCGAGTTCGAGCTGCCGGCGCTCGTGCACACGCCGCACCGCGACAAGGCGGCGGGCACGCGCAAGACGCTCGAGCTCGTCGAGGAGACCGGCGTCGCGCCCGAGACCGTCCTGATCGACCACAACAACGAGCTGACCGTCAAGGAGGTCCACGCGTCGGGCTGCTGGGCCGGCTTCTCGATCTACCCGAACACCAAGATGGACGAGTACCGCATGGTGCGGGTCCTCGAGGACGTCGGGACCGACCGGATCCTGATCAACTCGGCGTGCGACTGGGGCGTGTCGGACCCGCTGAAGGTCGCCAAGACGGTCGCCGCGATGCGCGCGGCCGGCTTCGACGAGGACGACGTCGACAAGGTCGTCTGGCGCAACCCGCTGGAGTTCTTCGCGCAGAGCGGGCGGCTGATCCTCGACGACCTCGGCGAGCGCGACCTGGCCGCGACGTTCGAGGGCAACACGCTGCTGCGCGGGGAGCGGTAACTCATTGCGCCTGCGCCACCCGGACGGCAGCCTCCTGCACCTGGCGTACTGCTCCAACGTCCACCCCGCCGACGACCTCGACGGGGTGGCCGCGCAGCTCGAGCGCTACGCCGCGCGCGTGCGCGAGCGCCTGGACGCGCCGGTGCTGGGCGTCGGCCTGTGGGTGGCGGCGCCGGCGCTCGCCGACACCGCGGCGGCCGAGCGGCTGCGCGCCCAGCTCGACCGGCTCGGGCTGGAGGTGGTGACGCTCAACGGCTTCCCGTACACGGCGTTCCACGCGCCCGTGGTCAAGCTGGAGGTCTACCGCCCGAACTGGGCGGACGCGCAGCGGCGCGACTACACGCTCGGGCTGGCGCGGCTGCTCGCCCGCCTGCTGCCCGACGACGTGGAGGACGGATCGATCTCCACGCTCCCGCTCGGATGGCGGACGGAGTGGGACGAGGCCGACCAGGCGGCGGGCAGGCTCGCGCTCGAGCAGGTCGCGTTCGGGCTGGCCGAGCTCGAGGACGAGACCGGCAAGCGGATCCGGCTCGCGCTCGAGCCCGAGCCCGGCTGCACGATCGAGACGGTCGCGCAGGCATCCGAGTTCCTCGCCGGCCTGGCGCCCGAGTGGATCGGGCTGTGCCTGGACGCGTGCCACCTCGCGGTCCAGTTCGAGGACCCCGACGGCGCGCTCGCCGAGCTCGCCGACGCCGGGGTGCCGGTGGTGAAGGCGCAGGTGTCGAGCGCGCTGCGCGTGCCGGAGCCGGCGACCGCCCGCGCGTTCCTCGACGACTTCGCCGAGCCGCGCTTCCTGCACCAGGTGCGCGAGTGCGTCGGCGGCCGCGTGGCGGGCACCGACGACCTGCCCGAGGCGCTCGACGGCGGGCTGCCCGCGAGCAGCGAGTGGCGCGTGCACTTCCACGTGCCGGTGCACGCCGCCGAGCACACCACGCAGGACGAGCTCGACGCCACGCTGGCCGCGCTCGCCGGCGGGCCTGTGCCCGTCACGCGCCACCTGGAGGTGGAGACCTACACGTGGGGCGTCCTGCCGGACGGGCCGGGCGGCGACGACGGGCTCGTCGAGGGCCTCGCCGCCGAGCTGGCCTGGACGCGCGACCGCCTCGTCGCCCTCGGAGCGGAGGAGATCCGATGACCCTGGTCCTGATCGACGCCGTCGGCCTCACGCCGCGTGCGCTCGCCCACATGCCGCGCCTGTCCAAGCTGGCCGCAGACGGCTTCCAGGCGCGCCTGGACCCCGTGCTACCGGCGGTCACGTGCAGCGTGCAGAGCTCGATCCTCACCGGCCTCGCGCCGACCGACCACGGGATCGTGGGCAACGGCTGGTACTTCCGCGACCTCGGCGAGGTCTTCCTCTGGCGCCAGCACAACAAGCTCGTCCAGGGCGAGAAGGTGTGGGAGACCGCGCGGCGGTCCAAGCCC
>Ga0193742_1001920_pt1 | contig 12103 bp, 11 predicted proteins | sample L2c1metaG_FD_165511 | JGI IMG/M metagenome (GOLD analysis project Ga0193742, IMG submission 165511) | Soil microbial communities from a riparian zone of the East river system, Colorado, United States - L2c1 | ecosystem: Environmental > Terrestrial > Soil > Riparian zone | place: USA: East River... | reverse complement strand
CCGGGTCTTGGTGCCGTCGCCGTGGGTGACGATGACGTAGTTCCCGTACGCCATGATGCCGACGTCGGCATCATGGCGTACGGGAACTACGTCATCGTCACCCACGGCGACGGCACCAAGACCCGGTACGCCCACCTCGCCACCATGGTGCGAGGCCCGGGTTCGTCGTTGGCGGTGAGCCAGGGCACCGCGATCGGCACGGTCGGCGGGACCGGCGGGGACTATGCGCCGCACCTGCACTACGAGCAGATCACCTCGGGCGGCGCCATCGACACCAGCCCGACGGTCGAGGGTGTCACCGTCTCGCTCGGCCAGAAGAAGGCCGTCACCAGCACCAACAACTGCGGTGGCAACCCGTACACGGCCGAGGAGGTCTGCGGCAGTGGCTACAACGTCATCGACTCGGCGGCCCTCACGGGTGGCAGCGTCTACCTGCTCTACAACTCCGGCAACAGTTACAACTGTGTCGTGACGCTCAAGTCCACGAACCTCGGCACGGCGACGGCGGTGTCGGCGTTCCTCGAGCCGCAGGGCGGCACCAGGACGACCGACCAGGGCAACTTCACCTACTACGCCGGCCCGGTGAAGAGGTCCGCGCCGAGCGTGTGCGTGAAGTGGGGTGGCTCGGTCGGCAGCAGCGCGTACACCAGTCCGTTCGAACACTGCGGCTGAGGCACCGATGGGCGGCCCGTTCCCCCGACTCCCGCACACGGACGGCTCGGGCGGGTTGCTGCGATGATCTCGGAGTGACCATGGACGGCAAGCTCAGCAGGCAGGACATCTCCGCCGCCATCAGTGGGCTGGGTTGGCGGTACGTGCTGAGCGTGGCGCGGACGTCGGTGCCGGTGGGCACGCTCGCGGAGGCCGTCGACGTCGCCGGTCGCGCGGTGGCCGCGGCCGGGGTGGACGCCGACGGTCACCTGCTGGTGGATCTGCGTGCGGACCGGGTGATCCTGACCGTGCGGTCGGCGGACTCCACGTCGGTCACGCCGCGCGACCTGGAGGTGGTCCGGCGGATCTCGGCCGCCGTGCGCGAGGCAGGGCTGTCGCCAGAACCCGGCGTCGGTGGCGAGGCCGGTCGATCGGTGCAGGCATTGGAGGTCGCGATCGACGCGCTCGACATCGCCGCGGTCCGCCCGTTCTGGAAGTCGGTGCTGGGCTACGACGACGAGCCCGGCGCCTCCGGGCCGCAAGCCGCGATCGTGGATCCGCTCGGGCAGGGCCCGGCCGTCTGGTTCCAGCAGATGTCCGAGCCACGCCGGGACCGCAACCGTATCCACCTCGACATCTCCGTCCCGCACGACGAGGCGCCGCACCGGATCCGAGCCGCCCTCGCCGCGGGCGGCGTGCTCCGGTACGACGCCGAGGCCCCCGCCTTCTGGGTGCTGGCCGACGTCGAAGGCAACGAGGCATGCGTCACGACCTGGCAGGGCCGGGACGCACTCGACGACTGAGTTCACTGGCCGATCGCTATCCGCGGGATCGCGGGTGCCTGTCTTCACGCTGTACCGACCTTGACCGTTTCGCCTCGCGCTGATGGGGTTGGTGAGGGGCTACTGGAGGTGGGTCGTGACGGTGACGAACCCGAGGGACAAGCTGACCTACGCCGAACCGCTCGCCACCGGGGACGTGACGATCGACGTCCCGCCCGTGGCGGTCTACCGGTTGGTCAGCGACCCGGTCGGGATGGCGGAGTTCGCCGAGGAGTTCTACAAGGCCCGCTGGATTCGGGGCGCGACCGGCGCCGCCGTGGGCAGCTGGTTCTCCGGCTCCAACCGCAACGGGTGGCGCCGGTGGTGGACCCACGCGCAGATCACCGAGGCGGACCCGGGCCACCGGTTCGCCTATCGGGTGCGCACGCCGTTCTTCGTGCCGATCTCCCGCTGGGAGTACGAGATCACGCCCGAGGGCACCGGCTGCCGGGTCACCGTGACGAACTGGCTGCGGGTGCCGCGCTGGTTCGTCCCGATCGCGATCTTCATCACCGGCCAGCCGGACCGCGCCGGGACCAACAGTGCCAACATCGCCACCACACTGCGACGACTGAAGGCACATGCCGAGTCCCGGCGCCAATGATCAGGTGAGCCGATAGCCTCTCTCGACCCAATGGTGGATGCGATCATGGGCGTCCACAACGGATCCGGGGGAGCGGTGAGCTGAGCTCGGCTGTCACCTCGTGCTGCGCGCCGGATGCCCTGAAGGACCCCTTCATGTCACTCAACGCCCTGAAGGGGTCCTTCAGGGCGTCGGCCGACCACTGCCCACCCCGGCTGGACGACCGACGCGACCTACTACAACAACGCCGCCACCCCGGGCGCGGATCCGTTTCGTGTTGTTCGACGAGGCGAGCGGGTACTACTACGCGTACTCCACGAGGGCGCCGACCCCGGGTACAACTTCGCGATCTACCGTTCGCCCGATCTCGCGACGTGGGAGCACCTGCCCGGCGGCGCGCTGCGTGCCGGGCAGGACGGCGACTGGGCGCACGACTGGTTCTGGGCGCCCGAGGTCTACCACAATCCGACGACCGGTCTGTACTTCCTGTTCTACGCCGGCCGGATGAACCGCGGCGTGGCCGAGCACTTCCGGTACCCGGACTTCGAGGAGGCGAGCAAGGTCGGCGTGGCCGTGTCGCGCTCGCCGGCCGGGCCGTTCCACGACCTCGGCAAGTACATCGAGGAGTCCAACATCTACGCCGTCGAGCTGACCGGCGACTGGTGGACCGACCCGACCGGTGCGACCATGCCGGCCATCGCGCCCGCCTACCGCAACGCGAACCTCGCGCCGAGCGACCCGCCGGGGACGCGCAAGGACGGGTTCGTGCCGATCCTGAACTACGGCTCGGACAAGCAGGAGTGGGAGAACGCGCACGTCGACGACTACGCGAACAGCGGCGGCGAGAAGAAGGACCGCCGCTGGGCCGAGGGCTCGACGACGCTCCGAACCGTTGACACGCAAGGGAACCCGCTCTACTACCTGACCTACTCGGCCAACAACTTCGAGAACGAGTTCTACGGGGTCGGCTACGCCACGTCCCGCAGTCCGCTCGGCCCGTGGCGCAAGAGCCCCGCGAACCCGGTCCTGTCGCAGGACCCCGCGAAGGGCCTGTACTCGACCGGACACGGCAGCGTCGTCGACTCCCCGGACGGCACCGAGCACTACTACGTGCACCACGGCCAACCGTCCACGGCGTCGCCGCGCGCGATCTACACGTCCGCGCTGGACATCGGCGCCGGCCTGTCGATGCGTTCGTCCACATCGGACGAACGGCTGCCGTCCGGCGTCGGCCCGCTCACGCTGCGCACGGCCGACCGGGTGTTGACGACGTCCCCCGGCCGGCCCGTGACCACCACGGCTCACGTGCGGAGCGCACCCGGTGCGGAGTTCGACCTGACGAACCCGCTGAACCGGGTGCGGGCCACGCTGCGGCCGGCCGGCGCGGGAACCGTTACGGTGAAGGGAAACCAGGTGACGGTGACCTCCGCCGGCCACGGCCGCGCGCTGCTGACCGTCGTCTACCAGCGGGAGCTGGCCGGCGGCGGCTACCGGGACGTCGCCAACACTCGCCCGCACCTGAGCGTGCCGGTCCGCGTCACGATCCCGGTGGTCAGCCGGTGAGTGCCTATCCCGTGTAGAGGGTCAGGCCGTACGCGGCAAGCGGTTCGGCGATCGGCTGGATCCACGTCGTGCCACCGGAAGTGCAGTTGCCGGAGCCGCCGGAGACCATGCCGACCGCGCGGACCGTGGTGCCTGAGCCGGGGTTGGTGACCACCGGAGCGCCGGAGGTCCCCGGTTCCGAGCACACGTTGCTGCGGATCAGTTGGTAGACGCAACCCTCGGGATAGCACAGGGTCTGGTTGACGCCGGTGACGGAGCCGCACCGCCATCCCGTGACCGGGCTGGAGTAGCACACCGAGGAGCCGACCGGCGGGCTCGTCGCGCCGGTGATCGTGACGTCGCCGCCACTGGTGTAGCGGTCGACCAGGGGAGTGGACAACGCGGCGGCCGACTCCACGCGGATGAGTCCGTAGTCGTTGCCCGGGAACGACGAGCCGGCGCTCGAACCGATGTAGCCGCCGACGCCGTACCAGCTGCTGGCGGCGCTGACGCAGTGACCGGCGGACAGCACGTAGCGGGTGGCGCCCGCGCGGGCGTTGAACCCGAGCGTGCACCGCGTGCCGCTGGCGCTGTGGATCTCCTGGCCGCTGATGAGGTTCCAGACCAGCCGTGGCGCCTCGGCGACGTGTTCGACGGTGACCGTGCCGGCAGCCGCTGGCACGGCGTCGGCGGCCCACTCGAGAACACCGTCGGCGGAGCCGTGCACCGACACCACGACCGATGTGGTCGCGGGGTCGACGTACCAGCCGGTGACCGACTCTGGGCGGGTGGCGGCTGCCTGGTCCAGCGTCGCCTTGGTGGCAGACAGGGCAGCGACATCTCGTGGGGAGGCGGCGGTCGGCGAGCCCGACACCGGTGTGGCCGTGGTGAGCGCGAGGCCGGCCACCAGCAGGCCCGCCCCCACCCAACGCAGGGCGGAAGTGTGTGTCATGGGGCGAAGGTAGACGTCCTCGCCGCGCGCGGATATCGACTGTTCGTGGACACCATTTGCCAGTAATGCCGGTCGTGGGTGCGATCCGGAATTGTCACGAGCGGACAAATCTGCTCTCCGGAGAACCCGGTGCTGCGCAACAGATGCGGAATTTCAGGTTCACTCGCCGGTTTCCTGGAGAATACCGGGTGCGGCTGGTTTCCTGGTGTCCGTCTGGTTTTCGAATGGGGAGACAACCATGTGCGGACGACTTCTTTCCACCCTGCTCGCCGTCCTGGCCACGCTCGTCCTCGGCGTCGGGACAGCGCCTGCCGCCGTGGGCTTGAGCGTCACGCCGGGTGGGCCGTTCACCGGGGCGGGCGGCCCGGTCGACCCGCCGCTCACGTGCGCGGGCAGCCAGATCGCCGGGATGTTCAACACGGATGGCAACTCGCTCGGCTTCATCGACGAGATCTCCTACCAGAACTGCTCGGCGGGTGGCTTCCTGACCATCGAGATCTCCCCGCACTTCCCGTGGGTGCTGCAGGGCATTGCCCATTCGAACGGCGTGACGAGCATCGCCATCGACGACATCGCTGCGGACATCAGCGGCCCTGGCTGCAACGTCGTCGCGACGGGGTCGGTCGCCGCAACCTTCGACAACGCCACCAGCATCCTCACGGTGGTCGAACAGAACACCATGATCACCTTCGTGGACCCCGCCAATGACTGTCTCGGGCTGATTTCCCAAGGCGAGCATGTCTCGCTCCTGTCCAACTCCTACTTCATCAGCCCGCCGCAGGTCATCGAGCCCGCGTAGCGGAAGTTCTCGAGTGTTACGTCGTGGTGGGGAGGGCCGTTTGTGAGGGCACGGCGTCAGGGTCGATGAGGACGAGGTCGATGTCCCACTGGCCCTCGCACTCGGCTCGCCGCACTACGGCCTGCCCCGCGGCGTACGACCCGGAGGTGAAGAAGACCTCCGCCTCGAAGCCCTCGTTGTCCATGCCCGCCGGGCGGTAGCCCGCGGCGGTCACCGCGTCCTGGATCAGCACCGTGACGTCGTCGAGGGGCTTGGTCGTGACCGCCTGCACCGTGACGTGGCCGTCCGAGCTCACGACGTGCGTGACCGTGCCGATCCGGTCGAACGACAGCCCGTCTGGCATGAGTGCCGTCTCGGCCGGGGGAGCGGCGCTCGGGGCCGGGCACGCGGCGTCCGCCGCACCGTCGGACGCTGCCGAGCACCCCGCCAGAACGACCATCACCGCCACTGCGACCGTCGTCGCCGCCCCCAGCGGGTGTCCACGTTCGACCATGGCGGCAACTCTAGGCAGCCATGGCAAAACAGGGAAAACAAGGGGCGGTCGCGGACAGACGAATCGGACTTCTCGGGTGTTACGGTGACCGCGCAGCTTGACCATGGAGGCACGCGTGTCGATGCGCAGAAGAAGACCTGTCCCGATCCTGGCCGCGATCGCCCTCACCGTCGTCTTGGGCGCCTGCGCCGCGTCCGTTCCCCAGTCCGGGGACGACAGCACTAAGGCACCGACCGGCCCGTTGGGCGCCGAGGAGTGGATGTACGTCCAGCGCGCCAACGCCGACGGCTCCATCCCGGACGCCGCCGTCACCCAGGCGATCACGGAGTCCCAGCAGATGGGCATGGCGGCCATGGGCTCGCCGAGCACCGACCAGGTGTGGGCCGGGCTCGGCCCGAGCAACATCGGTGGCCGCATCCGCGACGTCGCCGCCGACCCCACGACCAGCGGCGTCGTCTACATCGCCACCGGCACCGGGGGCCTCTGGCGCAGCGATGACGGCGGTGCGACCTTCGACTCCGCGTGGGACGACCAGCTGCCCCAGTCGATGGGTGCCGTCGCGGTCGACTCCCAGGGTGTCGTCTGGGCCGGCACCGGTGAGCCCGACCACGGCGGCGGCTCGTCGTACTACGGCAAGGGTGTCTACTCCTCCGCCGACGGCGGCGCGACGTGGACCAACATGGGGCTGCGGTCCGGCGACACGATCGGCCAGATCGTCATCGACCCGCGCGACGACGACCGGGTGTTCGTCGCCGTCATGGGCGCGCTGCACGACACCGAGCAGACCCGCGGCCTGTTCATGACCGAGAACGGCGGCGCCAGCTGGACCCGCGTCATCGTCCCGGACAGCGCGTCCACCGGTGCTATCGACGTGAGCATCAACAAGGCCGACCCCGACATCATGCTCGCCACCACCTGGGACAAGATCCGTGACGAGAAGTCGCGCATCTACGGCAAGAACTCCTTCGTCTACCGCTCCACCGACGCCGGCCGCACGTGGACGAACATCCACCGGGCGCCGCTCCCGCAGAGCGTCGACATCGAGGGGCAGCCGGTCACCGCGACCTACGTCGGTCGCATGGGTGTCGACTTCAGCGACAGCGACCCCAACCGCGCCTACCTCATCTCCAGCACGGCCGGCGGCAACTTCAACGGCTTCTTCACGAGCACGGACGCCGGTGCGACCTGGACCCCGGTCGGCCCAACCAGCGGCGGCACCCTGCAGAGCATCAGCGGCGGGTTCGCCTGGTGGTTCGGCCGCGTCTACGTCGACCCGGTCGACGCGCAGCATGTCTTCGCCGCGGGCGTGAGCCTCGCGGAGAGCCGCGACGGCGGCCTTACCTGGACGACGTCGCAAACCCCGCACGCCGACCAGCACGGCCTCGAGTGGGATCCCTTCACGCCGGGCAGGGTGTACCTCGGCAACGACGGCGGCTTCTACTGGTCGACCGAGAACGGCGCCGCCCGCGGCCTGTGGGCCAAGACGCCGCACCTCGCCGTGACGCAGTTCTACGCGATGGACGTCTCGGTCCAGGACGGCTCGCGGGTCAACGCCGGCTCCCAGGACAACGGTTCGCTGAAGTCGTGGGGCGCCGACAACACCGTCAACGGTGACTGGTTCGGCTTCGTCGGCGGCGACGGGATGATGAACCGCATCGACCCGACGAACGACCGGAAGTACTACGGCTGCTCGCAGAACGGCGGCTGCCGCGGCTTCGTCGACGGCGTCGGCTTCGCCATGACGATTCCCGGCGCGCGCAAGAACTGGGTGGCCCCGCTCGAGTTCGCCGCCGACACGCGCATCCTGTTCGGTGGCAGCGAGGTCGTCAACCGGATCAACACCGATGCCGGACAGCGCGTGTGGCAGCCGATCAGCCCGGACCTCACCGAGGGCACCGAGCCGCGCGCGCCCGGTTTCGGCACGGTCACGGCGATCGGCACGACGCCGGCCGACCCCAACCTCGTCTACGCCGGCACCGACAGCGGCCTGATGTGGGTCAGCCGCAACGCGATGGCCGCGCCAGACCAGGTGACGTGGGAGAAGCTGCAGAGCCCGGTCTTCCCGGGCCGCTGGGTCACCCGCATCACCATCGACCCGCAGAACCCGGACGTGGCGTGGGCCAGCTTCTCGGGCTGGCGCTCCGGTGACGCGTACCCGCACCTCGTCATGACGAGCAACGGCGGCAAGGCCTGGAGCGACATCACCGGCAAGCGCATCCCGCAGGCACCCATCAACGACGTCATCCGCCACCCGTCGAAGAAGAACTGGCTCTTCATCGCCACCGACGTCGGCGTCTTCCGCACGACCAACCTCGGGAAGACGTGGATCAAGGTCGGGGCGAACCTGCCGCTGGTGCCGATCAACGACATCGACCTGCCCGCCGGCAGCGAGACGCTCTACGCCGCGACGTACGGTCGCAGCATCTGGACGACCTCGCTCGCCGACGCCGACTGAGACGGGCGCGGCGCTGGCCCGGGACACCCTCCGATCACCCCGGCGGACCACCACCTGGTGGACCGTCGGGGTGATCGCGCTGTCCGTCGTGTTCCTCGCGCCGCTCGTCGTCATGGTGCTCGGCTCCCTGCAGCGCCCGCTTCAGCCGCCCCCCAACGGACTCGACCTCTGGCCCGACCCCGCCGAGTGGTCGAACTACTCGACCGTGGCGCTGTTCATGCCGCTCGCTCGGCTGCTGCTGAACTCCCTGCTGCTCGTCGTCGTCGCGGTCCCGGTGACCGTCGTCGTCACGTCGATGGCGGGCCTCGCGATCGTCACCGCTCGGGGCCGGCTGCGCCGCTGGCTCATCGGTATCTCGGTGCTCATGTTGCTCGTGCCCACCGCCGCGCTGTGGGTGCCGAGAGTCGTGCTGTTGCGCGGTGTTGGCCTCGCGGACACACCGCTCACGGTCGCGCTGCTCGCGCTCGCCGGCACAACACCGTTCTACGTGTTGTTGTTCGCGCTGGCCTACTCGCGCATCCCCACGTCGTTGCTCGAGGCCGCCACGCTCGAGGGCCTGAGCCCGTATGCCGTGTGGCGTCGGGTCGCGCTGCCGCTGGCCCGCCCCGCGGCGGTCGCCGTGGCGGCGCTGTCCGGCCTGTACTACTGGTCGACGTTCATGGATCCGCTTACCCTCGTGTCGTCGCCGAGCAACTGGCCGGTGGCACTTGGTCTGCGGGGCCTCAGTGAGATGGAGGCCGCGCTGTACCCGATCTACCTTGCCGCCGCGGTTCTCGTGACAGCGCCCGCGCTGCTCGCGTTCGGCATCGCCCAACGGTCCTTCTTCTCCTCAGTGGAGCGTTCATGAGATCTGCCGTGCTCGCGATATCGGTGCTCCTCACCCTGACTGCCTGCGCCGACGAACCAGACTCCGATTCCTCCGGCAGCGCGACGGCGCCGATCACCGTGCAGATCAGGGCCGAGCCGGAGGAGGCGGCGGTCTACCGGAGCCTCGTCACGGCGTACGAGGAGGCCGGGGGTGGCGAGGTCGAGCTCGTCACAGTGGGCCGCGAGGATCACCTCACGCGGCTGTCCACCGCGTTCGCGTCCGGCGACGCGCCGGACGTCTTCGGAATCAACTACCGCGAGTACGCCCCGTTTGTGCAGCGCGGCGCCGTTCATCCCATCGGTCCGCTGCTCGCGCAGGAGGGGCTCGACACGGCCGACTACTACGAGGAGCCGCTGCGCGCGTTCACCTATGACGACGCGCTGCAGTGCATGCCGCAGAACATCTCCTCCCTCGTCGTCTACTGGAACCGCGGGCTGTTCGAGCAGGCCGGCGTTCCCGCGCCGAAGGCCGGCTGGACCTGGGACGACTTCGTGGCGACGGCCACGGCCCTGACGACCGGCGGGGTCAAGGGGGTCGGCATCGACTCGTCGATCACCCGGATGGCGCCGTTCGTCTGGAGCAGCGGCGGCACCATCGTCGACTCCGACGAGGCGCCGACCCGCACCACGCTCCACGAGCCTGGCGCCCGCGCCGCGCTCGAGGCCGTCGTCGACCTCATCGGCACCGGCGCGACACCGAGCAAGGAGCAGCTCGCCGCGCAGGGGCTGCCGGAGCAGTTCATGACGGGGAAGCTGGCGATGTTCCTCAGCTCGCGGGTCGAGGTGCCGGCGCTGCGGGAGCAACGTGGCCTCGACTTCGACGTCGCCGCCCTACCGGTCATGGGCAAGCCCGCGTCGGTGCTGCACTCCGACGCCTACTGCGTCGCGAGCAGCTCCGAGAACAGGGCCGCCGCGGCGAAGTTCGTCGCGTATGCCGTGGGGCAGCAGGGCCAGACCGTCACCGCGCTCGGCGGGCGCACCGTGCCGTCGCTGCGCTCGGTCGCGACGTCGCCGGCCTTCCTCACCCCAGCTCGTGCGCCGGCGTCGTCGCAGGTGTTCCTCGACGCCATCCCGTACCTGAGGCACACGCCGGTGACGCCGTCGTGGCCCGAGGTCGAGGACGTGATCGGCACCCAGCTGCAGCGGGCCTTCGAGGACGGCGTCCCGCTCGACGAGGTGCTCGCGGAGATCCAGAAGCAGGCCGACCCGTTGCTACAGCGCCAATGAGCTTGGTGATCGAAGCCGCGCACAAGCACTTCCGGCTACGGCGAGGTGCGCACGTCGTGGCGCTCGACGGGGTGGACCTGGAGGCGAAGCCCGGCGAGCTGCTCGTCATCGTCGGGCCGTCCGGGTCGGGCAAGTCGACGCTGCTGCGCGCGGTCGCCGGACTGGAGACGCTCGACACGGGGCGCGTCGTCATCGACGACCGGGATGTCACCGACGTGCCGGCCGGCGGGCGGGACGTCGCCATGGTGTTCCAGGAGGCCGCGCTCTTTCCCCACCTGGGTGTCGCCGCGAACATCGGGATCGGGGAACGGGCTCGGGGATCCCGGCGGCGTACGGTCGAGGCTCGCGTCCGCGAGGTGGCCCGCACCCTCGACATCGAGGATCTTCTGGCGCGGATGCCGGGCGAGCTGAGCGGTGGGGAACGGCAGCGGGTGGCGCTGGCCCGGGTCATGATCCGCTCTCCCAAGGTCTGCCTGCTCGACGAGCCGCTCGCGTCCGTCGACACCGAGCTGCGGCTGCGGATGCGCGGCGAGATCCGGGCTGTGCAGCGCTCGCTGGGCGTGCCGATGGTGCACGTCACCCACGACCAGGTCGAGGCGATGGCGATGGGGGACCGGGTCGCCGTCATGGCCGCCGGTCGGGTGCTCCAGTGCGACACCCCTGCCGAGTTGTACGCGCGTCCCGCGACGACGGCGGTGGCCCGCATCTTCGGTCCGCTGCCGATGAATCTTCTGCCAGCAGCCGAGGGGGTCGTCGTAGGGGTGCGGCCCGAGCGGGTGCGGGTGGGTCGCGCCGAGGACGGGGACGGGTCGGTGGTCGCGGTCGAGCCGGCGGGGGAGGAGTGCCTTGTCCGGGTGCTCCTCGACGGCGCTTCCAGTGACCTGCTCGCGCGGCTGCCGTGGGCACATGCCCCGCACGTCGGGGAGCGAGTGACCGTGACCTGGCGACCCCAGGACGAGCACCGCTTCGACGCCGCGACGGGTGAGCGCCGGTGAGGCGATGGCCGCTGGCGGTGCCCTACCTCGTGGGATCGTTCCTGCTCGTCCTCGCCCCGCTCGCGCTGGCCGCGGCTCTCGCGTTCACCGACTACTTCGGCTTCCGGGCACCGGAGTTCACCGGCGCCGACAACCTCGTCCGCCTGGCCGGCGACCGCGTTTTCTGGGACGCCGTGGGCATCAGCGCGCTCGTCGCCGCGGTCGTCGTTCCGCTCCGGCTGTTCCTCGCGGTCGGCGCGGCGCTCCTCCTGGCCCGCCGCCGGGGCGCGCGGACGGCGGTCGGCCGGGCCGCGGCGTACCTGCCGTCGGCCATCCCGGACGCGGCGTGGGCGCTGCTGTGGCTGTGGATCCTCAACCCGCTCTACGGGCCGCTGCCGGCGCTGCTCGGTGCGCTCGGCATCTCCGACCCCGGGTTCCTCACGACGCCGTGGGGAGCGCGGCTCGGGCTGGTGCTCGTCATGGCGTTCCAGGTGGGGGAGGCGTTCGTGGTCGCCCTCGCCGCGCGCATGGCGATCCCGCCGCGGCTCCACGAGGCGATCGAGGTCGAGGGTGGCTCCGCCTGGTTCGCGATGACGCGGGTGACGCTGCCGCTCATGGCGCCCATCGTGCTCGTCCTCGCGGTGCGGGACGTGGTCGTCGTCGTGCAGAACGCATTCGTGCCGGCGCTACTCGTGACCGGCGGCGGCCCGGCGAACGCGACCCTCACCGCGCCCCTGCT
>Ga0193742_1001918_pt1 | contig 12111 bp, 10 predicted proteins | sample L2c1metaG_FD_165511 | JGI IMG/M metagenome (GOLD analysis project Ga0193742, IMG submission 165511) | Soil microbial communities from a riparian zone of the East river system, Colorado, United States - L2c1 | ecosystem: Environmental > Terrestrial > Soil > Riparian zone | place: USA: East River... | reverse complement strand
GCCTCTATCTGGTCGATTCGGGCGGCGCCAACCTGCCGCAATGGCCCGAGGTCTTTCCCGACAAGAACCATTTCGGGCGCATCTTCTACAATCAGGCCAACATGTCGGCGCAGGGCATCCCGCAGATCGCCGTGGTCATGGGCTCGTGTACGGCGGGCGGCGCCTATGTGCCGGCGATGAGCGACGAGACCGTGATCGTGCGCAAGCAGGGCACGATCTTCCTCGCCGGCCCGCCGCTGGTGAAGGCCGCGATCGGCGAGATCGTCAGCGCCGAGGATCTGGGCGGCGCCGACGTCCATGCCCGCGTCTCGGGGGTGGCCGACCATTACGCCCACAACGACAGCCACGCGCTCGGCATGGTCCGGCGTATCGTCGCCAACCTCAACTGGAAGAAGCAGCCGTCGGCCTCGCTGCTGGCACCGGTCGAGCCGCGCTACGCCGCCGAGGAGCTGTACGGCGTCATCCCGCCCGACGGCCGCACGCCCTACGACATGCGCGAGGTGATCGCCCGGCTGGTCGACAACAGCGAGCTCGACGAGTTCAAGCACCTCTACGGCACGACGCTCGTCACCGGCTTCGCGCGGATCTGGGGCTATCCGATCGGCATCGTCGCCAACAACGGCATCCTGTTCAACGAATCGGCGCTCAAGGCCGCGCACTTCATCGAGCTGTGCGGCCAGCGCGGCATCCCGCTGCTGTTCCTGCAGAACATCACCGGCTTCATGGTCGGCAAGAAGTACGAAGCCGGCGGCATCGCGCGCGACGGCGCCAAGATGGTGACGGCGGTCTCGACCGTGAACGTGCCGAAGTTCACCGTGATCGTCGGCGGCAGCTACGGCGCCGGCAACTACGGCATGTGCGGCCGCGCCTACGGCCCGCGCTTCCTCTGGATGTGGCCGTCGGCGCGCATCTCGGTGATGGGCGGCGAGCAGGCGGCCTCGGTGCTGGCCACCGTGCGGCGCGACAATATCGAGGCCAGGGGCGGCCAGTGGTCGAAGGAGGATGAGCAGGCCTTCAGGAAGCCGATCCTCGAGCAGTACGACCGCGAGGGGCATCCTTACTACGCGACGGCGCGCCTGTGGGACGACGGCATCCTCGATCCGGTCGACACGCGCATGGCACTGGCCCTCGGCCTTTCCGCGGCGATGAACCAGCCGATCGGTCCGACCAGGTTCGGCGTCTTCCGGATGTGATCGGGACATGAATGCATCGGTCCAGGCTTCCGTCGAGGACGGCATCGCCAGCCTGCGGCTCTGCCGCGGCAAGCAGATGAACTCGTTCGACGCGGACACGGCGCGCGCGATCCGCGATGCCGTCGAAAGCTTCGCGCGGGACACCGCCGTGCGGGTCATGGTGCTCGCCGGCGAAGGCAAGGTCTTCTCGGCCGGCGGCGACTTCCACTGGGTGCTGACCTGGCCCGAAATGGACGCCATCAACCGCCATGCCGGCGCCGACGCCATGATGGGTGCGGTACAGGCCGTCTACGATTTCCCCAAGCCGTCGATCGCGCGCGTCCATGGCGCGGCGGTGGGCGGCGGCATCGGCCTGATGCTGGCCTGCGACTTCGCGGTCGCTGCAGGATCGGCGCGGTTCGGGCTGACCTCGGTGCGCAACGGGCTTCTGGCCGCCATCGCCATTCCCGTGCTGATCGAGACGGTGGGACCGCGTGTGGCGCGCCAGCTGCTGATGCATGGCGGCATGTTCGACTCGGCTACCGCGCTGCGCCTTGGGCTGGTCGACCAGGTTGTCGAGAGCGATGCGCTCGACGCTACCGTGGCCGCGTTGGCGGGCGAGCTGAAGCTCGGCGCTCCATCGGTGCAGACTTTGATCAAGAAGCTCGTCACGCAAATGGATGCGCTGCCGCACGGTTCGGTGGCTGCTGACATTCTCGGCGGGCACGTCGCCAACCAGTCCGTCAGCGAGGACGCGCTCGAAGGCATGAGTGCATTCCTCGCCAAGCGCAAGCCGAAGTGGGCCGTCTGATGTTTTCCAAGATCCTGATCGCCAATCGCGGCGAGATCGCCTGCCGGGTCATCAAGACGGCGCGGCGGCTCGGCATCAAGACCGTCGCGGTCTTCTCCGACGCCGACCGCGGCGCGCGCCATGTCGCGATGGCTGACGAGGCCATCCATATCGGCGGCTCGGCGGCGCGCGACAGCTACCTCGTGGTCGACCGGATCCTCGACGCGGCCCGGCGCACCGGCGCGCAGGCGATCCATCCCGGCTACGGTTTCCTGTCGGAGAATGCCGGCTTCGCCGAGGCCTGCGCTCAGGCCGGTATCGTCTTCATCGGACCCCCGCCCGCCGCCATCCGGGCGATGGGCTCCAAGAGCGAAGCCAAGAAGATCATGGAGAAGGCCGCGGTGCCGCTGGTGCCGGGCTACCACGGCGACGACCAGTCGCCCGAGTTGCTGGCCAGGGAGGCCGAGCGCATCGGCTTCCCGGTGCTGATCAAGGCGTCGGCCGGCGGCGGCGGCAAGGGCATGCGCGTGGTCGAGGCCGCGGCGAAGTTCGGCGATCAGCTCGCCGGCGCCAAGCGCGAGGCCAAGGCGTCGTTCGCCGACGATCATGTGCTGGTCGAGAAGTACCTGACGCGGCCGCGCCATATCGAGATCCAGGTCTTTGCCGATACGCACGGCAACTGCCTCTATCTGTTCGAGCGCGACTGCTCGATCCAGCGCCGCCACCAGAAGGTGATCGAGGAGGCGCCGGCGCCCAACATGGACCCGGCGCGGCGCAGGCAGATGGGCGAGGCGGCGGTCGCCGCCGCCCAGGCGATCGGCTATGTCGGCGCCGGCACCGTCGAGTTCATCGCCAACCAGGACGGCAGCTTCTACTTCATGGAGATGAACACCCGGCTGCAGGTCGAGCACCCGGTGACCGAGATGATCACCGGCCAGGACCTGGTCGAATGGCAGCTCGTCGTCGCGGCCGGCGGCCGGATGCCGTTGACGCAGGACGAGCTGCGGATCGACGGCCACGCGGTCGAGGTCCGGCTCTATGCCGAGGATCCGGCGCGGAACTTCCTGCCGTCGACCGGCACCCTGGTCCATCTGCGCTTGCCGCAGGAGACTGCGCACGTGCGCGTCGACACCGGCGTGCGCCAGGGCGATACGGTGACGCCGTTCTACGATCCGATGATTGCCAAGGTGATCGTGCACGACCGCGACCGGACGTCGGCGATGCGGCGCATGGCGGCGCTGATGGGCGAGACCGAGGTGGTCGGCGTCACGACCAACGCCGCATTGCTCAAGGCGCTGTGCTCGCATCCGGCGTTCGTCGGCGGCGAGGTCGATACCGGCTTCATCGAGCGCTATCGCGACGATCTCTTCGCCAGGGCGAGCGAGGCGGAGGATCGCGCCTTCGCCGTGGCGACCCTGGCGCGCCTCGTCGAATGGCGCGAGGCGGCGGCGCCTGCGACGGCGTCGGGCGACCCGTGGTCGCCGTGGAGCGTGCAGAACGGCTTTCGCTTCCTCGAGGAAGGCCATGAGGAGGTGCGCTGGAAGGACGGCGAGCGCGAGGTCGCCGTGATCGCGCGCCGTCATCGCGACGGCGGCATCGGCCTCGTCCTGCCCGGCGGCACCGTCGAGGCGCGGGTGCAGCGCGCGGACGGGGGCCGGCTCGCCATCCGGTTGGGCAGCGACAGCTTCACGGCCGGCGTGGTGCGCCGGACCGCCATCGACGGCGGCATCGACTACACGCTGTTCGCCGGCGACGGCAGCCGCCGCCTGCGGCTGGTCGATCCGCTCGACGTCACGCAGTACGAGGCGCTGGCCTCGGACGAGACGGCCGTGCGGTCGCCGCTGCCCGGCAAGATCATCGACCTGCGCGTCAAGGCGGGTGACACGGTGAGCAAGGGCCAGCCGCTGCTGGTGCTCGAGGCGATGAAGATGGAGCACACGCTAACAGCGCCGGCCGACGGCACGGTCAAGAGCGTGCGCTACGCCGTGGGCGAGCAGGTGCCCGAAGGCGCCGAGCTGGTCGAGTTCGAGTGAGCGAGCTTCTGGGCGGCTGGCGCCTGTAAAGCTGGTCCTTCCTCTACGAAGACGGCCGTCCGCCGGAGTTCCCGATGGGGCCCGACGCCCGCGGCTACATCCTCTACACGCCGGGCGGGCAGGTGAGCGCCACCATCATGCGCGCCGAAGGATCGGAATGCTTCGCCTACGCCGGCCGCTACGAGATCGCGGACGGCACCGTCTTCCATTCGATCGAGCTGTCGACCAACCCGGCCCTGATCGGCATTCGCTCGACGCGGCACATCGCGCTCGATGGCGACCGCCTCACGCTGTCCGGCCCCGACTTCACGCCGGGCACGGCGCGATCCCAACAGATCGTCTGGCGCCGCGCGTAGCTTCATAAAATGCATTCTACTCGGGCTCCAAGCCTGCCGTACTTTTCCTCCCGTGCGCTGCCCCCTGATTCCAAAAAGGGCCCCTTTAAGGACCGCACGCCATGCAAAATTCATGACTTATGCAACATGGCATCACTCGATGGGCTGGCCTCAATCCCAAAAGGGACCCCTTTCGGGATCGTGCGGCTGTGCAGGAGTCACAACTTTCGCAACAACTGAGAAAGTTCAATTTTTCAGCGATTTGAGTGTTGCAAAATATTGTTGCATAAATATCTTTATTTTTGGTAGGGTTGAGCATGGTTACCTACGGCTACGCTCGAGTCTCGACCGAAGGCCAAACTCTCGGCGCTCAGCTTGAGGCTTTGAGGGCGGCCGGCTGCACGAAGATCTTCCGTGAGAAGATCACCGGCACGATTGCCGGTCGCCCGCAGCTTCATCGCGCGATCGACCGGCTCGCCGCCGCCGACGTGCTCATGGTGACGCGGCTCGATCGGCTCGCGCGATCGACGCGCGATCTGCTCAACACGCTCGCGACGATCACGGGCAAGGGTGCCGGCTTTCGCTCGCTCGGTGATGCCTGGGCCGACACGACGACTCCCCACGGCCGCCTGATGGTCACCGTGCTTGGCGGTCTCGCCGAGTTTGAAGCCGAGCTGATCCGCGCCAGGACAGGAGAGGGCCGCAAGCGCGCGAAGGCCCGAGGCGTGCACCTCGGCCGCAAGCCCACGCTCACGCCGCATCAACGCCGTGATGCACTCCAAGCATTGTCGGCCGGCACTGCGACGCAAGCCGACCTCGCACGTCGCTTCGACGTCTCAAGGAGCACGATTTCTCGGCTCGCCAACAAGGCGGCCGACACGATCACGCGGCCGTCGGCACCGCGCATCGACGCCGAGACCGAGCGCGCCGCGCGCGTCTTTCTGAAGCGCATCGAGGAGAAGTACCCCTTCAGCGAGGCCATTCTTTACGGCAGCCGCGCGCGCGGCGAGCATACGCCCGACAGCGACGCCGACATTGCCGTTGTGCTCAAACAAGGCACGCCCGACAAAGAGGCTCGCACTGACGCCGCGCTCGATTGGGCCGGCATTGCCTTCCATGTTCTCATGGAAACCGGAATCAAGGTGAGCGGCTTCCCGGTCTGGCCCGATGAGCTGGCGCACCCCGAAACCTTCTCCAACCCTGCCTTGATCGACAACATCCTACGGGACGGCATCCATCTATGACACGCCGTCACTCATCACAGAGCTACATCGACAAGGCCGAGAAGGCCCTTTCAACTGCACGCCTGATTTTGCAAGCCGAAGATCCCGACGGCGCTTGTAACCGCGCCTATTATGCCATGTTCGACGCCGCCCATGCGGCGCTGTCGCACTTGGGATCGAGGGTCTTACCAAGCCGATCAAGACCCATAACGGGCTCAGCGCGATGTTCGGCAAGCAGGTCATTGTTGCGGGCCATCTGCCGGCCGAGCTTGGAGAACACCTCAGCAAGGTCGAGGAGCTTCGCCTATTGGCCGACTATAGCGATGGGTCGGTTACGATCGCCCGCGCCACGTGGGCCGTCGAACGCGCCGAGGCCTTCGTTGCCGCCGTGAAGAAGAGATTTGGTCTTTGAGGCTCCACCGTGGCCGGCGACACCATGACGGATGACGAAGTCGTCGCAAAAAGTGGGGAAAGAATATAGGCCCGGGTTCCTCCTGCGCGTAGCGCGGAGGAACATGCTCATGGGACCGCAGGGTTCCAGACCCGCTCATGCCTATGACGATGAGCGTTATTCCTTTCGGTGGCAACGGTGCAGCACTGCGCTATGCTTCTCCCAACAGGCGCGTCGAGTTGCCTGACCATTGGGAGAGGAACCTACAATGTTCATATATCGGCGGGCCGCCCTGCGGGCGTCCCTTGCCGGTGCGGCCATGCTTGCCGCGCCTGCGATCCTGCGCGCAGAGGACGCGCTCGACTCGACCAAGATCATCGTGGGCTTCGCGCCCGGCGGGACATCCGACGTCGCGGCCCGGCACCTGGCCGACAAGCTGGTGCCGGGCTATGCCCGCAACGCGCTGGTCGACAACCGGCCCGGCGCCGCCGGCCGCATCGGGATAGACGCTCTCAAAGCGGCGCCGCCCGACGGCCGCACGCTGCTGCTCACCCCGGCATCGACGGTCACCATCTATTCGGCGGTCTACAAGAAGCTCTCCTACAATCCGTTCACCGACCTGCTGCCGGTCTCCCTGGTCTGCACCTTCGTCCATGGCTTCGCCGTGGGCCCCATGGTGCCGGCCGAGGTCAAGACGCTGGCGCAGTACGCAGCGTGGGCCAGGGCGAACCCGAACAAGTCGTCGTGCGGCAATCCGGGCGAGGGCTCGTTCCCGCACTTCCTGTCGATGCTGCTCGCCCGCGGCCTCGACGCGCCGATCCAGCCGGTTCCCTATCGCGGCGGAGCGCCGGCCTTGGTCGAGATGGCGGCGGGGCAGCTCGCGGCATTGTTGCTTCCGGATGGCGCCTTCCTGCCCTTCACGAAGGACGGTCGGATCCGCGTGCTGGCGACCAGCGGCGAGAAGCGGTCGCCGTTCTATCCCGACGTGGCGACTTTCGCCGAGCAGGGCGTCAAGGACATCGTGGTGACGGAGTGGTTCGGCATTTTCGCGCCGCCGGCGACGCCGCCGGCAACCGTCAATCGCGCCGCCGCCGCCATCGCCAAGGGCCTGACCGACAAGGCGCTCGGCGCAGTCTACGCCCAGACCGGCATGGTGCCCGAATCCTCGACGCCGGCGAAGCTCGCGGCGCTGATCAAGTCGGACTCCGAGACCTGGATGCCGCGCATCAAGGAGATCGGCTTCCAGCCGATCGAGTAGTTGAAATCTGTCTCATGTACCTTCCCTCCTCCGTCTTCGGGGGAGGTGGCGCGGCAATCCGCGACGGAGGGGGTCATGCTTTACAGCGCCAAGACTGATGACCCCCTCCGTCAGCGTAAGACGCTGACACCTCCCCCGTCTTCGGCTAGGGGATGCCCACATCTCGATCGAAGGTGCGCGCAAATCAAAGGGTAAATCATGTTCCTCCCTGCGCGCAGCGCGGGGAGGTGGCGCGGTAGTCCGCGACGGAGGGGTCGTAGGCCGCACCGATGCTGTGGCCCATGACCCCTCCGCCCCTGCGGGGCACCTCCCCGCGCTGCGCGCAGGGAGGAATCTGATCTGCCCATTGCTCTACGGACGGCGTTGATCGAGATGTGTGCATCCCCTAGCCGAAGACGGGGGAGGGTTGTCTTTGTTCGCTTGGGCCGCCGCTACTGCAGGAACTTGAGGTACTGGCCGACGAAGTCGCAGCCGACGTCCTTCGAATAGGCGTCGATCAGCTGCTTTGTGATCGGGCCGGGGATCTTGCCGTCGGCGACAGGGGCGCCGTTGAAGGCGCGGACCGGCAGGATGCAGAGGCTGGTCGAGGTCAGGAACATCTCCTCCGCGTTCGCCGCATCGAACATGTCGATGTCGCCGACCGTGCACTTGATGCCGAGCTGCCTGGCCATGTCGATCGTCATCTGGCGCGACACGCCGGGCAGCACGTAGCGCTCCGACGGCGTGAACATCTCGCCGCCGGTGACGATGAAGATGTTGGAGCCCAGGCCCTCGGCCAGGTTGCCGTTCTCGTCGAGCAGCAGGCCCCAGGCGTCGGGGTTCATCGCCTTCACCGGCTTCTCGGCCATGATCATGTTGAGATAGTTGTGCGTCTTGGCGCGCGGCGAGAGCATCGACGGCGCGGTGCGGCGCACCGTCGTGGTGATCACCTCGGCGCCGTCGCGATAGAGCTTGGCGCGCTTGGCGAGCGGCAGCGGCAGGACCTCGATCACGACGTTCGGCCCGGTATGCTCCCAGCCCTCGTCGCCCACGGCGTCGACGCCGCGGCTCACCCTCTGGCCGACCCACCAGTCGCCGACGGCGCCGCGCAGGTGCTCGTTGCGCGCCACGACCTCCTCGCTGTTGGCGACCATCTCCTTGGGCGAGACGCCGGGATCGATCTGCAGGTAGCGCAGCGAGCGGTAGAACCGGTCGATATGCTCCTTCAGCCGGAACGGTGTGCCCTCGAAGGTGCGCGTCATGTCGAAGGCGCCGTCGCCGTACTTCCAGCTCCGGTCGCGGAACGGGATCATGACTTCCGCTTCCGGCATGAACTTGCCGTTGAACCACGCGATGCGTTGATTGCTGAGTTGCTGGGCCATTGCGACGTCCTCTGCTGGTTATGGGAAAGCTAATGCGCCCGCAGGCGATGGGGAAGGCCGGCCGCGCCGGTGTTTCGCATCGACCGGCCGGGCGGGAGCGATCATGCCGGCTTCGTCGGCCAGGCTCGCGACATAGGACAGGGCGTCACTGATGTCGCCTTCGATGTCGCGTCGTGCCGCGACCGCGTCGTGGGCTTGCAGCGCCTTGATGATCCGCAGGCGGCGTTCGGGTCCGCGCGGCGAGGCGATGAAATCGGGGTAAAGCAGATTCATGTAGGGGCCGGTCTGCAGCCACAGGCCTTCGATGACGCGCAGCAAGGTCGGCTGGCCGGCGATGGCGTAGAGCGCGAAGTGGAACTCGCGGATCTTGGCGCGGTCCGCCGCGGTGTCGCCGCGGCTGCGGGCGGCGAGCAGCTCGTTGGCGATGCGGCGCAGCTGCGCGGCCTGCTCGCGGGTGGCGACGGCGGCGGCCTTCTCCGCCGCCAGCCCCTCGACGGCCAGCCGGATGTCGCGCAGCTCGAGGATCCTGTCGCGGGTCATGAGCGGCACGCGCACCGAGCGGCTCGGCCGCATCTCGAAGGCGCCCTCGGCGACCAGCCGGCGGATCGCCTCGCGCACCGGCGTCAGGCTGACGCCCAAGGTGCCGGCGATGAAGCGGAACGACAGCTTCTGCCCCGGCGCGAACCGGCCGGTCGTCAACGCGTCGCGCAGCCAGTCGTAGACCTGGCTGCGCAGGGACGTGTCGTCGGGAGCCTTCGGCGCCATCGGGCGGCAGCATAGCCGAGCTTTTCCAGATTTGTGATCACAAATTTCGATTGCCGGGCGCGGGGGCTCAAGGCATCGTTCTTGCTGGGTGAGGGGTCATGCGCAGCTACGCCAAGTCGATCGAACTCTATGAGCGGACACGGAAGACGCTGGCGGGCGGCGTCAGCAGCAACGTGCGCTATGCCGCCACGCCGGTGCCGCTGTTCTTCGAACGCGGCGAGGGCGCGCGGCTCTACGACGTCGATGGCAACGTGCATATCGACTACGTGCTGGGCAACGGCCCGGCCATCCTGGGCCATGCGCCGAAGCCGGTGGTCGATGCCGTCGCCGCGACTCTCGCGCTGGGCCAGGTTTATGCCGCGCAGCATCCGCGCGAGACCGAACTGGCCGAGCGGCTCTGCCGGCTGCTGCCGGGCATCGAGGTGGTGCGGTTCGCGACCTCGGGCACCGAAGCGGTGCTGATGGCCTTTCGCCTCGCCCGCGCCTTCACCGGCCGGACCAGGATCCTGAAGTTCGAGGGCCACTATCACGGCTGGAGCGACCAGGCCTACATCAGCGCCCGCCCGCCGCTGAACGAGGCCGGCCCGGCCGACGCGCCGGTGCCTGTCGCCGGCTCGCCCGGCATGCCGCCCAGCGTGCTCGACGATACGGTCGTCGCCGGCTGGAACGACCTCGAGCTGCTGGCCCAGGCGTTCGAGCGCCACAAGGGCGAGATCGCCGGCGTCATCATGGAGCCGGTGATGGTGAACGGCGGTCCGACGGAGCCCAAGCCGGGCTATCTCGAGGGCGCGCGCGATCTCTGCCGCGAGAACGGCGCGCTGTTCATCTGCGACGAGGTCATCACGGGCTTCCGCGCCGGGCTGCGTGGCGCGCAGGGACGCTACGGCGTTACGGCCGATCTCACGGTCTATGCCAAGGCCGTCGCGGCAGGCTTTCCGCTCGCCATGGTCGGCGGCCGGCGCGACGTGATGGACACGCTGCTCGACAAGGGCGTGATGCATGGCGGCACCTACAACGGCAACGTCCAGAGCATGGCCGCGGCGCTGGCCGCGCTCGACGTGCTCGAAGCCGATGACGGCGCCGTCTATCGCGACCTCGAAGCGCGTGGCACGCGGTTGATGCAGGGGCTCGCCGCGATCTGCAGGAAGCACAAGGTGGCCGCTCGAGTGCAAGGATTGCCCGCGATCTTCCAGGTCTTCTTCACCGACGGGCCGGCGCCGTCGAATTATCGCGACGCTGTCGCCTGCGACCGCGACAAGGCGCTCGCGTTCCACTGCGCTCTCCAGGAAGAGGGCATTCGCATCAACCAGCAAGCCAAGTGGTTCCTCTCGACGGCGCATGACGATGCGATCATCGACGAGACGCTGGCGGCGGCCGATCGCGCGATGGCCGCGATCGCGTGAGCGAAATCGGGCTGGTGATCCGTGCTGTGCGCGCCGAAAAGCTCAAGCAGACGATCGTCTGAGATGATCGAGCAGGGCTCGGGCGTGGACCGGAAGGTCGCGCTCGGCCTTCACGCAGAGCCGCAGCCGCCGGCGGGCCCACGGATCGGCGAGCGGCACGACCCGGATCGCCATCGACTTGCGGCAACGCTCCGCCGCCATGTGCGACACGACCGCGACGCCGATGCCGCTCTCCACCACGCGGCAGAGCGCATCGAAGCCCGGCAACCGCACCCGCAGGCGCAGCGCCGTCCCGGCGCGGGCGGCGTGGCCATCGAGATGCTCCTGCAAGGCGCTGCCGGGGGGCAGGCCGACGAAATCATGGGTCAGCGCATCCTTGAATGCGATCCGCCGCTTGGCGGAGAGAGGATGCTTGAGGGGCGTCACCAGGACCAACCGATCCTCCGCGAAGGGAAACGTTTCCAGCTCGGCAGCCGCGTCGACGGCATCGGCAACGACCCCGATCTCCGCCCGGCCGCCGGCCACGCCGCGCACGATCTCGGGACTCGGCCGCTCCTCGATCTCGACATCGACTTGCGGATGGGCGGCAAGGAAGGGTCCAAGAAGCGGCGGCAGGAATTCGAGGGTCGCCGCCGTATTCGAGAGCACGCGCACCCGGCCGCGCAGCCCCTTGGCGAAGCCGCCCAGCTCGCCGCGCATCGCCTCGAGCTGCTGCGTCACCAGCCGGGCGTGATGGATCAGGGCGAGCCCCGCGGCCGTAGGCGCCACGCCGCGCCGTTGCCGCTCGAACAGCGGCGCGCCGAGTTCCTGCTCCATGTCGCGGATGCGCTCGCTTGCCGAGGCGAGCGCCAACCCGCTGCGCGCCGCGCCATGGGTGATGCTGGCCGCATCGGCGACGTTCAGGGCCAGCCGCAGGTCGATCAGGTCGAAGCGCATGTTTCGTTAGCTCCAACCTCCCTGTGCGGACTTGTGGTGCACGCCTCGCTCCCAGCGCGTCCGCGGCGTAGCCACAGTAGCCTTCGGAATGCCCGAAGGCTACTGTGGCACCTTCCGCATTGTGACGAGTCCTCCCGGGTCGCAGCCTGAGGCCATGTCATGGATCCTGATCGGTGCGACGTTCCTGCTGGCCGGCCTGGTGAAAGGCGTCATCGGCATGGGCCTGCCGACCGTCGCGATGGGACTGCTGGCGCTCGCCCTGCCGCCGGCCGAGGCGGCGGCGATCCTGGTCGTGCCGTCGCTGGTGACCAACGTCTGGCAGCTCCTGGCTGGCCCGCGCTTCGCCGCGCTGGCGCGGCGGCTGTGGCCGATGATGGCGGCGGTGCTGCTCGGCACGATCGCCGGCGCGGGCGTGCTGGCGGGCAATGTCGCGGGACTCGCGAA
>Ga0193742_1001916_pt1 | contig 12114 bp, 4 predicted proteins | sample L2c1metaG_FD_165511 | JGI IMG/M metagenome (GOLD analysis project Ga0193742, IMG submission 165511) | Soil microbial communities from a riparian zone of the East river system, Colorado, United States - L2c1 | ecosystem: Environmental > Terrestrial > Soil > Riparian zone | place: USA: East River... | reverse complement strand
CCTATACTTCGTCCATAGAGAAAAACCACTTGTAAACAAGTAGTCAACGAAGAAGGAAATAAGAAGCCGTTCGCCATTCCGGAAACTCCTGAAGAGATGCACCTTTGGCCCAGAAGGTGCCACGGGAGGACAGCGTGCGCGGGTTCTCAGACTACGCAGGACCTAACAATCCACTCGCGAAATAACGTGGTTGTCGTGTTGCCTTCCTCCTCTCGGAATGGAGAGTCGGCATCCTGTTCCATCGGCTTTTCGAAGCTCAATAGCCCGGCCCACCGATGCCTCTGTCTACGCTTCAAACGACACCTCGCGGTGTCGCCCGCAAGACTCGAGGTCAGGATGGATTCGCTACTTCCTTTCCTGTAGGGCTCTTTCATCCCCTACAACATGCCGGTTTAGCCCGGCGCTCTCCGAGTTGCCGATCATCCCCCGAACGTGGTGGAAAGCGCTGACAGATGGCCTAGCCGAGCGACTTGTCCTGTTATGCCCAGCTGATAGTCAATCGACTTTTAGGACCTACAACGTGCTGTTAATACTGCTAGTTCACTGTTTTCGTAAATCAGATTAGATTGAGTCCCTACTCTGGCGATATTAGAAAGGCTCTCATGAAAATGAACCGCTGGAATGCTGTCGCATCCGCGTTGCTCTACGTCCTCGCAGCAACATTCGGTACGGGTTGTGAAAAGAAGAACGCGAGTGGCGTTCCTGCCCCAGGTATCGAAGAGACCAAAACGATTGCCGAAGAAGGCTTCATCTACGGTCTGCCGGTCGTGATGAACTACGCGGTCATGTACGAGTTCGCAGTGGACAAAACCTCGTCCCAGTACAAGGCGCCGTTCAACCAGATCAGCAACGAAGCCCGTGTCTTCACGTATAAGGACACGGCCGTTATCACTCCTAACAGCGACACCCCCTATTCGATATTGTTTATGGATCTGCGCGCCGAGCCGATTGTACTGTCGGTTCCCGCAGTAGAAAGGTCGCGCTACTACTCGGTCATGCTCTGCGACGGCAATACCTTCAACTACGGGCACATCGGAAGCAGGGCGACCGGCACTCAGCGCGGCGACTACATGGTCGTCGGACCCGATTGGAAGGGTGAAACGCCCGCGGGTATCAAGAAAGTGTTCCATTCGAGCACGCAGTTTTCGGCTGCAGCCGAGACAGTGAAACCAGGATGGCCGACACCACCCAGCGCGGCTGACCCCGCCAATTACCTTTTCGAGGCGTTGGGCAAAAATAGCCTGAAGCGAGCTTCAGTTTCGGAGAAGGAGAAGGGATTGATATCAGATTGCATCGCATTGATGCGCTGCGATCGATGATTCGGAGAGTGCTAATTTTTCTGTCAGCGTGCGAAACTTACCGGAATCGTCCGTGTCTAAAGACGTATAGATCAATATTTAGTGAAACTTTTTCGAGATATTATTTCTTGGAAAAAGGGTACTTGAAACAGTAGAGCAATTTACCTTCCAGTCGCTAATCGAACAAATGTTCGATTAGTAACTCTTTTGGAATGAGCATCTGCGTAGCATATTTGCGTCATTCGAGGATGGCGGAGTAAGTGCTAGAAGGTCTGGCCATGTGCTGTCATCAGGCCCGCTGCATTTGTTACTTCCCAGAGATTACATGCAGCTTTGCTCAGAGGATCTGATGGTGAGGCGGAGGAGTTTTATTTAGATGAAGAAGTTATTTGGGTTTGTGCTGGTTCTGTTCACGGCCGTGGGTATGAGCTTCGGTCAGGCTATCTCAGTTAACGGTGGATCGATTCAGGGAAGCATCACCGATCCGACGGGTGCCGTTGTTCCGGGCGCCAGAGTTACGATTACCGGTAAAGACACGGGATCGGTGAAGGTTGTCACTGCGGACAACAGCGGTTTTTATAGTGTGGGTCCTTTGAATCCCGGCAACTACAGCGTGAATATCGTCGCGCCTGGCTTTCAGCAGTTGTCGGTCAACACTGTGGTGCGAACCGGAACGGCGACCAGCGGTAATTTCAAACTCACCTTAGGGCAGCCGACCGAGACGGTCGAGGTCAATGCCGGAGCGCTGCAGGTGAACACAGAACAAGCTGGCGTAAGCGACGTCATTACGAAGGCGCAGATCGACTCGCTGCCCGTGAATGGACGAAACTTCCTCGACCTGGCGCAGATTGAGCCGGGCGTTATCCTGCAGAGCGGCGAATCATTCGATCCCACAAAGGCGGGTTATTCGGCTATCTCCACCAGCGGAGTTTCGGGCCGCACGACTCGTATTCTGCTTGACGGTCAGGACATCACAGACGAGACCGTCGGTACGACCATCTTCAACGTCTCGCAGGGCGCGATCGGCGACTTCCAGCTCAACCGCTCGACGCAGGACGTCTCGGGCGATGTGACCTCTACCGGTCAAGTTCTTGTTTCTACGAATTCCGGTACGAACTCGTACCATGGTCAGGCTTTCTATCAGTTCCAGGATCACAATGCTCTATTCGCAAGGACGGCAGGCGGGCTCGATACGCCATTCCAGCGGAACCAGTTCGGTGGAAGCGTTGGTGGTCCGATCATCAAAGACAAGCTCTTCTTCTTCGGTAACGCGGAGCGCATCAAGCAGGAGTCGCCGGTTTCGATCACGATGGCTCCAACCTTCGCGGCGATTCAGGCAGCGCACCCCTCCATCCCCTCTCCTTATCGGGAGACCTATTCCACTGTTCGCCTGGACTATAGCGGGCCCTTCGGCGGACATTACTTCGTTCGCGGCAACTACAACGTCAATAGCTCGAGTTCAAACTTCGGTGCGGGCTATTCGATCTACAACAACCGTGACAACACACCCGGCCTTGCCGGTGGCGCAGACTTCTCCAGGGGGCACTTTACCCACTCGGTCCGCGTCAGCTACGAGAAGTTTCACAACCTGCTGGTGGACGCTACAACGGGGAATTCCAGTGTTTATAACGGATTTCCGGGTTTGAACATCCGTCTCGCGACGGCCGGACTCTTCTCTGGCCCGAACGTCGATTCCCCTCAAAACACCTACCAGTCGGACAAGCAGTTCCGTTACGACGGAAGCTGGACCAAGGGTTCCCACCTCATTCGTTACGGATACAGCTTCAACCGCATTCTCGGCGGCGGTTTCGCGAGCTTCTACGGTCTTGCTCCACAGGCGAGCCTCACCGCATCCACCGTACTCGCGAATTGCGGCGGGGTTCCGGGTGCTGCGCCTTGCCCCTCCGATCCCCTGAACGGGTACTTCGCGTCCGCAGTAAGGCTAGGCAATGGGCAGGGCTTCTTTACGGAGAATCCGGGCTTCAACCTAGCTGGCGGCGGAACCGCCGATTGGCGTCAGGGTGCTTACCTCTCCGACAACTGGAAGGTGACTCCAAGCTTCACGCTGACGGCAGGCCTCCGCTGGAGCGTCGATACCGACCGGGCCAACCAGGATCTGCCGACACCGCTCTGCTCAGATGTGACCCCGTCGCTTGCGTCTCCCTGCACCGGCAACGCGCCTCTTCTCGATCAGTTTGCGCCTGGGTTTGGAAAGAAGATTCACCAGCCGTACACCAACTTTGGTCCCCAACTTGGCTTTGCCTTCAGCCCTGGAGATCACAAGACCGTCATCCGCGCCGCCTTCGGCATCTTCTATGAGAGCGACGTCTTCAACAACACCACCAATGCGCGTGCGAACCTGATCAAAGCAGGCCTCTTCAACAACTTCACGTCTATCTGCGGCAATACCAGCACGTTGACACTGCCGGACGGCACTGTGGTTTCGAGTGACGGCGGCGTTTCAATTACAACCCTTTGCTCTGAGCCGCTAAGCCAGTCGGGCCAGCACTTTATCAACCTCCAGAACAGGTACCAAGCTTCAACGGCGTCTGTTGGACCTGCGAGCAACGGGAGCTATGTTGGAAACACATTGAGTATCGATGGGGCTTATGGAGCTCCCTACCGGACGCCTTACTCCGAGCAGTGGAATGGTGGTATCCAACGTGAGGTCTTCAAGGGCAGCATCATCTCGGTCGACTATGTACACAACTCGACCTTGAAGATTGCTCAACAGATCGACGTGAACCATGTGGGTGCAGCCCGCACGCTGAATACGGCTGCGGCAGCCCATGCGATAACTGTTACCGCTGCTGCGGCGGGGTGCCCCACGACAACGGGGGCGGCCGCGATCAATTGCGTTATCAATAACCACGGAAGTATCGCCGACTTCGCGAGTAACGGCCTGGACTCAGGAAATACTTTCCTCGGCAGCAATCCTGCATCTTATGTCGGCTTAACTCCCGCAACAGGAGCGGCGTTCCCGGGTGTCAATCCTGCTCTGGGTCAGGGTCTCTTCCTGCTTCCTGTCGGCCGATCCGGCTATGATGCGTTGCAGGCAGTCTTCCGTCAGCAGTCAGCACACCCGGCTCCCGGCATCATGAGCTCTAACCTGCAGGTTTCGTATTCATTCTCCCGCATCGTTAGCACGGCGAACCCGGGTACGAACAATGGGAATACCGGCGTAGGCGACCAGTTCTTCTCGTCGCCGTCGTACGACTACGATAATCCCACGCAGTATATGGGGCGGAACGGACTGGATCACACGCATCAGGTCTCGTTCGGTGGCTCTGCAACTTTGAAGTATGGACTACAGGTCGGTATGATCGGCCACTTCTATTCGGCGGCTGCCAACGACCTGAACCTGGATAATGGTGGAACCGCTGGCAGCGCTAAAGCGGGCATCTTCCAGTCCGACGTAACCGGTGATGGAACGATCGGCGATATAGTCCCGGGAACGAATCCCGGCTACTTCATGCATGAGTACAAAGGGAACAACTTGAACAAGCTGATCGACCAGTACAACGCGACCCAGGCCGGTCAGTTGACGCCAGCCGGTCAGGCGCTCGTTGCGGCCGGTCTCTTTAGCCAGCAACAGCTGATTGCCCTCCAAGCCACGCAGCAGCCCATCGCGCGGGTTCCTGAAGCTCGGGGTCCGGAGAATGCCTTCTACCGCAATGTCGATTTGAACGTTGCATATCCTGTCCGCCTTGGTCGCCTGCGGGAGGGTATGTCGCTGGTGCCGGCGATCGCGTTCTATAACGTTGGGAATTTCTCCAACTTCAAGAACTACATCAACGGTACTCTTGCGAACACGACCACCGCAGCGGGCGGCGACACCGCTCTAAGCGGCCTGCTGAATGGTCCGAACAGCTTCGTGGACCACGATCTGAATCGTTCCCAGCGTGGTTCGGGTACGTCGAACATCGGTGGTCCTCGGACGACAGAGTTCCAACTCAAGCTGAACTTCTAACTGCCGACTTCAGGTGGCATCAATCAGGGCGGAGGATCGAAAGATCTTTCGCCCTGAATTTATCTAGGTGATGCGAGAATCGTTGCAAGTGGAAGCTCAGAGCTATTTTAGGTTGACGGTGAAGATTGTGCTTCCGTCGGGAACGCTGCTGGGTTCAAGTCGACAGGAGTTATAGGGCTGATCCGGAGGGGATGCGGCTGCTGCAGGAGGGAACGGGGCCCCAGGGAGTTGCGGGTTCTGATCGTCTGCCATGGTTATCCCTCTAAATAGAGGGTTTGGTGAGGTGGTGTGGGCGTGTGGGAAGAGTAGGAACCCATCCAATATTCCATCACGAAAAAAATGGACTTCATTCCAAATTCCATATGTGAACTGTTCGCCCGTAATTTCACGAAATATTGATCTCTGTATAAAGATTTTCTTATGTTTCAGTTAGGCAAGCAGGTGTTTTATAGAAGTTTTGGTGCCTAAATTGCGGTATACGTTTCAGCGATGTCTCAAATCGAGACATCCTCAACGAAGGTTATGCAAATGAAAAACACACTTTGCGATAAGGCGGTGACAGTTGTGACAGTTTAGGGGGGGAGAATGAAACAGATTATTTTTAAGGGCCTGGCGCATCTATGTGCACTGTTGGTGCTAGTTTCGGTTTCTGCCTTCGCGCAACAGCAGGGTGCGATCACCGGCGGTCTGAGCGGCGCTATCACCGACGCGACCGGTGCAATTCTGCCTGATGCGACTGTAACCTTAGTCGGACCTCAGGGTACACGCACCGTAACGACAGACTCACTTGGCCGGTTCGCCGTTTCAGGTCTTACCCCTGGTTTCTATGATGTGACGGTTGAGAAGGCCGGCTTCAAGAAGATTCAGGCACATCACAGCGAAGTTGTGGTCAACGCCTCCTCGACACTCAACCTTACAATGCAGGTGGGAAACGTCTCTGAAACGGTTGAGGTGACGGCGGCTGCGACGGAGATCGATACGCAATCGACGGCAGTCACGTCGAATCTTACCGATACGTTCTACAACAGCGTGCCGATGCCGAGAAACGTCTCGGCAATCTTTTATGCAGCCCCCGGCGTTGCAGCGGGTCAGGTGGCTGGCGTAGCATTCCAGGCCGGACCGGGTGCGGCAAACCCCTCGATCGGTGGCGCATCGGGCCTTGAGAATCTTTATGTGGTTGACGGTGTAACGATCACTGACCAGGCATTCGGCAGCATCGGAACCTACAACAGGTATCATGGTGCACTTGGAACCGGGATCAATCTCTCTTTCATCAAAGAAGTCGACATCAAGACGACTGCCTTCGAGCCCCAGTATGGCAAAGCAACTGGCGGTATCGTTCAGATCGTCACCAAGTCCGGCAGCAATCAATATCACGGCGCGGTGGGTGCCTATTTCGGCCCCGGCATTTTTTATGCGAGCCGCTACCAGTTCTATCAATTCGGTTATCAGCAGTCCACTCCACCTTCGATCCTCCGCAACCCGCAGTACGATGCCGTAGCTGAGTTTGGCGGCTACATCCCCCATTTCAGAAACAAGCTGTTCTTCTTTGGCTCCTTCAACCCTTCGCTCACTCAGAACGTTCTGCAAGCCAATCCAAACGCTCCGGCACCAAGTGTCGCTCTTGGCTCTCGGGAATACAGCACAACCACTCTCAGTTGGGCAGGCAAGCTGACCTTTAAATTCGGCAATGCAACCACATTTGAAGCGTCCAGTTTCGCCGATCCATCGAAGGCAAATTCGCAACCTCTCGCAGTCGGCGCCGCCGCCTTCTCCTCATTTTTCCCGCGAACCACTGCAAGTTCCTGGCAGTTCGGCTCGAGGAATTCTGTTGCCCGTATCACAACGGCAATCACGCCTTCATGGGTGGCGGATGCCGCGTACACCTATAACCACAATCAATTCACTGAGTACCCTGCGACGGCCGATTATGGCATCACCGACCGAAGTGCCAACTTCCTGCCGGTACCAGGAGCAACTGTAACCTCTGGACTGGGGCCTTATGAGCAATCCAAGAACAATACATATAGCATTGCGGTGAATACGTCCAAGACGTTCGGGTTCCTCGGCCAGCACACCTTTTCGCTTGGGTACGCCTACGATCACACCAACTTCCTTGACCAGCCTTCCAGATCCGGGGCGCTCTTTGTGATCCCGTCTGCGAATGCCGCCGGCACTCCGCTTAACCAGCTCTTCACCAACATTCCCGCCGGGAGTGTTGGCGCTTTGACCAATGCGCAGTTTGCGGTAGCGGCAACGAACACTAACCCAACCCTGACCCAGAGTGATCGGACGTGCGCACAGTGCCCGGTCAACGGGAACGGTCAACAGATTTATGCATCCTCCAGCCGCGCTACTTATGTCGGACTGAATGTCAATTCGTGGGGTCGATATCACACCGCTTACGCCAACGATACCTACCAGATGAATCGATTTATCACATTGAATCTCGGCGTCCGGTGGGAAGAGCAGCGGGTTGCAGGGGTCATTCTAAGCTACCCGTTCACTGGCAGTTGGTCGCCGCGCCTTGGTATCAACGTCGATCCCGTAGGAGACCACAAGAGCAAATTGTTCTTCAACTTTGGGCGCAACTACTGGGCAATGCCTCTTGATGCAGCAATCCGCCAGCTTGGGAATGAGCAGAACGACACTAACTACTTCTTTGCACCAGTAATCAATCCCGACGGTTCCATTACCGTCATTCCTGATGCGGCCCATACTCTCAACGGTCTGCCTCGTTCGAGAAGCGCGACTGGGGTAGTGTCCTCGTTTGGAGCTCCAAACTTTGGCTCTTCTACCAGCTTAGGCATCATTCCCGGAACGAAAGCACAGTACGAAGACGAGTATGTTATCGGCTTCGAGCGTGAACTCACTCCCTCGATCGTAATCAAGGCGCGGTACACCGACAGGCGCCTTGGCCGTATCCTTGAGGACGTGGGTTCGACGTCTCCAGAGGGATCTGTGATCAGCCCGAACTTCACCGGTGGTATCACCAACCCTGGTCCGAGTACGGATATTGCAGTAAATGAGCAAGAGATTACCTATACTCAAGCGCAATTTCTCACGGCGAATCCGAGCGGTAATCCCACAACAGCCTCTTATAGAGCGCCGGTTGCTGGTTGCACAGCGGGAACCGATACCTTCTTCGGCGTAGGTGGTCCGTTCATCAACGGCAGGAACCAAGAAGTCGGAGGAGCTTGCTTCACGAACCTGGAGACAATGGACGCCGGACCTGGTGACGGAATTCCCGATGGGTTTGTAAAGCCGGTTCGCCGGTATCAGGCTGTCGAGTTGGAGGTTGACAAGCGCTTCAGCAATCACTGGCTGGCTGTGGTCAACTTCCGATGGGGCACGCTCTATGGCAACTATGAGGGTGCGTACCGCAATGACAACGGACAGTCCGATCCTGGAATCAGCTCCTTGTTCGACTTCACACCGGGTAAGCTCAACCTGCTGGGTGACCAGTTCGCAAATGGGATGCTCAGCAGTGATCGTCGCGCTGTTGGCAACCTCTTCCTGAGCTACAACATCGGCGCTGATACGCCGTTCTTACACAGGGTCAAGGGCCTGACTGTTGGTACGGGTCTTCGTGGCCAATCGGGCGTTCCGCTCAGCCTGCTGGGAGATCACCCGATCTACCTCAACCAGGGCGAAGTGCCGATTGGTGGGCGCGGGGCTTTAGGTCGCACTCCGTCCACACTTCAGCTCGATATGCACGCAGACTATCCGATAGCTCTCTCTGAGAAGTACAGGATAAAACTCGCTATGGACATGTTCAACATGACCAATAGCCAATTCCAGCTGGGAAGAGTTCAGTACACGCAAACTACCGCCTCTGCTATTGGTCTGCCGCCACCGCTCAACGTAGACTACAACCGCCCGACCGGATTCCAGACACCGTTCTATGCACGCGGCTCGATCCGGTTTGAGTTCTAACTCAGCGCTGACTTAAACTAACGGGAGAGAGTGCCTACCACTCTCTCCCGCTTTCCTTTTCAGGAGGTTCCGTCCTTGTCCTCCCGTTTTTCACGCACCGTTCTGCTGCTTCCCTTCTTCTGCTTGATCTTTGCATCCTCGATGCTTCCCGCGGCAGACCCTGCCAAGAACCTGTCGCCCTTCTTTCGTCACTGGATCAACGAAGAGGTGCCATACATCATCCAGACCGAGGAGCGGAAGGAATTTCTCAGTCTGAAAAGCGATGCAGAGCGGGAGAACTTTATCAAAGCGTTCTGGGACGCACGCAATCCCAATCCCGGCTCGGACGCGAACGAATACAAGGAAGAGCACTATCGCCGGCTTGCCTACGCCAATCAAAACTTCGGCAATATCAAAGCCCAGGATGGATGGCGCACCGACCAAGGGCACATCTACATCGTCTTAGGAGCTCCCGAGCAGAGGGCCAGTTATATGGCTGCAAGAAACGTGCGGCCGATGTTGATCTGGTTCTATCAATCCAAGACGCCCGCGCTTCCGACACACTTCTACGTTGTCTTCTACAAGCGGAGTATCGGCGAAGAATTCACACTTTACTCGCCATATCAGGACGGGCCTTCACGATTGGTTACGGGACTGGAAGGCAAGAATGTACAGAGGAACGACCTCGACATTATCAAGAGGTCTCTAGGGAATGAGGTTGCCCGGACGACACTCTCGCTTATTCCTACTGAACCGGTCGATCTGAATAACTACACCCCCAGCCTGCAGTCTGATGTGATGCTGAGTACGATCAAGGGTCTCGCCGACAATCCGCTGAACAAGGAACTTCTTAACGAGCGCAGGATGAATGAGCGCGTTACGACGAACATCTTCCTGGGAGCGAACACCGCAGCTCTTCAGACAGTCGTCTTTCGGGATGATACTGGCCGGATGACCGTCCACTATCTTCTTTCTTACGATCGACCGGAGCAGGGTATGATCGGGCCCCTGCCTGACAAGCGTCTTGGCTACTCGCTGACGCTTCAGACCTCCGTGCTCACACTGGAGGGCAAATCGGTCTACGAACAGAATGAAAAGCTCAGTGGCGTCGTTAATGATAGCCAGGCTACTGCTGCGCGCAGTAAACGATTCGGCGCGGAGAGCCGGGTTCCGCTTGCTCCGGGGCAATATCAGCTTGTGACTACACTTACTAACGACCTTAACCATTTGGCAGTACGCCAGCAGGCCAAGATCACGGTGCCGGATCCTGCGCAGACTGCCTGGAGTGTCAGCAAGGTTCTGATCTTTTCGCCTCAGCCTCCTGCCCACGATCCCAATGGAGTCCTTCCTTTCAGCGTCGCAGGGCTGCGCTTTGTTCCCAAAGGGGTTCAGCAGGTCTCGTTGCATCCTGGTGAGCCGCTGCGCCTGCTCTTTCAACTTTGGAGCAAACCCTTAGACCCCGCCTCTCGCGAAGGACATAGGATCAAGGTCCATTACGTGTACGGAACCATGCAGGCAGGCCAGGAGCCCCACCAGGAGGACGAAGAGATTGACGCCGCCAACTTCGATGCTTCGGGTACATTGCTCACGGGCCGTACGCTTTCTACGGAGGGGCTCTCCACTGGAAACTATCGCGTCGTGATCACCGCTACCGATGAAACGACCCAGCAGAAGGCCTATGCGTCGCTAAATTTCCACGTATCCAATGATGCCGAAGTTACCGACCTCTGGACCGCCTACGATGCTAGTGAGAACGGCTCACGTGGCAAGGCCATTGACGACTACAAGCGCGGCTTGAGCGCTGTGATGCAGGCGCAGAACGACAATGCCATCTCATGGTTACAGAGCTCGCTCGCCAATGATCCAACCTATGTGCCTGCACTGAGCAAGCTCGTGGATTTACTGTCGCAAAGCAATCAGTACAAGAAAGTTGCGGAGCTCTCTACGAAGCATCCTGTTACCCATGAGGTAAGCCAGCAGACGGCGGTCCTGATGTCACAGGCGAATGCCCAGGTCGGAGACTTTCCTACGGCCACTCATATCCTCGAGCAGGAGCTTCAGTTCCAACCGCCAAGTGCGGAGTTGTATCTCGCCCTGGCAAACGTCTACGAGAAGCAAGGAAATTCATCCAAAGCAGAAGACTTCAAACGTCAGGCTGCGAAGCTCACAAATTAGATGAGGTGGGGGTCGATCAAAATAGGACTGAACTTGTCGCATATTTTCCTTGATATGGGACTGTTCCTGTCGTATATTCGGTTTATTGCGAAATTCAGTGAGATTTAAGGTTGGGCAGTACGGGTTTGAGCTTTAGCAGAAGTGAAGGTGAGTGGGAAAAAACAGATCCTCGCGGATTAATCTCTTGGCGGAGACCGCGAGGACCTGGGGACTACAGTCGCTTAGCTGTGACTGCAGATTATCTGCATTATAGGATCATGGTGCGACTGGTTCAATTGGTCGCGCATATCCCCCTTCTCCATCTTCCCTTTCGATTTTTCAAGAGCATGTGACATTTCGGTGTCTGTGGTGCTGTATCGCCACAGGCTGGCCATGAGCGGTTATGGACCCCTTGCGCGATTTTTCAGCAAGGGGCTGGCTTAGGGATCGATTACGGAGCAAGACAATGAAGCGGATGGACGTGAAGAAGAGCGTAAAGCTGGGGAAGCGTGCCAAGGGTAATACGAGGTTTGCCGGGTCGCGGGGGTGGATTGCGATGGGGACGTTGGCGGCCTATGCGGTGATGGGGGGGACGAAGTCGGCGCTGGCTTATGTGGAGAAGACGGGTGGTGCTGGAGCGAGTGGGGCGGGTGCCGCCGAGGCTAGCTTGCCGTTGAAGCGATTCAATATTGGCGCGGGGCCGCTGGATGAGGCGATCGAGGCCTATGAGAAGGCTACCGGATTGACGGTGAAGATTGCGCTGCCGTCGGGAACGCT
>Ga0193742_1001915_pt1 | contig 12114 bp, 13 predicted proteins | sample L2c1metaG_FD_165511 | JGI IMG/M metagenome (GOLD analysis project Ga0193742, IMG submission 165511) | Soil microbial communities from a riparian zone of the East river system, Colorado, United States - L2c1 | ecosystem: Environmental > Terrestrial > Soil > Riparian zone | place: USA: East River... | reverse complement strand
GTGGTGATGAAGAAGGGCCGGCCGGCGCACGTGGTGAGCGCCCTGGTCGACCCGGCGCTGGCCGAGCAGGTGGGTCGCACGCTGGCCTCCGAGACCGGGTCGCTGGGCTTCCGGGGCGCCACGCTGGAGCGCTGGCCGTCGACCCGGCTGCTGCGCACCGTCGAGGTGGAGGGCCTACCCGTGCGGGTGAAGGTGAGCCCCGGCCGGCTCAAGGTCGAGCACGACGACGCCGCCTGGGTCGCCCGCCGCCGCGGCCTCCCCCTCCGCGAGGTCCTGTCCCGCGCCGAGGCCGAAGCCCGCGGCGACACCGATCCCCCCGAACCCCCGTCGACCCCCGCGTGACTCAGCCCGAGTCCTCGGTGGTCATCCGGCCAAGGCTCAGAGCAGGTCGTCTAACTCGCCGGACTTCGCTCCGGCGAGCAGGTCACGCCAGATCGAAGCCGACAGGGCCACGGCTCCGGCGTCAGGGGCCTTGCTGTCCCGCACGAACACGGTCTCGCCATCCGTAGCCAACTCGACACACGTGCCGTTCGTGCTGCTAAAGCTGGACTTTCGCCACTGCATCGGACTCCTCCCACAGGTGGCTGAACAGTCGCTGGTACTCCACGATCAGCCTAGGGTCTTCGTCGTAGCTCGGACCGCGCAAATTCTCCGTGGCAACCACGTAGGGCGCGTCCTCGTCCTCTCCGGTGAACAGGGTGAAGGACCCCGTCCCTGCAGCGTGGGCCCGTTTGTCGAGCGGCACTACTCGCACCTGCACGTTGGGTCGTCGTTCGCAGAGCATCCGGAGATGGTCGAGCTGGGGCGCCATGACAGCCTGGCCACCCGTGTCACGTAGAAGCACCGACGCATCGACGAGAGCGAAGAGGCGAAGGCGGTCGAGCACTCGCTGTCGCATCATGCGATGACTGACCCTGCGGGCGATCTCATCCGGTTCTGCGGGGTCCGGCCCCACGGACTCGACCTCGGCGGCGTACTCGGCCGTCTGCAGCAGACCCGGAAGGCTGATCGGCTGGTACGTGTGGAGCTCGGTCGCCCCCTGCTCCAGCGAAGCGAACAGCCGCAGCGTCTTGCGCACAACGTGTCCATTTGGTGTCCCTCTAATGGCGCGGCTCACGTCGTCAAGCGAGCGCCCGTAGATCCTGGCCAGCTTGGCCCGGAGCGCCATACGTGGCGCCGTTCTCCCTGACTCCATGCGGTAGATCGTGCGAACGCTCACGTCCAGCTGGTGAGCGAGCTGTTCAGGAGTCAGGCCCTTGGACTCTCGCCACTCCACGAGTTCCCTGCGCATGTAGGGATCATCTCACGAAGAGTGTCTCTAACGTGTCGCTTTGGGCAGTGGTTCTGTCGGGCATTCTGTCGCATCCTCCCCCTCGGAGAGAGTCCGCCCCGGGAGCGACAACATGTCCCTACTCACAGATGCAGAAGCGGCCTATCGACAGCAACGAGCGCAAGCGAAGCTCGTTGGCGCCTTCCACCTGCGCCAGTCGTACAGACGCCTCTACGTACGAGTCGACCGCAACGACAGCATCGCCCTTGCCCGCCTAGCTGCCGTGAAGGACGAGCTGGTGATCCGCGGCGTGGAAGTTCCACATGTCGGCTGACAGATCATGACCGGCGTCACCCCGGAGGACATCGGGTTCTTCGTCAGCACGAAGACACCGGAACCCAAGCTCTGGTGCAAGGAATGCGGGCGGTTCACCGTCTGCGACCCGAGCATCCCGGGCCAGGTGGTCGAGCTCGAGCGGCTGCACGTCCACGGTCAGAGAGACGGCCGCTGGTCGTCGTAGGTCGTCCGGCCGGGTTGACTCGGCTGGACATGGACCGGCGCCGTCGGGCCTGGGGCGTCGCAGCGCTTCCACCGGGCTCGTCGGCGCCGGTCACCCAAGGTCCCGGGGACCGCGGCCAGGAACGCCCGACGCCACGGCGACCGCACGGTCGTTACGGCGCCGACGAACCGAAACGGTCGCCCGACGCCGCACCTACCGCTCGGCCAGCACACGCGGCGGCGCCGACGAACCGAAACGGTCGCCCGACACCGCAACGATGACGACAGCCCGACAACACCACCCGGGGACCCGACCGCGGCTGAGAAGGCGCCAACTGAACGGCATTGCGCCTGTGACGCGGGTCAGGCGGCGGGTTGCGCGGGCTGGCGGGGGGAGGTGACGAGGGTGGGGCCCTCGACGCCGCAGTGGAAGCGGCCGACGTGGTCGGCCGGCTCCTCGGGGCGGTCGCCCCGGGACGGGTTGCGGATCGTGAGCGCGCCGACGACGCCACCCACCGCCACGATGCCGGCGGCGATGAGCATGCCGGTGCGGAAGCCGTCGGAGAACGCGGCACCGTCGCGGTAGGAGTTGCCCGAGATGCCCGCCAGCAGCGGTACCACCGCCACCGCAGCGAGCTGGCTGGCCCGGGCCACCGTGGTGTTCACGCCCGACGCCACCCCGGCGTGGGCCTCGTCGATCGCCCCCAGGGCCGTCGACGTGAGCGGCGCCACCGTCGCCGCCAGGCCGAGGCCCGCCACCAGCACCGGCGGCAGCACCGCGGCGAGGTACGAGTCGCCGGCGTCGATGGTCGACATCAGCGCCAGCCCGAGCGCCAGCACCAGCGGCCCGGCGCTCATCTGCAGGCGGGGCCCGATGCGGTCGGCCAGCTGACCCGACCGCGACGACAGCGCCAGCATGATCACCGTGATCGGCAGCGTCGCGGCCCCGGCCTCGAGCGCCGAGTAGCCCATCGCCTGCTGGAGCTGCACCACCAGCAGGAAGAACACCACGCCGAGCCCGGCGTACACCGACACCGTCACCAGGTTGGCCGCCCGGAACTGGGCGTTGCCGAAGATCGCCGGCGGCAGCATCGGGTGCCGTTCCCGCAGCTCGACCACAGCGAACGCCACCAGGCACAGCACGCCCAGCGCCAGCGGCAGCAACACGACCGCCGCCCCCCAGCCGTTGTCGCCCGCCGCGATCAGGCCCCAGTTGAGCGCCCCGAGGGCCAGGCACACCAGCACCGCGCCCGGCACGTCGACCTTGCGCACGGCAGCGGGGTTCTTCGACTCGGGCACGTGCCGCAGCGTCACCAGGATCACCACCACGGCCAGCGGCAGGTTGATCAGGAACACCGCCCGCCACGAGCCGGAGTCGACCAGCCAGCCGCCCAGGAACGGCCCGATCGCCGACGCCACGCCGCTCAGGCCCGACCAGGCGCCGATGGCGCGCGAGCGGTCGCCGGGTCGGAACGACGCCTCGAGGATCGCCAGGCTGCCCGGCGTGAGCAACGCCCCGCCGACGCCCTGCACCACCCGGGCCACCACCAGCAGCGTGGCGCTGGGGGCGATGCCGCAGGCCAGCGACGCCACCGCGAACACCACCACGCCCACGAGGAACACGAGCCGGCGGCCGAAGATGTCGCCCAGCGAGCCGCCCAGCAGGATCAGCGCCGCGGTGGCCAGCAGGTAGCCGTTGACGATCCACTGCAGCCCGGCGAGGTCGGTGTCGAGGTCCTCGCCGATGTGGGGCAGGGCGACGTTGACGACGGTGGAGTCGAGGAACGCCATGCCCGAGGCGCCCACGGTGGCCAGCAGCACCCAGCGAGCGCGGGCGGACCCGAACGTGAGTTGGGTGTCGGCGGCGGGCGGAGAGAGGCTCAGACCCGGATGAGGCTAGCGGGCTGCCCCGGAGGCGAACCGCTGGAGCACCCGGGCCGCCAGGCGCTCGGCCCAGAACCGGGTGGGCGAGCCGTCCGGGGCGTCGATCAGCACGTAGAAGGCCCGGCCGTGGCCCAGGACGTAGAGCAGGCCGTCCTGGTAGCGGGCGCTCTCGCCGAGATCGACGTCCTCGGCCCGGCCCAGCAGGGCGACCATCCAGTCGTACCAGCGGCGGGCGTCGAAGGGGGTGCGCTCGTCGGCGGCGTGGCCCACGTGGATGCTGAACGACCAGCGCCGATCCGCACCTCCGCCCGAGGCCTCGAAGCGGACGCCGAGGTCGTCGTCGGAGTAGGTGAGCGACGGGCCGCCGACCGGCAGGCCGGTGATGGCGACCACCTCGTCGTGGGTCACGAGGGAGTAGGGGTCGGGGGCGCCGAGCGACATGGCGCGGCGGGCCACCTCGATGTCCTGGGGCTGCAGGTCAACGCCGTGGACACCGTGCGCCGACCGATCGTGGCCCACGCCCTGGGCGACGATGTTGGCCCTGGCCGCCTCCGCAGCCTCCCTGAACCGGTCGTCCCCGAATCCCACGGCGGTGACATTAGCCCTGGTCCCCACCAGGGGAGGAGCACCTGACCACCCCGGCTCAGATCAGGTAGGCGAGGTTCGACAGCACCTGCTCCGCCAGCTCGTGATCCCCCTCGGTCACGGTGGCAGAACGCACCCACGGGTGGTCCCAGGGACGGCGCCCGCCGACGACCCGGCAGAAGGTGGCGCCTGGCATGGTGACGATCAGGTCGGGCTCGCCGGACATCCAGTCGACGACCCGCGCCTTGTCGCCCACCTCGATGTCCCAGCGGTGCGACATCGGGCCCTTCAGGTCGATCCGGGCCGTGGTGCCGGAGGGCAGCGCGGCCTTCTTGCCCACCACGTAGCCGATCGCGGCGGTGATCTCGTCGAGCACCACCTGGGGCGCCAGGCCGTCGAGGTGGCCGGGCCGGCCGATCGCCTCGCGCACGTCCTGCTCGTGGAACCACTGGTCCATCACCCGGATGCGCATGTAGCGGCCGTAGGTGTCCTCGCCGGCGGGGGTCCACGCCAGGGCGTCGAAGACCGCCTGGTCCATCTGGGCCAGCGCGGCCCGGCGCTCGGTCACCACCTCGCCGAGGTCGCCCAGCAGCTCGGAGCCCGAGCGCTCGCTGTACGACAGCACCCACGTCTCGTTGAAGCGGCCCATGTCGTTGCGGACGTGGGGCAGGTTGGGCGGCAGGCTCACGTCGGGCGTGGGCCGGCCCAGGAGCATCGATTCGGTGCCGACGATGTGGGCGTAGATGTCCTTCACCGTCCAGCCGGGCAGGTCGGTGGACTGCCGCCAGTCGGCGCCGTCCATCTCGACCGCCAGCGCCACCAGGGCGTCCCACTCCTCGTCGAGCGCGTTCAAGATGTGGCGCCGGTCGAGGATGGTGAGGGTCCTCACGATCGGTGCTCGGGGCCGGTCAGCTCGTCGGCGAAGGCGGCCAGCGAGTCGACGTGGCGGTGGTCGTGGTTCGGGCAGATGTGGAGCGGGTCGACGTGGACGGCGTGCATGCCGACCGCCGCGGCCCCGTCGGCGTCGAAGAGGCCGCTGTCGCCGATGTGGCAGATCCGCTCGGGTGGGAGGCCGAGGCCGGCGGCGGTGGCCAGGAACGTGGCCGGGTCGGGCTTGTGCTTGCCGAGCACCCCGGAGTCGGTGATCACCTCGACGGGGACGCCCGGGCCGGGGCCGACCTGGAGGATCTCGTGGCGGCGCAGCAGGTCCTCGATGGAGCCGTCGGCGTTGCTGGTCACGCCGAGCCGGTAGCCGGCGGCGAGGAGACGACGGGCCGCGTCGACGGCGCCGGGGAGCCGCTGGCACCAGATGGCCGCGGTGACCTCGGCGAGCAGGGCGGCGCCGGCCTCCAGGTACTCGTCGGGCACCCGCGCTCCGTGGAGGAAGCCCCGCTGGTAGTCGGTGAAGGTCTCGGGCTCGGATCCCGCCCAGTCGACCTCGGCCATGGCCCGGTAGTGGCCCTCGGTGAAGCGGGAGCGGTCGTGGGGGATGCCCCGGCGGTCGAAGGCCTGGGCGAGCATTCCTGCGTCGGGGGTCACGAGGACGCCACCGACGTCGAGGCTCACGGCGTCGAAAGCGCGCAAAGACATATCCGGTGGCGGCGAACCAACATGCCCTACAAGGTTGCCGAATCTCGGGCCGCTGTCACGTGGGTCACGTGACACAGAGGTGAAACTTGTCGAGGGGCGCCAAGGCCGGCAGGTCGGCGACCTGAGTGACCGGAGCGACGCGAGCGACCTGGGCTAACCCCGTCGGGCGGGGCGTCGGTACGCTCGCCCGGGTGACCGGGGACGACGATCGCCTGTACTTCAAGCAGATCCTGTGCGGGAGGGACATCGCCCGCGACGACCCGATCGCCCGGCAGATGGTGAACTTCACCTACCTCGTGGGCGACCGGGAGACGGGCGAGGCCGTGGCCATCGACCCGGCCTACGACATCAAGGGCCTCCTCGACGTCCTCGCCGCGGACGACATGCGACTCGTCGGCGCCCTCGCCACCCACTACCACGCCGACCACGTGGGCGGCGACATGATGGGCTACCAGATCAGCGGCGTCCGGGAGCTGCTCACGCTCGAGCCGGTGCCCGTCCACGTGCAGGCCGACGAGGCCCCCTGGGTCCAGCGGGTCACGGGCGCGGGCCTCGGTGACCTGGTGCAGCACGGGAGCGGCGATGTGGTCCAGGCGGGTGGCGTCCGGATCGAGCTGATCCACACGCCCGGCCACACCCCCGGCAGCCAGTGCTTCTTCGTGGACGGCCGCTACCTGGTGTCGGGCGACACCCTGTTCCTGGAGGGCTGCGGCCGCACCGACCTGCCCGGTGGCGACGCGGCCCAGCTCTACGACAGCCTCACCCAGAAGCTCGCCAAGGTGCCCGACGACGCCATCCTCTTCCCGGGCCACCTCTACTCGGCCGAGCCGTCGGCGTCGCTGGGCGAGACCCGCCGGATGAACTTCGTCTTCAAACCCCGCAACGTGCAGGAGTGGCTCGGGATGTTCGGCCGCTGAGGCCGCCGATGTCACGTTCGACGTTGGTCGCGGCGGCACTCGCCATGGCCCTCACCGGCTGCGGTGGCGGTGGCGACGACGACTCCGACGACGCCCAGCCGGTCGACCCCCCGTCGACCACGGCGGCGTCGACGACCACGACCACGGCGGCCCCCGACCCGTACGCCGGTGCGACCGCCGAAGGCCTGCTCCTCACACCGGCCGACCTCGGACCGGGATGGGCCGTCGGCGCCCCACCGTCGCCCACCACCTGCGCGGGCGCACCCCTCGTCGAGGACCCGCTGACCTACGGCCCGCCCGACGACGCCGCCCAGGCGTCGCTGGAGAACGCCGAGCTGGGCGCCGTCGAAACCGTCGCCCTCCACCCGGACGACGCGACGGCACAACGGGCCCTCGACGCCTGGCGCACCCGCATGGCGTCGTGCGCCCGTAGCGGCAGCGACGCCGGCATCGAGTACGTCATACGTATGGAGCCGGCGTCGCTCGGTCCCTACGGCGACGACTCGTGGGCGTCCCACCTCACCATCGAGGCGGCGGGGCAGACCTTCGCCGGCTACGAGGTCGTGCACCGCCAGGGTCGGGCGCTGGTCCACTTCAACGTCGTCGGCGCCGCGACGTCGCTGTCCGACCCGCGGGCCGAGGAGCTGATGGCGCTCGTCGTCGCCCGTCTCTGACACGACCCCGCGGAGCTCCTAGCCGCGGTTGAACACCCAGGGGTGATCGGCGCGGAACCAGGCGCGGGCGTCCTTCCAGGTGCGGGGGCCGTAGGTGCGGTTGCTCAGCCGGGTCTCCTGGCGGGCCTGCTCGGCATCTTCCTGGCTGGGCCGGCACGGCAGCCGCGGGATCGAGATGTCGTGCAGCTGGGCGGAGTTCTGCCAGAAGATCTTGTGCTTGATCTCCTTGGTGAGCGCCGGGTAGCCGTAGCGCTCCTGCAGCTCCTCGCTGATCTCGAAGGTGCGCAACGCCTGGATCTGGTCCTGCGGCGTGCCGTACCAGAGCGAGTCGGTGCCCCACAGGATGCGGTCCTCGCCGAACGCCGTGAGCAGCTTGCCGAGCACGTGCGCGGCGGCGTCGGGCTGGGCCATCAGGACCTTCCACGTGGATCCGAGCTCGGCGTAGACGTTGCCGCCCGGGCCGATGTCGTTGTCCTCGACGGTCTTGATCAGCCGGTCGACGCCGCCGTTCGGGTTGGCGGGGTCGTACGGCCCCTCCGGCACTCCGGTCTCGAAGCCCGAGTGGTAGATGCAGAAGCGGATGTCGGGGTGGTTCGTGGCGGCGACGCCGATGTCGACCGGGTCGGCGAACTTCGGGGTGCCGACGCTGCCGAACCCCTTGTGGACGCAGACGATGTTGGGCCCGAGCTCCTCCACCTTGTTGAGGAAGGCCTCGCCGACCGGCTTGCCCTCGGGGTCGTGGTCGTCGAGGAACCAGCCGTCGCCCACGTTGCAGTAGGCCTTCCAGGCGGAGATCGGGTAGTCGGCGTGCTCCGGCTCCATCGCCTCCAGCGCCGCCGGCAGCTCGCCGACGTTGGCCCAGGCGTGGCCCTGCACCAGGATCCGGTTGTCGCCGCAGAGCTTCTCGACCTCGCGGCGGCAGTTGTCCATCACCTCGGCCGACAGCGGGTCGTAGGTGCCGACCGCCGGCAGCGCCGAGAGCACCCCGACCGTGGTGTCGCTGCGGTCGAAGATCTCCTCGATCCAGCGCTCGGTGTTGAAGCAGCTGAACAGCTCGGGGTCCTCGCAGTCGCGGGCGCCGGCGAAGATCGAGCCGAAGTTGAAGCCCTCGTAGCCCGCCGGGTACTCGAGCAGGTGGCACTGCATGTCGATCACCGGCATGTCGTCGCCGAGGGTGTCCAGGGCGACGTCGGGGTCGACCATGGCGTCCTCGGGCACGTCGAAGTTGCCACCGGGCTTGGTGCCCTCGTCGGACGCCTCGTCGGAGCAAGCGGCGAGGGCGTAGAGCGTGGTGGCCGCGCCCATCGACGACAGCAGGAAGCGGCGGCGGTCCATGCCGATGCGACGGGCGTTCTCGTCGCACATCTCGCGGGCGCGGCGTTGTGCCTCGCGCACCAGCTCGGACGCCGGCTCGGGCGCGTACTCGCAGTTGGAGACCGGGTCGAGCTTGATCGGCAGGCCCGGGTCGACGTTCTTCGCAGCCATCGCGTCATCCCCCCAAGTGGATTTTGCGTACGGGGTGCAGTTTGGCGCATGGGGCCGCGCCGCGCTTCTCGAATGTGACCCGAGGTAAGCACGGAACGTCGTCTTCGCGGCCCGTTCGTTGTGTTAGGAATACTTAACGTGCAGGTTCCCGCTCTGACCCGCCAACGTCATCGTGAGTCCGCGGCTCGCACCTACTCCCGGCGCATCCCGATCGAGCTGGTCTCGGCCAAGGGCGTCTACGTCCGGGACAGCCACGGCAACGAGTACCTCGACTGCCTGGCCGGGGCGGGCGCGCTGCCGCTGGGCCACGGTCATCCGGCGATCGTCGCCGCCATCGAGGGGGCGCTGCGCGACGAGCTGCCGCTCACCACCCTCGACCTGACGACGCCCACCCGGGACGCCTTCATCGAGGAGCTGTTCACGGTGCTCCCGCCGTCGCTCCAGGACGGGCGCATCCAGTTCTGCGGGCCCAGCGGGGCCGACGCCGTGGAGGCCGCGCTCAAGCTGACCAAGACCGCCACCGGGCGCACCGGCATGGTGGCCTTCGGGGGCGGCTACCACGGCATGACGGCCGGCGGGCTGGCGCTCACCGGCGTCGTCGGCCCCAAGCGCCCCCTCGGCCCGCTGCTGCCCGATGTCCACCACCTGCCCTTTCCCGCCGGGTACCGGTGCCCGTTCGGCACGACGTCGCTGGAGGAGAGCGCGGTGCTGTGCGCCCGGGCCGTCGAGTGGGCGCTGCACGACGACCACAGCGGCATCGCCCCGCCCGCCGCCGTGGTGGTGGAGCCGGTGCAGGGCGAGGGTGGTGTCCACCCGGCGCCGCCGTCGTTCGGCCGGGCGGTGCGGGCGGCCTCCCGGGCGGCGGGGACGCTGCTGGTGGCCGACGAGGTGCAGACCGGGCTGGGGCGCACCGGCGAGCTGTGGGCGTCAGTGCCGGCGGGCCTGGAGCCCGACGTGCTGGTGCTGTCGAAGGCCGTCGGGGGCGGGCTGCCGCTCGCCGTGATCGTGTACCGGCGGGAGCTCGACGTGTGGGAGCCCGGTGCCCACGCCGGCACCTTCCGGGGCAACCAGCTGGCGATGGCGACGGGCACGGCGACGATCCGCTGCGTCGTGGGCGAGGGGCTGGTGGAGCACGCCGCGGTCGTGGGCGACCGGCTGGTCGAGGGCCTGCGGACGGTGTCGGCCGGCTGCCCCTGGGTGGGTGACGTGCGGGGCCGGGGGCTGATGGTGGGCGTCGAGCTGGTCGACCCGGCGCGGCTGGGACGCACGGGCGTCCCCGAGCCCGACGGTGCCGTGGCGTCGTTCCTGCAGCGGGCGATGCTCGACCGGGGCGTGATCGTCGAGGTGGGCGGCCGCTCCGACGCGGTCGTGCGCTTCCTGCCACCGCTCGTCATCGGACCGGAGGAGGTCGACCGGGTGATCGACGCCTTCGCCGCCGCGCTGGCGGTGATCCCCGCCGGAGGCCCCGCTTGAACGCAGAGTTGTTCTACGGCACCCCGGGTCGGTTGCGCGAGGTGGTGGCACCCGTGGTCGACGCGCTCGACTGCTGGGTGCTGCAGCCCGAACGGGGGCCGGCGCCGGACGTCTCGCCCGAGGCGCTGGCGAAGCTGGTGGGGGCGATCGACGTGTGCCCGGACGACCCGGTGCCGTTCGACGAGGTGCTGGCCGACGTGGGCGAACGGGTGCTGGCCCACGGGGTGCGGCCGTTCGACCCCCGCTGCGTCGCCCACCTGCACACGACCACGCTGCTGACGGCGGCCGCCACGGAGCTGGCGATCGGTGTGACCAACCAGTCGCTCGACTCCTACGACCAGGCACCGGCGGCCACCCTGCTGGAGGACCACCTGGTGCGGTGGACGGCGGGGCTGCTGGGGCTGCCGGCCGGGGCGTCGGGCGTGCTGACCGCCGGGGGCACGGCGTCGAACCTGCTGGGGCTCCTGCTGGCGCGGGGCGACGTGACCACCGACGGTCTCCCCGCCGAAGCCCGCACCTGGCGGATCGTCGCGTCGGAGGCGGCCCACTTCTCGGTGCAGCGAGCCGCGGCGGTGTTGGGGCTGGGGCACCGGGCGGTCGTGCCGGTGGCGACCGACGGCAGCGGGCGGATCGACGTCGCCGCCCTCGACCAGGCGCTGGCCGACCTCGACCGCCAGGGCCTCCGCTGCATCGCCCTGGTGGGCACCGCCGGCACGACCGACCTCGGGGCGATCGACCCCCTGCCCGCCCTCGCCGAGCGGGCCGCCCACCGGGGCGCCTGGTTCCACGTCGACGCCGCCGTCGGTGCCGCCTTCGCCTTCAGCGACCGCCTGCGGCCGTGGCTCGACGGCATCGCCTCGGCCGACTCGGTCACCGCCGACCTCCACAAGCTGTGCTGGCAGCCGATCGGCGCCTCGCTGCTGCTGGCGCGCGACGGCCGGCGCCTCGACCTCGTCCGCCACCCCAGCGACTACCTCGACCGCGCCGACGACGAGGACGACGCGGACGACGGCAGCGGCCCGCTGAACCTCGTCGGCCGCTCGCTCGACACGTCCCGCCGCTTCGACGCCCTCAAGGTGGTGGTGTCGCTGCGGTCGACCGGGCGGCGCCGGATGGGAGCGATGGTCGAGCACCTGGTCGACCTGGCCGCGGCCACGGCCGAGGTCGTCGCGGCCACGCCCGACCTGGAGCTGCTGGCGCCCGTGTCGTCGGTGACCGTGCTGTTCCGCTGGCGGCCACCGGGGAGCGACGACGGCGACGCCCTCGACGCCGCCAACACCGCCATCCAGCGGGCCCTGTTCGCCCAGGGCCGGGCGGTGTTGGGCCGCACCCGCCACCGGGGCCGGGTCGCCCTCAAGCTGACGCTGGTCAACCCGACGACCACGCTCGACGACCTCGTCCCGCTCCTCACCCTCGTCCGGGAGGCCGGCCATGGCTGACGACGGCCGGGCACTCGGGGCCGCGACGGCCGCCGCCACCGAGACCCTGCTCAACTGCTACATCCGCGAGGCCGACGGCGGCTCGCACGTCGACGGCGGGGTGCTCACGATCCCGGTGCGGGACGGGGCGGCGGCCGTCGTGGCGGGGCTCCGGCATCGCAGCGCCGCGTTCCGGCATCGCTACGACCTGCCGGTGCGGCTGGCGGTGGGCGACGCGGCGCCGACACCGCTGGGCTTCCCGGCGCTGGCGGGGCTGCTGCTGGAGGAGCTGGCCGGGCCGGGGACGGACCCGCCGGCGA
>Ga0193742_1001913_pt1 | contig 12127 bp, 16 predicted proteins | sample L2c1metaG_FD_165511 | JGI IMG/M metagenome (GOLD analysis project Ga0193742, IMG submission 165511) | Soil microbial communities from a riparian zone of the East river system, Colorado, United States - L2c1 | ecosystem: Environmental > Terrestrial > Soil > Riparian zone | place: USA: East River... | reverse complement strand
TTTCCATACTCTGTCATTTCCATGGCCTGCTTTTCGCGTGGCAACGCTGGAAAGGGATGCGTCACACGACGCAATGTGCTTATCTGACCACGAGACCGTACTGCTCAAACATGGGTTGTTCGGCTTCGCGTGACATGTTCGTCTCGCTGCGGACATTGGGGGCGATTAAGGCCATCCTTAGCTGTCCATTCTTCCAGAGCAAATAACACACCAGCTCGTTGAGACTCTGTAGTTGAGCTAGGGGAACCAACGGCCTATTACAGGCACCTCATGCAGTGGCTGATCTAACAATCCGCTTTCCATGGTGAATTCTCCTCGGGTCGTGACTCCATGCTTCTTTCGTAGGGTTCTGGCGTTGATGCCACCTCGGCCACGCATCTTTTAGCGTCCCAAGCAACTCAGCGATCGTGGCTACTGCACTTGCGCAGCAATGATCCTCCAGTATTTTTGATAGGCAGTCAGTGCGCAATCGGAAAAGTGACCGCGCGGAGTCTGATCCACGAGCAAGCTCCACTATCAGCTCTGAGATTCGGCTGTCATCGAAAGCCGTTCGCCCATCATCGGTGGTTTTCTTAAAAATGTGAGACAGGGCTGATTCGATGATGTTCTCAATCTCCCCGAATCGCTTCTGCACCCTGTACCAACGAATCTTTCCTCTCAGCAACCTGCACGCCGCTTGGGCACTCAAAATTAACGCTGGATTCCTCACTACCGTTGTCAAATCTAAGGCTAGCAAGGCATTCATCTCGAAATCAGGAGCCGGCATAGACAGAAAATAGATGGATGGTTGGCTCCAGACAGACCGCCGCGCAGTCCCGGCGTTTCGCGAAACCGAGTGACGCGCGTAGTCCGCCGATTCTCGATTGTCGACGATTGACTCTGCACCCGCCGCGCAGATTGCGAGACTGCTGTCTCGGTAGGGCTTATCGAGTTCTGGAATCAGGCAGCACTCGGGGCCTTCAGAACCGCTCCTTAGGATGGAAGCAGCCAAATCCCGCAGTTGCTCAAGATCTGAATCGGCCAAGATCACGTGGCACCCATCTCGGGCGAGCGCGCGAGCTATCTCAGGACCGGGCGCAGTCAGCGCTCCGAGCAGGACACAGATTCTTCCTTTGCGGCTGTAGGACAAATTGTCGGACACGCAGAGAGTTCGTTGCATTGTCATAGTCGAACTCCTCGTTCTAGCCGCAGTGTGAGAGAACATGACGCGCTTTGTGCGCCGGCGTGAGTCAACGGATGCCAAGTAAAGAGCATGGAACGCCTTCAGCGACCTGGTGTCGAGTGCGACTGGTGATCCAGGTGTGCTTCGGCATACCGATAACAAGCAGGTCGGAATGATTTTGTCTGGCGGCCGCCAGAATGCTGTCGACCTCATCTCCGCTGGAGATAGCGGCTTTGATCACGAGCCCAGCGTCCTCAGCAAGCTTGCGAGCCTTTGCCTGCAACATTGCGTATTTGCTCTGCATTTCGTCAGTCCATTGCAGGTAAGGAGCGGCCGAGGTCAAGAACGAGAAATAGATGGGGGGCGGCTCGATAACGCTTATCACGTCCAGACTGGCGTCGAACGTCTTCGCTAGCTCCACTCCGGCTAAAAGCGCTCTTCCTGCTTCTTCCGATTCGTCAAATGCCACTGTGATGTTCCTGAACATTTTCTTTTCCTTCGTGTGACTGTGAGCGGGATTGTCAGTGGGTGTGGCACCAAAGCGGAGCGAGATTCATCAGCTCTAGGCGAGTCCAAGTCCGCCATCTACGCCGAGGACCTGTCCAGTAACCCAATGGTTTGCTGGACCTGCAAGGTGGATGATCCACTGAGCTACGTCTTCCGGCAAACCACGGCGGCCTAATGGGATCTGACTTCGTTCGTATTCCTTGACGGCGTCGGCCTCTTGCTCCGAAAGACCCATCATGCCAATCAGGGCGCCGGATTCCGTCGGGCCTACCGCGATTGCGTTGACACGTATACCTGTTGGAGCTAGTTCCAGCGCCCAGGTGCGAGTCAGATATTCGAGAGCAGCTTTACTTGCTCCGTAGTGGGAAAGACCGGCACCTGACTTAGAGCCGTAAGTGCTCGAAATGTTGACGATAGATCCCCGGCTCTCCTTCAGGTGCGGTAACGCTTCTTTCGCAAGGAGAGATGGCCCCAAAACATTGACTGCAAAAATGTCGGTCACTCGCTTAGCATTGACCTCAGCCAAGGGCATAATCGCGCCTGCGCCGGCGTTGTTGACAAGGATATCCAGTCTCCCCCATCTCTCGATCGCTCGTGATATCGTGCGAATCGCATCCTCGGGATGGGATGTATCCGCGACGATGGTTTCGATATTCGGATGATCCTTAGCTGCCTCATCAAGACGGACAGCTCGCCTGCCAGTGATCAATACGTGAGCTCCGGAGGTAGCGAATTGAAGAGCGGCAGACCGTCCAATTCCCGAACTACCACCCGTAACGATTACGACTTTGCCTTGGAACGACTTCATTGTATTGGTGCCTTTCCGTGAAGCAAGCAGCCTCCTCCGACCGGACCGGAGCGAAGGATCCAGAAGCGCTTGAATACGAATGGAGAGTTTCATCTCATTCGCGGCAAGTCCTCGATGGTTTGGAGACCCCCTCGACGAGACAATGCCTTAAGCTGCTCTGCGCGCTATTTGGACTGTCCTGAGAAACGCCAGGAGATCAGAGTTAACTTGATCAGCGTGTGTAGCGGTGAGACCGTGTGGCAAGCCGGGGTAGTAAATCTCTTTCGCGCCCTTGATCAGCTTGGCCGACTTCCTCCCAGTGTCATTGATCGGCACAATCTGGTCGTCTTCACCGTGCATGATCAGTGTGGGTATATCAAATTTCCGCAGATCCTCGGTGAAGTCGCTCTCCGAGAATGCTTCTACGCAATCGTAGATATTCTTGAGACCGCCTTGCATACTCCAAAGCCAGAACTGATCGAGCAACCCCTGCGACACGTTTGCACCCGGCCGATTGGCACCATAAAACGGCAGAGCAAATTCTTTGTAAAACGTCGAACGGTCTTGCGTGAGACTGCTGCGCGATTGATCGAACACCTCGATCGGTAACCCATCGGGGTTGGAAGCGGACTTTACCATGACAGGCGGAACGGCGGCGATCAGGACAGCTGCAGCAACTCGCTTTGTACCGTGGCGACCGATATAGCGTGCCACTTCACCTCCTCCGGTGGAATGACCCACCAAGGTGACTTCCTTGAGATCGAGTGTCTTGATCAAATGTGACAAATCGTCAGCGTATCCGTCCATATCGTTTCCAGTCCACGCCTGGCTGGACCTTCCATGGCCGCGACGGTCATGTGCGATCACGCGGAAACCCTTCTGCGCGAGAAAATGCAGCTGGCCGTCCCATGCATCGGAATTCAGCGGCCATCCATGCGAAAACGTAACGACGGGGCCATTGCCCCAGTCTTTGTAGTAGATCGTTGTGCCATCTTTCGTGGTAATCGTGCTCATTCGACTATCTCTCCTTCAATTTTTGCGAGCGTACTGCATTTGAGGTTTAGTTGGTTGGTATCAGGACTGGAGCGCCCTTGTCTTTTACGAGAAAGACAACGAACTTTGCCGGCTCAGTCTTGCTTGCGTTCCGTCCAACAACATGAACATCATCCGGTCCCTCATAGAAGGTCTGACCGGCAGTCAAAGTCACTTCTTTTCCGCCCCGCACCTGCATCACAATCGAGCCTTCTAGGACATAGATAAACCCATGGGCATTGTGGCGGTGCACAGGATCGGCGGAGGCCGGTGGATACTCGACAGTGATCATCGAACCTTCTTTGCCGGGAATATCTGACAGGTCCTTCGAAAAGACCTCAGTTACCTTAGCTTGCTGTGCAAGCAGTATGTTGGGGGCGAGCCACACCAGGCATAAAATTAGTTTTGCTATCTTCATGAACCATCTCCTGAGTATTTCTGTCCATCATTGTTTGGAATGGAAGCCGAGTTAAGTCAGACTCGGCTTCTGTCTTTAGCGTGAGGCTGCCGCTGGTACGGATTGGGAAGTGGCGGCAGCAGCGGGCTGTGCGGACTGAGCGAGCCATGTTTCGAAATGCGTTTCGCCTAAACGCGCATCTTTACCAGGGACTAGCGTCCGTTCGTCGACTTCGACTCCGAAGTAGCCAGCAGAGGCGTCCGTAGTGACCGTCCGCGGATCTTTGCGGGCACTCAGGCCTTGCCGGATAAATTCGTCGAGGCGGAATTGTTGCGGACCGGCCACTTCAACGATCCCATTGACTGGAGCGCCCACGGCAACGCGCCCCACTGCCGCTGCAACATCTTCAGCAGCCATTGGCTGGATGAAGACCGGAGCAACTCGAACATTCGTGCCATCACTCGCCGTATCCGCGATGCTCTTGAAAAACTCAAAGAATTGGGTCGCGTGCACAATCGAAAATGGAATCGAAGATTGAGCGATTAGCTTCTCCTGCAGAAGCTTCGCACGGAAGTATCCGCGAATCGTTTTTTCTCCATCTGACGGTCTCGTTTGGGCGAGACGATCAGTTCCAACGACAGACAGCGCAACATGATGCCGCACACCTGCCGATTGCTCGTACCGAATAAGATTGCGAGTCGCGGCGTTGAAGAAGTTAATTGCCACATCTTCGTCGAAGGACGGAGAGTTCGATACATCAACGACCACTGAGGCACCCTTCAACACATCGGCGAGTCCCTCGCCGGTAACGGTATTGACACCCGAATTGGGCGAAGCAGGAATTGCTTCGTGCCCGTGCTCGCGAAGCTTGTTGACTAGCTTTGATCCAATGAGACCAGTACCACCGATCACTACGATTTTCATGATTGCTCCCTTCATTGGAATGGCAATTTTGCATCAGCCACTCGTACTTGCAAAGACCAAACACCTCCGCTGTTTGTGACATCGTGTGGGACAAAATACTGCTGAGTCACTCCAGACTTTTCACGGTAAGGATGGATAAGTTGAGTCAGTAATTCGAACGACGGAATATTGAGTTGCCGCCTCAACTGAGCCATTGCGCCAGATTGAGAAAGTATGTCTCTGTGTCGGCTCTGGCCTGAGCGTTGTTCTTCAGTCCACTTCCGATCGGTTCACTGACGAATGATGGACATCCCTTTTCTGGATCCAGATTGAAGTCAAGAAAGTGATGGAAACTGGAGTCGGCAATCGCACGTCCGTGTTCTTCATCTGCCTCGAAGGCTAGTACCAGGTTGAATGCGCGTCGCGTGAGAATGCTTGTGCCCGTTGCAATCACGCGACCGGATTTGACGCCGGTAGGAATCGAATTTGCGCCCTCATGCGGGTGTGAAGGAAGTAGCTCGATTATGCCGGATCGATTTACGTTACTCCGCATCACTGGATGGATTGGTTCCATGACGGTGACATGCTGATAGTCGCCATTCTTGCCGGAATGGTAATTGGGGTAGGAGATGGAAGATGTCTCGGTGTCATCCACGACCAGGCGTGCAGGGTCCGACTCAGGATTGCGGCTATGGAAATGATGAGCATCGCCGATGCCTGCAAGTGAATAGAAAGACAGTCCTAAGTCCTGATGATCGCGGGACGTTAACAATCCTCCACCCCGTGCACGAAATCTGGCAATAGCTTCGCACTCCACTGGGGTGATGCCTCCCCCAACGTCAACTCCGAACAACCACAACTGATCAAAGTCGGTGTCGTCCAGCCTCTTTAGAACGCTATCGTCGGCACGGCCCACTTTGTCGCGATTTCGACTAACGACTTCGAATTTACGATAACCGTTGTCGCCCGAAGGATCTGAAAGGATCTCGGCAAGCGTGGAGAACCGTTCGATTGACCAGTCATCCCTTATGTATGGAATGGTCGTTTGTAAAAGAATCTTTTTCATCTTTGAACCTTTCGATTAGATGATCGTCACGAATCCCTATCCGTCCACCGCCGAACAACAGCCCATCGGCCGGGGCCCTGTGTTGCGCCCCCGGCACGGTGCAGGGCTTGGATCGACGTGTTTATTCGAGTCTAGGTAGACAAGGGGTTAGAAGTCCCAGAAAGTGGGGACCCAACGAAAGGTGTCGCCGGTAACGGCCGCCACATGGCCAATGGACGGGAACGGCATATGGGTGGCGACCAACAACTCTCCGGTCTCAGCCAACTTGCGTAAGAGACGAACCCGGACACGCGCCGCTTCCTCGGGATCATGTTCAAAGCCGTTGTACCAGCCGGGTTGATCGAACCCGACCGCGAACACGGCGTCGCCGGCGAACGTCAGCGCGTCGCTGCCTGACGCTATGCGGACCACGCTGTGCCCAGGGGTGTGACCGCCGGTGCGACGGACGACTACTCCCGGCGCTACTTGGTGCTCATCATCGAACAGCCGCAGCTGGCTCTGGTACTCTCTCGTGAACCTCTTAGCTGCCGCCCGAAGCGCGTCGGGAAAACCCTGCGGCATAGATGTGTGAGAGAAGTCTGGCGACTGCCAGAATTTGACCTCGGCGGCTGCCACATGAATCCTCAGATCCGGACGTAGCCTCTCCTTCACGCCCTCGACAAGTAGCCCACCAACGTGGTCCATGTGCATGTGGGTCAGTACCACGTCGGTCACCGCTCCAAGGTCGATGCCAGCGGCTTCCAGTCGCTTGACTGTCTGCCCGGCCCGCGGCAAGTTCAATTCAGGGTCCGCCCCAAGTCCAGCGTCGATCAGTATGGTTTGCCCGCCGCTGCGCACCAGAACTACATTCAGCGCCCAGTCGAAAGCGTCTGGTGGCAGGAACATATCGTGCATCCAGGCCGCACGGACGGTTGGGTCTGCGTTGTGGCCCAACATTGTGGTCGGTAGCGGCAACACGCCGTCGCTGATCACCAGTACGTCAATCTCGCCGATCCGTAGCGCATAGCGTGACGGGACCAACTCGTCGCGCCCTACTATACCGGAGGTGTTATCCAATGTTATGTTTGTCTGCTGCATAAGTTTCCTTTTCAATTCGAAATAGATGTAAGTGATGACTAACTCACTCCCACCCTTGCCCTCTATGACAGGACAGCGCTCGTAGTTGTGACAAGAAAGCCATTCTCAGATCAATCCATGCATCCACTGCTGTGACTCGGGAGGGGAACGGAAAGTTAAGTGCGCTCAGGGGAGCAGCAACGATCCATTCAAGCGACAGCATGTTATTCAGAGCATGCTTGCCAGAACAAGTCATGCCTCGGAAAGACCTCGTCGTTCGGTTTCTGTCGTGCGTGTCGCGTCGCGAGAACGCCACTTGGGCCAAACGGCATTCACGCTACGACGCGTGTGACGCAGCAACGCACTTTTCGATGCGCCGGTCTGGCACCAGCCAAATCAATGCGGCTATTCCGAGAATTATCTGAGCGATCCGCGGCGAGTACGGCGTCACAAGAATTGCTACAAGGTACAAAACGGGCGATAGTTTCCCCTTCCAATCACGCCCGATCGCCGCCTTCAATATAGAATCGGCTCCTTGCGCACGGATGATTGACCCCTGGAGGAGGTAGTAGGCGAGCGCTGCCATCAACAATACGATTCCGTAGAGCGCGGTAGGCGCTGCAGTGAAATGGTTCTCCCCCATCCAACCTGCTGTGAAAGGAAATAAAGATAGCCAGAACAACAGATGCAGATTGTTCCATAAGATTGCACCAGTCACGGTCGCGCAGGTATGTAGCATGTGATGGTGGTTATTCCAGTAAATACCAACAAAAACAAAACTCAAGACATAGCTGAGAAATGCTGGCAGCAATGGCCGTAAATCCCCCAAGCCATTGCGCTGCGGTATTTTTAGCTCCAGAACCATGATCGTGATCACGATTGCGATTACTCCATCGCTAAATGCCTCCAGTCGGTATTTCGTCATGGGTCTTCACGCTGCTCTGCAGAATTCGGAACTCCGCCAGGATCATCGAAACCAGAATAAAGATGGCTGTTGTCGCAGAACGGCTTATTTCGTGACTGACCGCAACGGCAGAGTGCCATCCTAAAATCCTCAAAGACCGCACCGCTATTTGCCGACCGTAGTTGCACCAGACCACGCACATAGAACGGGCCTCCTACCGTTGGAATAATCGTAGTCGGCAGATCTGGGCTTTCATCCGGACCGCCGTCGCGTCGTCTGAAATGCAACGCCCCGCTCGGGCATCTTGCAATTACACGGGCGATCTCGTCCGCGCTAGCCTCGGAAGGCACAATCCATGGCCTCCGGTTGCTATCGAAGACCACGGGAAGGCCGCGTATGCATTCCGCCGCATGGATGCACCGATGCGGATCGTACGTGATGTCGATAGCATCGTCCGAATAAAGACGTGCGCCGTCGATGCCGTCATTCATCTTCCTGTCTCCAGACTCTCGATTTCGCCCTCCAGCATGACCGCGTAGGTCTCGAGGGGCTCCTTGGCTGGGTCACGCAGCACTGCTCCCATGCAGACATCGACTTTAGAACCCTGCCAGGGGCAAGTCACCTTCGAACCCGCAAGAGTGTCCTGATTTAATAGGCTTCCGAGATGGGGGCATTTAGCGTCCGTGGCGCAAAATCTTTCCAAAACATTGAAGACGACGGCATCACGGACTAGGAGGGCTTTGCCCGGTTTGACTGCGTCGGTTCGAAACTCGCCGCCTCTTAGGGATTTCTGTCGGTTCGGAGTGTCCTTAGCACCTGTTTGTATATTGATCTGCATGTTCATCCTTTTGATATGTTGATGGTTCGCGGCCTCCCTGGATATCGCATAGCTTGCTATCGCCTAGATGACGCTACCCACTGAGAAACGGAAGGACCTGCAAGCCCTTCGTGCTGTATGACCACGCAGACACACAAAATGTGACAAACAATGCTTTTGCGAGAAAATTCGATCCCGTCTGTCACAAACTCGATGGCCACTCGGTCTTTAGTGCATCAGGACGCGACTGGATGTGCGATGAATGATTGGCTTCTCTTCGCCCGTACTAGCGGAAACTCGCTCGGGCGCTTCTCGGATTGATGCGCGGTTGCCATCTATTGCGGTTGAACTTATCACCTTGCATTAGAGCCTCAGGGTGAATCTGCAATGAGCAATTGGTTGGAGCATTGATAGCCGATTCCGTCGTCGCGTCTCAAGACCAGTACGACATTTAGGAATGAGTGATCGACCAAACCAATCAACGACGGAGAATACAGCAATGTTGATCAATATCAATACCGATCAGAACTCTTTGGATGAGAAAGATGCTTACTACGAGGGCGTTGCCAGTCAAGAGGAAATCTATCTGGAGGAGACTGAAGAAGAGGTACGCTCAATTCTGATTTCCGATAGTCGACCCCCAGCACAACTCAATGGTTAGGCGTGCTAATCTTTACGCAGCTAAGAATATGCTGCTGGGAGGTCGGAGCCTGTGATGGACTAAGAGTTCACCGCGCGAACGTGTGAACCTTGACAGCGAACTCGATTTGGCGACCGAAGAACTGTTGCCGGCGACTTCGATCACCCTCCGCTCAGCGAATAAACGGTAGCCGAAATGCCAGAAAACCCTCATTTTTGAAAGACTCGGACCGCCGACTGAGGGATTTCCCCAGCTTCAGTCAGAATTTCACTTCAATGATGATCCGGCAGGAGATAAACTATGCCCAACACGATGGCAGACGCGCCAACATTCCAATCGCCTCCCATTTCCCCTGATCTGGACGTCGGCGATCACGACGATGGCTTGGAAGCTTTCGCACTAGTGCGTCCGCGGCTTTTCGGCATTGCGTATCGGATGCTCGGAAGTGCAGCTGAGGCCGAAGATATCGTCCAAGACGCATGGTTGCGTTGGCAGTGTGCGAATCGGCGCGCAGTTGAGAACCCGGCTGCATTTCTGGCGACAACAACTACGCGACTCTGCATCAACCTCATTCAGTCCGCCCAGTCACGCCGCGAGACGTACGTCGGAACGTGGCTTCCCGAACCTGTTGACACGAGTGGCGATCCAAGACTAGGGGCAGAGCGCAGCGAAGCACTGCAACTTGCTGTCTTGCTGCTTCTTGAGAAACTGACTCCAACGGAACGCGCAGCGTATGTTCTACGAGAAGCCTTCGACTATTCCTACCGCCAGATCGCGGAGATTCTCCAGTTGGAAGAGGCCAACGCACGGCAGCTCGTTTCACGTGCTCGTAAACATATTGCAGATGGTCGCCGTACACCCTCCGGTTCTGACGAGCAGCGACGACTCCTAGAGGCATTCATCGGCGCTGCACAAGAGGGGGACATGGCCCGACTGGAGCGTCTGTTCGCCGAGGATGTCGTTTCCTATGCAGATGGTGGCGGGATTGTGCGCGCCGCTCGTGTCCCTGTTGCCGGTCGTGAGCGCGTTGCAAAGTTTATTGCTGCCTTCTCCTCGCATTTCTGGAAAGGAGTCGCTCTCTCGTGGATTAATGCGAACGGACAAGCATCCATTCTTATGTCGCGCAATGGTGAAGCAATCGGCTTGGTATCGATTGATGTCTCCGAACAAGGCATCCAGCAGATTATCTGGATTATGAGACCAAGCAAGCTCTCGGCTATTGCCAGACGGGCCTGAGACCGGTCGTCTTCAAGTGCCGTCTGGCTAGAGTGGTTCATTCAGTACCGCAGCGGGGGTCCTCAATTCTGTTCGTATGCTCCGGGGCTTGTCTGTTTGTGTACGGGTACTCGGATGGTCTCGCTCACTGAATAGTGCGGACGATTGTGATTCGAACCCGCGCTCACGGTAGGCAAAGATTTCCCTGCGCAATTCTTCATTCTTCCGAAGCAGAGAGCAAACGAGCTCTTGCATGCCCCTCAGTCGATCCTGCAGCCTCTCCGCAATTTCATCGGACGAATCCCGTTGAAACTCGTCGTCAAACACCGTCGGCGACGTTCTCGCGAGGCGGCTACAGGGTTCTGGTGCGCTGATGTCTGAGAAATCCATTTAACCTCCCGCTTGTTTCTGGCTCTCGTGCGTGACGAAGCTCCGCCCCCTTTAGGGTGCCCGCATTCTCAGTGCTGGCCGACAGCCGAGAGTAGCCGTCTCGTCAGCCGTGAGCCCTTCGACTATTGAAACCCTGTCACAACTATGACCAAGGCCCGATTTCATTTGTGACAGTTATCCACGTCAAAAGCGCTCGCTGGCGCGAGACCGCGCCAGCGTCGGTCTTGGATGGTACAACGGCTGGTTCAGAGTATTGTTGAACCGGTACGAGATTGCCGCGACGCGCTCGAGGCTGCGGCATTGACATGCGCACGCGGGGCTGGGTTTTCGCGATTTCTCCAGCTTGTCCCTTGCGAAGGACAGTCGCAGGTAGCTTGGGTCCCCGCGTGATGGATGGGGCTGCGCACAGCGGAACAATCTGTTCACCATGTAGAGTTTTCGTTAAAACCAACCATCTGGATTGGTGTATTCAAGCCGAGTCACTCATCGACAGGCTCAGACCACTCTTCGCGCAGCTCTGAAGCGAAGCTCTTCGGTATTGAGTTCTCCGATCTCCAAGTCTCGAAAGAAGACTCTGTAAAACCCTGGTGTCACCGACTCGAATCCCAACTCTTCGAAGCGGAATACCTCGCTGATGAATATTCTGGTCTTGTGCCAACTGATGTCTCCGCTATTGTTCACCCTTCGCAAAAGAAGTCCCTTCGGGTAGTTGAACTCCGGCAACTTGCGCGGGAATCGGACGGAGCTAGGTTGGTAGAGACTAGCTGGAAGTTGGTTGTTCAGCCCTTCGTGCGGACGCTCGTTGTTGAATACGTAGCGAAAGTTATCGAAGCGGCTTTGCTGTGCGCGAAGGGATGCCGCAGGGGGTACGGTTGTATCCTCCTTCAGCGTGCGGTGCATCCGCTCATGGCGACCGTTTTGCTGCGGTCGGCCTGCTTGAATGCGCTCATGCACGATCCCAAGCTTCATCCAGCCGAGCGAGAGTTTTGACAGCCCCATAAGCCCTGTGCCGGCAAATGGCGCTCCATTGTCGGTCCTTATCCGTGCTGGTACGCCGTACTCCCGCATAGCTGCCTCGCAAATTGCTCGCACCTGGCTGAGATCTATACGCGAAACGATCTGGCAACGAATCAAATAACGGCTATGTGCGTCGGTAATCGTGAACGGATCGCATCGTTTACCGTCGCCAGTGGCGAAGTAGCCTTGTAGGGTCGAGCATCAGCGCCGTGCGGCATTGCTGCCGTCGGGTTC
>Ga0193742_1001911_pt1 | contig 12133 bp, 12 predicted proteins | sample L2c1metaG_FD_165511 | JGI IMG/M metagenome (GOLD analysis project Ga0193742, IMG submission 165511) | Soil microbial communities from a riparian zone of the East river system, Colorado, United States - L2c1 | ecosystem: Environmental > Terrestrial > Soil > Riparian zone | place: USA: East River... | reverse complement strand
CTAGTGTCCCGCGCCGGAAATGCGGTGCGTATATCGGTGGATCCAGGTTTCCGCTGGCAAGGCGGCGGCTCGTCCTCGTACCGGGTTGTACTCGGGCGAGCCGGCAACGCGGCCAGCGGGAAGTTGGGCCGCCGAGATATGTGCCTGATTTCCGGCGCGGGACACTAGCGGCCGACCGCGTACCCCTGCTGCCCACGCGGGTTCGCGGCCGCGCGCAGCAGCCCGGTGTCGAGGTCGCGGGAGACCGCGGACAGCCGGCCGAGCGACCACGGGTCGACCACCTCGACCCGGTGGCCGCGGCGCCGCAGCTCCGCGACCACCTCGTCGCCGACCCGCGACTCGACGACCAGCTCGGCGCCCGTCTGCCTCGGGTAGAACGACGACGGGTAGGCGGTGGTGTGCCAGCTGGGGGAGTCGATGGCCTCCTGCAGGTTCATGCCGTGCGAGAGGTGGTTGAGGAGGAAGATCAGCTGCCACTGGTCCTGCTGGTCGCCGCCGGGCGTGCCGAACGACAGCTGCGCGCCGTCCCGTGTCGCGAACGACGGGGAGAGCGTGGTGCGCGGGCGCTTGCCGGGGGCCAGGGAGTTCGGCAGCCCGTCCTCGAGCCAGAACATCTGCGCGCGGGTGCCGAGACAGAAGCCGAGCGCCTCGATGGTCGGGGAGCTCTGCAGCCAGCCGCCGGACGGCGTCGCGGACACGATGTTCCCCCACCGGTCCACGACGTCGAGGTGACAGGTGTCGCCGCGGGTGGTGCCCGACGGGGAGACGGACGGCTCGCCGGGGCCGCGGAGGCCGCTCAGCGTCGGCTCGCCGATGCCGAGACCGGCCGGGCCGGTCGGCGCGGCGCCCGCCAGCACGTACTCCGGGAACCGGCCGTGGCCGTTGCGCAGCGGCTTCGCCGCCTCGTCGGTGACCATGGCCGCCCGCGCCGCGGCGTAGGCCGGGTCGAGCAGGCCGGTCAGGTCCGCGCCGTCGCCGTAGTTCGCGTCCCGGTCGGCGAAGGCGAGCTTCGCGACCTCCACCACGCGGTGGATCAGCTCGGCGCTGTGCGGCGCCGGCACGTCGCCCATCGCCTGGAGGGTGGCCAGTTGTTGCAGCAGTACCGGGCCCTGGCTCCACGCGCCCACCTTGTGCACCTGCCACCCGAACGCGTCGACGCTCACCGGCGGCTCGTAGGTCGGGCGCCACGCGGCGAGGTCGGCGCCGGTCAGCAGGCCGGTGTGGGGGCGACCGGAGTCGTCGACGATCTCCGTGCGGCAGAAGGCGTCGATCGCCTCTGCGACGAAACCCTCGTACCAGGCGTGGATCGCGGCGTCGAGCTGCCGCTCGCGGTCCGCGCCGGCCGCCTCCGCCTCCTGGACCAGGCTGCGGTAGGTGTGCGCCAGCGCCGGGTTGCGGAGGAGCGCGCCCGGCGCCGGGGTCGGCAGCCACAGTGCCGCGGACGTCGGCCAGTAGGTCCCGAACAGCTCCGCGACCGTGTCGATCGTGGTGACGACCGCCGCCGCGACCGGGTGCCCGTGCTCCGCGTAGCCGATGGCGAAGTCGAGCACATCGCGCAGCGGCATGGTGCCGTGGTCGCGCAGCAGCGTCAGCCAGGCGCCGACCGCGCCGGGCACGGTCGCGGCGAGCAGGCCGGTGCCGGGCACGAGGTCGAGCCCGAGCTGCCGGAACCGGTCGACGGTCGCGGCGGCGGGCGCCACGCCCTGTCCACAGAGGACTCGCGGGGTCGGGTCGGTGGCGGTCGCGAAGATCGCGGGCACCTCGCCGCCGGGGCCGTTCATGTGCGGCTCGCAGACGTGCAGGGTGAAGCCGACGGCCGCGGCCGCGTCAAAGGCGTTGCCACCGCGTTCGAGGATCGCCATCCCGGCGGCGGACGCGAGCCAGTGGGTGGACGCCACCATTCCGAAGGTGCCGGCCAGCTCCGGTCGTGTGGTGAACATCCGGCCACGCTAGCCGCCGGCACGCGGCGGTGGGCGGCGTATGTGAGCCAGTCCTCCGGCGGGCGCTGCCTGTAGTACCCCCTCAGGGTATAGTGGAAGGTCGGGTCCGGGTTTCGGCGGAAAGGGTACGGCGTATGCGGGGCTACACCAGTGACAAGGACGGCTACCTCAAGCGGCTCCGCCGCATCGAGGGCCAGGTCCGCGGCCTGCAGCGGATGGTGGAGAACGACGACTACTGCATCGACGTGCTGACCCAGATCTCCGCCGCCACGAAGGCGCTGCAGGCGGTGTCGCTCGGGTTGATGGACGAGCACCTGAAGCACTGCGTGGCGCAGGCGCTGGCCAACGGCGGCAAGGACGCGGAGGAGAAGGTCAAGGAGGCCAGCGACGCGATCGCCCGCCTGGTCCGGTCCTGACCCGCGGCCCTGATGTCGGCCGGGGTCAGCGGACGCCGCGGGGGCGGAACTGGATGCTGATCCGCGGCCCGATCGGCTTGGTCGTCTTCGGCACGGAGTGCTCCCACGTGCGTTGGCACGAGCCGCCCATGACGATCAGGTCGCCGAGACCGAGCGCGTAGCGGAGGGTCTGGCCGCCTCCGCGCGGCCGGAGTAACAGGGCCCGGGGCGCGCCGACCGACAGGATGGCCACCATCGTGTCCTCGGTGTCGCCCCGGCCGATCCGGTCGCCGTGCCAGGCCACGCTGTCCTTGCCGTCGCGGTAGAAGCACAGGCCGGCGGTGCGGAACGGCTCGCCGAGCTCGCCAGCGTAGTGGTTGCTCAGCACGTTCCGCGCGGCGTCGAGGAGCGGGTCGGGCAGCTCGTCTTCCTCGTCGTAGAAGCACAGCAGCCTCGGCACGTCGACGCGGCGGTCGTACATCTGCCGCCGCTCGGCCCGCCACGGCACCCCGCCGGCAAGCCGCTCGAACATCGTGCCGGCGCCCGTCAGCCAGCCGGGCCGGACGTCGACCCAGGCGCCGTCGGACAGCTGGGTGCGGCGGATGGGCAGGATCGAGCGCAGCCCGACGTCGTCGAGATCGTCGAGCAGCGAACCTTGGAGCGGACCGTGCATGGCGACCACAGTACACCTGTTTTCGAACAGGTGATCGAGGACTGCGTGGGACCGGTCCCGGGTCCGGCCGGATAGGGTTTTCCCATGCGCAGCCGCATTGCCGTCCTCCTGCTGACGGCCATCGCCCTCACCGCGTGCACCTCCCGCACCGGCCCGAGCGTTACCGGCTCCGACAGCGCGAGCGAGACCGCGCCGTCGGGGCCGAGCAAGGTCACGAGGGAACAGCTCGGCGATGCCGACCCGTGCGGGTTCCTCGACAACAGCACCCTCACCGCGCTGGGCAAGATCGACTACGAGAACGGCGTCTTCTACACCGACTGCACCGCGGCGATCGACGCGCCGGGCAACGCGCTGCGGATCCGCGCCTCGCTCCAGCTCGACAAGTCCGGCCGCGATCCCGGCGACCCGTGGGAGGAGACCGAGCGGCGCGGGCTCACCGTGTGGACGGCGGCCGAGCAGAGCTACGGCTGCGAGCGCGAGATCCAGGCCTACGACGACGCCGTGGTGGCGCTGTGGGCGTCGGAGACCGACACCAGCGGCACCATCTGCGACATCGCGGACAAGGCGGCCGACGCGGCGATCGAGCAACTGCTCTCCGGTGCGATCTCGCCGCACCAGGTGCCGCCGAACTCCCTGTTCAACCAGGACTCCTGCGCGCTGGTCACCGACGAGGACGCGGCACGGGTCGCCGAGATCGACTCGAAGGACCGGCACCCGGCGTTCGCCGGCCAGTCGTGCAACTGGGGCGCGGAGGACATCACGCAGCCGGGGCTGTTCGTGTCCTTCACCCGCTACGAGCCGCCGACGGTGGACGACCCCGGCGAGCAGGCGACCGAGATCGCCGGCCGTCCCGCGGTCGTCACCCAGGAGCAGCGGGACGCGGTGCCGGCGATCGGACCGTCGCTGCCGTCCTGCGAGGTCGAGGTCGTGTACCACACGGACAGCGTCAACCAGGCCGAGATCCTCACCGTGAGCATCCGCAACAACGGCACCCCGGCCTCGAACTGTCCACTCGCGACAGAGCTGGCGACCAAGGCGATGGCCGAGCTGCCCGGCGAATGACCGCGGATGCTGCCTTTCAGGCGCTCTCCGTGAACTCGATCCGGTCGGTGGTCCATACCCGGGCGCGTTCGCTCAGCGTGATGCCGATGCCGGCGCGGTCCGGCACCAGCATCGCGCCGTCCTTGACCTCGACGCGCTCGTTGAACAGCGGCTCCAGCCAGTCGACGTGCTCGACCCACGCCGCGCCGGGGTAGGCGGCGGCGAGGTGCAGGTGCAGCTCCATCGCGAAGTGCGGCGCCATGGCCAGCCGCTTGTGGTCGGCCAGCGCCGCGATGCGCAGGAACGGCGTGATCCCGCCGACGCGGGGCGCGTCGGGCTGCACGAAGTCGCTCGCGTTCGCCTCGATCAGCCGCCAGTGCTCGTCGACGCTGGTCAGCATCTCCCCGGTCGCGACCGGGGTGTCGAGCTTGGCCGCGAGTGCCGCGTGTCCTTCGGCGTCGTACGCGTCGAGGGGCTCCTCGATCCACACCAGCCCGAACCGCTCCAGCGCCCGCCCGACCCGCAGCGCCGTCGGGCGGTCCCACTGCTGGTTGGCGTCCACCATCAGCGGCACGTGGTCGCCGAGGCGCTCGCGCACCGCCCGGACCCGCTCGAGGTCCTTGATCGAGTCCGGCTGCCCGACCTTGACCTTGATCCCGCCGATCCCATTGGCCAGGGCCTTCTCGGCGTTGTCGAGCACCTCACCCACCGGTGTCGACAGAAATCCCCCGGACGTGTTGTAGCAGGGCACCGAGTCACGGAAGGAGCCGAGCAGCTTGGCCAGCGGCAGGTTGGCGCGCTTGGCCTTGAGGTCCCACAGCCCGATGTCGACCGCCGCGATCGCCTGTGTGGCGAGGCCGCTGCGGCCGACCGACGCGCCGGCCCACACCAGCTTCGACCAGAGCTTCCCGGTGTCGCTGGGGTCCTCGCCGAGCAGTAACGGGACGATCTCCTTGGCGTGCGCGTAAAGCGCGGGCCCGCCGGCGCGCTTGGCATAGCTGAAGCCAAGTCCGGCGTGTCCGTCGGTGGTGCCCAGCTCGGTGAACAACAACGCGACCTCGGTGAGCGGCTGGTGGCGTCCGGTCCGCACCTTCGCGTCGTTGAGGGGTGCTGCGAGCGGCAGATACACCAATGAAAGTCGGACTCGGTCGATTCGGTCTCCTGTGCGCACCTGACTAAGCCTATCGTGGTGTACATTCGTACATGTACAAACGTACATCTACTTGGAGTAGCGCCATGCCCTTCGTGTTCCTCTTCGTCGCGATCGCCTTCGAGGTGGTCGGCACGAGCCTCCTCAAGGCGACCGACGGGTTCAGCCGCCTGTGGCCGACGGTCGCCTGCCTCGGCTCCTACGTGGCGGCCTTCGCCGCGCTCGCGTGGGCGATCGAGCACGAGCTGCCGGTCGGCCTCGCCTACGCGATGTGGTCGGGCCTCGGGACCGCGGCCATCGTCACGATCGGCGTGGTGTTCCTGCACGAGCCGCTCAACGTCGCCAAGGTCGCGGGCGTGCTGCTGGTCATCGGCGGCGTCGCGGTGCTCAACCTGGGTGGTGCGCATTGAGCGCGCGACGTGCCCCCGAGGCACGCAGGCGCCAGATCGTGTCCGCCGCGGTGCGGGCGATCGCGGAGGTGGGGGTCGGCAACGTGACGCACCGCAGGATCGCCGCGCTGGCCGGCGTGCCGCTCGGCTCGACGACGTACTACTTCCCGACGCTGGGCGACCTCGTCGAGGCCGCCCTGCGCGAGGCGACCGAGATGGCGCGCGCGGAGCTGGAGTCGTGGGCCGACGAGCTGACCGTGAGCCGGGACCTGCCGGCCACCTTCGCCGACCTCGCCGACCGGTACCTCGCGGACCGCGGCCAGGCGCTGCTCGAGTACGAGCTGTACCTCGCCGCGGCCCGCACGCCGGAGCTGCGCCCGGTGGCCCAGCTGTGGATCGACGGCCTGCGCGGCATCTGCGCCCGCTTCGCCGGGCCGGAGCGCGGCTTCGCGCTGGCCGCCCTGATCGACGGACAACTGTTGCAGGCACTGGTAACCGGCGAACCCCTGGACGCCGACAGCCTGCGCGCCGGCGTCCAGGGGCTCGTCACCGCGTGAGCCGGCTAGCCGCCGAACAACGGCAGGATCGACTTGATCGTCTGGTACAGCGCGTACACGATCGGGATTCCCACGACCAGCCAGGAGATCACGAGGCGGGCCGACTGCCCGCCCGGCTGCGTGTGTTCCGGCGTTTCGGACATCCGGGTCACCTCCTGTCCGTCGACGTGGACCGGTCGGCCTCGGCGAACGCGTCGCTGTGGCCGGACTCGTGGAACCTGGCCGCCACCGGGCGGATCAGCAGGTTCGCGATGAAGCCGATCGCGAGGACGCCGATCATCGTGAACAGCGCCGGACGGTAGTCGGCGTACACCAGCTCGCCCGGTTTGCCCTGTGCGTCGAGGAAGCCGTTGATGATGAGCGGGCCCGCGATGCCCGCCGCGGACCACGCGGTGAGCAGGCGGCCGTGGATGGCGCCGACCTGGTAGGTGCCGAACAGGTCGCGCAGGTACGCCGGCACGGTCGCGAAACCGCCGCCGTAGAACGAGATGATGACACCGGCGAGCAGCACGAACACCGCGGTGGCGCTGTGACCGGCGACCGCGAGCAGGAAGTACAGGATCATGCCGACGCCGAGGTACATGACGTAGGTCGGCTTGCGGCCGATGAAGTCCGAAGTGGACGACCAGGCGAACCGGCCGGCCATGTTGAAGATGGACAGCAGGCCGACGAACCCGGTCGCCGCGGTGGTGGCCACCGTGGAGGTCGTGCCCTCGCGGAAGAAGTCCTGGATCATCGGGCCGGCCTGCTCGAGGATGCCGATGCCGGCCGTCACGTTGCAGAACAGCACCGTCCACAGCAGCCAGAACTGCGGTGTCTTGATCGCGTTCGCCGCGGACACGTGCGAGGTGGTGACGAGCGGCTTCGCCTTGAGCTTCGCCGGGTCGAAGCCGGCCGGCACCCAGCCCGGCGCGGGCACCTTCACGTTGAAGACCCCGAACATCATCACGATGAAATAGACGATGCCGAGCGTGAGGAACAGCAGCGCGACCGCGCCGCCGGACGCCACCGACTTCGAGTCCGACGGGTTGTAGCCGCTGTCGTACAACGACATCAGCTGCCGCGACAGCGGCGAGGCGACCAGGGCGCCGCCGCCGAAGCCCATGATCGCCATGCCGGTCGCGAGGCCCGGCCGGTCCGGGAACCACTTGATCAGCGTGGAGACCGGCGAGATGTAGCCGATGCCGAGGCCGATGCCGCCGATGAACCCGTACCCGAGGTAGACCAGCCACAGCTGGCTGGTGGCGATGCCCAGCGCGCCGACGAGGAACCCGGACGCCCAGAAGCACGCGGACGTGAACATGGCGGCGCGCGGGCCGACGCGCTCGACCCAGGTGCCCATGACCGCGGCGGAGACGCCGAGCATCACGATCGCGATCGAGAAGATGATGCCGATCGCGGTGAGGTTCGTGTCGAAGTGTTGCACCAGCGCGGTTTTGTACACGCTCGTGGCGTAGGCCTGCCCGATGCAGAGATGGATCGCGAGTGCGGCGGGCGGGATCAGCCATCTGCTGTACCCGGGCTTCGCCACCGTGTGTTCGCGATCGAGGAACGACAGCGCAGCCAAGACGCACCTCCGTGTGCCGTCCGGATGATCGACCAGACGCTACTGAGCAAAGTGGTTGAGGGTCAAAACATTCTGAGTGATCGGGTGATAACCGATAGTTATCAGAGGTACTTCTCGAGTAGCTGGTCCAGCTCGGCCTGCATGTCGACGCGGTTCGTCGCGTCGAGCAGCGCCCGCGCGAGCATGGGTTCCGGGTCGCGGTCGGCCAGCACGAGGCCCACCTGGTGGGCGAGGCCCGGGCGGTTGAGCGGCACGACCTTGAGCCCTTCCGGCACGCCGAACAGGTAGAGCCACGCGTGCGCGATGACGCTGGACCACTTGCCGGTGGCCACATGCGCGTAGATCGCCGAGACGGTGTCGGTCTCCACCGACGGGGCGACCGTGACGCCGGCCTCCGCGAAGTTGCGGTCGAGGATCCTGCGGTTCTGCATGACCGACGACAGCAGGCACAGCGGTGTGTCGACCAGCTCGCCCCAGCCAACCGAGTCGCGGTCGGCGAACTGCCCGTCGGCGGGGGTGAGGAGCAGGTAGCGCTCGCGGTAGAGCGGCGTGACGCGGACCGTGCCGAGCGGCTCGCCGTCCACATAGGTCAGTCCGATGTCGAGGTCGAACTCGGCCAGCCGCTGGACGATCTCCCGCGACGACAACGACTCGATGGAGATCCGCACCTGCGGGTGGTCCTCGAACATGGGCGCGGTCAGCAGGGACGCGATCGTCTGCGCGGTCGGGATCGCGCCGATGCGCAGGACCCCGGACAGACCGCCGCGCATGCTGGCGAGCTCGTGGCGAAGGGCGTCCTGCTCGGCGAGGATGCGGTGCGCCCAGAGCAGAACCTGCTTGCCCTCCGGCGTGAAGCCCTCGAACCGCTGCCCGCGCTGGACGATCTGGACGTCCAGCTCGGCCTCGAGCTTGCGGATGGCCGCCGAGAGCGCCGGCTGGGAGACGTGGCAGGCCTCGGCGGCCCGCCCGAAGTGCCCTTCCCGCGCGAGCGCGCTCAGGTATTCCAGCTGGCGCAGCAACATGGTCGAAAGCGTAGTCCTACTGGCTGATCCGGATCGGGTTCACGATGTCCGCGGCGACGGTCAGCAGCATGACCGCGCCGCCGATCATGATCAGCACCACTGTGATGCCCGACAGTCTCGTGTAGTCGACGGGCGCCGCCGCGGTCTTGCCGTGCCGGCCGCGCAGCCAGTTGCGGATGTGCTCGTACCAGGTGACCGCGATGTGGCCGCCGTCCAGCGGCAGCAGCGGCAGCAGGTTGAACACGCCCATGAAGAAGTTCAGCCCGGCGAGCAGCAGCAGGAACAGCTGCCACAGGCCCGCCTCGACCGCCTCCCCGCCGATGCGGCTCGCGCCGACGACGCTCACCGGGGTGTTCGGGTCGCGTTCGCCGCCGAAGATCGAACCGACGACCGCCGGGATGCGTTGCGGGAACTCGATCAGCTTCTGGAAGGTCTGGCCGAACATGTCGCCGGCGAAGGACACGGTGCCGCCGACCGCGGACAGCGCGGAGTAGTCGAAGGAGGGGGTCGCGGTCACGCCCGCGACGCCCACCGCCGTCACGTCCGCCTTGCCGTCGGCGGTCGTGACCGGGCGGTCGACCTTGGGGACGTCGACGGTCAGCCGCAGCGTCTGCTCGCCCCGCAGGACCTCGAACTCGGTCGGCCCGGACGAGCGGCGGACCTGGTCGACCATCGCCGTCCAGGTGGGGGTGGCGACGCCGCCGACCGCGACGACCTCGTCACCGGGGCGCATGCCGGCCGCCTGCGCGGGGCCGGTCTCGCCGGGGCGGCAGTCGGGGTTGGTGAGCTCCGCGGTCGTCGTGGCGTCACGCACGCAGCTCGACACCTGGGAGACGACGGGCTTCTCGGTGAGGTTCGGCAGGCCGAACGTCACGGCCATGACGTACAGGACGACGAAGCCGAGGAGGAAGTGCGTGAACGGGCCGGTGGCCATCACGACCGTGCGCTTCCAGGTCTTCTGCCGCCACATCGCGCGCGACTCGTCCGCCGGATCGATGTCGTCCAGCGCCGTCATGCCGGCGATCTCGCAGAACCCGCCGACCGGGATGGCCTTGAGGCCGTACTCGGTCTCGCCGCGCCGGAACGAGAACAGGCGCGGCCCGAACCCGACGTAGTAGCGGCGCACCTTCATGCCGAACGCCTTCGCGGACAGCAGGTGCCCGGCCTCGTGCAGCGCCAGCGACGCGCCGATACACAGCGCGAAGAGCACCACACCGATGATGTACGCGAGCACGTCCGCCCCTCTCGCCTCCGTCGATGGCGAGCCTACGCAGCGTGGGTAAAGGGACTGTTCAGGCGCTCCACCAGCCGGTCAGGCGGCGAGGGTGTCGAGGATCTGCTGGCCGTACTTCGCGAGCTTGTTCTCGCCGACGCCGCTCACCGTGCCAAGCTCGGCCAGTGTGGTGGGGGCGTCGGAGGCGATCTGACGCAGCGTGGCGTCGTGGAAGATCACGTACGCCGGGACGCCCTGCTCCTTCGCCGTCGCGGCCCGCCAGGCGCGCAGCCGCTCGAAGACCGGGGTGGCCTCGGCCGACAGCTCCTGCTTGGGCGCCGACTTGCTCCGGCTGGGTTTGGCCGCTCTGGTCGGCTCGTTGCGCAGCCGGACCTCGCGGGTGCGGGCCAGCACCTCGCCGCTCGCCTCGGTCAGCACCAGGGTGCCGTGGTCGCCCTCGACCGTCAGCAGGCCCTGGGCCAGCAACTGGCGGATCACGCCGCGCCACACCGGCTCGGCGAGCTCGGTGCCGACCCCGAAGACCGACAGCGACTCGTGGTTGAACTGCTGCACCTTCGCGGTCGTGCGGCCGAGCAGGATGTCCACGACCTGCCCGACGCCGAACTTCTGGCGGCGTTCGCGGTCGAGGCGGAACACGGTCGACAGCACTTTCTGCGCCGCCACCGTGCCGTCCCACGACTCCGGCGGCGACAGGCATGTGTCGCAGTTGCCGCAGGCCTCGCCGTCCTGGCCGAAGTAGTTCAGCAGCTGCACCCGCCGGCACTCGACGGTCTCGCACAGCGCCAGCATCGCGTCGAGGTGCACGCCGAGCCTGCGCCGGTGCGCGTCGTCGCCCTCCGAGGTGGCGATCATCTTGCGCTGCTGCACCACGTCCTGCAGGCCGTAAGCCAGCCACGCCGTCGACGGGCTGCCGTCCCGGCCCGCGCGGCCGGTCTCCTGGTAGTAGCCCTCGACGGACTTCGGCAGGTCCAGGTGCGCGACGAACCGGACGTCCGGCTTGTCGATGCCCATGCCGAACGCGATCGTCGCGACGATCACCATGGCGTCCTCGCGCAGGAACCGCGACTGGTTGGTCGCGCGGGTGCGCGCGTCGAGGCCCGCGTGGTAGGGCAGCGCCTGGATGCCGTTCTGCACAAGGAACTGCGCGGTCTTCTCCACCGAATTGCGGGACAGGCAGTAGACGATGCCGGCGTCGCCGTCGTGCTCGGTGCGCAGCAGCTCGAGCAACTGTTGCTCCGGACGGTTCTTCGCGACGATCCGGTACTGGATGTTGGGCCGGTCGAAGCTCGCGACGAAGTGCCGTGCCTCGACCAGGTTCAGCCGGTGCGCGATCTCCTTGCGGGTCGCGTCGGTGGCGGTCGCGGTCAGCGCGATGCGCGGCACCGACGGCCAGCGCTCGTGCAGCCGGGACAGCTCCAGGTAGTCGGGCCGGAAGTCGTGGCCCCACTGGGCGACACAGTGCGCCTCGTCGATGGCGAACAGCGAGATCGTGCCGCGGTCCAGCAACCGCAGCGTCGACTCGACCTTCAACCGTTCCGGCGCGAGGTAGAGCAGGTCGAGGTCGCCGGACAGGAACGCCTGCTCGACCTGCTGGCGCTGCCCGAAGTCCTGCGTGGAGTTGAGGAAGCCGGCCCGGACGCCGAGCGCGGTAAGCGCGTCCACCTGGTCCTGCATCAGCGCGATGAGCGGCGACACGACGATGCCGACGCCCGGCCGCACCAGCGCCGGGATCTGGTAGCAGAGCGACTTGCCGCCACCGGTCGGCATCAGCACGAGCGCGTCGCCGCCGCCGACCACGTGGTCGATGATGTCCTGCTGGTTTCCCCGGAACGCGTCGTAGCCGAACACGCGGCGCAGCGTGTCCAGGGTGGGCTGGGTTGCGGTGTCGGGGAACGTCACGCGGCGATTCTAAGGGCGGACCCCGACAGTGTCTGATTGGCTGTGACACTGGCTCGCTCCGCTCGCGCAATCGCGGCCTGAACCCGGCGTCTTCCCTCCCTGCGCTGCTCAGGCGACTCGCTTCGCTCGTGGCCTTCCGCTGCTCGCTCAGTCCAGACGCCGGCGGCCGCTCACACAAGCCCTCACGGTCACATTGGCTCGCTCCGCTCGCGTATTCGCGGCCTGGTCCCGGCGTCTTCCCTCCCTGCGCTGCTCAGGCGACTCGC
>Ga0193742_1001909_pt1 | contig 12153 bp, 6 predicted proteins | sample L2c1metaG_FD_165511 | JGI IMG/M metagenome (GOLD analysis project Ga0193742, IMG submission 165511) | Soil microbial communities from a riparian zone of the East river system, Colorado, United States - L2c1 | ecosystem: Environmental > Terrestrial > Soil > Riparian zone | place: USA: East River... | reverse complement strand
CTTTCCCTTAAACTGGTATTGTCCTCGTATAACAGTATCCTGACAACCATAGCACAGCATTCAATATATATGCAACTTAATTTTCTGCTTCCGCGTATCCTATACCTTGATCAGGTTAGATTCAATTCCAACAGGACCCGTGTTCCCTTCAACCTGTCACTCTCGATTGACAGATTTGCGCCAATTTGGTTAGCCCGGATCTTCATGTTCTGCAATCCATTGCCGGAAAACTCATTGGATGTATCAAACCCAGACCCATGGTCCTGTATCTCCATCATCAATTTACCATTCTTCTCGCTCAACCATATGGAGATCTCACAAGTCTTGCTATATTTAACTGCATTGGTAATTGCTTCCTTAAAGATCATGTAAAGATCCTTTCGTTGTTCCAGGTTGAGTTGGATAGAATGCAGCACTCCTTCTTCCCTAAAATGGTAAGCAATCTTCAGGGGTTCGAGTATCTCAGCCGTAAACTCCTTCATGCGAAACATGAGCCTTTCGAAGTTATCATTGACGGGGTTGATGACCCAAACCATGTCGCCGATACTTTCCAGTATCCGGCCGGAATTGTCCTTGATTTTTTGAAGGTATTCTATCACCTGGTGCCTGTCCGCATCTTTTCCCATCGCTACCTTGCTCATAATATTGATACTCGTCAACGTCGATCCCATTTCATCATGCAGGTCCCTGGCAATTTTTGCCCGTAATTTTTCCTCTCCCAGGTATTTTGCGATTCTTTCTGCACATACGGCGGCTATTTTTTTGAGCACTCGTGCATGATTCCGTGTATAAAAATTCTTCGCGGCGTGCTCGGAATCTATCACTCCGAATAACTTTCCGTCCGCAAATATCGGAACCGTGATCTCCGATAACCTTCTTTCATCATCCACAATATAGCGCGAATCCTTCCGCGTATCCGGGATGATTTCCATGATTCCCGATTGTGCTACAGTTCCCACGATTCCTTTACCAAGTGGAATGGTGATGCTGTTGAAGATTTCCCGTTGCCAGGGATTTTTTGGTCCGTATGCGGCTTTTTGCAATAGCAGTTTCTTTTCCTCGTCATACTCATAAATCACACAGTCTGTAAAACCGAGTCTCGTCACACAGTTTTTAGCCATATCCCAGCATATATCCTCGATGGTATGCTGTCCATACAGCGATGTCGCGAATGCACTAAAAGGATCAAAAGAGTAAACCAGGTGGTTTTCCACAGCGGCGGTACCACGTGGAATATGGGTGTGGAAGTGTGACCCGCCAGTTTTCCATCCCGATATATCGCACGAACCTCAAAATTATAATTGCCGGAGGGAAGATTCTGATAGGAAGCCACAAAATCAGTAGATCGCAACCAATGCCGGTCGTAGCCATTTAACCGGTATTCGTAAGAGATCAGTTGAGGAACTCCATAATAGAGGCCGGCAAAATTAAATTGAAGGGAATTGTAGCTATAAGGAAGTTTGTCGGTAAAATGCTGTGGATCGTACTTCAAATTTCCATCTCTGTCACCCCCTATTATATCCGTGATCACTACGTTGAAGGGGATGGCGGCCGCTCGTATATTCACCGGATTAATTAACAGGCCGCCTCCCACGGCAGTCAATACCTGCTTTCGATGCCGATCAATAAATATGGAATGCGGAATCCTGGAATCTGATCCGAACGAGGAAAAACTGAAGGACTGCCCGGTGATTTCATCCGGTATGGGTCTGCCGGAGCTATCGATTGCTGTGATTCCTTTTGCAGAAAGCAGCCAGATATTTGAATCAAGATCACTCGCCAATGCGATAAAACTGTTAGCCGGCAAACCACTCCTCATGTTAAACCTGGAAAATGCATGGGCTGAGTCGGCGACCGGATTAAATCTGAAAATTCCTCCCGAGGAAGTCGCAAACCAGGTCATTCCGCGATTGTCCGTCACAATATCTTCAACCAGGTTCAGATAACTCAGGCCCGGTTTGTGTTCAAAACCTTCCATCTTCCCGGTTCGGAGGTCATATCGGAGGACATCGCTGCTGTAGGCGCTGATCCAAACAGACTGATGCATGGAATCACTGCAGATGGCGGTTATCTTTTTTGTCCAGGGGAGGAAGGGCAAATGGAGATCAATAAATTTTTTCTCTTTTACCCGGTAATAATATAGTGCGTCGCGGACCGTGCCGAACCAGTAATCGCCGGCAGCATCCTCAGCGAAGGCCCGAAACCCAACATTGGCGCCATGGTTCGGCATTGGAAACCGGCGAAATAATTTCAAACCCCTGTCGAACCGATACACCTCGCGATCGGTGAGCAACCAGATATTTTTTTCCCGGTCGGTCTTTATTGTATTGCAATTTGAAAACATTCTTCTATCGCTTCCAGAACGGATTGTCAAAATGCTGCCATTCACCGCGTCAATAAGGTAGACAGAGCCGGGGTCCGTTGCGCATACAAAATAGCAATGACTGGTAGTATCATAAATCACTCCACCCATTTTATTATCTCCAGCCATGTTATTTTCGGAAATCAGGGGCAAAAATGTAGCAGCCGTTTTCTGGTCATAAATAGCGATACCATTGCTGGTTCCAATCCATCTGAGGCCTGTATTATCCTGAAATATGCTATTCACCGAACCCGCAAGCAAAGACCCAGAGAACTGCTGGATATGCTCGACAAGTCGAATCGAGCCTGCGCCCCGGGAAATCTTATATATTCCGTTAGATGCTGGTAGCCAAAAGTCAACCTCTTCAGTGACCGGAAGAGTAGAGGAAGGATATGGGTCCACGACTGGCGTTACTTCTTTGTATTGATCTTTATTTTCATCGTAAAGAAAACATTTCCCTTTTGCGGTTGAAAGAAATACTTTTTTTTCTATTGAATCATAAACAATATCAATAATCGACCCATAGTACCCGGCTCCCAGCAGTGTAAATTTCTTGCTGAGGATATCTAAATGAACGAGGCCTCTTGTAGTACCCAGCCAGAATTCATGATCTGATTTTCTGGTAAATTTCTGAATTGAATTATATTTTCCCTCGGGGCTCTCCGGAATTGTTTTAATAAATGCCGGCCAGTCGTAATAGGTGAACAGCTTCGTTTTTTTATCATAACTGGTGAATTCAAATACATCCGATGCAATCCATAACAGCCCCTTGTCAAATTGAAGATCCCAGATAAGGTTACTGGGAATATCCGTTTTATCAGAATCTCCTTTCGGCAGGATAGTGGTCCATTTGTTACTGGAGGTCTGGAAATTATTCAATCCCTCCATAGTGCCGATCCATATGTCTCCCTCAGTATCCTCAGCGATGGCATTGACGTATTCATTCGAGATTGAATTAGTTTTCTCAGGTCTGAAAATTTTGAACGTGTGCCCGTCAAACCTGTTCAGTCCATTCCGGGTTCCGATCCACATATAGCCAGTCCCATCCTTATGGAAACAATTCACCCGGTTGTCGGAAAGTCCGTTTTCCATTGTAAGTACACTTGCCTTACTTATCAATTGGGCGGATGAAGGAAAACTGGAAAGCACCAGCAGGCAGAAAACAAGGTATCGTTGAAAGATATGCAAGGCTGGGGCGCTTATCTAAATTTACAGAATATGAAAAGATAATGGGATGCGAGCTTAAACGATTAAACATCCGCCATCCAAGCATTGCGGGCTTACCCATTGGGGTTTTAATGTTCCCCAAATCATTGCCAGCGGACAATTACCGGCCAGACTCGGGTTTCTGGCACTTCGCTTGAACAGTAAGTTTGATCCCAATTCTCGGCCGTAAAAAATGTAAATAAACTTCTCGATCTACAACCGTTATAACAAAGAAAATACCCAGCCCATGGAGATTATCATATACATCTACAACGGAATGACCATGCTCGATGCAATTGGTCCCTATGAAGTCTTAAAAAATCTGAAAGGCACAACCATAAAATTTGTGGCGAAAGAAAAAGGAGAAATTACAGCCGACAGTGGTTTCGTGCACTTAAACGCGAAATATGACATTGATGAAATAGAAAAGGCGGACATCCTTCTCATTCCGGGATCAAACATCAGTTTTATACAGGAAATGAAAGACAAAAAAGTTTTGAACTGGATTAGAAGGATCGATGAAACAACCCAGAAGACCGTGTCGGTGTGTACCGGATCAATAATTCTTGCGGCGACTGGATTGTTAAACGGGAAAAAGGCGACCTCCCACTGGAAGCCGATTGAACTACTTAGCGATTTTGGCGCAATCCCCGTAAGAGAAAGGATTGTAGAACAAGGTAAATTTATTACAGCAGCGGGCGTGTCAGCGGGTATTGACATGGCCATCTATCTCGCAAATGAAATCCAGGGTGAAAAGGAAGCGAAAGCATCTCAACTAATGATCGAGTATGATCCCAAACCCATGTTTAGTTCGGGCAATTTTTTAACAGCCGAAGCCGAAATAATAACATTGGCGGAAAAGAAAATGGAAAGCAAGGCAAAACAAAACCTGTCTCTTTGGAACATGCTGCTAAATGTCAGAACCTTGATGAAATTGAATAAATAAACCGGGAATTAACCAATATTGATCTATGATACATAGTTCAGGTTTTCATCCCTCGGCGTCATCCTGGGCATGATGAGATGGATGAGAATCAGTATCACCAGATAGAGCGAACCCGCTATAAGAAAAGCCACCATATATCCCGATTTTCCACTGCTGTCAAGCCCTCTGCCCAGTGTAAAATTAGCCAGGGCGCTTGCAAGAGTGCCCACCAGACCGCCAATTCCCACCACCGATGCCACTGCTTTTTTAGGAAATACATCCGACACCACAGTGAATATATTGGCCGACCAGGCCTGGTGACCTACAGCCGCCAACCCGATCAGCACAATGGCCGTCCATTGATCATCAGTCTGCGTAACAAATGCCACGGGAAGTATCACCAACCCACAAATCAAAAATGTTATTTTTCTCGCCCTGTTCACCGTCCATCCCTTCTTAATCAGACTTGATGAGAGCCATCCGCCGGCAACACTTCCAAAATCTGCCATAATGTAAATCACAATCAATGGAATTGCAAGCCCCTTCAACTCAAGCCCAAATTGGGCATGAAGAAAAAATCCGCCCCAGAACAAATAAAACCACCAGACAGCATCCGTAATCTTACCCAATGCAAACGCCCAGGTTTCTTTTAACCCGATGATCCTTCTCCAGGCTATTTTGTCTGTATTCTCCGCAACAGAATCACTGAGTATGTATTTCAATTCGGGCTCTGTAAGTTTCTTGCTGTGCTCCGGTTTTTGATAGGTCCTGAGCCAGACGATCAGCCAGATCAGGCTAAGCACGAACGTAAAGCAAAAAGCATATTGCCAATTGGTGCCGTCATTATGTACAATCAGCGGAATAAGCAGTGGCGCCAGCGTGGCGCCGACGTTCGTGCCGGCATTAAATATGCCCGTTGCGAAGGCTCTTTCCTTTTTAGGGAACCACTCTGCCACTGTTTTAATGCACGCAGGAAAATTTCCCGACTCGCCTATTCCCAACCCGAATCGGGCAACGGCAAAACCTATCCAACCCATGGATCGGTTCACTAATGCATGCGAAAGACTGAACAGGCTCCAGATGGTGATGGACAGTGCATATCCTTTTTTCGTTCCTATCCGGTCAATAATACTTCCCATCAGCAACATTCCGATCCCATACGCAATCATGAATGTTACATTAATGTAACCATATTGCGCATTTGTCCAGTGAAACACGTGGGCCTGCAGTGTAGGCCCGAGAACCCCGATAATACTTCTGTCAACATAATTAATAGTGGTGGCAAGAAATAACAGCGACAATATTCGCCAGCGGTATTTTCCGATCTTAATTTTTTCCAAGTCGCTATATCGTTATGATGTAATTAATTCTTCCGATCGCTGAATCCCCATTGCCAGTCCCCTGAGTTCAGCCAGTCCCTTTAATCTCCCGATTGCCGAATAGCCGGGAAATGTCTGTTTATTCAGGTCGTCAAGTATCTGGTGTCCATGATCCGGACGGAAAGGCAAGGGCTCTTCCCGTCCGCTTTGGATATAGATAAGCTCTTTCACAACCTTGTACATGTCCACATCCCCGCCGAGGTGGGTCGCTTCATAAAAACTACCGTCTGGCTCTTTGTGAACATTTCTCAAATGGGCGAAGTACACGCGAGCTCCGACGGCTTTCAAAATATCCGGCAGATCATTCTCCTTGCCTGCACCAAGTGAACCTGTGCAAAAACAGATTCCATTGGAAGGATGATCCACTCCGTTAATGATCCGTATCAGGTCCTCCTTGCGGCTCGCAATCCGTGGAAGACCCAGGATATCAAAGGGCGGGTCATCGGGATGAATAGTCATGCTAATATTATTTCGCGCACAGGTATCCATAACGGACTCCAAAAAATAAAAAAGATTCTCCCTCAATACTTCATGGCCAATATCTTTATATATCTCAATATTCTCCAAAAGGGATTCAGGAGTAGTGCTGGCCTCACCCGGAACGCCCATCAACACAATATCAGATAGTGCGTTCAACCACTCATGCGAAGATGATCTGAACTTCGCTTCCGCCGCCTCAAGAATCGAGTCCGGGTAATCCGCTTCCGCACCATTCCGCCTCAGGATATAGAGATCAAATACCGCAAGGTCGGTCAAGTCAAAGCGAAGGGCTTTCGAACCGTCATCCAGGCGGTAGTCAAGCTTTGTTCTCGTCCAGTCGAGAACTGGCATGAAATTGTAACAGACAGTCTGAACACCACATGCCGCCACATTTGTGAGGCTTTGCCTGTAATTATCAAGCAGCTTCTGGTAGTTTCCAGTTCTCGTTTTGATTTTTTCATGGACGGGAATACTTTCCACAATTTTCCATTCCAGTCCGGCCGCCGCAATTAACCCTGCTCTCTTTTTCAGTTCGTCAAGCGGCCACAGATCTCCATGAGGAATCTGATGCAAAGCAGAAACGATTCCTTTGGCCCCAGCCTGCCGGATAGACTGCAGGCTTACTTCGTCATTTGGGCCGAACCATCTCCAGGTTTCCTGCAGTCCTACTTGTTTGTTCATCTCAGCGTAGTTCACTAATCCTCAGGTATTTGGTCCAGCGCAGGTACATTTCTTTCATATCCCGTGTAGCCCTTATTCTGGTTGACAATTCCATTGCTGTTCGCCTGGATTGCATCTGTGGGAACGGGCCAGAGCACATGGTAAGGACTTATTGTATACTGGTCACCATGAATGGTGTGTATTCCGTCTCTGTAGAAAGCATTCTTGGCAATAATCCTGTCATAGTAATAATTATTGTCCGAAAAGTTTTCCAGCGAATAGGTCTTGCCATTCTCGGCCGCCTGTCCCGTCAAAGCAAACAAATAGGCTATACGTGTAAGTTCTGTTTTACGCGGCTCTTCGTAAAAGAGTTCACGCGCCCTTTCATCAAGGATCATACCCATATTGACCTGGTCGGCCGTGGTCTCGGCGGCGCCTGCCCTGGTCCTTACCTCGTTGATGTCCGTAGCGGCGCTTGCGAGATCGCCCTTCCAGAAATAAGCTTCAGCTCTTAAAAGGTACGTTTCGGCAAGGCGAAACAAATACCAGTCCGTATGACCACCCTGCATGGGATTATTTTCATCATCTGGAACGTAGAGTTTATACTGGGGCCATTCAAACCAGCTCCTGATTGTATCCTTACACAAAAGTCCTCCGGAAGCGTTATGCAACTGTAAAGGTTTCAAATACGAAGGATCGTTGCTTTGTTTCAGCTGAGGTTCGTTATATGCGAGGTCCTCCATTCTCATCCAGTTGCCCTCAGCATGGCGCAGGTCGCTGGTATCATCCCAGATATCAAATTGGCTGTATGGCGTTGGGCGGCATCTGCCGATTCCGCGTCCAATTAAATCTGATTGCACCAGATCGAGGTCACCACTAGTGCCGTCATTTGTTCCTTTTTTTCCTGTTGGTGTATTTATGTTGCTGCCCCAATATGGAATTGCGTTGCGCATGACTCTCATCCCTCCCGTAAGCGTGGTTGTTCCGGTATAATATCCTCCATCCCCAAACCTGTCAATGATCATGTACAGCCCTTCCTTATTTTCAGCAATTGACTTATTCTCGGGCCGGTGAAGATCCCAGATCACATTTTTCTTCGTAGCTCCGAATGGTTCTCTCATAAGGGCATAACCTCCTCCATCAATCACGTTTGTTGCCGAAGTAATAGCGTCGTCAAAATTTCCCAGGGCCAGGTTCACTTTGGTCAACAGGTGACTGACAGCACCCTTGGATACCTCCCCTTTATTTACCGCGTCGGGCACCCATTCCTGCGCAAATTCCAAATCCTCCTTCATTTTTTGAAGGATGACATCGCGTTTTACGGAGAAGAAATCGAGCTTGGGTTCACTGTACTCCTTCATTACGGCAGGAACGTCGCCAAATTGGTGCACTAGGCGGTAATACCGCAACGCACGGTGAAAATAAGCAGCGCCAAGAATGGCATTGCGCTCTTCCGCAGATTCATACTTTGCATCGTCAATGCGGGTAATCACCGTATTCGCATACTTTATCGCCCTATATCCTTCCTTCCAGTACCAACCGATCTTGGCATGGTCGGCATCATCAAATTCAGAAGCATTATCCGGCGTGATCAACAGGTTCAGATCCTGCGCCGGGCCCGATTTGTCGGTTGTACCATCAACCGAAACCTCAGAAAAAAGCATTTCTGTGAGTATTGGCGGGTTGTCGCCATAATACTCAATGCGGGCATTGCGCGCACAGGCCACCAGGGCGGCTCGCATGCCTTCAGCATCCTGATACGCATTGGACGGAGAGAAAAAAGATAACGGTTCCGGGTCCAACCAGCTTTTTTTACATCCCTGCATAACCAGTATACCAGCAAACGCCGCCGAAATAAATAGAATATATTTTAATAAACTTTTCATCACTGATAATTTAATTGAGTCATCGGAATTAAAAAGTGACATTAACGCCTAACGTATAGTACCTGGGAGGTATAGCTGTTGATATTTCTCCCTCGTCGTTCCGGTTCCTGAATTCAGGATCCCAGTAATCCCAGTCTGGTGCGTACAGTGCCGCATTCGTTACATTTACATAGATTTTTGCGCTTTCAAAAGTTGCCCTCTTGACTATGTTTTCAGGAAGGCTGTAGGCAAGTGACACGTTATTCAGTCTTATGAATGATGTTTCCCTATACACATCAAAGCTTGCACCTCCATTGCTGGAATACAACCTTGCATAATCGTTGATCGGGTTATCAGGCGTCCAGTAAGGAAATGTGTATGAATTCTGTCTGTCCTGGAAACCCCTGTTGTTCTTGGCCTCATTGTAAGTGGCCTTTTGCCCCCATGATGAATAAAGCATGAATGAAACATCAAAATCCCGGAACAGGGTAAATTCATTTCTGAGTGTCCACTGAAACCGCGGAGTAGTAAAGCCCATGAACTGCCTGTCTGCATCAGAATATTTTTTGTCTCCGTCGACATCCTCCACTTTAAAATCACCGGGAAAGACGCCATATTCGCTGGCCTGTTCAGCTTCGTCGGCCTGCCATATTCCCAATATCTTCTGGTTCCATATTTCACTGAGGTCATGACCAATAAACCATTTATTATCCGGGTCGTCATTTTCCACCTGCCCGATCACCTTTCCTTCCGCATCCAGCACATTCACCGGACCATAAAGATGAACGATCTTGTTTCTGTTTAACCAGAAGCTTGCGGTTGTGCGCCAGGAAAAGTTCTTTCTGTTGATATTGGTACTGTTCAGGGTGACCTCTAAGCCCCTGTTCTGTACCTCTCCCAGGTTTGCCATCACATCGTCGAATCCGATAACCGTTGGCAACGAGCGTTTAATGAGCAGGTCACTTGTTGATTTTTCATACACATCAATCGAGCCACCCAACCTGTTGTTCAATACAGAAAAATCAAAGCCAATATTATACGAGGTTGTCTTCTCCCATTGCAACCCCGGGTTACTCATACGACTAACCCACAGTTGTGAAACAGGAATAACTTCCCCACCCGGGGTGATGTATTGATACTTACCTGTAGTAAGCTCAGAAAGCGCCACATAGCGCCCGATGTCCCTGTTTCCGTTGATACCCCAGGAAAAGCGAAGTTTGCCCGAGTTGAGCCAGGTTGCATTTTCCATGAATTTCTCATTGGTGAATAACCATCCCACAGCCACAGCGGGAAAGTCTGCGGTGCGGTTACCCTGCCCGAATGCAGAATATCCATCCCGCCTGTAAGACAGGGTAAGCAAGTAACGCTCCATCAGTGTGTAATTCAACCTTGCCATCAGCGCATTGCCAGTACTCACCTGGTCATCACTCTTTGCGATCGGCTTAATTCCGGCTCCTATATTATGATAGCTGAGATTGTCATTGGGATCGAAACCCTCATTATCCACCTGTGTTTCCCATGACTGGTACTTTTCAGCATTTGCCAGCAGGGTCACATTGAACTTATGTTCGCCAAATGTTCTGTCCCACTTTAGAATATTGTCTATCTGCCAGTCGTAAGTAGTCCGGTCTGTGCGCGTAGCGATGCCTTTGCGGACGCGATAACTCGGATGGTCCGCCGACACGCCATTGAAATAGCGGTAAAAGTCGAAGTGCGGAGTGAAATTCACCTGGTAAGAGAATCCGGCAGGAAGCTCGCCCTTTGCATAGAGTGTACCAAACAAAGAGTTTGTTTTCTGAAGACGACTGGTATAGGCAATGTCCAAAAACGGATTAGAATTGTTCCCGAGGTCATCATTTGGGCTATCCCTGAATGTGGCAGTGTCATCATTGTACAATTTTCCGTAGGGCGAGGAATTTACCATCTGCCCCCAGTTAACAGGTACGGAGCTTTCATCCCGGTCGGCAAATTGCATGTTAATTCCAACCGACAAATACTTTGAGATCTTGCCTTCCAGGTTCAATCTTGTCCTGAGGGTAGTAAATTCATCGCCTACAATGACCCCTTCATTGTTGGTATACCCTACCGACATGTAATATGATACATCATTCTTTTTACCGGATAGACTGATCGTATGATCCTGGCGGAATCCTTTTTGAAACATCATGTCGTACCAGTTAGTCGTTATGCCATCTTTGTAATTTGCAATCTCAACCGGCCTCATGCCAAGTCTTGTCAGCCATACATCCACAGGGTCACCGCTCGAATTATCGTATGCCAGCCAATCATCCAAAGAAACATCGGACGGAAGATTGCGCGGGTCATCGTATTCGTAGGGCGAATGGTCAATGAAACGGCTGTTCTGCACGTCGGTGCGCCAGGAAACAAATCCCGGACCATCGTACAGGGTCTCATTATTGGCCACTTCACCATAACCAACATTTGAGTTGAGTGTGATCTGGGGCTCGTCGCTGGTACCCTTTTTTGTCGTGATCAGCACCACACCACTTGCTGATTTTGCTCCAAACACCGCGGCGGAACTGGCATCCTTTAATACATCAATCGTGCTGATGTCGTTTGGATTGATGTCGCTCAACTGGCCGTAATAAATCACTCCATCCACTACGATCAGCGGCGAGGTTCCGGCATTGATGGAACTCTTGCCCCTTACCAGCAGGTCGCCCCCGCCTTTCGCAGATGCAGAGTTGGTCTGTGAAATGTTGAGGCCGGAAACATTTCCCCTTAGCACATCCTGCACACTTGAAGGATTTTCATTTTCCAACTGTGTAGCCTTTACCTGCCCAACGGCGCCCGTAAGGTCTTTCTTTCGCTGCGTGCCGTAACCCACCACCACCACTTCACTCAGGCTGGGGGTCAGGCCGGCAGCAAGTTGTACATCAATACTCTGTTTGCCGTTTACCTTGATCGTCTGGTTGGAATAGCCCACATTGCTGAATACCAGCGCCCCATTCCCATTTGGCAATGTAATGCTGTATGTTCCGGTTGAACTTGTTGAAGTTCCGGATGAACTACCCTGAAGACTTACTGTAACTCCGGGAAGGGGCTCATTATTTGACTTGTCTGTAACCTTCCCCTTCACAACAAATTGCGCGTTAAGGCTTAAAGAAAGACTCATAAATAATGTAACCGATATTGGCGCTAGTAACTTTGGCAATGATATACGCGTTTGCATGATATCGTTTTAAAATGGCAAGAAAATAAATGACACGTCTATAAAATTTCTTAGGGTAAGTCAATTCTGGATCTAAAAGCCTA
>Ga0193742_1001907_pt1 | contig 12158 bp, 12 predicted proteins | sample L2c1metaG_FD_165511 | JGI IMG/M metagenome (GOLD analysis project Ga0193742, IMG submission 165511) | Soil microbial communities from a riparian zone of the East river system, Colorado, United States - L2c1 | ecosystem: Environmental > Terrestrial > Soil > Riparian zone | place: USA: East River... | reverse complement strand
TCTTGTTTCAAAGCGAATGTTGAATGTGATCCCGAGGTATGCCTTTCGTGTGGTACAAAGTACGTATCGTTATCTTTTTTCTGTTTCACTTATCAGTCCAGTCCGCTCAACAAATTTCATTTAAGGGGTAAAAATCGAATAACTCTGGTGAAATAATAAGATAATTCACCAAAAATCTTAGATGAAAATCTCTGCAAGAATAGCGGCATCCGACGGGGTGAAATCAAGGTTGCCTCTCGATTCTTTTGACCCGAACCACTCGTCACTGAAACCCTGGCACTGTAGAGAACACATGTTCGTCAGATTTCATGTCAGAACCTTGCCAAAAAGGAGACTTGATCTCCGGTATGTTGCACTTCGCGTCGCTTTCATTTTTTAAATACGCCTGACTTTATCGTTAAATCCACAGAATACGTCGGAGAGTTGATCTTCGAACCTACATTTCACTCACGCGAGTGAGTATGTCGTTATCATTCCAAATAATGGTATTCGATGTTCATTATGGCCATAACGCAAATTGACTAGTGGGGTTGCGGTGCATAAGGGACGCTCCTACGTTTTTGAGCTCAACTCAACCTTTTCTCTCGACAGTGGCTCGTCGGGCAATGAAACCAGATACATCAACCATAGTTCTACCCCAAATTGTGGCAGCACTGGTAACGTCCTTTTCTCTTCCTCAAAACCCTTTGGGGGCGTGACATAAACCCTTCTAGTTATGCTCGTCAATGGAGAACATAGGATAGGCATCTACGCTTGTACGTGCATATTTATTCAACAAAAAAAAGCCATATTTGATTCTAAACGATCATTTCGTTTCTAGCCAAAAAAATCTCGCAAGGTGAAGAACTATTCATCGACTATGGTCCCAAATTCTTTCCGACCAACAAGAAAGAAAGGGACGAGGTACCTACTGCATCACCTGGCACATACTGCGTTGAACACGCCTCAGATTCCACCTATTCAAACATTTCAAGGGGTGAAGAGTCAGGGAGCTAATAGATCAGCAGCTTATTGTAGGGAAGAGGTTACTTGTCGCTTTAATCGAGATCTTGGTGTCACATACCCTCTGCATTCCCTATTAATATATTTTCTTGTACTAGAATGTAGCTCTCATTTATTCTCGATAGCCGAAAATCTGACGTCCATCCACGCCCTCATCTGGTCGTGATGCAGCACAATGTGCTATCAGATGTCATTATTAACCATTCTTTGGTTTTCAGGACGACCATGCAGACAAGTACTGCATATACAGCGCGTTCGTTATGACGATTTCATAAGTATCCATCATGTAACCGCTAGAGTAGAACGCAATGCGCTAGACAAGAGTTCAACCCTGGATTCTTCATAAGCTAAATGATGTGGAGGAAGAACAGACCTAATAATTGCCCAATCTATTGTCTTTCTGCACTTTTAAGTAAAGCTTATCCCCGTCATGTGGACGAAGCCTCGGCGACCTGACCAGATTACAAGGGTCTAATAATAGGACTCGTAAAATGCGCGTTTAGATTTCGAATCAGATAATTCGCTCACACAGTCTTTTGATATACCACGAGCCATTTTCAGATGCGACAACGTAGCGGCGTTCTTGTTAAGCAAATACGACACCCGTTGACCATTGACCGTTGAATGTTGAACAGGTGTCAAGACCAGTCAGGTTCAAATCTCTATTTTATATGTGTCAGGGACGGATAACATATTCATTGGGTTTTTCACACTGGATTTATACATTGTACAGACTTCGAATCTCGACAGCGGCGGAGGGAAAACATACTACGTGGACAAGAGTCAGATGGGAAACAGAAATTCACAACTCACTACTGGGCACTTAGGGGATTGAAAACGAACACGTATCAACTAGAGTTCAACATAGGCATTCAGAACAGTTGACTCTTTAATTGCGTGGGCTGGGCTGGGCTGGGCTGTCATGGTAGCATCTGGTGTTGATTTGAAGGTCACTATAGAATGTCCTGTTAGATCGAAAAGACTCGACTATTTCTATGGCAGTTGGGAACGCACAGCAAAGTACATAGCCTTCTGTTGATTAGCATGCAAAGGCATGTATGCACCCTTGAAAGCTTCGAGGTCCGTTGAACCAGATACAGTGCTTGCAGCATCAAAATTGAGATGCTCCTTTGGATCGAAATGCGTCTTGGCACGAGAACAAACCAAGTCGGCATCTAATAAACAAATTTATCCACGTCAATAGATTTTAAGGGAGGAATTAGAAGGGGACGTACAATATACAGGTGCAGGAACTGACACAGATCGGGTGGATGGCGCATATAAATGACAAAGCGAGTACGATAAAGACTGCAGTGCGTCAGCGCTGAGTAAAATGGCCGTAACATTAGTAGCAAATTCAAAATCATGGGGATGAGTGGCGTACCTGAAGCCGGAATCCTGGGTGAAGATAGAAACATATTAGTCTCGTTAGAGGAATTTTTTTGAGCACTAGTTGAAGCTGTGACTCACGTCGTACAAAACCTAAGGCAAAGAAAATCAGTCATCGGATTCTGCATTGACTAAATAGAAATTACGAACAGAATAGTGAGCCGGTCGGCTCGTACCCAGGATGCCTGCATGGCTCAAGAGATAAAAATCGTGGTCGGTAGGATGGGTGACATCCTGATCCACAACAGTTCCAGCGGAACAATTTCCACTCCTGTCGCCTTCCCTGGGCAAGGGAAAGAATCTGGAAAAGAAAGAAGGAAACATCGTTGATGACAGGTCTGTAATATGCAACCCATTATCTTCCTTAACGTACTGGATATGATGGCGCTTTCCGACGATGACAAGAGTTATTTTCGGGTTGACCCCGAATTCCTCACAGGCCGCTGTCCATATCTAATTAACATTTCTCTTATTGGCATATAGTGGGCTTAAAGCACCTTGAATCATAGGAAGCTCTAATATGTATGTTAGAGGGCGTGGTTAAGGAAGAATTGAAGGAGCCATGAAAACATACCGAGTTCCAAAACCTGTTTGAATTGCGATTCGGAAACACCATCTATTAATATTTTAGAAAGGGAGGAGAAATATCATACCATCCAGATTACTCACCCCGGTAGAATATCAACCGGCTGAGGTCAAACTCTTTCTTCTCCACATTCACCTGGTACTCCTTGTACTCAGCCAAAATCGTCTGCGGAGAAGAGTTAAACTCGGACTCATGTGTAGGCTCTAAAGGTTATCAATACTTTGCACATCTCCTTCATATCATTTATGATCTCCTGTTTTCCTGTCTGCGCACGGCTGGTAGCTGTGTACTTCGCCGTATGCGAATCGACGCTACCAATGATAGCAGTGTATGACGGACGATTGACACCTGGGGGCGGGTGCATAACATCAGCGCCTGATGATAAAATGTATCCAGTTAGTGGTCGAAAATTTAAACATCCTAAGTGGGATAGATAGAGGACACTTGCCCATGACGATGGTTGGATTTGCCGGATCATGCAGGGCTTGTGCCGCAAGCGAAGTACTTGGGTCGGGGATGACATTGATTCCGCCTAACTTAGCGTTGACTCTGTATATTATTTAATCAGAATATGGAAATTTTAGCAAGAAAATGGGACCGACTTGAGCATAACATTGTTCCAATATTGGTCATTGGCCTTCCTGCAGGAAAACGATTTGAGGCACTGCGTCGGAATACCAAACTATAGAGGAGTGTTTATGTTTCAAGTTCGAGAATAGAGCAAAGCTTTCATACCGTGATATCTCCAAAACTGCGACTGCAGTTAGATTGACGGTGAAAATGGACAGTGACAAAGAACCTGGACTTACTGTTTAACAGCGTTGTAGATGTCTCCTCCGCTGAAATTCGGAAGCACAACGACGATCAAAGTTGGCCTTTCCTTGAACTTTCCTTGAAAATTGGTGACCGCGTTCCTGAGATGCTAATCATAGACAAGGAATCAGTATATTGTAAAATAAGCCCCGTTTTAATGAACTTACTTTTTCGATAGAGCCTTGGCCGTCTTCGAATTTATAAATTGGGTCAGGATTGTCCACCGTGATCCCTGTAGACAAATAAAAATATGAGCCTATAAACTATCTAGACAGTAGATATTGAAATACTGACCAACTGCAGCACAAGATTTCAAAAAACCCTTGACCAATCCTTCATACGCAGGTTTGGGAAAGTTACGCTGACTTTCGTAAATCACCACGACCCATCCAGCGATTTTACTGGGCTGGTAGAACTTCTTGTCGATCCTAAATTGTGAGAAAATTAATACGACGAATGGCAAAATTGATTCAATAAACAAACATATTCCAAGCTCCACGATCTGGGTCCTATCATACGGAATGAAGTTATACAAAGAACACGAGAGAAGTAGGTATATCAGACTGACAATGGATGGTTGAAGAGAGGTTTCGTTGTACCTCAACCTCGGCGGCTTGATGACCCGAGCACTTGTTGAAAGTGGATTCTCATCGATAGTCATCCCAAAGGTTCGGACATACTCAGATTGACCATATCGAAGGTACTGATCCCCAATAAGAAAAGAAAGAGGGATTCGCGAATTGGATATTTACATAAAAAAGAATATCTCGCACCTGTAGGCCACCCTTGATACTCTCGAGTCGCTCGTGAGGTTTCTTGGTAGAAAAGTCCAAAATGCTTCGGATTTTGTCCGGGGGGATTTCTTTGCGCATAAATTGGCCCCTTGGAACTGTGCAGAGTTCCAAAGGTACCATGGCGACCTGCCCAACCTGCGATGAAATAGCTTGTCAAAACTTGGGTAGATAGGTGGGTGATTGTGCATCAGAAAAGACGCGCACCAGAACGCATATCACTGATGGATATTGCAAATTTATGCCCAAGGATTGGAAATATTGTGCAACGGTCAGTTTGACGCCCGGTTGAGTTTCGAAAGTCAGTGTATTTGCGCCCTGCCTGCTCAGCCCACGAACGACTCTTTCCCTCGTGCCAGTAGTGGACACTTGAACGCGAACTCCGGACAGGAATTTCTGGAGCCTAAGTCTTTCCGCATCTCCGAATCTAGCTCCTGGAACTAATATATCGTTCGGGGAAGTATTTGGTCCACGTCCAAAAAAGTCAATGCACAAATGGAGGAGGTTTCCTTCTTTGTACATCATTCCAGTTGAGAGATCGATGTTGACAATTAGACGACCATAGGTGGGTCGCACAGATTGGAAGATGCCTCGCCAGAGTTCAATCCCTCCTCCGATATCTACCCTGTCATTAGGTATGTAGAAAGAGCGTTTATTAAATGGATGGGTTTGGTTTGGCTCCATTTTGACTGCGACGTTGAGCGCCTCAAAGTTCAATCGAAAATGTTAGTGTATATTAGAATAGAAGCATGAAAAAGTGACCAACCGCCAGAATCGTCGACACATTTTCGTTGTGCGACAATTCGCGCGCTGTGTAGCTTTGGAGCAATCTGTACGCAATAATGGAATGAAATAAATTTTGGAAAAACAGATTTTGGGACTTACGCCGAATTCATCGTGGCAGCTTTCGTCAAGGTAATTTCGTACACTCTCGGTGGTCCGTTGGGTCGGGAACGACTGACGTAGAACTGGACAACGGAGTAAGTATAAAAACAATGATTGAAACTTACACCAATGATATCACCTTCTTGGAATCGGTTGAACCTAATGGAAGTTCGCGAACCGAAAAAATAATCCTCCGTCCGTCATATACGACCTTTGGACTGAAAGTGGTAGCTTCTTCTTCTTGAAGCGATCTCAACAGTTCCATGTTTAATCTCGGCGGCAATTTGCCACTGTGGATCACTGTAGACCGATTTGAGTCAAGTTCCAGTCTATCATCATCATCCGACATATCGACATACCAACTATAAAAGTAGATCACGGCGAATGAATGTCTAAGCTTATGGTATTGTTCAAGAGGGGGTCTCACCGTCATACTGGTAAATTATAGCGTCTGGCACGGTCGTTGGGAACGCATTGATAATAATCGTCGCCTTGCGTCCTCCAGTGCCCGGTCTCTTCGCGCCAAAGGTTGTTATATGGTCCGCAATATCTAAACGAAGGAGGAAGTCAGATAGGTAGATAGTATAAATAATATGACTAACCTGGGATGCTTGCTGTGGAACCTGTGTCTGTGACATATTCTCTGTTGTATGTAATTGCATCTCCACGGCCACGGCCACGGGGAGGACGACCTCCTCGGAAAGGAGAATCAGTAGCGGGGACTTGGAAGCTGCCTCGCGCACCCCCTCGATGTCCACCACGACCACGACCTCTGACTGTGATTTGAGAGGGACTGGTAGTGGGTGGGATCTCGGTGGTAATTGGAGCAGCGCTAATGGCTGAGGTTGCTACGGCGCTTAAAGGACTACCTGGTGTGCCTCCACGACTGGCGCCGCGGTAACGATGGCCAGATGGTTGTCCTCTGGAGGGGTTGGGAGGGTTTACCTGGGTTGTAGAAGTAGTAGTTGATGCTGAGGATTGTGTGGGTGTCGCGCTGGAGTTAGTGCTCGAAGGGCCACCAGTCTGGCTCCCACGAGACGCACCGCCACGGTGGCCACCGCGAGAAGGACGACCTCCTCTGTGGCTACCACGGTCCGGTGAGATACGGGGGGGCATGTCTTGTGGTCCTAAGCTTGAAAGAACGAAGGTTGGGGGCTGAGGGAAGAATGAGAAGGGTGTGACCCACCAATCTTATATTAACTGACTGGGGTCCCGTGACTATCGATAAGGATAAGCGCCCAAAACATTGTCAATTTGTGACTTGAATCTCTGTTACATTAGGCTTTTGTATGAGTCACTAGTTGATTAAAACTCTCTCATGAATCTCTGCATTGTGATCAACTGCGCAATTCGAAGCGGTGATTGTTAGGCGCTACACGTTCACTACTAGAAATCAGCAGACCTAAACATGTTACGTTTATACCACAGTGTCTTCAGCCGCAGCGCTGCGGAATGTCCTTATATTAGCAGAAGCATTCGGAGAAAAAAATATTGACGCTCATTTTCTTTGCCAGGATTAAGGAATTCGGTCTGGTGTGAAACTCTGCTCGTTCTGCTTCGAGTACAAGTGCTTCTTGCTGTGAGTCAATTTGGTGGAAATGAGAAGCCCTTGTTCTGCCCTCCTGGACTTGGACACAGGAAGCCGCTGCCATTTGGAGAACTAACAAGGTCAAGAGCAAATCGATTATTGTCATTTGTTATCCTACAGAGATTAGAGGTCCTTGACCAAGCAAAGCCAAACAATTCTATGCTATCATCCAATACACATGTCACCAGCCTTGTGCCATCAAGCTCAAGGCTTGTTTCCTTGCCGTCTCATGCACGAATCAAGCTTTTCTCAACGACATGCAAGCGAAATACGCATTATCAAACTTTAGGTGTAACAGAAACTGCTTCGAAATCCCAAATCAAGGTAAGAGTTTGTCTACCATGGTCTCTGCCGGAAGCAACCGTTGAAAATCAATATTTCAATCTTAGTCTCATTTTTACAAGGTCACATCATTCAGAACATCTACCAACGTACTGGCTTATTCATATCGTCCAGTAGTTGAGCAAGTTGCATCATCCAGACGTCTCCAATGACCCAACGTCCAAGATTCTATTTACGAAAGTTACCGAAGCTTATTCTGTACTCAGTAACGATCGTGATAGGTGAGTATCAAGGATCCATCAATGCTACTGGGTTCTTATATGTTCTCTAGACGTGCCTATGACCGTAGCCTTCTCCATCGTGCCTCTATAATGCCTCAAGGGCCATCCTCATTTCAACCCCGTGCGCCGCCGACCAAAGGTCCTCGCGCCAATTATGCATGGGAATCACGCTCACGGGCATCCTCACGAAAACCGCCTTTCGATTACTCCTATGGTTTTGAAACGAAGCCCCCTCCCGGTTTCCAACAGGGTCATTATTCGGGGCAAGGCAAACCGTATACTGGCTCCCAATATCATGATGTACTGAGTGGCTCACGACGGAGAACAGAAGAGGGTGAGCGGGAGCTGGATAAGTTACGAAATGAGCACTCAATGTTTAGAGCGGTGCAACTATTAGGGTTGTTGGTGCTCAGTATTGGGATTTTTGGTGGGTTGGGCCGACAGCTGGGCTGAATGATAAAGTCAAATGTTTTTGCATCATCTTCATGATGACCACCGCAAGCATATTCACTGGCTGGCAGAGGTGGAAGTTATTTGCTTAGAGTTCACTTGGTACCACTAGGGTTAGGGTTAACAATAATAATTTGATCTACCTTGTCCCTTTTCCAAAACCTTCAACACCTGACTTTCAATATGAGCAGTAGCGTGCTGCCTACGATAACAATCGACCTTGTGAGCTTGCGTCGTTATTGCCCCTTCCACCCAACCATTAATCACAAATTTTTAGGTGTTGGATCGTAGCACCACCAGGGATGTTCTACGTGGGGTCCTTCACGCCATCTTATTCCATCGTCTCTTTGGGACTATCAAAGCTCAGACTTTTGAGGTTCTCGATGTAACCATGGTAGATTTTGTGCTAAGGCTCTTAGTATGATATGGTCTCATCAGTCCAATCTTCAATAGCCAGGCGTGGCAGATCCACATACAGAACAACTCGTAAATGAGAAGGTTGATGCTTTTTGGAAGGGTATAGAGGGCGGTGCTAGCAAAAGAGGACAAGTGAGCGCAGCCTTCGATCTCCTTCTCCCATTCGTGGGCTTATTTCAGATCAGATCATCATGATTATGTCTGAAAAAAAAACCAAGAAATCCTGGTTTTATACAGGCGAGGAGGATGTTCCTTGGGAAAAATGGTCAGTCCACATCGGACCTCTTCCTTAGATCCTATTTTCATTCTCCTCCTAGGGTAATCAACGCCGAACTTCGACAGCCCAAAAACACGTTAGGTGCGGATTCGACTTCTATAACCGGAATGCTACAGTCTCAACCATTGCGTTTCTTAGATCGAACCTTTAATAAGACACTCACGGCTACCTTGATTAAAACAATCCACACCTTGGTAACATACACCTCGTCTGAGCGTGGCAGAGGTGTTGTTCCTCCGATTACCGATGCTGCTGGAATATCTCCGTTTCCATTCACGGTCGTCGTCAAAATCGGCAACCAAGAAGTGGGTTGATAGTCCTTTTTTAAAATGACTCTTTCAAAGAGTGCCCCTATATCAGCAACTCGGAGCAGTCGACAAAGGATCTTTCTTCCGGATCACTGCACGATTATTTTGATTCAAAAGTCATAAGGTGCCTCCGAAAAAGAAAAGTGATCTACCGAAAAGGTCCGTCGAGGAGAAACCGTCTAGAGTTGAACTTGCAACATCTTATGTGCACGGTCTAGTGTGGCAACGCTCCTTATGTGACGTTCTCATACCAATCAGGCGCACTAGTGTGTCTCAGTCGCAGAAATTGTCAACTGCGAGGATATACTTAGCCTGCTCAGTCAGCACCGAAATCCCAGCTCGACAATTCCTTGTATCCCTACCCAAAAACGTACTTCGAAAATTTGCGTGCGATGGGCTTGTTTAAGTCATCAATGTATCCGCTAATGGTCGATACCGCCTTGAGAATGTCACGCCGAGTTGGACGAGGCTCGATGGGAATATCTTCGTCAACATCGTCTTCGCCGTTTATTCTCGATGTTCTCACGTGCCGCGTTGAATCAGTAACCCCTCGGCCCTGACAAAAATTTCCTTGTCTGATGTATGTATCTGTCAAGACGTGAGATTCGAACGGGTTTGGGAGCCATAGGAGTGATATTTTTCGAAATAGTATAAAATAATTCTCCAAAGTTTATTTTCCAGCTGTTCATGTTGCGCGTGGCTAATTCATTTGCCGTGGTGGCGCATCACTGTGATGAGTAACTGGTGAACTAATTAATTGACCGTAACAAAACTTATAGGTTTTGCCGACGGAGGGGTATGAGTTATGGGTTATTGCGGACGGTTATGGTATCCAATTCCCCGCAAACCAAGTCGAGGTTTGGTTATTATTAAGGGTCCGGCTGTATTATATATACCTGGGCTACCACATCAGACGACGTCGCGGTCGACGTTTAGTATTCGCATCACGTTCACTGACCACATGTCCAAAATTTTCATGGCAAACCGCATTGGCAGGGGTTCATGTCACAGGTTCATGTGGGGGGATGGGGTACCTCATCAACACACTGGGTCGCACTGATTCAAATTGCATTCGTAATTTTGTATTGGGGAGTATCAAAATACACTTTCTATTCACAATTCCTACCTACAACCATGTCCATTCACTAGGTACCAATTTGTGCAAAGAATAGGCTACTGTAAAAAAGTTGGTAGTTAAACCTGCTATATAAAGCGATTAGTAATCAGTCTTATTTTTAGTGCTGCCTTATGATAAGGGCCTGACCGGGTGACCGCTGTAACCAACCAGAGTCGGCTAGTCGATCCCTAATAAATACCAGTGTTGTCCTACCCCTAACAAGGCTTTCACTCAATCACAGATCACAAAGAAAATGGCAGCTGCGACGATTCCTCTAACCCAAAAAGCCGCCATTCTTGAGTCGCACAACACTCCCTATGTTGTCAAAACCGATTATCCCGTCAAACAACCTTCCGAACTCGCACCAGGAGAGTGTTTGATCAAATTAGAATACACTGGGGTTTGCCATTCAGACTTACACGTCCGCAATGGGGATTGGGCAAGTAAATCAAAGTTGCCGCTTATTGGGGGTCATGAGGGTATTGGTCATGTTGTGGCCATTGGAGAACATAGTGCGACCACGGTCAAGATTGGAGATCGTGTAGGCGTGAAGTGGATTGGTAACGTGTGTGGACAGTGCGTCATTTATACATTCATTATTCAACGAATAATTGTTCTTACCCAACTTACAGGTGTGAAATGTGTCGCAAAGGACACGAATCGTGTGGGTTTACTAAAAAAATATTTTGGAATTGTATTTGACTTGATGCATATTTCAGCTTGCCATATGAGCTTCGCCAGTAGCCACGGCTACCGAGTTGACGGGACTTTCCAAGAATATGCGGTATGCCTATGGCTCGTCGCAGTTGCGGATAAGTAGCAGTGATTTGACGTTTTTTGTTCTTGATGTTTACAGGTGTCGTTTGTAAATTACGTCAGCCCCATTCCTGAAGATATCGACGGAGCTGCCACAACACCTCTTCTATGCGCCGTGCGTCCTCTTTGCCTTGATTCTTTTTTTTGGTTCTCTACGTCTCATTATTATTATTAGGGTCTAACCGTCTACAAAGCCATCAAACAAGCCAACGTATCAATCGGCCAGTGGATCGCGATATCTGGAGCTGGTGGTGGACTCGGACATTTAGGTAAAGTAAACTCAAAATCTATATCACGTTCATCTAAAAGTAATATGTGTTATAGCTGTGCAGTATGCCGCAGCGATGGGCCTTCGTGTATTGGCCATTGGTAAAGATTGTTCATATCCCTTGATTTATGAATCGACCATCTAACTACAGTCTAGACACCGGCGAGTCGAAGAAGAACCTTTGCCTTAGTCTAGGAGCAGAGAAATGGGTTGATTTCCGGGAGAGTAAAGACTTGATCAATGATGTCAAGGCAGCTACTGATGGTTTGGGACCGGAGGCTGCCATAATCGCAGCTGGAGATGTAAGGCGTTTTCTTTTATATCTTTCATCAAGTATACCTGTCTCAATATCTACTTGACTTGCAGGTAGCGCCGTTCAACCAAGCCATCATGTATTTAAGGGTTAAAGGTACTTTGGTGTGCGTCGGTATGCCGGCTGGAAATGCGCTCATGAATATACCCATCGCACTCTTGGTCGCGAAGGTGAGATATACACATTATAATCTTCATTTTGTACTGTGTGAGAACTCAGTTGTCCTTTTTTTTTCTTTCTTTTTCAAGTCCATGACTATTGTGGGATCATCAATTGGGTAAACTTTTTCCCACCTTTCTGCGTACTCATCTCTAAAAAAAATCTATTTTTTTTTCTCTATTCAGTAACCGGCAAGACGTCACGGAAGCCATCCGAGTTGCTGCACTCGGAAAGGTAAAATGTCAACATCAGGTCAGAAAACTGGAGGATATCAATGAGTAAATTCTTTTTCTTCCACATGAATGTTTTTGGGCTCACCGAATTTATTTATTACAAAACAGAATATTCGAGGAATTAGAATCTGGAAAAGTGGCGGGAAGAATTGTCATCCGGTTTTGAATTCAAAGCTGTGTTTA
>Ga0193742_1001905_pt1 | contig 12164 bp, 10 predicted proteins | sample L2c1metaG_FD_165511 | JGI IMG/M metagenome (GOLD analysis project Ga0193742, IMG submission 165511) | Soil microbial communities from a riparian zone of the East river system, Colorado, United States - L2c1 | ecosystem: Environmental > Terrestrial > Soil > Riparian zone | place: USA: East River... | reverse complement strand
ACGCCCATCACGCTGATCCATGCGAGCGTTTCGCCGGGCGCGCGGTTGCAATTGCCGTGGGATCCGTCCTTCAATGCGCTCGTCTACGTTCTTGCCGGCGCTGGGCGCGTGGGTACCGAGGGGCGACCGGTGCACGACGGTCAGCTGGCGGTATTCGGCCGGGGCGATTGGTTCGAGGTCCGTGCCAATGACCTCCAGGACTCAACGACTCCGGCCTTGGAGCTGCTTATCCTGGGGGGCAGGCCCATTCGCGAAGCTGTCGCGGCGTATGGGCCCTTTGTGATGAACACCAAGGCCGAACTGGGGCAGGCCTTTGAGGACTTCGAGGCCGGGTTGTTCGGTCAGATTCCGCCTAACGCCCTGATGCCCCACGTGCCCGACCCGGCCCCGATACGCACCGAGCAGACCGGGATCTGAAGCTCGATGACCTCGCGTCGCCGTTTCGGATCGTCCACGGCAGTGAAGGGAACGACATGAACGGTCCGGCGCGAACCTACGACTGGCCGTCCCTTGCTGTGGACGACTGGACGGCCACCCGCGACACCTTGCATCTGTGGACCCAGATCGTCGGTAAAATCCGCATGGCTCATATGCCGCTGATAAACCACTGGTGGCAAGTGACGTTGTACGTCAGTCCACGGGGATTGACCACCGGCGCCGTTCCATACTGGAATGCGGTATTCGACATGGAGTTCGACTTTGTCGCCCGTCGGCTTGCAGTCCGGCTCAGTGACGGTCGTCAGGAGGCGGTGCCGCTGGCGGCCAGACCTGTCGCCGAGTTTTACGGAGAGATGCTCTCGGCGCTTGACAGGCTCGGCATCGAAACACACATTGTGGGCAAGCCCAACGAGGTAGATCCCGCTATCCGGTTCGCTGAGGACTATCGGCACGCCGAATACGACCCGCATGCGGCACGCTCGTTCTGGCAGCAACTGGTGCAGGCCCACCGAGTCATGACAAACTTTCGCGCGGGGTTCGTCGGAAAGGCCAGCCCAGTCCAATTCTTCTGGGGTGCTGTGGATTTGGCGTGTACACGATTTTCCGGGCGGGCCGCACCCGCTCATCCGGGAGGCGCCGCCAACTGCCCGGACTGGGTGATGGTTGAGGGGTACTCACGGGAGCTCAGCAGCTGTGGATTTTGGCCAGGAGGCGGCAAGGAGGGCGCGTTCTACTCCTACGCATACCCTGAGCCGGACGGCTACTCCGCCCACCGAGTTGAACCAGACACCGCCTACTACAGTCACGAGATCAAGGAATTCCTGCTGCCCTACGAGGCCGTGAGCACCGCCGACGACCCAGACCGCGCTGTCGCCCGGTTCTTACAGACCATGTACGAGGCGGCCGCCGAAGTTGGCGGCTGGGACCGCGGCGCACTCGAATGCGACCCCGACCGCCTGCTGCGGTCCACGCGCGGCAGTTAGTCATTTGGGCGATGACGGTGATGCCGCGATGTCGTGGCGGCCACTGACGAGCTACATATCGTGGACTGCCGAACAGTGACTCCCGTGGCCGCCAGACACCAAAATGGGCTAGAGCCGTAACCACGACCGAGAAGGAATCACCATGTCGATGTTGAGCGATCTCCACCAGCGGGCCGCCGAACACCACGAGCACGCGGCGCGACACCACCGCGAAGCCGCGAAACTTCACGAGTTGAAAGATCTTGTGGCAGCAGCGGATCAGGCGCATATGGCGGCCGACCATCAGATGCATGCCATCCAATTTGCGACGAAAGCTGCGAAAGAGTACGTCGCGGAACACCGCACTGACTAGAAGAAGGCACTGACCAGAAGGCATGCGGGAGGCGTGTCATATCTGGTCCGATGGCGGCTACGCGTCGGCGTGCCACAAGTCATCAGGTCTCACAACTGCGTTGATCGGCGGATCGTTTGGAACATCCGCGGCGGGTGATTGTCGATGGCGGCTATCGCGGTCGCCGGTTTGGTTTGTTTGACATGTTCGTCGCTGGACGGCACCCATGATGCGTGGTGGCGAAATGGCATTCGCGGGTTTAATTGACGTCAGCGGCAGCGGACGAATACGCGATTGGCCGTGACCACGTGTCGACAAGGTCGGCCGCGCTTAGGGTGAAAGATGCACGGGACTTTCGACGGAGTCGTGCGGCTATTAGGGAGTCATCCTTCTTTGTCATCGACAACATCCGCGACCGCGCCCCACGGTGACCTGACGAACAGTTCACCAAGGTTGTCCGCAGCAGCGCCAGGGTCTGCCTCGATCGGCTCGTCGAGTGTTACGCGGTAAACGCAGAAATCAGCGTGCCTTGCGGCGATCGCGCGCGCTAAATCAACCCGGGTTGTCGCGTACGTGTATTCCTTGCCATCGAGCGGGTCTAACGTCCGGGTGGCTGCGTCTCCGACATTGAGGCCACGCGCATCGGCCCGGTAGTAGGCCATGCGGCGTCGGTCTGTCGAGGGCATCAAGTCGACTCCTTGGTTCTGGTCGATACCGTCCAAGCATCGCCGTTGCGGCGGTCAGCCGTCGAGGTGTTTCCGAACAGTCTGAGTGGCCTCCGCACTGTCGCGGCGAACATCGTGAAGACACCGATGCCACACCAATCAGGCGTGGAGAGGGCCGTTGTTCACGGGCACCGCAAAAGGTCGCCGACGATGTATACGTCGACGTCGACAGGAGGCGCGGCTTCCGGCAGCCTCGAGTTGACCATGTAGAACGGAACGGAAGCGGGGAAACCTATGAGCGGCTATCGGGTTGGCTACATAATCGGCAGCCTTTCAACTGATTCAATCAATCGCACCCTTGCGAAGGCGCTCATCCGGTTGGCGCCCAGTCAGCTGACGTTCGTGGAGATTCCGATAGGGGCTCTTCCGTTGTACAACCGCGACTTCGACACTGATTACCCGCGGGCGGGCCGAGCACTCAAGGATGCGATCGCCGCAGTGGACGCTGTGCTGTTGGTAACCCCCGAGTACAACCGGGGCATCCCCGGCGGTCTGAAGAACGCTATCGACTGGGCCAGCCGTCCGCACGGAACGAACTCATTCGCGCATAAGCCGTCGGCGGTGATCGGCGCCTCCCCGGGCAAGATCGGAACCGCTGTCGGGCAGCAGAGTCTGCGGAATGTGCTGACCTTCTGCAATTCGCCATTGATGGAGTCGCCGGAGGCTTACATCCAGTTCACTCCCGGCTTGATCACCGAAGCGGGGGAGGTCACCGACAAGGGAACCGAGGAGTTCTTACGCGATTTCATCGAGGCGTTCGAAGTGTTCGTGGACCGTGTCCTGACCGTGCTGCCGCGCGTCAGCTGACAAGCGGCGGGCTTCCTGCATTCTCGGGTTGGGCCGTGAGCGCGAGCGGGTGGAACCCGTGGGTGGCGATAGGGTTGGCTATCAACCGCAAGCCCGGCGAACTGCTCGATCGGATAGTCCTGTAGGTAGCCAGAACCACCCAAGGTTTGGAGTGATTCGGTCAAACGCTGATAGGAGCGCTCTGAGCCGACAGCTTTGACGATTGGCAGGAGCTGTGCGGCACCCGAGACGATCTTGGCCGAGACGGGGTCTTGATGGGCCGTGGCATAGAGGTAGAGGGCGTAGGCCTTCTGCCTCAACAGCGACCGGCGGACGTCGGCGTGCTGGATAGTGCTGATGCGTGGAGCCTTGGTGCCCACCATCATTCGCGCGAATTCCATGATCTTGAACATTTGTGAAATGCCGTCGTGGGTGCCGCCGACACGCCAGCCGACCGAAGGAATGTCGTGCTGTCCGAAGGTCGTCGCAGATGCTTTCAGGCCCATCTTGTGTTCAATGCCGGTGGCGAAGACGCCGTTTCGAGCTCCTGGCGCGCCGGGTATGCGGGTCGGGCAGTTATTTCGGCACCAGGAACAGGCTCAGCCCTCTCGTGCCCCGCGGGCTCCGGCGGGGCGGGCTAACACAAGATGCGCGATATTCTCAAACAGGTCATCGGAATCGCCTGATGTGATGAAGCTTTTCACGCCCTCGATGTACCAGAGGCCGTCACCTTGGTCAATCGCCTTCGTCCGCGCCGATCCGACGTCAGATAAGTGAGGGGAAATGGTCGGCTGGGGTCAGCGGTCGACAGCCTGAGCGCGCGCTCGGGACTGTTACTGCGCATAACTCGAGGAGTCAGCTGTCCTTCCATTCCGCCTTACTTGACCCCCGCACCACCAGTAGGGGGTCTTGCCAGTAGGGCTTGGTTTCGGAGAACTTCACGGGCGGTGCGAGTCGAACGAGCTCCCCGTACGGGGTCTGCGCGGTAATGCTGTCCGGGGCCAGGATTTGGTGTTGCTCGCCGGTGGGCGTCGGGGCGTTCTTGTCGAATTTGCCCAGGGACATGAACCACATTGCGCAACGGGCCAGGTTTACGCGCACGTGGTAGCTGCCGCCTTCCTTGGCCCGGCGGATGAGGGCGGCTTGGATGCCGGCCGCGCCGAGGTAGCCGGCGATGTAGTCGTTCATGACGTGGGTCGGGGGGAACGCGGGCCGTTCGGGGGTGCCCTCTTCGGTGGTGAACCCGGTGACGCACAGGGCTTCCATGTCAAACCCGGCCCGGTTGTCCCACGGCCCGTCGTAGGTGTAGCAGCGTGCCGAGGCGTAGACGATGCCGGGGCGGCGGGCGGCCAGTTCCTCGGGCGACAGACCTAGGTTGGAGATCTTGCCGGTGCGGTAGCTTTCGACGAACACGTCTGCGCCTGCGGCGAGTTCGTAAGCCTTCTGGCGGGCTTCGGGCTGGTTGAGGTCCAGCCACGCCGAGGAGGTGAATCCGGCGCACGGGTCCTGCATTAGGGCCTCGTGCTCGAACTCTTCGGGGTGGGCGATCTGCAGCACCTCGGCGCCGTGCTCGGCCAACGTGCGCGACATGACGTTGCCGGCGATGACGTGGGTTGCCGACAGCACCCGCAGCCCCGACAGCGGGCGTGCCGCCGGTGTGAACGGCTCTGGATCGCTGTCGCCGATCTTGACGATTTCCACCAACGGCTTCTCCGCGAGGTACTTGCCCTGGGGGTGGGCGGCCCATTCTTCTGCCGTGCGCACGACGGCGAAGACGAGCTCCTTGTCAGCAGCCGCCTCATCGAGTTCCATGGCGTCCCACTTGGACACGGCCTTGGCGATGCTGTTCTTGTCCGGCGAGCACCCCAGGAACGTGCACATGCTGTCCAGCAGGCGCGGGTAGGCCCCCGTCGGCAGGAAGAACCGGCCGTCCTTGGTCTGGTACAGGTCGAACCCCATCGGGTTGCCGATGAAATATGGCAGCTGATAGGGGTAGCCGTTGATCGTAGGCATGAATTTGTACATCGGGTTGATGCCGTGGATGGCCTTGCGCAGGTCCAGGCTCAGGTCCTGGCCACGGCCGGTGCGCTGGCGCCAGATATCGGCGATGCCCGCGGCCCCGGCCATGATCGGGATGCCGATGCACGCCCCAAGCCGATGCACGCTCGGGAAGATCGGATCCTCGCCAACGAAAGCTATTGTGCCGCCGGTGTCTTCGGGCGACAGTCCGAGATCGCTCATGACAGAGCGGAAATGCGCGTTGACGTCGAAGCCTGTGGACACGGTTGATGTAACTAAACTATTGCTGCTCATGTTGGTTCCTTTCAGATCTCGAAGCCGCGGCGGCTCTCACGACCGACTATTGCCCGCTAGGGAACCCACGTCATTGGCGCCGATGACAGCGGTGAATCCGGTTAGGTGTAACGGGGAACACCGGCGCGCGATTGCCGCTGGCGGGTGCGGTCTGCGCTGTTAGGAAAGCTACGGATAGCGTCGGCGACAACGTTGGGGCGGCCAGGATATCGCGTCAGACATCGCAAACTGTGACACGCCCACCTCGCACGTCACGACAAGTGCTCAGTCACGATGTGCACCGCGCGCCCTGACTAGGCAGCTGCGTTATCGCGGCGCCTTTCCGCTCATCCACAGCGTCAATGGGTTTCGGCTACATCAGACGACGGTGGACCTCGAAAGCCAAGCACAGTTCGGCGACATCCCTTGGCCGCGAGAGGGATCGGCCGGTGTGTTTCTCGATCCGGCGCAACCGGTGGCGGACGGTGTTCGGGTGGCAAATGAGTACCTCAGCCGCACCGCGCACCGACGCATCGTTGTCCTGCCACACCCGAAACGTTTCGAAAAGCATATTCCGGTCCTCGTCGGGAAGCTCGCCGAAACCGTCCAACGTTGCGCCGACCGTTTTGATCATCGCCTCCGGCGCGCTGACGGCAGCGGTGGCCAGGATGGAGCCGTCGAACACAGCGACCGAGGATGTGGAATCGGTCGGGCCCCGCAACATCACTCTTGCCACATGCAGGGCTTGTGGCGTATCGCGCAGATCCCCGAAGGCCGCACTGACCCCCACCCGCACAGTCGTCATCCGAGACACCAAGGCAACAACCCGGTCGAGTTTTCGGTCGGACTCGACGTGCACGATTCCGACCTGCAAATCCGGCAGCAGCCGCCACACCGAAAATATGTCAAGGCTGCGCAGCTTCGATTCGATCTCGGGGAGCGGCTCATCACCCGCACTGGGAATCTGGGCGACGACGACCACAAAAGGACCATTGATCGGCAGCCGAAGCTTGCAGGCGAGATCCCGCAGGCTCCAGTCGTCGAGAGCTCGTCCCTCAAGCAGCGCGTCAATCAGATTCGACCGTTGTGATCCTTCAGCGAGTAGCTGCCTGTTCTGCTCGTCGCGATGACCGGCCACGAGTGCAGTGGCGATCAGTTCGGCAAAGCGGCTGATGTGGACCTCGGTGTCGGCTGGCATCGGGCCGTGTTGCAGGGAACCGACCGCCGCCAGGCCCCACACGCGTCCGTCTACGATGATCGGCACCATCACCGCCGCGCGCACGCCTACCGCGCGCACGCGAGCAGCGATCGGCCCGGCGACGTTGTCGTAGCTGTCTATCCGTGCGGGCCGGCCGCTGCGTTGCACGAGCGTTGCGAGGGTGTTGCCTTTCACCGGAGTTCGCGTGCCCAGCGGCCATCGTGCCAGCGCCTCAGGATCGGCAGCGGCGGCCACGATGGTGATCTCGCGATCCGATTCGAAGCGCCACAATCCGGCGGTGTCCGCGGGCACGCATCGGCGCATCTCGTCGGCCACCGCGCCAAATACCTTCAAGGGTTCAACGCCGCGCGCCACGAGCGTGGCGAGCCGGCGCAACGCGGCCTGTTCGGCGATGAGCCGTCGATATTCGGCGTGAAACTTGCCATCGTCGCGGTTCTCGTCGAATTCGGCAGCAAGTTCCTCGACGGTCAAGAGTCCGTCCACCGCATCCTGATCAATCGTCAGGTCAGATTGAAACCCTGCGCTCAGTTCGCCATCGTTCGCGCGTCTTGCCTGCGAGTCGGGATCGATAGTGCTACTTGCTGATTCGGTGACCGTGCTAGGCGAGTCTGCGGTCATCGGGATACCATCGCGTACCCAGCGACACCGAACACCACCGGCACCATCGCCAGCATTCCAAGCGTTGCACTCAGCATCTTTCGCTCTGTTCCTCGTGTTCTCACTGGCGCGGTGTCTGGCCTAGCCTCGGCCGTCGTTCGAGTGAGAACGTGATTAGTTGACGACTACTACGGTCGCCGCGCGGGCAGCCCAGCACCATGGCCCGAGGATTCATGTTTAGGGCCGCACGGACCTAGTACTAGGCGGACCCGGTATGTGACGGGCTGGTTAATCGGACCCCGGCATGTGCTGCGTCAATTCGGCGCGGGAGTTGATGCTCAGCTTGGCGAACGCATTGTGGACGTGGTTTTTTACCGTATGCAGGGAAAGGTGCAGCTGTGTGGCGACGGACTGGTTGGTGACGCCCTGGGCGATCAGGGTGACAACCGTGAGCTCGGAGTCGGTGAGGCTGCCCCAGCCCGTTTTTGCCCGCGGGTGGGTGACGATTCGCCGTTCCACCCCTAACCGGCGCAACTCGCGACCCACCCGGCGCGCATCGGCGAGCGCTTCGTGGTGCAGGTAGGTGTCGAATGCGGCAGTGAGCTGATCGACCGCCTTGTCAGGGTGGTCGGTGCGCGCGAGTTCAGCGCCGGCGTCCTCGGCAGCTGCGGCGTACAGAAGCGGCCGCGACGACGAGTGAAGGACGTCTGCGGCAGCCACCAATGCTGGGGCATCACGTTCGAGGATCCCGCGGGCATACCCCGCGACCCCCGTGAACAGCGGGATCGCCGGCCGCTCACGCTCGAGCAGGTCGGTGGCCTGCAGCACACGTGCGCGCAAGCCGGCATCGCCGGCGGCCGACGCCACCCGCGCACTCAAGATCACCTGATCTAAGACCTGGGGCCAGAGTGGTGAGGCGAACAGGGTGGTATCGCTGAGCCGCCGCCAGCGCGAGTACGTGCGCCGTTCCCCGACTAACCACAGATGAGCCAGTGGGGTGGGCGTCGCGCGCGTCATTGACCATCTGCTGCAACAAGTTTCGGTCATCGGTGCGCGCGGCCACCTCGGCCAGAATCACGATGCGGATCATGTCCGGCTCGGTCGCGCCTGTCCGTTCTGGGCGCGGCAGGGATTCAGTCGCAGCGCGCGCAGCAGACAACCGGCCCGCGGTTAAGTGGACAACCCCGTCAATCGTGGCCCACATATCAAGGGCCATCGCGTTGCGTTCCCGGCGGGCTTGCTCTGTTCCGTCGGCGATCTGGGCAGCAGCGTCATCCAACCGGCCGACCACCGCCAGTAGGATCGCGTAGTGGTTTGCAGCCAAGTCACGAGCTGCGGTCGCATCATTCGTGCGGGCGAGCGCGCAGAGCTCCTCGAGGCGGCCTACCGAGCGGCCCGCGTACCCCTCCCCACCGTCGAGCACCGCGAGAGCGACATCAGCCAGGGTCCTGGCCTCGAGATCACCGGTCGATGCCGCGGCCGCGGCAGCCTCGTCGGCCGCCGCGCGCCGTTGCCCACGTTGGTCGTGGATCACCAAGTTGTAGGCCAGCCAGGCCAGATGCCGGGCCCGGGTGACCTCGCTGATGTTGTTCAACTGCAGCGCTCGACGATTCTCCTCAACGCGCCGTTGTGCCGTGTGCTTATTGAGTGTCGGGAGGCGCAGGCGGATCTCGGCCTCCTGCTCGGGCGACGCCACCGCCGAGAGCGCAGCAATCGCCAGCTCTTCGGCCTCCTGATAGCGGCTGGCCCGGTTGAGCAACCCCACCGTTTCGGCGACCAGCAGCCCGTGGTCAGCGTCTTGGGCGGGCAACAGCTCCAACGCGCGCTTGCTCAGATCCGCGGCCGCACTGGCATCACTGTGGCCAACTGATTGCGCGGCCGCCCGCAGCGCGCCGATCGCCTCCTGGTCTCCGGGCTCGGCGCTGCGTGCCAGCTGGGTGGCCACCTCGGCCGGGGCCGCGCCCATGCTCAGCATGATCGACGCCGATTGGCGCTCCATCGCGCGCCGCAGCGACTGCGGCAACGACTTGCGGGTGGTCTCGCGCAGCAAGTCGTGCCGAAACCTCAGCTGCTCACCGTCTTCGACGAGCAGATCCGCGCGCACCGCCTCATCGACAGCCGACAGCAACGACGCCGGCTGGCGTTCCAGCATTGCGGCCAGCAGACCAGCCGAGAACCGGTCCGGCAGCACCGCGGCCACCCGCACCACCTCGCCAGCACCGGCGGAGAGCAGGTCCAGGCGCTGCTGCATACCTGCGCCCAGCCGTCGCGGCAGCCCGTGTCCGCTGGCCACCGCACGCCCGCCGCTGACATTGAGCCGGCCCTCCTCGCCCAGACCACCCACCAGCTCGCTGACCAGGAAGGGATTTCCGTGCGCCTTGGCGGCCAGATTCAGTAGCGACGCATCAGCGTTCGCGCGCACGGTGTCCTGGACCATATCGGCGACCGCGTCCGGCGACATGGCGGCCACCCGCACAACTGCGGCATCCGCGCGTTGCAGCACCGACAAGGTCTCCTGGAGCGCTGGCCCGCCAGCCCCGGTGCGGGCGGTCAGAACCCACAGCACCGCCACATCCAGCCGCGCGGTGGCCAGCGACCGCAGCGCCACCAGCGTGCTGTTATCGGCCCAGTGGATGTCCTCCAGCACAATCGCCAGCGGGGTTTGTGCCGCCGCCGCACGAATCGCGTCGGCCAGATCGTGCACCACCCAGTAGCGCAGATCCGCCGAGCCGCCCATCCGGCGCAGCGCATCGGCGTCTCCAACCGGCGGATCGGCGCTCAGGGTGGCCATGAACAGCGCGAAAAACGGCACCGTCTGCTGATACTCGAACGCCTCACCGAACAAGGTGCGCACCCCGGCCTTGTCGGCCAGCGCCATCACCTCGGTCAGCAACCGACTCTTCCCGATGCCCGGCGGCCCCTCGATGACCAGCACGCCCCCATGCCCCTGCACCAGCGCCGTCACCGACGCGCCGATCACCTTCAACTCGCCCGCCCGGCCCCGAATCGGCGGAGTCACGAGCTGGCCGCCACCATCAAAAAGGCCGGTCGAAGACCCCACGGGGTGTCCTGTCTACCGTTTGCTGGACTGCCACTGCAGTGCAGTCATTGTACGCATCCGTCCACCTACCGTGGAATACACGTCGATGCTGCTCAGCTTGCACGCGATCTGGGGCAGCGCCTCGGCGCCGACAGCCGAATATCAGCGGCGCGACCACGCATGGCGGGTGATCGCGGGCACGCAGAACCGTCAGTTCATCGGTGCGCTGGTGGAGCGCTTTCGCCACTGAGCGACCTGTTTCTGCACCTCGTCGCCTTGCATGGCCGAAAGATTAGGCTCAAGCCTCGGCCGTGCCATTGTCCACGCGACTGGTCAATCGGACCCGCGCATGAGCTGCGTCAATTGGGCGCGGGAGTTGATGCCCAGCTTGGTGAACGCATTGTGGACGTGGTTTTTCACCGTATGCAGGGAAAGGTGCAGCTGCGCCGCGACGTCGCGGTTGGTGACGCCCTGGGCGATCAGGTTGACGACCTTGAGCTCGGAGTCGGTGAGGCTGTCCCAGCCCGTTTTTGCCCGCGGCTGGCTGACAATGCGACGTTGCACACCCAACCGGCGCAACTCGCGGCCCACCCGGCGTGCATCGGCGAGCGCTTCGTGGTGCAGGTAGGTGTCGAATGCGGCATTGAGCTGTTCCAGCGCCTCGCCATCACGGTCGGCCCGGGCGAGTTCAGCGCCGGCGTCCTCGGCAGCCGCGGCGTACAGAAGCGGCCGCGACGACGCCCGAAGCACGTCGGCGGCAGCCAGCACTGCCTGGACATCGCGTTCGAGTATTCCGCGGGCGTGTTGAGCTACCCCGGTGAACAACGGGATCGCCGGTTGCTCACGCTCGAGTACCTCAGTGGCCTGCAGGACGCGTGCGCGCAAGCCGGCATCGCCGGCGGCCGATGCCACCCGCGCACCCAAGATCACCTGATCCAGGACCTGGGACCACAGTGGTGTCCCGAATAGGGTAGTACCGCCGAGCCAGCGCATCGCGTCATGGATGTCGTCGCGCTGCCACGCCGCCAGCGCCAGCACGTGCGCCGCTTCCCGATCTACCACAGTTGAGCCAGTGGAGTAGGCGTCGCGCGCGTCATTGACCGTCTGCTGCAACAAGTTTCGGTCATCGGTGCGCACCGCCACCTCGGCCAAAATGGCTGTGCGCACCATGTCCTGCTCGCTCACGCCTGTCTGCTGCGAGGGCGCCAGGGACTCGGTCGCGGCGCGGGCAGCAGACAACCGGCCCCCTGCCAGGTGGACACTCCCGTCCATCGTGGCCCAGATATCAAGGGCCATCGCGTTGTGCTCCCGGCGGGCTTGCGTTGTTCCGTCGGCGACCCGGCCCGCAGCCTCGTCCAACCGGCCGACCACCGCCAGCAGCATCGCGCAGTAGAGTGCGGCCAAGTCATGGGCGGCGGTCGCATCACTCATGCGGGGGAGCGCGCAAAGCTCCTCGAGGCGACCCACCGAGCGGCCCACGTACCCTTCACCACAGTCGAGCACAGCGAGCGTGAGGTTGGCCAGGATCCTGGCCTCGAGATCACCGGTGGATGCCGCGGCCGCGGCAGCCTCGTCAGCTGCCGCGCGCCGTTCCCCACGTTGGTCCTGCATCGCCAGGTTGTAGGCCAGCCACCCCAGATGCCGGGCCCGGGTGACCTCGCTGATGTCGCCCAATTGCAGCGCTCGACGATTCTCCTCAACGCGCCGCTGTGCACTGTGCTTGGTGAGCGTCGCGCGGCGCAGCCGAATCTCG
>Ga0193742_1001903_pt1 | contig 12176 bp, 12 predicted proteins | sample L2c1metaG_FD_165511 | JGI IMG/M metagenome (GOLD analysis project Ga0193742, IMG submission 165511) | Soil microbial communities from a riparian zone of the East river system, Colorado, United States - L2c1 | ecosystem: Environmental > Terrestrial > Soil > Riparian zone | place: USA: East River... | reverse complement strand
GGTGACGGTAAGCGGAACCTATGACTCCTTCACTCCGAAGCCGATCATGATCATCATGAGCAACGGAGCGATCGTTCCCGCCAAGCCAACCAAACCGACCCCGGCGCATCGCCGGCCGGCCGCTTCCACGAGGCACTAGGAAAGACTGACCAACCAGGAGAGGTAGCCTTTGCGGCTGCCTCTCTTTTTTTTGTTCAGGAACCTGAAAGGTTTAACGGCCACCCCCCGGCTTCACGATAAAAAAATCTCATGCTGACCCGTGCAACCGAGAACGATCTCCTGCGATCGTAGACCTGATCAACCTCGCCTATCGTGGAGCCGGAGCTGAGGCCGGCTGGACGACCGAGAATCAATACATCGAGGGTCAGCGTACAACTCTCGATCTTCTTCGCGAAGACCTCGCCGCGAGCCCTGACGCCCTGCTTCTGATGTGGAAAGACGAAGGGAACGGCAACCTGCTGGGATCCGTCTGGCTCGAGCCGGGTGCAGAAGGAGTCTGGTACCTGGGCCTGTTGAACGTGAGGCCGGAGATGCAGGACAGGCAACTGGGACGGCAACTCCTGAATGCTGCCGAAGAAGTCACAAAACGCCACGAAGCGCGACGAATCCGTATGACTGTCGTCCATGTCCGGGACCAGTTGATCGCCTGGTACGAACGGCGCGGCTACAGGCTCACCGGAGAGATGAAACCATTCCCCTACGGCGATATCCGTTTCGGCAGGCCCCTGCGCGATGATCTCGAGTTCCTGGGATTGGAAAAAGAACTTTGAGCTTCGAAGGCTTGTCCACAACGAAGAGACACACTTCCTCTCCGCCTGAGGCAATCGCGCCGAAGATAGCTCTTACTCGCCCAGCATCAGGTGCTGGATCGAGTGTGCCCGGCCTGTGGCTCCATCGCAGCCGATCAGAACGGCGCACATCTTGGGATTGCCCTTTGCGGCTTCGAACTTCCCCGGCATTCCGGTGAGAAAGCGGTTAAGCACAAGCTCCGTCTCCACCCCGATGACCGAGTCGTAGGGTCCGGACATGCCTACGTCTGTGATGTACGCTGTCCCTCCAGGAAGCACGCGTGCATCGGCGGTGGGGATATGCGTGTGAGTCCCTACCACCGCCGTAACCCGGCCGTCGAGGTACCATCCGAGCGCGACCTTCTCGCTGGTCGTCTCGGCATGGATGTCGAGCAGGATAACCTTCGCGGTCAATCCGCGGATCAACTCATCGGCCTTGCGAAACGGGTCGTCGCAGGAGGACATGAAGACCCGTCCTTGCAGGTTGAGCACAGCGTACTGCTGGCCCGAAGGCAACTCGCCCTGGTAGACGCCGAAGCCCGGTGTACCGGCGGCGTAGTTCGCCGGCCGCAGAATGCGGCGTCCACGCTCGTGCGAGTCGGCTGGAACAGCCATGTACTCGAAGATCTCGCGCTTGTCCCAGATATGGTTGCCGGTGGTGATGACGTGCGCTCCCAGGTCGAAGATCTCTTCGGCGAGCGAGGGAGTGATGCCGAAGCCTCCGGCGGCGTTCTCGCCGTTGATGACCAGAAGATCGACCGAGTTGGTTTCAATCACGTGCGGAAGATGCTCGCGTACGATGTGGCGGCCGGCGGAGCCGAAGACGTCGCCGACGAAAAGAATATTCACCTGAAGATTTTACATGCCCGCGATAAGCCGAGGACGACCTCTGCGCGACAGGTGTGTTAGCTTGCTTGGCATGGCGCAAAGCGAACGTTTTCAGTTGAGTGTAAGAGTGTTGACGGTACTGGCCGAACAGCCGGGTGGAATGAAGACCTCCGCCGAGATTGCGGAAAATTTAAAAGAGAGTGCGGTGATGGTGCGGCGAGCCTTTCTGCTGCTGCACAAGGCCGGTCTTATCGAGCAGCGGAAGGGACCTCGCGGCGGCGCAAGGCTGAAACTGCAGCCCAAGCAGATCGGTCTAGGAGACGTCTTCGCGGCGACCTCCGGAGAGTGGCTCACGATCGAAGACAAGGCGATAGCAGGATTGATGAAGAAGGTCCGTGACGATGCTGTCGAGGCGATGAACGAACACTCACTCGCCGGCGTAGTCAAACGCATGAAGAAGGGGAAAGGATGAAAGCTGTCTGGCTACTGAGAGTCGCGTCGTTACTGGCTCTGCTCCATGGTCTGCTCCACACCATGGGAGGAGTCTTTGGCGCAGCGGCTCCGGGAGCGCAGACCGTTGCTGTAACAGCGATGCAGATGAACCGGTTCGACGCCATGGGAGTAGTGAGAAGTTACTGGGACTTCCACATGGGATACGGACTCAGCCTGACCATTAAATTTCTGGTCGAGACTGTAGTCTTCTGGCAGATGGCCTCCCTGCTCAAAGCAGGCGTTGCCATACGGCCGCTCCTGCTTACCTTCGGAATCGGTTATATCGCTTATGCGGCCCTCGCGTGGCGATACTTCTTTGCCGCGCCTGCGATCTTCGAGCTTGTGATCGCCGCCTGCCTGCTCGGGGCCTGGGCCTTCGCAGAGCGGCCCCGAGCAGCCTAGGCAATACCTCTATTCCACCGACTCCCCATGCGGCTCCGATTCCTTCGCCGCAACCTGCTCAGCGCTCTTCTGTAGCGGACGCATCAGAGGAAACAGAATCACATCGCGGATGGAGCGCGAGTTGGTGAGCAGCATCGTAAGCCGATCGATCCCGATTCCTTCCCCAGCCGTGGGAGGAAGGCCGTAGCCGAGGGCGCGGACGTAGTCATCGTCTACAGCGGACATCGCCTCTTCGTCGCCCTTTTCCTTCTGCGCAATCTGCTGCTGGAAGCGATTGTCCTGGTCGACTGGATCGTTGAGCTCGGAGAAGGCGTTGCCGACCTCGAAGCCGCCGATGTAGAACTCGAAGCGTTCAACCCAGTCAGGCTCGTCGGGCTTGATCTTGGAGAGTGGCGAAACCGCGAGAGGGAAGTCGTAGATGATTGTGGGGTCAATGAGGTGAGGTTCGGCAACATGTTCAAATAAGTCAGAGATTGCTTTTCCGAATGCTAAGCCATTCGTTAATTGGGCCAATAATATTTGAATGAAAGTCTGATGGGAGAACGCTCGCGCCTGGGACGCGTACGTCTTGTATTCAGCTTCATTTCCTGCAAATTTCGCATTGTTCATCTTCAGGCGAACAATGCCCGGCGGATTGTCTTTTATGAAATTCCCAATCGCGACGTGAGCTCCTTCGAGATACCTGACGAATAATTTTTGATCCGCAAAGGCGTCTGCTGGTATCTGCGCTCCCCAGTAGTCTGGGTGGAATTTCTGAATGGCTTCGCGCATAGAGAGCTCTTGCCAACTCGACTGAGCTAGATCGATGGTTTGGTCGTTAAAAGTGGTCTTTGTTGTTTCGTTGACCTCCATGGCAACGAACTCAATTAGTTCTTTCGTCAGTTTCATCAGGTCGTGGTAATTGGCGTAGGCCTGGTAGAACTCGAGCATGGTGAACTCGGGGTTGTGCCGTGTGCTTACACCTTCGTTGCGGAAGTTACGGTTGATCTCGTAGACGCGGTCGAGGCCTCCGACGACGAGGCGCTTCAGGTAGAGCTCGGGCGCGATGCGGAGGAAGAGGTCGAGGTCGAGCTCATTATGGTGGGTGATGAAGGGGCGCGCGGCGGCTCCTCCGGCGATCTGCTGCATCATCGGGGTCTCGACCTCGAGGTAACCGCGTTCGTCGAAGAACTTGCGCAGGGCGCGGAGAATCTGCGCCCTCTTCACGAAGACCTCGCGGACGTTGCGGGGAGAGTCGTCTTCGGACTCCGGTGAAGTCTGGAGCGCTTCGGGCGAAATACCGGGATTCTTCGCTTCGCTCAGAATGACGGCGGTTGGATCATCCGGGGCGGGAGTCGTTGACGCAGCTGCTTTAGGGCTGTGGCCGGTGTTCATGAACAGGTCTACGTAGCGCTGTCGATAGCGGAGCTCCGTGTCCTCAAGCCCGTGATACTTGTCCGGCAATGCGAGCATCGCCTTGGCCAGGAATGCAATCTCGCGGACGTGCACGGTGAGCTCGCCGGTGCGCGTGCGCATGAGGTATCCGCGAACGCCGATGTGATCGCCGAGATCGAGCAGCTTATAGAGCGCGAAGCCGTTCTCGCCGACGTCGTCCTTGCGGACGTAAATCTGCAGACGCTCGCCATTCTGCTGGAGCTGCGCAAATCCTGCCTTGCCCTGGATGCGAATCGCCATGATGCGGCCTGCGACCGCAACCTCTTTGCGATCGGCTTCGAGCTGCTCACCTGTGACCGGAGAGTCGTCCGAGTCATATTGCTTTCTGAGATCCGGAATCAGCACGTTGAACTCGAACGAGTTCGGATAGACCGCGTGGCCAAGGGCGGCGATCTGCTGGAGTTTTTCACGGCGCTGCTGGTAGAGCTTCTGCTCGAAGTCGGAGTCGAAGAACACTATGCTTCCTTTTGATCGGGGTTTTCTTGTTCAGTATAACGATGCGGCAACGGTTCGATCACCCAGGCTGCTCCGTGATGTAATGGTGTTCGCTATGGCAGACGATGGAAAAAAACGCGGCGCGCTGGGCGAGCTGGTCAAGGCGGAGTCGATGGTTCAGCTGGCGATCGCGCTGCCGGCGGGATGCGTGATCGGCTGGCTCCTTGGAGCCTGGCTCGACCGGCACTTTCACCAGAACTGGATCGGAGTCGTCGGAATCCTTCTGGGGGCAGCGGGAGGATTCTTGCAGATCTTCATGACGGCCTCACGTTATCTGAGGCGTGGAAAATGAGAGCCCTGGAGTCGTTCTCGGACGAGGACTTTCGCAAAACAATTTTGAGGGCACTGCGTCTGCTGGTGATCATCTCAGTCGCTGGAGCGGTGATTCTGTGGTGGAAGCTGGGATGGCAGTCGGCGGCTCTGCTGGCTGTGGGAGCGGTGATCTCGGCCTCGGGGCTTTGGGAGTGGCTGCGGCTGATGACCGCGGTGATGGCCCGGATGGACGACGGCGGAACCGCTCGGCCGATGGCGATGGTCCTGCTGGGATTCTTTGTCCGCCTGGCCGCCACGATCGCCCTTCTCTATGTTAGCCTTAAGGTACTGAACGGTTCAGTCTATGCGCTCGCGGCCGGGCTCGCACTGGGAGTATTTGCACTCACAGTGGAGGGTCTGAGGCTGGTGAAGGCATGGACTGTCTGAAACTCAGGGCCATTCTTCTAACTCTTATATGCCGAATCAGCTTTTGTTCACACGATTTCTGAATGCCCACTTTGCTGCGCCCATCACGGCGTTGCTTGAGGCGTTGCATGTGCATCCGAAGTATACGCAAGCTCCCATCACCAATACCTTTGCGATGGAGCTTCTGGTCTTCCTGATCCTGGTCGCCTACTTCCTTGTGGTGCGGATGACGCTGAGCGTCGAAAAGCCCGGAGCCTTCCAGCACCTGGCCGAGATGACCAACGAGTTCGTGGCCGAGCAGGGGGAGTCGATCATCGGACACGGATCGGAGCGGTTCGTCAGCTTTTTGACCGCGCTGCTTCTGTTTATCCTGCTCAGCAACCTGCTCGGTCTGGCTTCGCCGTGGTTTGAGTCGCCGACCGCGAACGCCGTGGTGCCGCTGGGCTTCGCCCTGGTCACCTTCCTTTACTACCACTACCACGGTCTCCGTGCCAACGGTGTCGGTTACATCAAGCAGTTCCTTGGGCCGGTGTGGTGGCTGTATCCTCTGCTATTTCCCATCGAGATCATCTCGCACCTCGCGCGCGTGCTGTCCCTGACGGTTCGACTCTATGCGAACATGCTTGCCGGTGACCTGGTGACCCTGGCGTTCTTCTCGCTGATGCCGATCGGAATTCCGTTGATCTTTCTTGGGCTGCATCTCGGCGTTGCCGTGGTGCAGGCCTATGTGTTCTTCCTTCTGGCGGCGGTCTACCTTTCGCTGGCGGTTGCGCACGATCATTGATGTGAACCTCAGGGGCTAAAGCCCCTGCAGTTATCACTGCCTACGGCACGGCTGAAGCCGTGCCCTTAACAAAACGGTTCAGGCTTGCGGTGGAGGGACTCCCTCTCCGCCGTAGCAACAACGCCGTTCAGCGTGAGGGTGCCAGCTCGGTGAGCATCAACCACCCACTGGCGGCGATCTGACGGGAGATGGAGTCGTAATGAAGAAGCTTCAATATCTGTTTATGTCGTTGGCCGCGATGCTGCTCGCAACGCCGGCTTTTGCACAGGGCGCGGGGAACTACTCGCCCGCATCGCAGTGGGTTCCGCTGGCCGCCGGCCTGGGCATGGCCCTTGCGGCCGGTCTCTGCGGCCTGGGTCAAGGCAAGGCGACCGCCTCGGCCACCGAGGCTCTTGCACGTAATCCCGGCGCACGTCCTGGAATCTTCATCTTCCTGATTCTCGGCCTGGCCTTCATCGAGTCGCTGGCACTGTTCACCTTCGTCATCATCTTCCTCAAGGTGCAGGCGTAAATTCTGGTTCGAGTCTGGACGGGAAGGCCCTCGCTTTGGCGAGGGCCTTTCTATTGAAAGGGGAGACCCCCTTACCTTTTTTATAAAGTATCTATTTTCAGTAATTTGCGCGATTATTGCATTGTAAAGTCTTGACAATAAATGAGTTAATGGTCAAAGTCTTGATTCTAAAAGAGAAAGCCGTCCATTGAGGACGGCCTTGTTTTCTGGATGCTGATTTAAGTATAGCGAGACGGCAGGGGTAGATCGGCGCATTTTTGATGTTTATTCTTTGCGGTAAGCGAATGATTTATATATGTTTATTCGGTTAACCGGGAAGGTGTGGGGCTTGACAGGTCTGCTATGTAACGAACTGAGGGCGGGTGCTGCGGATGCGTTGGTATCGCTTCGAATAAACAGCAGATCCTTCGACTGCGCTCCCTGCGGTCGCTTCGCTCAGGATGACACCCTTTTGGTTGAGAGGGGGTGGTGTGCGGGGGCTTGGACTATGAGGTTTGAGCTGCGCTCAAATGAGCCATATCTCAAAGTCGAGATGTGGGGCACCCGGCGTCTTACCTCTGGGACTAAAGCCCCTTTTTCTCTCGCTGGGTGACGGCACGGCTGAAGCCGTGCCGTCAAGCGAGACAGTTTTTGTACTCGTAGGAATTTGCGTACGAAGGGGATTCCTTCTGAGGAGAAGCGTGCGCTGCGCGGGCGCCCTGCGCGGGCGGCGGTCACTTCGTGACTTGTATATCACCTTCGGGTGGGGCTCCCGCTGGTAGCGAACGAGAATCTTCGCGCCGACCATCGGGAGGCCCACGGCGAAGCCGGTATACATGGCACGAAGTGACCGCTCTCCGCGCAGGAGGCCCGGCCGGCAGGCCATGATCTTTCCTCAAAAAATCGGTTGATTCGCCCTTATCTTCCAGCATTGGCGGTAGTGCTCGCCGGGGCCGCAACGGGAGTTGCATGAACAGTAACGTCGGCGCTGCGCTGGGCCAGACCGAGGATGCGGTTGGGGGCGATGCCGAGCAGAAGGGTGGCGACCGCGGTGAAGGTAAGGGCGATTGCCGTGGGGATGGAGACCGATGCGTGTACGTTGATGCGGTCGTTCTCTGTGGTGGGCCGGGAGTAGAGGGCGGCCAGCAGGCGCAGGTAGTAGAAGCAGGCGATGCCGCTGTTGAGCAGGCCGAGGACGGCCAGCCAGACGTTGCCGGCGTGCAGGGCGGCGGAGAAGACGTAGAACTTGCCGAAGAAGCCGCCGGTGAAGGGGATTCCAATCAGTGAGAGCAGGAAGAAGCCGAGCACGGCGGCGAGCACCGGACGCTTGAGGGCGAGACCGGCGTAGTCGTCGATGGTGCGGGCGTGCTCGTTGTAGCCGGCGATCTGGGTGATGACGGTGAAGGCTCCCACGTTCATGGCCGCATAGGCTGCGGTGTAGAAGCAGGCCGAGGCGATGCCGTCGGCGGGGAAGGCCGTGTAGGCGACGAGAAGGTAGCCTGCGTGGGCGATCGAGGAGTAGGCGAGCATGCGCTTGACGTCGCGCTGCATCAGGGCTCCCAGGTTGCCGACGAACATCGAGAGCACGGCGAGGACCCAGATGAGCGCGGCCCAGCGCGGTTCATAGGACGGGAATCCGGAGAAGAGGATGCGGAGCAGGACGGCGAAGGCGGCGGCCTTGGGCGCGGTCGACATCAGACCGACGACGGGGGCGGGAGCGCCCTGGTAGACGTCCGGAGTCCAGACGTGGAAGGGAGCGGCGGAGACCTTGAAGCCGATTCCGATGATGATGAGGGCGAGGGCGAGGAGCGCAAGGGTGGGGGTGGCGGTGGTGGTAAGGCCGATCGAGATGGCGTCGATGCGCGTGGAGCCGGTGGCTCCGAAGGCCAGCGCGATGCCGTAGAGGAAGAAGGCGGTGGCGAAGGAGCCGAGCAGGAAGTACTTGATGGAGGACTCGGTCGCGGCGGACTGTCCCTTGCGGAAACCGGCCATGATGTAGGTAGAGATGGAGGAGATCTCAAGTCCGACGAAGACCATGAGCAGCTCGACCGAGCAGGTCATCAGCATCATGCCTACGGCACCGAAGAGCACGAGCGCAAAGTACTCGCCGGCGTGGGTGGCGTGGCCCTCGAAGTAATCGAGCGAGCTGAGCAGGGTGACCAGGACGATGGCCGCGATCAGCAGGTGGAAGAAGACCGAGAAGGCGTCGACCTGGATGGTTCCGAAGTAGCCATGGAGGGTTCCGAAGCCGAGCTGGTACCAGCTGGCGAGACCGGCGGCGAGGGTTCCGAGGATGGCGAGCCAGCCGAGGGGCTTACGGGTCTGGGCGGCGGGGAAGAGGGGCTCGGCTAGCATGATGAAGACGCCGGTGAGGGTGAGGATGATCTCAGGCAGAAGAGAGAGGACGTTGGGAGACATCTACTGGGCTCCTTTCGTCGTAGAGGATGCTTTGGAGAGGTTGAGGGCGGTCTCGGGGCTCTTGATCCCGTTCCGCGAGGAGGCCTCGAAGTTTACGGTGACGGCCTGGCTGCGGTTGACGGTGGCGGCGATGCGAGAGCCCGCGGCGTCGATGGCGCGAAGCCAGACGGGGGAGGCGATTCCCATGAAGAGGAAGAGCGCGACCAGAGGCCAGAGGGCCAGGTGCTCGCGAGCGGTGAGGTCCTGGGGCTCGATCTTCGCGGCGCGGTTGCTGAGATCGCCGTAGAAGACGCGCTGGATCATCCAGAGCATGTAGGAGGCGGTGAGGATGACGCTCGAGGTGGCGAGTACGGTCCAGCCGGTGTGGTGAGCGATGGTGGACTGCATGGTGCCGGAAAAGATCAGGAACTCGCCGACGAAGCCGTTGAGCATAGGCAGGCCGACGACGGAGAGTGTGGTGAGGACGAACAGGGTCACCATCCAGGGGAGACGCGCGGCGAGGCCGCCGTATTCGCGCATGTCGTAGTTGCGGTAGCGCTCGTAGAGGAGGCCGAGGAGCATGAAGAGAGCGGCGCCGCCGATGCCTTCGTTGAGGGTCTGGTAGATGCCGCCGTCGATGCCGGAGATGGTGCAGGCGAAGATGCCGAGGAGGACGACGCTCACGTGGCCAAGGGTGGCGAAGGCGGCGAGGCGTTTGAGGTCTTTCTGGACGAGGGCGAGCAGGGCGCCGTAGACGATGCCGATGGCCCCGAGCGCGAGCATCAGGGGGGCGATGAGGTGCGACTGGCCGGGGAAGATTCCCAGGGAGAAGCGCAGGATGGAGTAGAGGCCGAGCTTTCCGGCGATGACCATGACCGCGGCGGTGGGAGCTTCGGAGACGGCGTCGGAGAGCCAGCCGTGCAGGGGGAAGATCGGGACCTTGACCGCGAAGGCGACCAGGAAGGCCAGCGACGCCAGCCAGAGCGCGGTCTGGTTCGAGGAGATGCTGTGCGCTGCGGCCATCTGCGCGAGCTGCGGATAGTCGAAGGTGCCGGTGCGGGCGTAGAGCCAGAGCATGCCGACCAGAAGGATGGCCGAGGGGATGAAGGCGTAGAGGAAGAACTTGATGGCGGCGCGGCGGCGGTTCTCGGTGCGGCCGAAGACGGCGATGAGGAGCGCCATGGGGACGAGCGAGAGCTCCCAGAAGGCGTAGTAGAGGAAGAGGTCGAGCGAGACGAAGATGCCGAGCATCGCGACCTGCTGGAGCAGGAAGAGGGTGTAGAAGAGCTTGCGGCGGTTGTCGATGGCGCGCCAGGAGATGAGGACACCGAGCGGGGCGAGCAGGCCGGTGAGAACGATGAGCCACATGGAGAGGCCGTCGACGCCGACGTGATAGCGGATGGCGGGGGAGGTGATCCAGGAGAGGTTCTGCTGGAACTGGAAGGTGCCGGCGGGGACGGTGTAGTCGTAGCGGAAGGGGAGGTGGAGGGTGAAGAGGAAGGTCAGCAGGGTGACGGCGAGCGCTGCCCACTGCTGGACCTTATCGCGGTCGGGAAGCAGAGCAAGGACGATGGCTCCTGCGAGGGGAGTGAAGGTGATGATCGTCAGGATGTTGTGGTCGATGTTCATCGTTTCCTTTAGTACAAAAGCAGATCCCTACGGGATGACAACAAAAACGGGATGACAACCTAACTAATTGAGCCAGCGTGAGACTAATTGAGCCAAAAAAGTGAGACTAATTGAGCCAAAGTGAGTGACCGAAGATCATGACGGCGATGACGGCGGCTGCTCCGAGAGCGAGCCAGCCGGCGTAGGAGCGGATGTTGCCGGACTGGACCCGGCGGACGAGGGCGCCGAGGCCGCGAGCGGAGGCTCCGGCGGTGAATCCGGCGCCGTTGACCACGCCTCCGTCAAAGACTGTGCCGAGGATGAGGCGCGAGAACATGAGCAGCGGGGTGACGAGGATGGCCTTGTAGATCTCGTCGACGTAGAACTTGTTTTCGACGAGGCGATAGAGGGCGGGGAAGCGCTGCGCGTAGGCGGCGGCGGTTCCGGGCTTCTTGTAGTAGAGGACGTAGGCGACGAAGAGGCCGAAGAGGGCGACGAGAACGGAGATGGCGGCGAGGCCGAGCTCGGTGGCATGGCTGACAACTTCGGTGACCTGGACGCCGTTGGCGAGGACGGGCTCGAGGAAGGCGCCGATCTCGTCGTGGCCGCCGAGGGCTGCGGGGACGCCGACCCAGCCTCCGATGATGGAGAGCAGAGCGAGGATCATGAGAGGGAGCGTCATGATCAGCGGGGATTCGTGGACGCCGCCGTGGCCGTGGTCGCCATGACCCTGTGAGTCGTGCTCTTCGAAGCGCTCTTCGCCGAAGAAGGTCTTGAACCAGAGCCGGAACATATAGAAGGAGGTCATTCCGGCGGTGACGAGGCCGACGAGCCAGAGGAGCTTGCCGATGGGGTTGGGCGAGGTGAAGGCGCGGAAGAGGATCTCGTCCTTGGAGAAGAAGCCCGCAAGCGGGGGGATTCCGGCGATGGCGATGACGCCCATCGTCATGGTCCAGAAGGTGATGGGGATGCGCTTGCGCAGGCCGCCCATTTTGCGCATGTCCTGCTCGCCCGAGAGCGCGTGGATGACGGAGCCGGCGGAGAGGAAGAGGAGCGCCTTGAAGAAGGCGTGAGTGAGGAGGTGGAAGATGCCGGCGGTGTAGGCTCCGACGCCGCAGGCCAGGAACATGTAGCCGAGCTGCGAGACTGTGGAGTAGGCGAGGACGCGCTTGATGTCGTGCTGGACCATGCCGATGCAGGCGGCGAAGATGGCGGTGGCTGCTCCGATGATGGCGACGACGCCGAGGGCGTAGGGGGAGCGGTCGAAGAGGGTGTGGGCGCGGGCGACCATGTAGATGCCCGCCGTCACCATCGTTGCCGCGTGGATGAGGGCGGAGACCGGGGTGGGGCCTTCCATGGCGTCCGGGAGCCAGACGTAGAGCGGGATCTGCGCGGATTTGCCGGCGGCTCCTACGACGAGAAGGAGAGCGATTGCGGTGAGGAAGCCGCCCTGCCACTCGGTGTGCTGCTGGATAGTGTTGAAGACGGTGGTGAAGTCGAGGGAGCCGAAGTGGGCGATGAGGAGGAACATCGCGAGGAGGAAGCCGAAGTCGCCGATGCGGTTGACGACGAAGGCCTTTTTGCCGGCGTTGGCGGCGGAGTCCTTCTTGAAGTAGAAGCCGATGAGAAGGTAGGAGGCGAGACCGACGCCCTCCCAGCCGACGAAGAGGAGGAGGAAGTTGGCGGCGAGGACCAGAACCAGCATGAAGAACATGAACAGGTTCAGATAGGCGAAGAAGCGCCAGTAGCCCTCTTCGTGGGCCATGTAACCGACCGAGTA
>Ga0193742_1001902_pt1 | contig 12184 bp, 9 predicted proteins | sample L2c1metaG_FD_165511 | JGI IMG/M metagenome (GOLD analysis project Ga0193742, IMG submission 165511) | Soil microbial communities from a riparian zone of the East river system, Colorado, United States - L2c1 | ecosystem: Environmental > Terrestrial > Soil > Riparian zone | place: USA: East River... | reverse complement strand
GAGGTCTCCGCACGGCTGGCGACCACATCCATCGACGTGAGATTAGCGGTGATTGCCAAAGACGGGATGCTGACCTGCGCTGTACCCGTAAAATTGAAGGCTACGCCCGAGGAGATCACGATGGCATTCTTAGTGTCTGACTGGAACGTCAGAATGACCTGTGCCAACGTGAATGGATCGGAACCAAATGCCGGTAGCTGTGGCTGTTTCCGTGTATGTCCGGCCTGTCGACGCCGTTGCGTAAACACCCCAAAAGTTTTTATGCTGTCCTCTGCCCGCCCATCCGCCGTATGTCAAATTCCTTGCCGTGGATGCGGAAGCGACGCAGATGATAGTCCGTCCATGCAAAAGCGATCTGCAGCGCGTAGGGCTCCGGTGCAAAGTTTGTTCATGGACGGTGCGCCCTTGGGATTCTGAAATTCAGGTCAGGCTGCCAACACGGCGTTCCAAAGTTCCGGCGTTGTCGCTGAGTGGCCGCCCGATGTGCCGATTTTAAGTGTCGCGACTACCGAATTTCCCGCTTGATGCATCCCGTGCCGCGGCGATTGCGGATCAGCGGGCATAAAGCCGAGGAGCCGTTGGAGTCGACGTACTGAACGACTTGCTGGCGGCGGAACAGTCTGAGCAAGACGATCGTAGAGGCTGCTGCCGATGCTGGCGTAAAGTTCATCGTTCACTTGGGCATCTTCGGAAATGCGAGATTCCATATCCCGGCTCTCATGCTTAGAAGCTCCGGTGATAGGCGGCTCGCGTCACACACGTGTGCCGCAGCCTCGCCATCGTTTTACGAGGTGCAAGTCTTTCGTCACAAATGGCCGCCATAGCATTGCTCAGAGTGAAAAGCGCACTCCTTCGAATCGACGCGCGTATTATTGAAGACGTTATAGGAGTGCCCAATCTACATTTATGAGTACCCGTAGGGACGCCCTTCGAATTCTGATCAGTGCTACTTCTGTCTTGCCGGCTGCAGCGGCTACCCAACAGACTAAAGAGTCCGCTGAGCAGGCTGGACACCTGCATCAAGGTCCTGCGCTAAAGCCGTCCTCACCCGCAACGCCCGCATTTTTCCAACCGGAAGAGTTCCGTACACTGGAAGCCCTGAGCGAGCGTATCATCCCAAGAACCGATACCCCGGGGGCTAAAGACGCCGGCGTGGCGCTACTGATTGACAAGGCGCTCATCGCGCGCGCGCCGTTGGCGCCGCAATATAGGGCAGGTTTGGCCGACCTTAACGCGCTTGCCAAGCAGGAATTCGGAAAACTATTTGCCGACCTGAACGAGCAGCAGCAGATTGCCGTTCTAACGCCACTGAGTCTTGACGGCAGCACACCGCTTGGCGAGTTTTTCACCTTGGCAAAAGGAATGACCGTCGACGCATACTACAAGACTGAGGTCGGGCTGAAGGTCGAACTGGGCTGGCATGGCAACACGTTTCTGAGCGAGTTTCCCGGCTGCGATCATCCCGAGCACAACGCCTAGAGGTGAGAGTCATGCAAGTACAGACCAGTGGAAACGTCGAAGAAGTTGTCATCATAGGTACTGGAGCCGCCGGTGGAATGGCGGCCTGGAATCTAACCCGGCAAGGTGTCAATGTCGTCATGCTCGATGCCGGGCGCAAATTTGACCGGAGCGAATTCTGGACCCATGTCAAGCCGTGGGAAATACAGCAGCGGCTCGACGCCGGACAAAAGCGGGCGCCCATTGTGCTGGACCGTGACGAGCAGCCATACCTGGTTCCGCTCGGCAGGGATTTCGATCTGACAAGAGTCTGGGGCCGCGGCGGTAAGACCAACATCTGGGGCCGCGTAAGTCTACGCTATTCGGACCTGGACTTCGCTGGTCCGGAAATGGATGGGTGGGAAATTCCATGGCCCATCCGTTACAAGGACATTTCTCCTTACTACGACAAAGTTGACCAGCTTATTGGCGTCTGTGGAGGTGACGACGACAGCGACTCGCTTCCCGGCAGCAAGTATTTCCTTCCACCGCCCGCTCTGCGTTGCGGCGAGCATGTGATCAAGCGAGCGGCGAAAAGCATCGGCATTGAAACGGTACACATCCGCCGCGCCGTGCTGACCAAGACCCATAACGGGCATCCGAAGTGCCACTACTGCGGAGCTTGCGGCAGCGGTTGTGATGTGGGAGCGTTCTTCAATTCGTCCGACTACCTGATTGAGCCTGCCTTTGCAACGGGAAAGCTCCGTGTCATCGACAATGCCGTGGCCGCGCGCATTCTGGTTGACGATCGCGGCCTTGCCAGCGGGGTCCAATATTTCGACCGCAACACGAAGCAGGAAAATCGCGTTCTTGCCAAACGCGTCGTCGTCGCCGCGTCGTGCATCGATTCCACCCGCATCCTGCTGAACTCGACTTCCGAAAAGTATCCGAACGGCATTGGAAACTCCTCGGATGTGATCGGCTGCTATCTGTCCGAGCAGATTCGCATCCATATTCGCGGCTTTGCCCCGGATTTGATAGGCAGCAAGGTTTATAACGATGACGGCATCGGCGGGGAGCACATCTATTTACCGCGTTTCAACCACCGCGATGGCCGGAAGCGCGATTACATGCGCGGCTTCGGCGTTCAGTTTTGGAATTCCGGCGCACAGACGGATCTCTCCTACGCGCGTAGCCTGCCCGGCTTCGGAGCCGACTTCAAAAAAGCAGTGAAGACACGGTACCCGGCTATGCTCGCTCTTCACCCGTTCGGCGAGACGATTCCCAAAAAAGAGAATCGCGTCACCACTCAGGGTTCGCCTCTGGACCGCTACGGAGTGCCCATTGCCCGCATCGACTACTCCATCGGCGAGAACGAGCGCCGCATGGCGCGCGACATGTACAACACCATGCTCGAAATCATGCATGCGGCGAAGGCGGAGATCGTTCCAGCCGATAAGGGCCAGCTCGATTCGAATGGCAGCGCCATTCACGAACACGGCACCTGCCGCATGGGGCTCGATCCCAAGCGCTCAGCCCTGAATGCCTTTAATCAAATGCACGACGTCAAAAATGTCTTTGTCGTCGATGGTTCCGCATTTACAACAGCGTCCGAAAAAAATCCAACTTTGACCATCCTTGCCCTTTCCTGGAGGGCCACAGACTATATGGCTCAGGAAATGAAGCGAGGCAACATCTAAAAGCTGCAAGGATCCATCCGCGCTATCTTGCAATAAAACGGGTGGTCACACTGTGCCTCGCGTTTTGGGATTAATTGGTTCGTCGCTCGCTGAAAGAAATTGCGGTCCAGGTCAATGGCCGAGGGATGCGTGCGCCGGCTTCCTGGATGATCGGAGCAGCGGTCCGCATTGATATTCCGGGTCGTGGCAGTTATGTGCCGGCCGCTTACGATCCGAACGGGTCCGCTCCCCATCGTATATTTCGCGCCATCGCGCACGCCGATGGGAAGAGGCTGAACTGGGCACTGGGCGGTGATCGTGTTGAAATTACTTCAAGCACGAACATATTGAAAGAAGGCGGGAAGGGTACTTTGGGTGTATCAAGATACTCAGCCGGAGGCGCTGAGATTGCAGGCGGCGGATACAGTGGAATGGTTGCTTCCCAAAATGTAGAGGAATAGATGTTGCGCCGGAGTTGAACCATGCAGCGAACAGTACAAACGGGCGGCTCGCCCGGTAACACCAGAAGAGCGCTGCTTCTCGCCGCAGCCGGCGCTTGCATTCCATCCTGGAACCGCGTTTTTGGGGCTAAGAGGGTCGATTTCTGGAACACGGAAGATCCGGCCAAATGGTCGAGCGGAGAAATTCAAAAATTACTGACGGAATCACCTTGGGCCAAGGGCATCGACGTGCAACTGCCAGGTTACGGACCCGGTCCGGGAGCTGGACAATCCGGAGGCGGGCGCGGCGGCCGCAAGAGCCGTGGCGGGACGAATGGGTCTGCTCCGAACCCCGGACTGTCGCCAAAATTTCCAGGTACGGTGCGGTGGGCCAGCGCCAAGCCGATTCTCATGGCACTGAAGATGGAGCTGCCCCACGAGCTGGCAGGGCACTACGTCATCAGCGTCAGCGGCGTGCCGGTCATATCGGGCGCGTCGTCGGATGACTCCTTTGACGGGCTGAAACAAGTCACCCTACTGCGGCCGAAAGGTAAAGACTCCATCCCGCCGGGCATCATCATGGCGGACAGTCAGGACACCTCCACGCTGCTGTTCGGATTCTTGCCGCAACTGGCGGATCTCAGCGGCGAGAAGCCGGTAAGCTTTTCGATGAAAATGGGGCCATTGAACGTGAAAGCGAAGTTCAATCCGAAAGAGATGCGGTATCGCGGCGACCTGGCGCTTTAGAATTTCTGCGCTTTCGCGCAGACCACCCGGGCCGGAGCGGTAAACTTTGTTTGCCGAACAAAATATGCCAGCCGTACGTACTCTACAAAGGACACCCATGTCGCTCACAACTTCCTCTCCTATCGCGCAGATTAACGCGCTGTTGGCCAGCAAACGCTACGCAGTAAATGAATTAACCGAGAATTCGCTTAGAATTCAAGAAGTCGAAAGCGGGATCTCTCTGCGGGCCGTCCTCGAAGGCGACATATTGTTTCTGTCGCTGGTTTGCATGACGGTACCCTCCGGCCGCCTGTCGCCGGCGATCCTGCAGAAAATGCTTGCCGCGGACAACGGCATTTCGACGTCGTCTTTTCAACTTTATGACACTGGTAACGGGAACGTGGCCATCACTCTGAACAACTTCTGCAAGCTGCAGGATTTAGGATCGGAAGATGAGGACGATATCCTGTCCTGCGTCAGCTTCCTGCTGGCTGACGTGGTACAAGCCCAGCACCTGCTCGGCGCCGATCTGGCCGCTTTGTAAGAAGTTGTAAGAAAACGACAAAAGGAAATCAACCATGGCATTTTTTTCAGAAATTTTCAACCGGGCGGGCCGTGTGGCGCGCGGCCAGGCGAACGCCGGCATGAGCAGCATCGAAAACGCGAATTTTGAAACCACCGTACGGCAAACTATCGCCGATATGAAGACCGAGTTGAACAAGGTGGTGCAGTCGTCCGCGATGGCCATGAGCAATTACAACCAGCTCGATGCCGAATACCAGAAATATGTCCGGCAGTCGCAGGAATGGAAACAGCGCGCCGGCATGGCTCTGGACGCGGGCAATGAAGAGTTGGCCAAAAAGGCGCTGGCCAAAAAGACGGAGTCGGATAAACAGGTAACTTCGCTGCAGACTGCCATCGATTCAGCGCGCCAGGCGAGTGAATCGCTTAAGGCGCAGGTAACCGAACTGAAGCACAAGATTGAAGACGGCGAGCGTACCGCCACTACGCTGGTCGCGCGAAAGAATGCCGCTATGGCACAGCGCAAGGTTTCGGAAGCGCTGGCCGGCGTGGGCAAAGCGGACAACGCGTTCGCCCAGCTTTCCAGCTTCGAACAATCGGTTTCCAAGGAAGAAGCCACGGCCAAGGCATTTAATGAGCTGGCTAATACCGGAAAAGATACCAGTCTCGAAGCCGAATTTGCGCAGTTGCAAGGTCAGAGCGTGGACGCCGAGTTGGAGGCACTCAAGCGGGAGCGGCTGCCTAAAGTTGAATTTGTCAAAGAGCTTCCGTCGGCCGGTGGGCGATAGCGCATGTTTTTCGATCGAAAGCCCGCGAACATCCATCCGCCGGAAGACCTGGCGAACCTGAAAATAACTGACGCGCGCGTGGGCGACGTGCTTTCGGTGACTGGAGCCGGACCGGATTTCGGCGATCTGGATTTCAAGGTCGACCGGATTGATGAGATGGAAGCGGGCAGCCGCCGCTGGGTGCAGTTAAGCGGCGCGTGGCGCGGTCACCGGGTGTTTCTGGAAGTTCACAATCAGGATGATGTGGAAGTGTTCGGCAATTACGACGGCCGTCAACTCACGCTCGACGAGTTGGGGCTTTCCGAAGACGACCTGGCGCAACTCGACGCCCGGCAAAATCAAAACGATTTTGTCGATTATGAAGGCAAGTTCTGGCTGTACCGCTTTAGCCGCGAGATCGGCATTTTCACAGCCGGCGTCGCCACCGGTAAAGGGTTCTATGTCTGGCAGTTTCAGGAGCAGGACACCAAACGCTTCCTGAGCATCCGGAAATATGAGGGCGAGCCGTTTGCGGTCAATTTATGGACCAAGACGGAGCCCGGCGATATCACTATCTATCGAGGTTCATGATGATTCCGTGGAAGCACTTGCTTCTGCCTTTTGCCGCGCTGGTACTTCTCAGCTCCTGCAACCCGGGCTTGCCGCCGTCGCTGCAAAGAGAAGCGCGCCTCGAAAATGACCGGGTTGCCAGCGCGCACCGCCAACTGACGCGCGCCGGGGACAAATTGAGCAGCGACTTGGCGCAGGCGCCCGATCTGTTCCGTGATTCGCCGGAGCCTGCTTCCTGGAAGGCGCGCCTTCAGGCCGCGCAGGATAAGCTTCGCGCCGCCCAAAGCGACAGCGCGGAAGTGACCAAGCTGGTCGAACGGAACCGTCCAGATCCACGTTTGGCGCAGCTTTTGGCGCACGAGCGCGGGCTGCGCGAAGCTGCGCTGCAGGAATCACAGGCCGTTCAAAACGCGAGCGCGAAATGGCTCGACTTTCATCGGGATGCGCCCGGCTTCCTGGCGAACATGAATCGGCAAAGAGAATCGATTCGTTCGTTCGATTTCGCGCCGGTGACAAAAGCAGTGGAAAAGGCCGAGCAGGATTGGCCCGCGAAAAAGAACGTTTTAGAGAACCGGCTCTCGGCGCTGCGTGAAATTCCAAAAACCGCCGAAACCGAGTGGCAAGCTACGGAGAACATCCGGCAGCAGGCAGCCGCGGGAAAAGCCGCCGGCGCCCAAGTAGCAACCTTAATTGCCGAAGAAGATACGCTTGCGGGCGAGGCCAACAGGTTGACAAATCTCAACCGGGATCTGCAGGCCTCGAGCGGTCAGCTATACGATTCTTGGGACAAGATTCTAACCGATCTTGATACTTCTCATTTAGGCGGCGAGACAGTCTACCGCGAGCGCATCAAGACGGTTCGCACCCACTTCATCGATCTTCCTTTGAAGAAAAGCGAAACAAAAAGCGATGAGCGTTGGACCGACGTGTCCGCCGACTCTTATCACGCAGTGGAAAAAGACCTGGGCATGGCGATCGCGCATAAAGACGCGGGCGTTTTCGATTCGGAAGCGCAGAACACGCCGCAGCCCCCGGGTTTCGGTTATGTCGCGTCGCCTTCTGTTGGGTCGAACCAATACGGCTACTGGACCCATAGTGGCGGTAACAGCTTCTGGACGTTTCTTCCGCAATATCTGATTCTGCGGGAACTGCTTTGGAACCGCGACTACCGTCCGGTGATGGCGAACCAGTACAACGCTTATCAGACCGCGCAACGCAGCGGGCGCACGTATTACGGTCAGGAAACGCCGTCCAGTGCACCTAAATACGGTACCCACGGCACTTTCACGCAAAGCCACTATGCCAGTAGCCGCTACGTCCAGTCGGGCGGGTTTAGTGGGTCCGCCTATGCCTCTCGCAGCGCTGGCCAGGGCTCGAATTTTAACAAGTCGCGCCCGGCCCAGTCCTTCGGCTCCGGCGATAGCGGCGGGCGGCGGTTCGGCAGACAGCCCGGCCCTACTCCTTCAGGACAAAGGTTCGGCCGTCCGGGCGGCGCGCGACCGTCCGGACGTGGATTCGGCGGTGGCCGCCGCCGTTAGTCTTTGTCTATCAGCGATTTCTTTGACACCGCACGCACCTTCCGCTCGTCTAGGAAGGGATAGTATCCTCGAAAGTGCCAGTTAGACTTAAGCCCGAAGGGCAGATCACATCGCAGTTCTCGCGCTCTTTGCGGCGCTTCTTGGTGCTGCTTCGCTCCTCTTTGCGCCGCCCGGCCGTTCGCATCGCTCTGGCGGCAATTCTGGTTTGCGCGGTTATTGTTGTCGCGGCCTTTGCTTCTTTTTACTTGAAGTACACCCGCATCGTAGATGAACGCATCCGGCGGCCGATCTTCAATGAAGCGGCCCAGATCTACGCCCGCTCCGACCGCGTCGATGTTGGCGACCAGACAAGCGCTGCCGCCATCGTGGGCGAATTACGCAGCGCGGGTTACGCCGCTAGCCGTGGGGACACTCGTTCCAACATGGGGACGTTCTCCGCGCGCGACGCCACTCTCCGGATCGATCCCGGCCCCGGCAGTTATCGCCCAGGGCAAAGCGCCAGCATTCATTTTGCCGCCGGCCAGGTAGATACTATCACCGGTCCCAAAGGCGAATCGCTCTCGTCGTACGAACTCGAACCGCAACTCGTCACCGGTCTTTTCGATGCCAAGCAGCGCTCGAAGCGGAGGCTGCTGACTTACGCCGAAATCCCGCCGCTCGTCGCTAACGCCATCGTCTCAGTCGAGGACCGCCGCTTCTTCCAGCACAAGGGCATTAACTATTTCCGGTTAGTGGAAGGGCTCCTCACGCCTATCCTTCAGCATCATCGCATGCAGGGTGGTTCCACGCTGACCATGCAAATGGCGCGCGCCTTCTTTCTGACTAACGAGCGCAGTTTGCACCGCAAGCTCGCCGAAATGACCATCGCGCTGGTGCTCGAACGCCGTTTCACGAAGGAGCAGATTCTCGCCATCTACGTCAATCAGGTCAGCTTCGGCCAGCACGGATCGTTCAACATCAGCGGTTTTGGCGAAGCTTCACAGGCTTTTTTCGGCAAAGACATCAAAAACGTCACGCTACCCGAAGCTGCTCTGCTCGCGGGCGTAGTCAACGGCCCTAGTGTGTTCTCGCCCTTCCGTCATCCTGCCGCGTCCACCAGGCGCCGGAACCTTGTCCTGCAGGCGATGTTCGATAATCACATGATCACCGAAAGGCAGATGGCGGCAGCGAAGGCTACGCCTCTTAAGCTCGCGCCTCCAAGCGTGGAGGCTGAGGATGCTCCCTACTATGTCGACATCGTGCGCGACCGCCTTCTGGATCAATACGAAGAGAGCGATCTGACTTCCGGAGGCATGCGCGTCTATACCGCGCTTGATCCGAAGCTGCAGCAAGCGGCATCCGAGGCCATCGAGATCGGCATGAAGCAGGTGGACGCGATCCTGCTCCGCCAGCGTACGCGCAGAATCCGCTCCGGCAAAGGAAAGAATGCCGTGGTCACCACGCAAGTCGCTCCGGGCCCCACTCCGCAAGTCGCTCTGATCGCTCTTGATCCTCACACCGGGGAAGTGCTCGCTCTGTCGGGCGGCCGCAATTATACTGCCAGCCAGCTCAATCACGTCCTGGCCAAGCGCCCCACGGGCTCCATCTTTAAGCCTTTCGTCTATGCCGCCGCCTTGAACACCGGGCTCACGGGAGAACCCGCCAAGGCCTACACGCAGATCACTATGCTTGACGCCACCGAGGGCACCTTCGATTTCAACGGCAAACCATACAGTCCCCGCAACTTCGATCCGAAGGATAGCGTCGGGCAGGTGACCATGCGCCATGCGCTTGCCCATTCCATCAACACCGCCACGATTCGCCTGGCCGAAATGGTGGGGTACGACAAGGTGGTGGGACTGGCTGAAGCCGCGGGGATCAAGGACCTCAAGCCTACACCCGCCATGGCGATTGGCGCCTATGATGCGACGACGCTCGACATGGCGGAAGCCTATACCGTGTTCTCCAACGGCGGAGTGCGCCTGACGCCTACTTTTATCCGTTCCATCCAAGCCCGCAACGGCGAAGGTCTGCAAAACGCCGCGCAGGAAAAAGCCAATGTGCTCGATCCGCGCGTGGCTTATCTCATTACAGACATACTGCAGTCCGTGCTTACCGAAGGGACCGCCGGTTCCGTCAGTGCACGTTTCAATGCGCCCGCGGCCGGTAAAACCGGCAGCTCACACGACGCTTGGTTTGCCGGTTACACTTCGAATCTGCTTTGCCTCGTCTGGGTGGGCAACGACGATTACACCGACCTCAAAATTGAAGGTGCGCACGCGGCAGCACCGATTTGGACGGAGTTCATGGTGCGCGCCCGCAAGCTGCATCGCTATAGCGATATGCAGCCGTTTACGCCGCCGGCCGGCGTAGTGGCAGTTCAGCTGGATAAAATCAGCAACCTTCCGGCGGACGAAATGTGTCCTGACCGCTATGAGGCCTATTTCATCGATGGGACTATACCCGCTGCCACGTGCGGACGCCCCGAAGGCCCGTCGCGAAACTTCTTCCAGAAAATGTTCGGCATCGGCGGCCACAGCGAACCCGTTCTTCCTCCGCTAGCGCAACCGGCTCCCGCCCAGCCGGCGACGTCGAATCCAACGCAGCAGCCAGGCCAGCCGCAAGTAACCAATCCTGCCGAGCAGGCTACGCCGCCGCCGGCGCCGGAAGTGAAGCAGAAGAAAAAAGGATTTTGGAAGCGTATTTTCGGCGGTGGGAAAAACTAAGCCTTCGCATGTCGGCCGGTGTATACTCAAGCTGGCTTACGTAATCCATCGTAGCCGTCCGTGCGCCGTTTAATTAAGATCGACGCTCGAATTTTCCCGCACACTTAAGGCGCTGCTTTTGCGACGCCGATCAAAAAATCCGGAGCTTATATGTCATTGCGAAGTGGAGATCGGGCCCGTGCTCATAAAGTCGAAAGGAAGCGGCGCTTTCGCCGCACCCGGCTGCGGCTTCTGCGCAAGCTGTCCGCACCCGCGTTAGAGAACGGCGACGGGTCCGCGGTCCAAGCATCGCCCGCCAAAGAGGAATAACCTCGCTAACTCAGCCCGAGCGGCGCCGGGTTTCACTTCGACGCGATCTCCGACGCGATCTCCTTTAACATAATCTTTAGGTTGCAACGTATTCCGCCTGAACGGCTTGTGTAAACTGCGCTTGACAATTTGGTAAGACCAATATACCATTCTGTGAGCACGTTCCGTTGCTTAAGGAGATCAGAAGCTTGGCGATTTGGAAGCGATTGACTCTGCTGGCCTCGCTTGCCGGCAGTTTGGCGTGGGCGCAAGGCTCGCCTCAACACATGTCTCAACCGGGTTGGTGGATGACTGAACCCGGCCGGTGGGTGCAAACCAATCTGCGGCAGACCGATGCAACGCTCGATGCGGACCGGCTTGTTTCGCAGCTGGCCGATATGCGGGCCAATGTTTTGCTCATGGGCATGGGGGGTATCGTGTCCTATTACCCCACTAATGCGGGCTTCCACTATCCCAGTCCGAACCTGCCGGCCGGCGTCGATCTTTTCGGCTCGGTTGTGCAGAAAGCCCACGCGCGCGGCATTCGCGTGGTTGGCCGCTACGATTTCAGCAAAACGAGCAAAGCTGTTTTCGACGCCCATCCGGAGTGGTTCTTTCGTCAAGCCAACGGCGAGCCCGTCCTCTACAACGGGCTTTATGTTGTTTGCATCAACGGGGACTATTATCGCAAGCAGGCCATGAAAATTCTGACGGAAGGCCTCGAAAAATACGAGGTCGACGGCCTCTTCTTTAACGCCTTCGGCAATCAGTCGCGCGACTACAGCGGCAGAGAGTTTGGCCTGTGCCATTGCGATTCCTGTCAAAGAAAATTTCGCGCCTTGTACCATCGCGAAATTCCCGAAAAGCCGGATGACGATTACCGCCGCTTTATGTTTGTCTCGTCCCGCGAAGTGGCTGCCTCCATCGGCGAACTCATTCACAGCAAGCGTCCCAAAGCAGGCTACTTCAATTACATTCAGGAATCGACTGACGGCATCATGTCCGAATCGAACACCGCCGTTGAACGCCCGCTGCCATTATGGCCCTACTCAGCCAGCGATAACGTCAACCGCGCGCGGAATAGCGAACCCGGTAAGATGGCGGTCAATCTTAATATGCAATTCGTCGATTTTTGGTGGCGCTTCGCGACGGTGCCGCGCCAGGAAATCGCTTTGCGCATGTGGGAGAACGTGGCTAATGGGGGCGCGCTGACGTTTGAGGTTAACGGCACGCTGGACCTGCAGGATCGCCAGGCGCTGGAAACAGCCAAACCGATCTTTCGATGGATCGCGGCGAACGAGCAGTATTACGCCCGGGAGGAAACGGCCGCCAAGGTCTTACTGCTGGGCGCTTCTTCGAAAACGGGTCACACTTATAGCCAAAATTCCTACCGCGGACTCTTCCGGCTGCTGAGTGAAGAGCACGTGCCGTTTGCCGTCTCGGACAACATGGATTGGCTGGGAAAGCGAAAGTTCGACTTAGTCATTGCCAGTGATTGGGCTCCCAGGGAAC
>Ga0193742_1001900_pt1 | contig 12196 bp, 8 predicted proteins | sample L2c1metaG_FD_165511 | JGI IMG/M metagenome (GOLD analysis project Ga0193742, IMG submission 165511) | Soil microbial communities from a riparian zone of the East river system, Colorado, United States - L2c1 | ecosystem: Environmental > Terrestrial > Soil > Riparian zone | place: USA: East River... | reverse complement strand
GTTCTCTTCTGCTGAGCGGATCAAATTACTTGTCATCTGCCATAGTGTCTCGCTGGATGAACAGGAGATGGCCGTCTCCCTGGCATTGGTCTTCAATCCCAGGGCCTCCGTCCTCGCACTGAATAACGTTGTCTACGGGTGGAGTGGAAAGACACTCTACAGTGTTGTCGCCGAAGGCAGTGACGGCAGCATCCTGACGGGCAATGATTTTCTGGCTGCAGTCGAAGAGGCGATCGATCACTCCCAGAAACCTGAATCACTCTCAGAAATCTGAATAATCTCTCAGGGGATCATGTCCGAAAGCCGCTATTTTCCCCTCTCCGCGGTGAGAAGATACCTCCATGGAACTGCCGCCAAGAGAGGTCTGCTATCGTGCTCTCGAGAGCCGGGATGCCCGGTTTGACGGGTTGATCTTCGTCGCCGTCAAAACCACCGGTATCTACTGCCGGCCTGTCTGTCCCGCGCGAACCCCCAAATTTCAAAACTGCACTTTTTACGGTTCTGCGGCTGCTGCACAGGATGCCGGGTATCGTCCCTGCCTGCGCTGCCGCCCCGAGACCGCTCCCGATCTCGCCTCCTGGCGCGGAACCTCCAACACCGTCTCCCGCGCCCTCGCGCTCATCGCCGAAGGCGCTCTCGACGGCAAGAAAGCCAGCGTCGAAAAGCTTGCCGCTCGCCTTGGCCTGGGCGAGCGCCACCTCCGCCGTCTCTTCCTCCAGCACCTCGGAGCCTCGCCCATCTCCGTCGCACAGACTCGCCGCGTGCTCTTCGCCAAGCAGCTCCTGCACGAGACCACCATGCCCATCGCCGACGTCGCTCTCTCCTCCGGCTTTGGCAGCGTCCGCCGTTTCAACGAGGTCTTCCAGAACCTCTTCCGCCGCCCGCCCGGAGCCATCCGTCGCAAATCCGCCTCGGCCTCCACCGAACAAGGCGTAAGCCTCCTCCTGCGCTATCGCCCACCCTACGACTGGGACTCCATCCTGCACTTCCTCACTGCCCGCGCCATCCCCGGCCTCGAGATCGTCGCCGGCAACAAGTACCTCCGCACCGTCGAGATGGACGGAAAGACTGGCTCCATCGAGGTCTCCCACGAGCCCAAACGTCAAAGCCTGCACGTAAGGATTCTCTTTCCCAACGTCCGCTCCTTCCCCGCCATCGTGGCTCGTGTGCGCCGTCAGTTCGACATCGGCGCCGACATCGAAACCATCGACGCGCATCTCGCCAACGACCCCATGCTCGCCCCTCTGGTCACGCGACGCCCCGGCCTCCGTGCACCCGGCGGCTGGGACGGCTTCGAGCTGGCCGTAAGGGCGGTCCTCGGTCAGCAGATCAGCGTAGTCGCCGCCCGCCGCCTGGCCGGAACCCTCGTCGCCCTTCACGGCAGGACCGTGCCGTCAGCCTATGCTCTTCACTCCGGCCTGACCCAAGTCTTTCCCACCGCCAACCAGATCGCAAACGCAGCCGCGCTCGGCCTGGGCATGCCTGTCGCCCGCCTCCACACCCTCAAGGCCGTCGCCGAGGCTGCCGTCGCCGACCCCAACCTCTTTCGCCCCATGAGCAACATCGACGAGGCCATTCAGCGGCTCAAACATATCCGTGGAGTAGGCGAATGGACCGCGCAATACATCGCTCTTCGAGCCATCCGCGAGATGGACGCCTTCCCCGCAACCGACATCGGTCTTCTCCGCGGAGCAGAGGCCATCGACAAGACCATCGCAGGAAGCTCCACCCTCCTGCTCTCTCGCGCCGAAACCTGGCGCCCCTGGCGAGCCTATGCCGCACAGCACCTCTGGGCGATCGATCCAGCGCTATTGCAGGAGCCAAAATCATCCGCATAGCCCACCAATATCTCTTGCAACACGAAAGGATAACCAGTGAGTCTTTTCTACAAATTCATGAACTCCCCCGTCGGTAAACTCAAGCTGGTCGCCAGCGACAAAGCTCTCGTCGCTATCCTGTGGCAGAACGAAAGACCGAACCGGGTCCCTCTCACCGATCTCGTCGAAGATGCCGATCACCCGATCCTCACCAAAGCCGAGCAGCAGTTGAACGAGTACTTCGCCGGCAAACGCAAAACCTTCAAACTGCCGCTCGACATGCGGGGAACTCCCTTCCAGAAGAATGTCTGGGAGGCCCTCCTCGCCATTCCCTCCGGTGAGACGAAAACCTACGGCGAGCTCGCGAAGCAGCTCGGAGCTCCGTTGGCAAGCCGGGCCGTAGGCGCCGCCATCGGCCGCAACCCCATCTCCATCGTCGTACCCTGCCACCGGGTCATAGGCTCCTCCGGAAAGCTAACCGGCTTCGCCGGAGGCCTCGATACCAAAGCCTGCCTCCTCGGCCACGAAGGCGGTGACCAGGCCCTGTTCCAATAACTCCTGTTCGAAATCTGCGATGATGGAAACCCGCCGTCTCAGGAACATTTCTTCATAGGCGAGCGTAAGGAGTGCCATGCACAGCCGACCTCTCGCCTCTCTCCTTTTCTGTCTGGCATCTCTTCCAGCCCTCTCTCAGTCCGCGCCCGATCCCACCCCGCGCATGCGGCAGATCATCGCCAACTACGTCGATGACAAATCCTTCATGGGCACCGTCCTCGTCGTCAGAGATGGCCACACGATCATCGATCAGGGCTATGGGTCAGCCGACCTCGAGTGGTCCATCCCCAACTCGCCCGCGACTAAGTTCCGCCTCGGCTCCATCACCAAGCAGTTCACTGCTGCCTCTGTTCTTCTCCTTCAGGAGCGCGGCAAGCTCAACGTTGACGACCCCATCAGCAAGTACCTTCCCGACGCTCCCGCCGCGTGGTCAAAGATCACCGTTGCCAACGTCCTCACCCATACCTCCGGCATCCCCAGTTTCACTGGCTTTCCCGACTACCGCACCACCGAATGGAAGGACACCAACCCCACCGAGCTCGTCGCCCGTTTCCGCGACAAGCCCCTCGAATTCGAACCGGGCTCAAAGTTCAACTACTCCAACTCTGGCTACGTCCTCCTCGGCTACCTCGTCGAGAAGGTCTCCGGCCAGACCTACGCCGACTTCCTCCAGCAGAACATCTTCACCCCGCTCGGCATGAAGGACACCGGCATCGACTCCAACGCCGCCATCCTCCCCCAGCGCGCCCAGGGCTACTCGCCCTCGCCTAAAGGCATCGTCCATGCTGGTTACATCAGCATGACCATCCCTTTCTCCGCCGGAGCCCTCTACTCCACCACCGGCGACCTGCTCAAGTGGGAGCAGGGTCTCTTCGGCGGCAAAGTCCTCAAGCCGGAATCGCTCACCCGCATGACCACGCCCTTCAAGGACGGCTACGGCTTCGGTCTCTTCATCCGCACCGTCGACGGCCATAAGCTCATCACCCACGGCGGAGGTATTGAGGGCTTCAACACCTCGCTCAACTACTACCCCGATCCGTCCGATGCCAAGCTCACCGTCATCGTCCTGGGCAATCTCAACGGCGGAGCGCCCGATCAGATCGCCTCCAGCCTCGGCAAAGTCGCACTTGGACAACCGGTCATCCTACCCTCCGAACGAAAGTCCATTACCCTCTCGCCCGAGACGCTCTCCAAATACGTAGGCACTTACCGGATGACCGACGCCCCCCTCGACGATGTCATCGCCCTCAAGGACGGCCACCTCACCACGAAGCTCGGCCAGCAGCCTGAGCTGGAGCTCTTCGCCGAATCGGACACAAAGTTCTTCCTCAAAGTCGTCGACGCTCAGGTCGAGTTCTTCCCCGATCCCGCCACCCACACCGTAAACCGTCTCGTCATCTATCAGGGCGGCGCTGAGCACGAGGGCAAAAAGCAATAAGCCGGGTGCCCCATTCATCCGGTTTCATGCAGCTGCGGGCGACCCAGATCGCGCACAGTTATCCCCAGGGATGACACGCGGAACCCTGCCTGCCTCTTTCAATCGCCACCCAGGGATCACTAGGAAGGCGACACAACATCTGTCAAGGGGTTATGTCACTTATATGGCTGATTAAAAAGCCCTTAGTTGTTGCCGATCTGCTCTCTTCAGAAAGCTATAATAAAAGCAGAGGAAAAGCCCCGGCCACCCGGGGCTTTTCTATCTCCCGAGACACATGAAGATCTCACAGATCGTCCCGACAGGGAGGTCCAAGGCTAAGATTCTTATTTCCAAGACTTTACGCAATTAAGTATGGGGAGGGGGTAGGGATGTCGGTTCGTCAGCAGATTCGCCCCGTCCTCTCCCTGGCCCTCCCCCTCATCGCCGCCGAGATCGGCTGGATGTCGATGGGCATCGTCGACACCATCATGGTCGGCCACATGGCCAACCCGGCCATCAACATCGCCTCCGCCGCCCTCGGCCAGGTGCTCTACAACACCCTCGCCTTCGGGATCGCCGGTGTCCTGCTCTCGCTCGACACCTTCCTCTCCCAGTCACACGGAGCAGGCCGCTACGACGAGGCCAACCGCTGGCTCTACCACGGCCTCATCCTAGCCGCCGTCCTGGCCGCCGCTCTCTTCGGCCTCATCGAACTGGCGGCGCGGCTGATGATCCGCCTTCCCATCGACCCGCAGGTCGTCGACGGAGCCATACGGTTTCTCCGCGCCCTCAACTGGGGAACGCCGACGCTCTTTCTCTACTTCACTCTGCGCCGCTACCTGCAGGCCTTCAACCACGCCCGCCCCATCGCCGTCGCTCTGATCACGGCCAACCTCTGCAACCTCCTCGGCAACTGGGTCCTGATCTACGGACACAGCTGGGGCTCCATTCACATCCCCGCCCTCGGCATCGTCGGCTCTGGACTTGCAACGTCGCTCTCGCGCACCTATCTCGCCCTCTTCCTGCTCGCCGCCATCTGGCGCGTCGAGCGCGAGCACAGCTACGGCCTCCTCTCCATGCTTCGCCACATTGAGACCTCCCGTCTCAAACGCCTGGCCCTGCTTGGCGCTCCCGCCGGCGGTCAGATCTTCGTCGAGATCTCCATCTTCGGCACCGTGACCTTTCTCATCGGAACCATCGGCCCGCTTCCCCTCGCCGGCCACGAGATCGCCCTCAACTGCGCCAGCTTCACCTTCATGGTGCCCTTCGCCATCTCCGCCGCCGCGGCCGTCCGCGTCGGCCAGGCCCTCGGCCGCGAGGCTCCGCGTGAGGCCGCCGCCGCCGGTTGGGCCGCGATTCTGCTCGGCGCTGCCTGCATGGCGACCTTCTCGATCGTTCTCGCCGTCTTCGCTAATCCCATCGCGCGATCCTTCACTCCCGACCGCGCCGTGATCGCCGCGACTGTGCCTCTGCTCTTCGTCGCCGCCGCCTTCCAGTTCTTCGACGGCCTCCAGATCACCGCCACCGGAGCCCTGCGCGGAGCAGGGAACACCCACGCCGGCCTCATCGTCCAGATTCTCGGCTACTGGATCATCGGTCTTCCCATCGGCTGCTGGCTCGCCTTCCGATTAGGTTATGGAGCCCTCGGACTATGGATTGGCCTCTGCGCCGGCCTCATCGTCGCTGGCCTCGCTCTGTCCGCTGTGTGGAGACGCACTACGCAGTCCCTTTCGGCAAAGAGCCTTGTCTCCGATGGCTAAACCTTACTCGCGGCCAGTGCGCTCGCCGTTCGTTCCAGCACGCCCGCCTGCCGCTCCAGCCGACGAAGCTGATGCTCAGCAGGAGAATCCTCGCGAACCGATGCCTGCGAAGTATCGAGACTCGCATCGCCGATCACGTTGAGATGGGCTGAAGGGCGGTCGAGTGTAGCGTTCATCTCTTGTCCAAGCCGCTCCATGCGCGCGGCGACCTTCTCCGCGCGAGTGCGGAGGCCGTCTTCCTGCTGGCCCACTGCGGCCAGCGTCGTGACCGCCCGCGTCATGCGGCGCAGATAGGTAACGAAGGTGAGCGCCGCCTCCCAGCTCTCTCCCTGCGAGAGCGGCACACGAGGCTCGAGCATGATGCGGTCCAGCGCCTCCTCGGCGTCGTTGATCGCCAGGCCGCAGGCGCGTCTCGCCGGAGCGAGCAGCCTCCGGTCAGCGTCCACGCGGCTGTTGCCCGAAGGAGTGCTGCCGACGGCGCTCCAGAAGCCGAGCATCGCCCGAACGTATTCGGCGTCGGCGAGGGCTCCGCGCGCGAGCAGCCGCTTCATCTCCGCCTGCTTCTGCTCCGGCCAAAGCAGCCGCATTGCAGCCACGGCCACTGCCGCGCCGAGCATCGTCGTCCCAATGCGGATGCCGGCAAAGTGCCAGTCGCGCAGATGAGGAAGGCTGAGCAGAACGAACGTAGGCGTCAGGAAGAAGGCGTACCAGCCGTAGTCGATTGCATACGTCGCGAGCGTAAGAATACTGGTGACGGTGATGACAGCGATCAGACCTTCCTGGTTGTGAACGGCCGCCGCAAGGATCGCTGCCAGTACACCACCCGCGATGGTGCCGCCGACACGCTGCAATCCTCTGCGCAGCGTCCCCGAGCTTGTTGGCTGCAGCACGATGATGGAGGTCATGGCCAGCCAGCCGCCGTGACTCACATGGACCGTCCTCATCAGCATCACATCCGCAGCTCCGACGACCAGCATGCGAAGAGCGTGGCGCATCATGATCGAGCGAGGCGTCCAGTTTGCCTGGGCAGCGTCGATCATGGCGCGCCATCCGCCGCCGGAGTCCTGCTTTACCTGCCTTGCCAGTAGGGAACGCTTGAGCTCCGGACTGGCTGCGGGCTCGATCCCACTCCACAGCGTCTGGATGGCCTCGAAGGCCACCTCGACGTTCAGCAGCATGTCCCGCTCCTCCTGGACGAGGTGCCGGACCAATGGATCGAGTTCTGCGGATGTCTCTAGTCTCTGGAGAACTGCCTCGCGCTTGCGAAGGTGCTCGAGTGAGTGCGAGCCTTCAGGAGAGAACGAGGCTCCGCCGTCGGGCGGCCTCTGGCGCAGAGCCTCTGCAATTGCGCGCTCGGAGCCCGCCAGCCAGTTCAAGGCGTCGGTGATCGCGGCCTGCGATCTCGCCTCGGTGGTCGACTCCAGCAGCTCCGTCCAGCGGATAGTCCCGGCAAAGAGAAGGTCCACCGTCTCGAGGAGCACGGTCAGCGATTGTGCACGCAGGGTTCGTGCCGTGATGCGGGCCCCGGTGCCGCCGATGGCCGCCCGCGCGGTCTCGATGTTGAGCCGCATGTGCCGCTGCAGTTCGTGCATGCGGTGCCGTTCGGCTTGACGGTCGCTCGAGTCTGGCGAGGTCGCATGCACCTGCGAGGTGAATGCGGCGAGCAGAGAGTAGCAGTTGGCGACGCCCATTCTCGCGGGACGGAAGGGATCGAGCGGCCAGAGCACAAGGCTCAGCGTGGCCGCCCAGAGCCCGCCGAGGATGTAGGAGAGCGCATTGACGAGAGCCCCGGTGAGGGTGTGGTTCTCGCCACCGTATCCGGCGAAGTACAAGACCAGGATGATGACCGAGGTGGAGGCGAGCTGGTTGGAGAGGACACGCGCGAAGGTGACGGCGAAGCAGAAGGCTGCTGTAACCAGTACTGCCAGCCAGAGCGGCGTGGTGGACAAGGAGGCAACGATGCAGGCGATGGCTCCCCCCGCGAGCACGGTCAGCATGGTGGTCATGCGGCTGCGGTAGGGTCCACCGTTGTCGACCAGGATGGCCTCGAAGCCACCCAGCGCTGCCCAGCCCATGGATCGACCAAGCCACCGGCACACGACCATCGCCACCAGAACGGCGATTCCAGCGCGGATGCCGCGTCTCCAGTGCAGGCGTCGCAGCGTGGCGGCCCATGTTGTGAGCGAGAGCATGTGGAGAAAGTGTAGCCGCTATCTCCGCATATCAACCTGCGGGCTGATGCTCCGGCACATGAGCCTTTGAGCGTGTCGTCAGCGTGACGGCGGCGGCTAGGATCAAGCATCCACCGGTCCACGCTGCGGGACCAAGATGCTCGCCGAGGACGAAGACACCCAGCAGGCTTCCCATCAGCGGCTCCATGTTGAGCAGGACACCGGCCTGCGACGCCGGGACCTGAGTCATGCCCCAGTTCCAGAGCAGAGTAGTCGTGGCCGTGCACAGGATGCCGCTCGCCGCCAGCGCAAGCCACGCCTTCGTCGAGACGTGGGAGACAGGCGGCACGCCGTAGCGCAGCGGGACCCAGACCAGCAGCATCAGCGTGCCGAGTAACATGCCATAGGCGGTGACGACGATGGGGGAGTGGCGATCCATCAGGCGCTTGTTGAGCAGAATCCAGAACAGCGCGATGGCTAGCGAGAGGACGACCAGCAGGTCTCCCTTCAGGGAGGGCTGCCCGACGCCGGTGGCATGCCGCCCGAGCGCGATGAGAGCGGCGCCGGTGGTCGATCCCGCGAGGGCGATCCAGCCTATTGCATCCAGACGCTCGTGCGCGAAGAGAGTAGCCCCGACGGCGAGAATTACGGGCATGGTCCCGACCATCAGCGCGGCGTGAGAGACCGTCGTAAGCGAGAGTCCGTAGAACTGGATGAGAAACTGCACAGGAATGCCCAGGAAGGAGGACAGCGCAAGCGTTGCCCATTCTTTGCTGTTCAATCCAGGGCGATGAGTCACCAGAAGCGGCAGCATTGGGGCCATGGCGAAGAGGAAGCGGTAGAGCACCATGTGAGCGAAGGACATCTCGGCCAGCGCGATCTTGCCGAAGAAGAAGCCGCAGCCCCAGAAGGAGCTTGCCAGCGCGCAGGCGAGGAAGCCGATGGCGCGGTGCCTTGGTTTGGAGGGCATACCTTCACTGTCGCATAAAACGAGACGGGCGCGCGGCCCACATACAACCGAGCCGCGCTCGTCTGCTGTCAGTTCGTGTCAGTTACCAGACACGGCAGCTGTTGGCCGGAACCATGGGCGCGCCCTTCTTGCAGCTGAAGGCCGCGGCAAATCCGGGCTGGTTGACGATGGCTCCGTTGGCGCGGAAGTGGTCGGGCGAATGCGGGTCGGTCAGGACCTGCTGGCGGATGACCTCAGGCCGCGAGTTTTCGCACCAGTTCTGCGCGTAGGCGATGTAGAACCGCTGCGGGGAGGTGTAGCCGCTGACTTTCGCGTTCAGATCGACCTTGTTGGTCTTGGCTCGCTCAAGATAGGCAAGGTAGGCCAGCACCAGGCCGCCGTTGTCAGCAGTGTTTTCACCAAGAGTAAGTTTGCCGTTCACCTTGATGTCATCCACGGCGGTAAACGAGCCGTATTCATTCACCAGGCAGTCCGTGCGGGTCTCGAACTTCTTCGCGTCCTCCGGGGTCCACCAGTCCGTCATGTTGCCCTTGGCATCGAACTTGCGACCCTGATCGTCGAAGCCGTGGGTCAGTTCGTGGCCGATGACGGCGCCGATGTGGCCATAGTTCACCGCGTCATCCTGCGACCGGTCGTAGAAGGAAGGTTGCAGAATCCCGGCAGGGAAGTTGATGTCGTTCATGCTGGGATCGTAGTAGGCGTTGACGGTGGGCGGAGTCATGCCCCACTCGTTGTGGTCGACGGGCTGCCCGATTTTGTTGAGCTGACGATCGTTTTCGAAGGCCGTGCCGCGGAACTTGTTGCCGAGCGCGTCGTCGGGCTTGACCTCGAGCTTCGTGTAGTCGCGCCACTTGTCCGGGTAGCCGATCTTGTTGGCGACTGCGTGGAGCTTCTCCTTGGCCCGAACCTTGGTCGTATCCGACATCCAGTCGAGCTGGTCGAGGTCGCGACGCATCGCGCTCTCGATGTCGTGCACCATCTCGAGCATCTTGGTCTTGCTGTCGCCGGCGAAGTACTGAGAGACGTAGACCTCGCCGAGAGCCTCGCCCAGCGCGCCGTTGACGGCGCTCGAGCAACGCTTCCAGCGCGCGCTTTGCTCCGGCTGACCGGTGAGGGTGCGGCCGTAGAAGTCGAAGTTCTCGTCATCGAACCGCTTGGGCAGGCGATTGGCTGAACCGGTCAGAAGGTGGTAGCGCATGTACGCCTTCAGGGTGTCGATGTCCGTGTCCTGAACTGTGTTGACCATCGTCGAGACGAACTCCGGATTAGTGTTATTGATCTCGGTGATCGCTGGCGACTGGATGGTTTGGCGGAAGGTCTCAAATGAGGCGGCGGGGAAGGTCTCGTTGAAGGTCGCGAGAGTCTGTAGGTGATAAATCTTCTCCGGGTCGCGCCGCTCGGTGATCGGCATGGATGCCTTGGCCAGTGTGGTCTCGAAGGCCATGATGGCGTCGGCATCCTTCTTCGCCTTTTCGGCGGGAGTTCCGGCGAGGGTCAGCATCTTGGCGACATGCTCGACGTACTGCTTGCGGATGGTCTCGTCCTTCGCTCCGGTGCGGAGGTAGTAGTCGCGCTCGGGGAGCCCCAGACCGGCCTGGTCGATGGAGGCGATCTGTTTGCTCGCGTCCTTGAAGTCCTGCTGCTCGCCGTAGCCGAAGAAGACGTCGATGCCGTTGCGCTGGAGCTTGCCCGCAAGCGCCGGAAGATCGGAGGTCGAGTTCACGGCGTTGATCTCGTCCAGCAACGGCTGCAGCGGAGCCAGGCCCTTGGCCTCGATGGTGTCTGTATCCATGCAGCTCTTGTAGTAGTCGCCGATCTTCTGCTCGTTCGCGGTGCGGCCGGAGCCGCCGGTAGCGGCCTTGGCCAGGATGCCATTCAGCGACTGCGTGTTGACGTTGTAGAGGGCATAGAACTGATCGACGTCCGGCTGGTCGGAGGGGATGGGATGGTTGGCTGCGAACTTGCCGCAGGAGAACTTGTAGAAGTCAGTGCAGGGGTCGACCGAGGTATCCAGAGAGGAGAGATCGAAGCCGGGAATTGGCTTGTAGACTACGGCGGGTTTTGCCGGCTGGTTGTCGGGTGCCTTGGCCTGCTGGGTCTGTGCGCCGGCTCCTGTCGCCAGCAGTACCGCGGCTGCCCCCAAGACGATCTGGCTTCCAGGCCGGCATATGGACCAGCGCAATGGCATCTTTTCTTGTTTCATCTCTTTCCTCACTCTTCCTTTTGAAATCCTCGTCTTTTGTATCACCGGGCCGAAACCCGGCTACGAAATTGGAACGAATGCTTCCATTGGCGAGCCGTGGCCGTCTGTGAAAGAGTAGTAGCCAGACTCCCCTGTCCGGGGGTACGTGTCGCCCGTCATGCCAGTTCCCTGCATCATCCCCGCGAGTCTTCGGTTTCGCAAGGCGCCGGGCCGCCTTTTGCTCGCTGTAGTACTTGTTTTTGTGACGAGCTACGGCGCGGCGAAGGGGCCGGAGCCAGCGCAGAGCATCCCGCTCGCGCCGTTGGGGTACCAGGCTCCCCTGACGCAGTTCATGCTGGCGGGTAGCTCGATGCTGACGGTCGATTTCGTCGACCCGAAACATCTGCTGCTGACCTACAGCGCGAAACGCCTGCTGAAGCGGCTTGCTGAATGTCCGGCCGCAGACCAGGACCGTGTGGTCGATGCCGTACTGCTGGAGCTGCCATCGGGAAAGACGCTGGCCCGGACCTCGTGGCGGACCCATGACCATGGCCAGTATCTTTGGAACCTGGGCCGCGGTAGGTTCATGCTGCGAATCCGCGATACCTTGTCGACGTTTGCCCCGCTGGTGAATCTCCCCCGAGGCGATGCCTTCGCCCAGCTTCCTCTGCTTCGCACCGACCGCAGGATCGGAGGCATTCTTCTCTCTCCTGACGCCGATCTGATGATCCTGGAGACGATCGACCGGCCGCGCCCAGACGACAGCGTGGGCGACGAGCCGAAGGCCGACGAGAAACCGGTGCAGATCAACTTCTTCAGTCTGATCAGCCTGAACGGCGCCGAGATCGATCTGCGGCCCGGCGGAGCGATGCGCTCGCGTGTTGCCGGACGCATCCCGGCAAACTCCGCCGGGTATATCGCGATTCTGGACCAGGGCCGCCAGCACTGGAGCTTCGACTTCCGGAGCTACGGTGGGAAGATCAAGGAGCTGGCCGGGTTTGACTCCACCTGCATGCCGTCGCCCATGCTGGTCAGCCGCAGCGAATTCATCGCCTTCGGCTGCCACCTTAGCCATACGCCGCAGGTAGTCGGGGCCTTCAATCTGCGCGGCGAGCAGATGTGGGAGCAGAACATGACGGAGAGCTACGTCTCCCCGACCTTCTCCTACGCTCCGGGCAGCGGGCGCTTTGCATTCAGCCGCGTGCTGACGCGGTCGTCGCTGGTCGACTCGAGCTCGGTCACGCCGGAGCTGTTTGACGGGCAGGCGGTCGTGGTCTACCAGACCGACAGCGGACGGCAGCTGCTGCGCGTCGATGCCGCGCCG
>Ga0193742_1001899_pt1 | contig 12203 bp, 17 predicted proteins | sample L2c1metaG_FD_165511 | JGI IMG/M metagenome (GOLD analysis project Ga0193742, IMG submission 165511) | Soil microbial communities from a riparian zone of the East river system, Colorado, United States - L2c1 | ecosystem: Environmental > Terrestrial > Soil > Riparian zone | place: USA: East River... | reverse complement strand
AGACCTAGCGAATCAGTAGCACGCTTAAGTCGTTTATTCCACTCGGGATTGATGGTAAGGTCTACAGACTTTGCCTCATAGTAGGCGCTAACCTGAGCGTCCTTGAGAGTCAAGATGTAGCTAGAGTAATCGCATACTCCATAGTGGACCAGTTCAAAATCCTGAGCGTTTACGACGGAGAAACTGTATTCACCTACAGGAATCTCAATTCCGAGAAGCTCCAAAATAGCAACATCGGTGTCAGATTCTTCAGAGACATCCATCCAAGGCTTACGCCAATCGGCTGCACGTTCATCGTCATCATACGGCCACTGATCTTCGTTTCCTAGATCGTAGCCATAGGCTAGGATTCCGTCAATTGACATTCCCATGATCTAATCCTCAATCTCCAGATCGGTAACCGGAACCTTCATAGGCCAGTCGTGACCGGGAAGATTGATGACAGCAACACACTGCCCCTTATGGCTCGTGAACTCTCGTACTACGACGTACATGGCATCTTGTTTTCCGTACGTCCCATCGGGGGTGTACTTGGCTCGGATCACTTCAACCTCTCCTCAAGTCGATCAATTTCCTCAAGTAGAAATTCTACATCGTCTAGCCAGGTAGAGTTGCGTTCCTTTTTGTGGCAGTACTCACGGAACTCCTTGGTCCATTTACGCATGTGCTTCATACGGATTTCCGCACTCACACCACGGAAGTTCAGGGGGCGATCAAGGGATGCCCTCGTAGTCTCGTGAGCGTCATCGAACTCTTTGCCAAGCTTCGTCATGCAGATACTGTAGCAGACCGAAGCACGGATGTCAAGGAAGGGAGAAGGTTCCCGTACGAACCCTCTCCCTTCACAGCTTATCTGTTACTGCTGGAAAGGAGCAACAGGAGGTGGCGCTACCGGAGGTGCTGCAACCGCAACAGGCGGTGCTGCAACTACGGGAGGAACTGCTGCTACAGGAGCCGGGGCTACTGCTACAGGCGCTGCCGCCGTAGGAACTGCTGCCGTACCCGCAGGCAGTGCGTCCATGCGCTGGACGTTGGTGAAGTCCGGATTGTAAGCCTTCGCTGCGTCCGTCGTCAGGTAAAGCTGGACCTTACGCTCGTTGAGCAGGTTCAGAACGTCAGTCTCATCGACGTTGTCTTGTTCAAAGAACGCCTTAGGAACACCTAGGGTCTCCATCTCCTTGAAGAAGATTCCCATGGCAGCTTGTGACTCAGGTGACACGGTAATCAGTGTTGAACAGCCACGGTTGGCATGTTCTCCCTGGAGAACCTTAAAGTTCACCTTGAACTGTACCTTGTTGTTCTTGCTTGCCTGTAGCTCGACGTTGGATACCTGTGCAAGGTACTTACCGTCTGGTAGCGGCGAGCTTACGTCAACCGCTGAAGCTAGTGCATCTTTGAAGTTAATACTTCCCATTATTCTTGTTCTCCTTGGTTTTGTTCAGCTAGCTCGGGGAAAACCGTAACTAACATATGGCTTATGTTGGGGTTTTCTATAATGTCAGGAAGTCTTCCCTGAACTCTCTCTCCGGCTTCAATCTTTGGATCGTCTTGCGAAATCCGGAGGAATCTTTTCTTCAATGTTCTACCGTTACTGTCTTTTCTTGTCATCATTGTTTCAGGGTCCCTATCAGGTTCCATCCACAGGTAGCCCACCAGGTCGAACCAGAACGGTACGGAAGGTGCAATCTTACCTTGAAGGTTCGGCACCAGCCGATCGTTCTTGTTCTCTATCGTCTCGCACACAACTACGCATGTGAGAAGAGGATTGAGTGGGTGCTTAGTAAGATCTCGGAATCCTCTAACGAGGTAGTCCAACTGTCGTAGGATCTCATCCCACGTACCCCAGTCGGGCTTGTCTGCTCCGATGATCTGTTGCTTGAGCTTTCTCTGAATCTCTGTTACAGAGTCGAGCACTACTGAACGGAAATTATGTTGTCCGGTTACCAGCCACTCGAATGCTTTGTCTACGTCCTGAATGTTACGAACGGTAACAACAGCAGCGTCCCAGGTTCCGTCATAAACGGGAGGTGGTTCTCTTACCGGGTCCCAGTCCTTCATTCTGATGGGTAGGAAGTCCGTAGACCCCTCGGCATCTAGAATGCACACCGGCTGTGGTGAGGTAGACGCAAGCGTACTCTTCCCCACCTTAGCGTAAGCATGAACTAATACGGTTAATGATCTTGCCATTTAGTTATCCTCTACAAGGTATGAGTTCAAGTCTACCGGCTGTTGCAGTAACATCCTCACCGGAGCACCTAATTTATTCTGTAAATCGATAGTGTTTTCTGGATAAATCCAACGTGGCTGATACCTGGCACTACGTTGTTCTGTTACAACAACAGGCTCTGTCTTGATTCTATTCCAAAGGAACTTAGGAATCCACCTAGGCTTCAACTTCTTATCATATCTAGCCTGAGCGGTGGCGGTTACAGTTTGAGGTGCTCCACTGTCCTGATATAGGACCTTATGCTCTATAGCCGCTACAAGTCTGTCCCCATAGTCTTCGAAGTATGACTTCATATCTTTTAGAACAGATTTGTTTATTGCAACCTGTACAGCATTCTTCATATAGTTTAATTCTACGGATTCCATTATTCTGTCACACCCTTAGGAAGTTCGTCGTTCTCAAGCAAACGCTTGAATAGCGTGTTGCCTGCCTTGTGGAATACGACTACACCTTCCGGGCGGTCGTATCCGGGAGCTGCAACGCTACCGTTGATCTCTAGGCTGCGTACCACATCTTCAACTGCCTCTGTGTCAAAGACTTCATCTTCCGATAGAAGCGGTACAGGCTCTACATCTACCCCGTCCTGAGTTGTAAAGCTTGTCTCTGCCCAACGGGCTACGTTGAACAGCGAGAAACGCTTGTTGTTTACGTTGTATCCTCGCTGAATACCCTTACCCCACCATTCACCGAAGTGTAGACCTTCACCTAGTTCACGTACGAGCCGCTCAGAATTTTCCCACACCCAGCGTGCGAAACCATAATTGTCGTCCAACGGTGTAATGATACGCTTACGGGATTGTGCGCTTATAGCATATGTCCCGTAGATAGTGTACACAGACTTCTCTTGTTCAACGTGTACTTCTTCGCCTAAGGCAATTGGGCGAATAACTACCGCAGCATTGGTCCCGTCAATTTTTTCAGTAATTACAACAGGGCGACGGAGACGTGGGATCTTTGGGAATCCGTGAAATTCTAGTGTCATTAGTTTGTAACTCCTATCGATTCTGGTTCATAGCGTTTGAGCGGATTGATCTGTACATAGTGTTCCGACAAGTACTCTTCCGCATGACTGCCGTCATCGAAGGCCGGACAAATTGCGAAAAACTCGCACTTCCATGTACACGTATCTGTCGGCGTCGGATAGCACACATCTATGTGACTTTCCCCAGCGTCTAGTCTAGCACGGGTTGCTTCTATTTGTCTAATCTTTTCTGTGATTCTTCTCCAATAGCTGGAGAGCGTTGTTAGGTTGTGCCGGATTTCGATTCGCTTATAGAACGGTGGCTTAGCTGTGGCAGTGCGCTTTACTTTGCGCAACATGTTCACGATCATACCGTCTGTACGAAGCTCCGTGTCCAGTCCTTCTTTCACTAGCTTTAGTAACTCTAGCAAGTGATAATGCTGGAACTGTTCCGACATGTGAGCTATTTTGGTAACAGACTCAAATGTCTGACACGTCTTATGATCGATGAATAACCTAGCGCCGTCTCGCTCTCGTTCAGCCTTGACGTCTTCCTTACCTAACAATCTAACGTTAGGGTGGTCCGCCATTTTAGGGTCAGCAATGATCGGTTGTTCCGGGGATACGATAATGATACCGGCATCCGCAGCAGTTTCCTCAAGCCATTCCAGATAACCCTCAACGATAATTCTAGCAAGCGCTGTATCCTTTTCCAACTCCTTAGCCACATAATCGTCATTTTCTTGATCGATCTTCAGGAAGTCTCGATTGGCTAGGTCCGTTAGAACCTCTAACGGGTCCTTACCGTGTCCGTAATAGCTGGCTAAGGCGGCATGAACCTTCGTACCCAGAGATAGGGCACCGGTTAGCTTCTCTCGCTTCGGTCCTAGATTCCTATATGAGGTTAAAAACCACTTTCTTTTACATTGGGAGAACGTCGATAGCTCGCCGTTTGTGTAATAGGTAACGTTAGTATCTAATTCAAGTGACATGAGCCCATTGCTTCCCTAATAAGATATTACTTATTGTTCTATTTGTTACAGGATATAACCTAGCAATTTCTTTATTAGATAATCCTGTCGAATGAAGATATCTTATATTAGGGATATCTTCATCAGATAACTTAGCTCTACCATTTTTGACACCCTTTACATTTCCTGTTTTAGTTCTACCTTTTGATATTTTATCTCTCATATTATCTGCATTAGTTCCTAAGAACAAGTGTTTAGGATTACAGCATGGAGGGTTATCGCATGTATGTAGGACTAATAACCCCTTTGGGATCAATCCGTTATGTATTATCCATGATACTCTATGTGTACGAACCATAGTTCGTGTACCTTTGCTTACACTACCAACACTGATCATGCCATACCCATCTTTATCTGTGCCAGCAGTCCACACCCAACAAACTCCCGACTTATCAACCTTAGACCAGAATCTGTCAGCAGCCTTTAGTATAAGAGAATATATTTTAAGCTTCATCAATTACAACCTCTATCTCACTACCCATAATAACCTGTTCTTCTTGTTCAAGTTCCGCTAGACGTTCTCTATCATTCACAATATCTAACGTCTCACGGTCCCTAACTATTTCCTGTAGACGAGAGTACTTTTCTTTGATTGCTTCTAGCTGCCGCACCTCGACCGTGCCCGGTGCTATGACGTCGAACCGGTTAACAGATGTATGCTGCTCTGAGCCAATTCTGTGTACCCTACCAAACGCCTGGATATTTTGTAGCATACTCCATGAACGTTCTAGAAAAACGATGGTATCGCATTCTGCCATATTCACACCCGTACCTCCGGCACGCATGGTAAAAAGAATAACTCTAATGCGTCCTTCCTTTAAATCACGTAGTACAGCCGCTCGCTGGTCCTCCGTCATATTTCCTATAATCATGCCGTGAGGAATATCCGCCTTTGTAAGGCGTGTAGAAGCAAGCTCAATGAGCTTACGTGACTCTGCTGTAACAGCTACCGGCTTATCCGTTCCGGCTAGAATGTCCATCAGTACATCAATCTTAGGTGATGGATCTTTAAGCTGTACAGATCCGCTGTCGTCCACCCAGCAGGTGGCGGAGGCACTTTGCAACAAACGGATCTGCTTCTCTAAGTTGTTCGTAGTTAGAATAAGATCGCCCTCATCCGTTCTCGTGAACATTTCCTCTTCTATTTCCTTATATGCTCTAGCTTGCTTGGTAGACATTTCAGCTTCAAGTGTGTAAGATACAATAGGTGGAAGATCCTTCAGAACCAATGATTTTGGCATGCGGCGGAATACCGGGTCAAAGAATGATAAAAACTCGTTCTTGGTGTGCGGGTTGAGTCCCTTGATCTCCATACCTTTCTTCCAATAGTTATACTTCTGCTCGCCGTAACGATTCACGAAGGTAGACTTGATGGGATATTCTTCAGGACGGAGACCGAACATGACCGGCCACAGGTCTACACACGAGTTACTAATTGGTGTACCCGTAAGTGCAAATTTATATCGTACAGTTTCAGCCTGCATCACATATATTGCAGCTCTAGTCTGCTTAGCCTTTACATTAGCCATAAAATGTGCTTCATCGGCAATTACTGAACGAAATGGAATCTCATTCAATTCCTTGAGATGCGTTTCACACTGCGCTGGCTTGACCGTAGCGTCACCCTTGTGCTCTGAACATTTCTTAAGCGCAATTCCGGGGATGTGGGCTAAACGAGAATGAAGTCTCAAGGACTGCCAGTTCATAATGTAAACATCTGCATCAGTCTCTAGAGCCTTACGTCTCTGTGTTGCTGTTCCCTTAACCCGTACTACACGTGCTCCAGGGAACCATGTCTTCCATTCATCTTCCCAATGAGCCTTAATAGATGGAAGAGTGATAGTTAAGCAGGGAAATACATCATGGCCATAATCTGATAACCGTTTGAGCGCTAAGATCGATTGGACAGTCTTCCCAGACCCGACTTCGTCACCGAGCAGCGCACGCTGTGCAATCGACAGGAACGCCACACCGGCACGCTGAAAGGGATATAGTCGCTCATCAAACCCTACAGGGTCTACGTCTGTCAGGGTACGTAGATCTAGACATGGCTTGACTCGGGATGTGTATTCCTCGTTGAGCCACTGCGCATATAGGGGACCGCACTGTAGGTCTTCACCAATAACACCACCGGCTGTGCAATACGTCGCCCAGCTCTTAGGTAGTGTCGTACGCTTCTGACGGTACAGCACACCCGGGATGGCTTTTACGAGATCTATTTCATATTCTTTGTGCGTCACAAGAACCCGTGAAGAGTCTTGCTCATCAACTTCTAGCGATATCACGTCTGCCCGTTCTTGTGGGTTGCATAAATATTGCAGCATAAGGTCTATCATATCCTAGATGCCACACTCTATCGACTACTGTAGCTACTGTCCACCTGCTAGCACCATAGTTGATATGATCTCCGATTTCCGGAGGTGCAGGCAATATACTATGAAGAGGGAACAATTCCTCTTGCTCAGATTCTATATTCTTCTTGATGAAGAACTTGCAATAGATCACTGATAGAACTCCACACCATACTCATTACACAATGCAACAGCGGAATCTTCGAAGTCTTGTATAGCTAGCTTAACTACAGCGAGCTTATGCCTTAGACTGGCATCCGGCACATCATCTTCACTTACTTCACAGATCTCTTCATTACAGAAGGTCCATGACATCATCTCTAGCTTCTCGATAATCTCTTCGTCTGTCATTCTTCTGTCTCCTTCAGCATCAAGTCAAATAGTTTCTTGTCGTTCTTAGCAATATACAGGACTGCATGTCGGGCTGCGTCTCTAGCGTGGTCAGACCCTACAGTCCACCATCCGAATCTTCGGAGCAGCTTGTCCGTACCTAGGCCCTTAGCTTCGGTAGCTCCCTGTAGCACGAACTCGTGTCCGTCTCTGTGAGCAATGTAGCGAGCTACACCGATTGTTTCGATGCTCCAGTTTGTGGAACCTCTACTCTTGGTAATTGTATCCTCGAAAATGGTGAATCGCTCACATACGATTACCAGTGGATCTGTATATTGTAGTACATCCTTAGACCACCTGTCAAGAGCTTCGTTCATTTCCATGAACGGATACTCTCCGAACTTGAATTTGTTTAGGGGGTCGGAAAGGTTAATGGTTCCCCATCCGGAAGCCTTCCCAGGGTCTACGGTTATGAGACATTTGTTAGGGAGTTGTAAGTCTGAGATCATCTAAACTCTCTCTTATATCCTTACCGTCCCCAGGACATTCATCACCTAGACATGTCCAACCTTCACGTTGTCTACGGGCGAATACCTCAAGGTATGGTCCAGGGAAATGCTTTTCAATCATGTCTTGAAAGCTCTCCGGTTTCTTAGAATGTGGTTCTGCAATCGTCTGGAAAGCATTACGCTCATGTGTACGGACAGATAAGTTGCCTGGCTTCTTGCCTACAAGAACATACTCAGATGATCCTCTAAACCAATAACCGGCACCATACGCAAGCTTTCCGTTCTTGGTAAGCTTCTGCCATGTCATCGCTGTGATGTAATCAAAACCCCACGCTGTTATTAATTCGCTTGCAAGAGGAATGAATGGTCCTACCGTCCAGAGAAACAGATAACCGTCTACCACATCTCCGATAGGAAGCTCCTTTAACGCTTTTGCTCCTAGCGGTTGATACTTAGCATCTGAGTAACCGGATAGTTTCTTGTCTTTACTTGTTATGTTGTAGGGCCATGGTGGATCTATTACTGCTGTTTTAGCTTTCACTATCTATTGTTCCTAGTCTTACCTTAATGGGTGGATTTTTGGGTCCAATACGTCGTTTAACAGGAGGAGCTAATCCTTGAGATCTTAGATCTTCGATATTCTTCCTTCTCTTGTAACCTTCACCTAATTTTTCCGTGTTTTTAGGTGCACGTAGATCATACCTACCTGGAATAATATCATCAAAATTTCCAGAGTCTAAGGGGTTAATCACATTGTCCTTCATTGCCTTAGTAATTAAAAATCTCTCAAAAACGGGTTTTTCATCAAATTGAACATAAGCGTGTCCTCTACCAATAATAACTCTTTTAGCCGCAAATGCACGTCTTATACAATTAGCTCCTACACAATGATGACGGTTATTAGGCACAGCCTTATCAATATCATCTTGTATAATGCTAATAGTGGCACCCTTAACTGCATCGAAAACTTCGTTTCCAGTAGCTTTTAAGTGTGTAACAATGTCTGTCGTTAGGTTTTCTTCCATTATTTACTCCTTATAGGTTACTTGGATTGTCCACCCCAGCGCTCTACTATGTCGAGCCCTGCTGTCAAGTGGATACCTTCGAACATCTCGTTGTCGTTCATTGTCTCGGTAATGATATGCGAAGCCTCTTCGATATCCTCGTTAGGGATGTCTGAGATCACCTCATCATGCACCAGAAGAACTATATCATCAATTCCCGCTTTGCGCAACTCTAATGTCTTCATTTTCAAAGCTTCCGCCTGTGTACCCTGAACGAAGTAGTTCACTAGCGTATACGCCTTGTCACGATACAGGGCCGGCAGCTTGCGTCCCGTTAGTGGGGAACGGATGTAGGCTGTACCTTCTGTGTCGTAGCGTTGTTCCGCAAGCTTGATGAGATCCTCTGACCACTTCTTGCGCTGTGGATATGCATGACCAAATGTTGCCATGAACTGCTTCATCTCATCTATGGAAACTCCGGCTGTCATTGCGAGCTTAGGAATGCCTGCGCCATAGCCCTCGGCGTAGATGGTGTTCTTGGTTGATGTGCGTCGGGGATCAGACTTCTGTAGCGTTGGGTCCTGGTAGATATCCCTGGCCAGCAAGGTAAAATAATCAGGTCCGCCTGCGTCTGCCTCTGCAAAGAGACTACGAAGCTTAACGTCTCCGGAGTACGATGCCTGAATTCTTTGCTCGAACTGGTCGAAGTCACACAGCAGTAGCTTGTGGGACTCCCCACCGTTGGTAGCAGTCAGACAGCTACGAATGGCGTTAGCTGCTTGAGCCTCTGGAGTGTCGTCATCGCTTCGTCTAGGTAGTGTCTGGAGTGCCGGATTCTTAACCGTCATGCGTCCGGTAACCGCTCCGTACTTCTTGCTGTTGTTGTCCTGCTTGTTGAGCTGATTGAACGACGGGTGTAGTCTGCCGTTGTTGTTGTACGTTAAGAACGTGTCCAGGTATGTGCTTGCCATCTTCTCTACACGGCGTCGAGTCTTCTCCGTGATGGCTAGCGGGTGCTGCGTGTGGTAAATGACGTCTTCAAGAATTTCCTTGTCTAGCTTCAGGCTCTTACCCTTCTGACTACCGGGCGGACCATCACCGTCTGTCTTGACAGTAAACTTGTAGTTGGTGTCCTTACTGATCTGAGCGATCACCTGTGGCTTAGAGCCCGGCGAGAATCCGTAAGCATCCATGCACCACTTGTTGCACTGGTCCACGTAGTCTACGAACTCATTGTAACGCTTCTTGGTGAAGTCAATGTCAACTTCAATACCCTTGCGTTCCATATCCATGAGAGCCCAAATGGTTCCCATTTCAAGTTCATAGGATGCAGGAGCATCGATCATAACCTCTGGGTAGAACTTATCGTAGAGACGAGACGTTAAGATACAGTCCAGCCCTCCGTAGAGCCAGTACGGTTGAAAGTCAACCGGTACTGTGGCCCATGTCCAGCCGTTGGCCTGCATAGCCTCGTCTAGGATTCGCTGTGAACGAGCTGCTTGACGGTCTACGTGCGTCTCAGCAAGTCTCTTAAGAGCTGTAGGTCTGGAAGGGTCCATGACGTTAGCCATGATGGCAACGTCTTTGACCTTGTGACGAGGTACCTTGATGCGTCCTTCTGACCAGTGTTCCATCATGGTCACATCAAATTTTGCGTTGAAAAAGATCAGGTCACCATGGTAGTTGTTAAAGATCTCTGCAATCCCAGCACCCCAGGTGTTCCAGTCCATCGTCCACGCCTCGTGAGCGTTACCGATCTGGAACAGACGTGGCTTCTCTCGCCACCAGTCGAGCCCCCCAGTTTCCGTGTCGATTGCTAAGTACTCATGGTTCTGAGACACCCAACGCTTACACTCCAGGGCTTCCTCTAACGTTTCTACGTTGTGAATAACAACATCTAAGCTTGTCATTTACCTATAATCAACTTTCTACAATCATCACATAGTCCAAGTGTATCTTCAAGCTCTACTTGTGCAGGGCACGTTGTTTTCCCACTGGCACCTACACCTGCATAGTACATGTCAGCCCAGCAAGTATACCCTAGCCGGGTCTGAAACTCATACGTGTATGCCGGACAACAATCCGGGAGTCCTACGTAATCCATACGTACGGATTCGAAGAGGATACACCAGGGTTGGCACGCAGATCGGGGAAATGATCCTTACATAAACCTAGGTATTCCGGGGCTTTTTCACAGTAGGCATTGCCCCAGCATGTATCGTCCTTAGCATCAAACCAACGCTGCCCTTGATCATACAAGAAGGAGCCTACGAATTCTGTCTTGAACTTCCTAAGATATGCCGTACGTGTAACTACCTTACGTACCTTATTCTTGGTCATTCCGGTAGCGACTAGGTCATCAACGAAAATCCAACGTCGCCCGATGTTGCCAGACAACTGCTCCTTGGCGTGGCTGTTGTTTTCCTTGCGCACCATGGCAAACATGCAATTGAACTCTTCGGCCAACATCGGGATAACTAGGGCACCACTGTGTCCCATCCCTACGATGGTGTCAAAATCCTTACCCTTGAGCACTTTCTGTGCATTTTTCAGGATCTTGTCGGGGTTATCATAGGCGGTAGGGGAGTAGGCCGGAACTCGGTCTAGGTATGTGCGATCGTCCTTCACGTCCAAGTACTTCAAGGACATGCGGACCTTGTTGTAGTCAATAGACACGTGCTCTCCTAGGAACGATAGCCTGCGTATCTCGCACATATCCTGGGAACTTAATGGCGTCTACAACCTTGTCCGTAGTCTTATTAAACGCACGAAACACGAGGTAAGCGATGGTTACGGGACCGACTAAGGCGGGAACGATTGCTGCAAGGAAAATTCCGGCAGAGCCGTAGAGCTGGCTAGCTCCGATGAACAGGGCAGCGTGAGCAAGCCAGGAGCCTGCAATGAACCAACTCAACTGCTTGAGCTTGTCCAACATTGTATCTTACCTTTCAGGCGTCAGGTTCGTGGAGTAGAACCTCGAAGAATACTTGTCCGTTATCATACCGGAAGGTTCCGGAGAAGTCAAGTTCTCCCGGGGAGTGTTTATCTGTGTACAGTCCCCATCGATTGATCAGAGGGATGATCTCGTCTAGCCGGTCTAGTGGCCAATCTGTAAAGTGGATGGCCTTATCAAACCCCTCTATGTCCCGTAATTTAACTTCTATTGTTCCGCTCATTACTTGACTCCCTTGAAGTTCAACACCTGTGTAAGCGTATGATCGATACGCACGAGATCCTTCTGTGCTTCCATAACTTCCTTCACGTCCTTATAGGCTCCGGGATGTTCGTCTAGAAGTTCCTTGTCGTTGTTCCACGACTTACCCTGCATGCTGTCCTTAAGTGTATCAAAGGATAGACTCTTACGTGCCTTGGCTCTGGACATCTTTCGTCCGGCGCCGTGGCTGGCAGAATTGTAGCTTGCGCTGTTGCCCAAGCCTGTAACGATATAAGTTTCTGTACCCATAGATCCGGGAATGATTCCACGGTCACCTTCACGGGCACGGATGGCGCCCTTACGAGTGATCCAAAGGTTCTTTCCATGGTGATGTTCCATCTCAGTATAATTATGATGTCGATTAATGTTGGGACCGGCAACAGTGTATTCGCCGGGAGACAGGTACTCTAATACCTGCTCTAGTGTACGCTCCATCATCGCCGTACGGTTGCCCATGGCGTAATCCTGTGCCCACAGCATGTCTGCGATGTAGGCATCAAACTCTGCCGTACCTTCAACAAGGTATGCAAGGTCAGGATCTTCAAGTTCGATGAAATACTTCTTCATCAAACCCTT
>Ga0193742_1001898_pt1 | contig 12203 bp, 10 predicted proteins | sample L2c1metaG_FD_165511 | JGI IMG/M metagenome (GOLD analysis project Ga0193742, IMG submission 165511) | Soil microbial communities from a riparian zone of the East river system, Colorado, United States - L2c1 | ecosystem: Environmental > Terrestrial > Soil > Riparian zone | place: USA: East River... | reverse complement strand
TGACCAGCGCGTGCCTGCGCAGGCTTGGGGCGATCGGATCGAGTACTTCGTGGACCGATGCGTGGTCGAACAGGCAAACGACGGTCAGCGGGCTGGCCGACACGGCTGCCTCGACCGAGGCGGCGGTGGTGGCGCCGCGAGCGGCGAGCGGTTGGGACTTGGTGGGCGATCGGTTCCAAACAGTGGTGGGGTGCCCGGCATCGATCAGCGCGGCAGCGAGGGCGCCGCCCATCGCGCCGAGGCCGACCACCGTGGTGGGGGAGGGGTTGTGGCTCATGCGGAGCCATCATTCGCCTATACCGGCGAGCTGCCAAGTACCTACCTTTTAGTTCGATACCCACCATTTGGTAAGTATTGGGGCGAACGCAGGCACGACACGGAGGGCTCGATGGCAACGACGGCGAGATGCGGTCCCTACATCTGCGGCATCGACGCCGCGATGGACGTGGTGTCGGGGAAGTGGAAGTCGCTGATCCTGTGGGAGCTCGACAACTACGGCATCCGCCGCTTCGGCGAGCTCAAGCGGGGTCTGGTGGGCGTCAGCGAGAAGATGCTCATCCAGCACCTGCGCGAGATGGAGGAGGACGGTCTGATCCACCGCGAGGTGTACCGCCAGGTGCCCCCGAAGGTGGAGTACTCCCTGACCGAGCACGGCCGCACGCTGAACGAAGCCCTCCGCCCGCTGGGAGCCTGGGGCACGCAGCGACGTCAGCGCCTCGACGCCGGCATCCAATGACTGCCACTGTCGGGTTCTAAGCCGGAGTGGCCGCTCCGAACCAGGTCGCAAGTGCTCGAGGCAGCTCTGGGTCCGTGAGGTCTCCTGCCCAGGCGACATGTCCGTCGGGTCGGATCACCACGGCCGGGGGAGCAGCGATCTCGCCAAGGACCGGTAGCTCCCACACGCCAGCGTGCTTGGCGTCGACCAACCGGATTCGATCCGCCCAGGGAGAGATGTCGAAACCGCCGGGTTCACCGAGGTTGAGGAGCACGGGCCGGACGTCGTGCAGCAGGGTGAAGACGCGCGTGGGACCGTCCGCGGTGGACAGGTCGAGGTCGGGCATGCGCCGCCCGAGCAACGGGTGCCCCTCTCCGAGGTCGTAGTGGATGTCGAGACCGGAGATCATCGCGGCGATGCGCCGGCGCGGCTCGTCCGTGCTCAGCAGTTCGGTCATGGTGTCGCGGAGGGCCCTGCTGCGCTCGTCGATGCGGCTGAGCGCGACCTGCGCCATGGTGTTCTGCAACACCCGGGCACCGACCGGGTGTCGCTCGGCGTGGTAGGTGTCGAGGAGGCTCTCGGGTGATGTCTCGTTGACGACTTGGGCCAGCTTCCATCCCAGGTTCACGGCATCCTGCACGCCCGTGTTGAGGCCCTGTCCACCTTGCGGGCCATGCACGTGTGCGGCGTCACCGGCGAGCAGCACGCGTCCCTCGCGGTAGGACGCCGCCTGCCGGGTCGTGTCGGTGAACCGGGAGATCCAGGTCGGGCTGTGGACCCCGTAGTCCGTCCCGTAGGCGGCGACGAGCGCCTCGCTGAGGTACTGCAGGTTGGGCTCGCCGGTGTGTTCGACCTGCTTCTCGACCAGGACGACCCGGTACGGCCCGCCATCGTCCCCCGGGTTGACGGGACCGATGCCACCACCCTCGGGGAGCATGCCGACCGGCGGCTCCTCGGCCATCTCGACCTCGGCGATCAGGTGGCTGGTCGTCGGGTCCCATCCGGGGAAGTCGATGCCGGCCGCCTTGCGGATCAGGCTGCGTCCTCCGTCGCACCCGACGAGGTACTCGGTTCGAAGCGACGTGTCGCCGGACAGCTCGACATCGACGCCGGTGTCGTCCTGCGCGAAGCCCACCACCTCGCAGCGACGAAGGATCGGCACCCCGAGCTCACCGACCACCCAGCCAGCCAGGATGCGCTCGAAGTCGCGCTGCCACAGCGCAAGTAGGTGGTTGTGGCGGGTGGGGAAGTCGCTGATGTCCAGGAACATCCCGGCGTAGCCCACGAAGGGATGTACCTGCCCCGCCGAGACGAATCGTTCCGCGACGCCACGCTGATCGAGCACCTCGATGGTGCGGGAGTGAAGACCCCCGGCACGCGAGCCGTCGACATCCTGGCTGGCACGTCGTTCGACGACGACGACGTCGACCCCCGCCAACGCCAGCTCGCCCGCCAGCATCAGCCCGGTCGGGCCGCCTCCTGCGATCACCACCGCATGCTCAGTCATCGCCGCTCCCGCCCGACCCAGCTGCCGAAAGCAAAATACGCATTCCATGACTCCTTCAGGTTCTGGCCATGATCGGCTCAGCGAACGGTCATGATCAGCACGTTTGGGTCGTTTGCGGCAAGCCCCCTCCCTCGCGTTATGTTCTTAATGGCGGCGAAGTCACGCTCGACGATGCGGGCGAGCTGACCGGTCCCTACCTCGGCAACGCCGAGTGACGAAGCGGCGAAGGCGTTGCTCAGCTTCGGGAACCAAGCAGCGGCGATCGCCGTCGCCGGGTGGGCGATTCCCGACGCCTTCGACGCCCTACCGGCCGAGCAGCGGGCGTCGGTGGGACCAGCCCTGGCAGCCTCGCCAGAGTGCGGTCAGCTGCCCTTCGCTCGCGTCCTGGAGATCGAGGTCGTGCGTGCATGCCCCACAACGCCGGGTCGAGGATGCACAGGACGACGGTGTCGGTCGCCGAGAGGACGAGCACGGGACCGGCGGAGTGATGCTGTGGGCGTGCTTCCGGCCGGAGGTCCGTTGTCTTCGATGGTGGGGGGTGCCTGCGGTCGCGAAGGGTCTGGAGTGCTTAGCGGCCGTTCTGGGTGGAGGTCGTCTGTCCCGAGTCGTGGGGTGCCGTGTGGCTGGACCTGTCCGCGTGGGTGTCCTGGGGGTGTCTTCAGGCACCTGCGCGTAGACGAGGAGTGGGCATGGCCGGGTGCTGAGGATCGCGGCTCACCGCGGCTGAGGCCCGTAGGCGTCGATCTCGGTCTTGGTCGTGGAAGGCTTTGAGCACGATCAGGGCTAGGAGGACGGGTTCCAGTGCGCCCCTTGTGCCGCGGGTTGCCCCGTCGAGCTCGGAGCGAGCCTCACTGCGGTCAGGGTCGAGTTCAGCGATGTGATCGAGACTGTCGACCCCGGTGTCGAGGTACGCCAGAGAGTCGAGTACGGAGACGTCGACCGGCGCTCGGAGGTCAGGAGCGGGGTGGAGTCCTGGGGGGCAGTGGGGGCATTCAGGTCGCCGTCTTCAAGATCGAGGTCAGACAAGCGAACTGAGAACGCAGAAGGCCCTGGTCAGCGAGGTGACCAGGGCCTTCGTTGTACTCCCCCTGGGACTCGAACCCAGAACCTGCGGATGAGCAGGTGATCGACGAGATCGCCGCCACCCGGCTCACCGAGCGCGGCGCGACGAGAGCAGACGACCGCGTCACCGAGGCGGCGATGGAGGACCGCAAGAAGGAGGGGTACTTCCGACCACGCCGAGTGAAAGAAGGTGCTTGCGGACTTAGAGAGATGTGCTTAGGTTAGGTCCGGCAAGGGGGATCTGGGGACGGGCCCTGACGGCCCGCCCGCGGGGGCAGAACAACCGGAGGGCACATGGTTGAGGGGACCGGTTCGCCGATGTCGGGGACGCGTGGCGCGCCGCCGGCTCCACGATCGACCACGGCCGGACGCCTGGCACCCCGGCGGCCGAGGGGCGGCCGGCGGGCGGCGACCGTCGCGTGCCTCGCCGTGGTCGGACTCGTCGCCGCCTCGTGCAGCGGCGACCACGGCTCGTCGGACGGCACCGAGGCCGCGGCGCCCGGCGCCAGCACGACCACTGAAGCTGCGGGCGGCGCGGGCGACGGCGAGGCGTTCGGGACGCTCGCATCGCCGTGCGGCGCGGGCGACGCCGCCGGGGCCACGGCCACCGGGGTGACCGACGACGCGATCACGATCGGCTACGGCGACGACGCCGGCTATGCGGCGGCGCCCGGGCTCGACAAGGAGCTCTCCGACGCCATGGCGCCGATGATCGAGTGGTGCAACGAGCAGGGCGGCATCAACGGCCGGGACATCGTCGGCAACTACTACGACGCCAAGGCCACCGAGGTGAGCGCGGCCATCACGCAGGCCTGCAACGACGGAGTGTTCATGCTCGTGGGTCAGGGCTGGGTGCTCGACAGCGGCCAGGAGACGGCGCGCATCGAGTGCGAGCTGCCGTCGGTGCCTGGCTACACGGTGGCCACCTCCGTCGCCCACGGCCCGGGCATCGTGCAGCCGCTGCCGAACCCGGGCGACCAGGTGCCGGCCTCGGCCGCCTTCCAGCTGGCCGAGCTGTTCCCCGAGGCGGTGACGCACGCGGCGTTCGTGTTCGCCGAGTTCCCCGCCACCCGGGAGACCCGCGACAAGTACGAGGCCTCGTTCCCCGAGGCCGGCTGGGAGTTCCAGGACTGCGACCAGATCTACAACATCGCCGGTGAGTCGGACTGGAAGCCGTTCGCCAGCAACCTGAAGGACTGCGGCATCGAGGCCGTGGTCTGGGTCGGCTCGCCCAACCCGAACTTCGAGAACTTCCTGGCCGCCGCCGACCAGGTGGGCTTCGAGCCGCAGGCGTGGCTCAGCGACGCCAACCAGTACGACGCTGCCTTCGCCCAGTGGAACGGCGAGAACGGCGGGGTCGGTGACGACGTGTACGTGCGCATCGCCACCACGCCGTTCGAGCAGGCCGACTCGGTGCCGGCGGTGCAGCAGTACCTCGACCTCGTCGAGGGCTCGGGTGGCACCCCGGCGCTCCTGGGGGTGCAGGCCACGTCCGCCTTCCTCCTGTGGGCCACCGCCGTCGACGGCTGCGGGTCGGACGTGACCGCCGCCTGCGTGTTCGAGCAGATCGGCGAGCAGGACGAGTGGACCGCCGGCGGGCTGCACTCGCCGACCAACCCGACGGGGAACCAGGCCGCCACCTGCGGGATCCTGCTCAAGCTCGACGGCGACGGTTTCGAGCAGGTGGTCCCCGCCGACGGTGAGGACGGGTTCGACTGCCGGGACGACTACCTGATCGACGGCCTGAGCACCGACGCGCTGGACCTGGCGAGGCTCGACGGTGACCGCGTGGCCACGGAGTACGGCACCTTCACACCGTGAACCTGCTCGTCAACGGCCTCGTGACCGGCGCGATCTTCGCCATCGCGGCCTGCGGGCTGGTGGTCACCTACTCGACGTCGGGCATCTTCAACTTCGCCCACGGGGCACTCGGGATGTTCTGCGCCTACGTCTACTGGGACCTGCGGTACAACGCCGCGCGTGACTGGCCGCTGGTGCCCGACGGGCCGTGGCCGGCTCCGGTGGCGTTGGCCACCGTGCTCCTGGTCGTCGCTCCGCTGCTCGGCGCCGGGCTGTACAAAGCGGTGATCGGCGGCATCGTCGACTCGTCGGAGATCGTGAAGCTGGTGGTGCCCATCTCGGTGCTGCTCGCTCTCATCAGCCTGGCGAACTGGATCTGGAAGACCGACCGGCCCCACACCATCCAGCCCTTCTTCGGGGCCGACCACCAGGTGACCGTCTTCGGCGTCGTGCTCCTGTGGCACGACCTGACCGTGGTCGCGGTGGCCGTCGGGCTGGCGTTGGGCCTGCGCCTGCTGCTGTACCGGACCCGCACCGGCGTGGCCATGCGGGCCGTGGTCGACGACCGTCCGCTGCTGGAGCTCACCGGCGGCCGGCCCGACCGCACCTCGCTGGTGAGCTGGATGCTCGGCGTCTCGCTGTCGGCGCTGGCCGGGATCCTCATCACGCCGTTCAACGGCGGCTCGCTCAGCACCACGCTGCTCACCCTGCTGGTGATCAACGCCTTCGCCGCCGCCATGTTCGGCCGCTTGCGCAACCTCCCGCTGACGTTCGTCGGCGCGATCGTGTTGGGCCTGGCCACCCGCATGGCGTTCGAGCGGCCGACCGGGCTCATGCCCACGTCGTTCGACTGGCGGGGCAACCTCCGGGTGGCGGTGCCGATGATCCTGCTGTTCGTGGTGCTGCTGGTGCTGCCGCAGGACCGGCTGCGGGGAGCGGTGCAGCGGCGCGACCGTGAGCGCTTCGCCCTGCCGAGCGGCCGGGACGCAGTGGTCGCCGGCGCCGCCTTCCTCGTCATCACCTTCGGGCTGACCCGGATCCTCGAGCCGTCGCCTCTCCTGCTGGTGAGCAACGCGGTGGCGGCGGGGATCATCCTGCTGTCGCTGGTCCTGCTCGTGGGCTACGCCGGCGAGGTCAGCCTGGCCACGATGGCGCTGGCCGGCATCGGGGGCACGGTGCTCTTCCACCACGTCGGTCGAGACGCCGCCGATCGAGCCGGGCCGATGGCGTATCTGATCGCGGTGGTGGTCTGCGCGCTGGTGGGGGCGGCCATGGCTCTGCCCGCCCTGCGCCTGCGGGGCCTGTACCTGGCGCTGGCCACCGCGGCGTTCTCGCTCGGCGTGGAGCAGCTGGTCTTCAAGGAGTTCGCCGAGTCCCGGCGGATCTACCCGGCGTCGCTCGTCGTGTTGGCGGGGCTCGGTGCGTTGGTCACGTGGTCGGTGGCCCGGTCCCGGGGTCTGCGGGCCGGCACGGCGTCGCTCGCCGTGTCGGCGGCGGTGATCGTCCTGGCCGCCACGAACGGGTGGCTCCAGCGGGAGCGGTGGAGCCCGATCTTCCCGAACGGCAACCTGACCGTGCCCCGGCCCCGCCTCCTCGGGATCGACTTCGCCCCGCAGGCCAACTTCCTCCTACTCCTGTCGACCGTCTTCGTGGCCGTCGGCCTGCTGTTGGTGGGCCTCCGCCGCGGCGCGTACGGCCGCCGCCTCACGGCCATGAAGAACAGCCCGGCGGCCTGCGCCACGCTCGGCATGGACATCGTCCGGCTCAAGCTTTCGGTGTTCATGCTGTCGGCCGCCGTCGCCGGGCTCGGTGGGTGCCTCTACGCCCAACAGATCGGCTCGGTCACCGCCGACCGGTTCAGCCTGTTCGAGTCGATGTCGTTGCTGATGCTGCTCGTGGTGGCCGGCGCCGGGTTCGTGTCGGGCGGGCTGACCGCCGGCCTGCTCTACGGCGCCGCCTTCGTGGTGCTCCAGAACGTGCTGGTGTCGGTCGGCGAGAACCAAGAGGCGTTCGGTGGGTCACTGCGGTGGCTCGCGCAGTTCACTGCTGTGCTGCCGGCCCTGATCGGCATCGGACTCGGGCGCAACCCCAGCGGGTTCCTCAGCGACCTCTTTGCCGACCACCGGCCGTTGTTCCGCTCGGTGAAGCCGGTGCTGGCCGCCTGGGTGGCGGCCGAGGTCGTCCTGTGGGCCCTGGCCGTGCGGGGGACGATCGGCAACTGGACGTTCGCGCTGGCCACGATCGCGCTCGCCTGGGCCGCGCCTCGGGCGGCGGCGCTGCTCCGGCCCGAGGCCTACGGGCGCCCGCCCGTCGCGGCACGCTCGTCGCCCGCGGCCGATGGCGTGCCGCTCGAGCTGGTGGGCATCGCCCGGCCCTTCGGTGACGCTGACCGTCATGAGATGGAGCGGGTGCTCGACCTGGGGGAGCGCGGCTGGTGAGCCGCCACCCGCTCCTGGCGCTCGACGAGGTCACCGTGCGGTTCGGGGCCAACCAGGTACTGACCGACGTCGACCTGGTGGTGCCGGCCGGCGAGGTGGTCGGCCTCATCGGGCCGAACGGTGCCGGCAAGACCACCTTGTTCAACGTGGTGACCGGGCTCCAGCGCCCCACCCGGGGACGGGTGCGCTTCGACCGGGTCGACATCAGCCGCCTCGACACCCACCATCGCGCCCGCCGGGGCATCGGCCGCACGTTCCAGCGATTGGAGCTGTTCGGCGACCTGACCGTGCGCGACAACGTGCGGGTGGCCGGCGAGATCCGCAACCGGTGGCGATTCCTCGGGGTCGGCGGCGGCCGGCTCGACGTCGACCGGGAGGCCGAGCGGCTGCTCGACCTGCTGGGCCTCCGCGCTGTCGCCGACGTCGACGCGGGCGAGGTCCCCACGGGCACCGCTCGCCTGGTGGAGCTGGGGCGGGCCCTGATCGCCAGGCCTCGGCTGGTGCTGCTCGACGAACCGGCCTCGGGGCTGACCGAGCGGGAGACCGAGGCGTTCGGCGTGCTGCTGCGACGGATGGTCGACGACGAGGGCGTCACGGTCCTGCTGGTCGAGCACGACATGACCCTGGTGATGGAGGTCTGCGACCACGTCCACGTCCTCGACTTCGGCCAGGTCATCGCCCACGGCACGCCCGACGAGGTGCGGGCCGACGAGCGTGTCCTCGCGGCCTACCTCGGGGCCCCGGGCGCGTGACCGTCGACAGGCGTGGGGAGGCCGACGCGTCCGCGCCCGTGACCGTGCCCGCGCTGGAGCTGCGGGGCGTCCGAGCGACCTACGGCTCGATCGAGGTCCTGCACGGATTCGACCTCGTCGTCGCACCTGGCGAGGTCGTGGCGCTGCTCGGCCCGAACGGTGCCGGCAAGTCGACGGCGTTGCGGGTGGTGGCCGGCCAGGTGCCGGCGACGGCCGGCGAGGTGGTCCTGGCCGGCCGCGTCGTCAACGGCGCGGCCCCGGACGTCCTGGCCCGGCTCGGGCTCTGCCTCGTGCCCGAGGGCCGGGGCGTGTTCCCGAACCTGTCTGTGCGCGAGAACTTGTGGATGGATTCGCACCGGGGCGTCCCGGTGCATGACATCGAGGAGATCGCCTACGCACGGTTCCCCCGGCTCGGCGAGCGGCGCACGCAGCTCGCCGGCTCCCTGTCGGGCGGCGAGCAGCAGATGCTGGCCATGGCCCGGGCTCTCGCTACCGACCCGGCGGTGCTCCTCCTCGACGAGCTGTCGATGGGATTGGCGCCGATCGTCGTCGGCGAGCTCTACGAGCTCGTGGCCCGGCTGGCCGCCGCCGGGGTCTCGATCCTCGTGGTCGAGCAGTTCGCCCGGGCCGTCCTGGGCGTGGCCGACCGGGCCGCCATCGTGGTGCACGGTCGGGTCACCACGGTGGGCACGCCTGCCGACATCGAAGCCGAGCTCTCTACCGCATATCTGGGCGCTCGAGGGGCGCGACCATGACCGACACGAACACCGCCGAGACCGCGACGGGGACCAGCGATCGCATGATCCGGTTCACCGCCGAGGTCGCCGACATGAAGCTCAAGACCGGCCGGACCCGCACCGAACACGTCCTCCAGGTGGTGGGCGTCGTGCTCATGGTCGGCGGCATCGTCCTGGCGCTGGGTGCGTACGCGGCCTCGCTCGACGTGGCCGCCACCCCCGGCACCAACGTCGATGTCCTCAACTCGAACTCCTACGAGGCGTTGGCCCTGGTCGGCGTGGCCACGAGCGTGGTCGGCGGCTTCGTGTTCCTGCGCTACTCGCTGGCCCAGTTCCTCCGCTTCTGGCTCCTCCGCCAGTCCTACGACCAGCAGCGCGCCGTCGACGCCGCCGGCCGCCCCGACTGACCCACCGGGGCCAGCGGGTTCAGATGCGGAGGGACTCGGCCGGGACGTCGTAGCGCGCGGTGTAGGCGGCGAAGCGGTCGGCGAGCTCGTCGGCGTCGAGGCCGTGGGAGGCGAGGTCGTACCCGTGGGTGCCGAAGGTGCCCTTGGGGTGGGTCTCGACGTAGCGGGCCATGGCTTCGTGGGCCGGGCCCGTGAGCTCCTCGCCGAGGGCGTCGTAGAGGGACCCCATCGCCTCGAGCGGATCGCTGACGAGGTCGGCGTAGCGCACGTCGGTGATCGGGTGCTCAGGGTGGCGGTCGCGGAAGGCGCCGATGCGGTTCACCGACTCCTCGAGCATCGACGTCCAGTGGTCGGCGATGTAGCGCTGGTGGTCGGCGTCGGTGAACGTGCCCGACAGGGTCGAGATGAGGCTGCACACCGACGCTGACAGCACCACCGGGTCGCGGTGCAGCAGCACCAGGCGGGCGTCGGGGTAGACGGCGGTGAGGGCGTCGAGGGCCAGGGCGTGGTGGGGGCTCTTGAGCGTCCACCGACCACGGACGCCGGCGCTCTGGAGGACCTGGAGCACGGTGCGGTGGTACTCGTAGGCCGATCGCTGGTCGGCGGCCCGGAGCCAGGCGCCGTAGGTGGGCACGTTGGCGATGGCCTCCCACGACAGGCTCTTGAAGTCCTGGCTCATCACCGCGATGCACTCGGTGGGGCCGTCGGCCTCCTCGTGGTGGATCGCCCGCACGGCAGGGTTGAACGCCTCCAGCATCTCGCCGGCGACCCGCGCCTCGTCGACCCGGGGCCCGACCCGGTGGTCGGCGGGGGAGGGGGGCGGCGCGCTGTCGGTCGCCTCCCACCGCAGGAGCGGCCGGTTCGTCCGGTCCCGGTCGAGCAGGTTGCTGAGGAACGTGGTGCCGGCGCGGAACATGCCGATCACCACCACCGGCGCCTCGATCCGCTCATCGGCCACCTCGGGGTGCGACTTAGCCCAGTCGGCGACACGCAGCCGGTTGGCCAGCGCGGCCACGATCGTCGAGTGGATGGCGAGGCCACCGAGCTCGGTCAGCTGCGCCTCCTCCTCGACCGACGCCACGTACGTCTCCAGGCCCTCGCGGAAGTCCCCGGGGCCGGGGTCGTCGAGGCCCGTGGCTGCCACCGCCTCGCCCAGGAGGGCCTCGGCGTCGGCGTCGAGTGCACCCATGTCTGCGTCCTACGAGCGTGAGAGGTCGACGACCGTGCGGCCCGACGTGCGCCGGGCCTCGTGGTCCTCGAGGGCTGACGCCACGTCGGCCAGGCCGATGCGACGGCCGATGGTGGGGCGGATCGCCCCGCTGGCCACCAGCTCGAGCAGGGCCGCATGGACCCGCCGACCGGTCTCGGGCGGGAACGGGTTGATGCCGAAGCGCCGGAACTCGAGCGGCGCCTCGAGGTAGGCGAGGATCACGCCGACCACCGACACGTTCGCCATCGACACCTTGCGCAGCGGGCGGCCGGTGAGCCCCGACTCGGGATCGTCGTTGAAGCCCACCGGCAGGTAGCGCCCCCCAAGGGCCGCACACGTCCACATGGCCTCGGTCTGCTCGCCCCCGATGGGGTCGTAGATGACGTCGGCTCCGTGGCCGTCGGTGTGGTCCATCACGACGTCGAACACGTCGTCGGCCGTGTGGTCGATCGCCCGCTCGGCGCCGAGGTCGAGGCACAGCTTCGCCTTGTCGGGCCCGCCGGCCACGGCGAGCACGTGGGCCTTGGCAGCGACGGCGAGCTGGATGGCGGCGGTGCCGACGGCGCTGGCCCCGGCCCGCACCAGCACGGTCTCGCCGGCCTCCAGCCGGGCCCGCTCGTGCAGGGCCAGCCAGCCGAGGTGGAACGGCAGGGTGAACGCCGCGGCCTGCACGTCGTCGAGCTCCGGCGGCGCCTCGAACACGGCACCGCACAGCGCATACTCGGCCATCCCGCCGAGCGATTGCGAGGCGATGCCCACTACCCGCTGACCGACGGTGGCATCGGCGCCGTCACCCACGGCGTCGACTGTGCCGGCCACGTCCATGCCCAGCGTGAACGGGGGCTCGGCCATCACCGCCGCCACGCCGCCACGGCAGCGCGCGATGTCGCCGAAGTTCAGCGACGCGGCGCTGACCGCCACCCGCACCTGGCCCGGCCCCGGCTCGGGCACCTCGACGTCGCCCAGCTCGATGGCCTCGGTCGGTCGCCCGTGACGGACGACCCGAACTGCCTGCACGACCGTCCCCCTACGCTCGCCGTTCCCCTGGCGTGACCGTAACTAAAGAGGGGTCCTTATGTCAACGCTCGCGACGGCGGACGTCGTCACGCGGGGGCGGTGGCCATGGCGGTGACGAGGGAGACGAGGTTGGCGGTGAAGCCGTCGAGGTCGAGCTGGCGTCGACCGCCGCGGGTGGTGCGCTCGCGGGCGCGGGCCCGGTCGGCCACCGCGCGGAGGATGAAGGTGGTCACGAGCGAGATGCGTTCGGTGGCGACGTCGTCGGCCACCGGCGTCATGCGCTCGGCCAACAGGGCGTAGACCTCGTAACCGCCGGTGCGCGACAGCACCTCCTGCACCTCGGGCGCCAGCGAGGCCTGGTCCTCCTCCACCAGCTGAGCCAGGATCACGAGGAAGCAACGCCCGCGCCATCCGGTCTCGGCCAGCTCCACCGCAGGGCGGACGATGGCCTCCACCACCGAGCGCACATCGTCGTCGCTCGACCGGCGGGCCACCCCCAGCAGCTCGCCCTCACGCCGGCGGAGGAAGTCGACGTGACGGTCCAGCACGGCGCACAGC
>Ga0193742_1001897_pt1 | contig 12205 bp, 22 predicted proteins | sample L2c1metaG_FD_165511 | JGI IMG/M metagenome (GOLD analysis project Ga0193742, IMG submission 165511) | Soil microbial communities from a riparian zone of the East river system, Colorado, United States - L2c1 | ecosystem: Environmental > Terrestrial > Soil > Riparian zone | place: USA: East River... | reverse complement strand
ATCGACCGGCGGCCCGCTCGAACACCTCGGCGCGGACCTTGAGGAAACGCGGGTGTCGCAGGTACTCGCGGTAGGTCCGGTATGGGACGTCGGCCCTGGTCATAGGAGCCTTCCCTGCTGCATGTCGCGGCGCTCCCGTTGCGTGAAGAACAGCGAGCGTTTGGTCTCTTCGAACTGATCCGGGTTGGCTCGGTACCAGCTCATCGCTACGGTGCGCCCGACCTTTGAGAACGCGGTGCGCACGACGGACTCAGTTTTGGCGCGCCACTTACCTGGATCGCAGATCAGGTATGCCCACTGTGCTTCGTCGCGTTCAATCGCGGCGAGCAGAAGGTCTCTATACGGGGGCAACGCATCCTGTTGCGCTTGGATGAGATCGAACCATTGGAGCCGTTCGGAGATATCGAGCCGTTTGATCCCCGCCGGATTGCACCCCATCGTTGAGAGGCTGCGGGCGCACCACGTCCTTTCTCTGATTTCCTGAGCGTAGGTGGGCCGCATCGCCCATTCAGTAATTGCGTTCGGATCGTTGAGAGTCAGAACCGCGTCCTTGTCGCCCCACCTGATCAGCGATGTGTCCGCGTCCGATCCGCTGCCGTTGATTGCCACGAGTTCGACTTGCGCGCCGTTGGCTTCGTATAGCCAACGGTCCGCCGCGTTCTTCGTGTACCCGAGGGTTGGGAGGTGCGTCGCAAGGCTGTCAAGTAGCCGGTCGTAGGTCGCTGGCTGAATCTCGTGAAGTCGCACGACAGCGGGAATGGGTAGGTGTGTTGCGTGGTTGGCGAGGATTCCCGGGGAGCAGCCATGGATCCACTGCGTGTGATCGGGCGCGATGCCGTCGCCTGCGGTGAGATCGTAAAGGCCGGCCCGGGTGATCTCCCATTCCGCGTGCTTAGCGGCCAGCACCCCGACCTCTTGGCCGACGAAGCTGCGCATCAGCCCGTGCTTCGCTACCGTGCGCCAACTCCGCCCAACGCCGCCGCTCATTGCGATTGCCCTTCGTCTTCGGTGAGTGCGCGAACGCGTGTGCCGGGGATTCCGGCGATGGCGTGGTCGGGGCAGTAGTCGCGGGATTCCCACAGCCGCCAGCCTTTGCGGGATGCTTTTTCGCGGGTGACGCGCATGCCTTCGTCGTGGGTTTGACCGAGGTACCCGTTGGTGCAGTCAGGTCCGTCGCATTGCAGGTAGACGAGCCGAAACCAGGCCATCAGCGCTCTGCCTCGGTGCGGTCCTCGTCTTCGTCGGGGACGGGGGTGAAGACGGGGGTGACCTTGCGCGTCGGGTAGTTGGCGACGGCGAGGTCGCGGTCGTTGTCGGTGAACTTCGCCGGCCCTCCGGCGGCGGCTGTGGCGACGTAGCCGGACATCGAGTCCATGACCGAGCGGGTGCCTTGGTCGGTGGCCGCGTAGGTGATCGACTGGCCCGGGGCCACGCCGAGCCTCGCGGCGGTGGCGATCGCGTCTTGGTTCGCGGCCAAATACAGCACGTCCCAGCCATAGGCTTTCTCTTGGTGGCGGACCATCGCGGCGATCTGGTCGTAGGTGTAGCGCTGACTGTCGTTTTCGATGCCGTCGGTCAAGATCGCGTAGATCACGGTCGCCGGTCGGTCGGCCGGCGGCATCGCGGCCAGCTCCACGCCGAAGTCGTGGATGGACTGGCCCATCGCGTCGAGCAGCGCGGTGGTACCGCGTGGCTCCAGCGTGAACTTGGGGCACTGCTCGGCTGGCCGGGAGTGGTGGATCAGCTCGTACTCGTGGTCGAACACGGCGAGCCGGATGGTGCGGCGGTCGCCGTTCTGCTGCGCGGCCGAGGCTTGGCCGAGGACGAACTCGCGGATGGCGTCCTGCGCGCTGGTCCGGATCGCGGCCATCGAGCCGGACCGGTCCACCAGCAGGGACACGGCGGTGTATTGGGTGTCGGTCACCGGGGGTCTCCTGTGTCGTTGAGGCTGGCCTCGCGGATCGCGTCCTTGACGGCCAGCAGGGCGTGGACGATGGCGCCGACCAGGAACACGGCGGTCTCCTGCGGCCGGTCCACGGCGCTGTTGTCGGCGTTCTTGAGCTGGTCGAGCGAGGTCTGCTCGTGGTCGGTTGAGGGGCTCATTGGCGCCACTCCCCGCGCCAGTCCGGCTGCTGCGGGCCGGCGGGGTAGAGCTGGGAGTACTGCTCCCGCTGCGCTTGGCGGGTCTCCTGGTCGGCGTGCAGGTCGTCGGTGGCCTGGTTGACCTTGCGGTGCAGGTGGGCGGCGTAGACGGTGAGGACGACAGTGGCCAGCAGGTTGCAGGCCAGCGCCAGGACCAGCGAGTTGAGGACCTCCGTGGCGCTCATTCGTCGACCACCTCGGCGTCGACCGTGAGGTCCGGGTCGTCGCCGCGCATTTCCCCGAGGTCGGTCACGTCGGCGATGGGCTGGTCGTCGGCCGGGAGGGGTGCGCTGGTGAAGTCACCGATCGCCTTGCCCGGGACGAGCTGCTGGGCGTTGCGGTACTCGGCGGAGGTGGGCACCCACTTCGCCAGCTGCCGGACGCTCGACTTGAGCCACATCGAGGCGGGGTGGGTGTTCCACGGGGACTGCTCGTAGTTCGCGCCGGCCGCCGATTCCTTGATCTTGGCGATGGCCTGCCGGTTGAGGACCACGACCTTGCTGGTCGCCCCGTCCTTCATGATCGCGTAGCTGTAGACCAGCCGCAGGTCTCCCCGGTTGTCGGAGTCCCAGTCGATTTCGTGTTGGGGTCGGGCGTCCACGCCGGGGCGAAAGGAGAACTTGTCGTGGGTGTAGACGCATTCGGCGACGACACTGGCCACGGCGCCGGCCCGATACATGAGTTCGATGAAGCCTTGGTATCCGATGATTCCGAGGATCTCCGGGTTCCCCTTGACCTTCCGAACGGTCAGATGGAACTCCTCAGTCCCCGGCTCCAGTCCGAGTCGCGCGGCGTTGAGCAGCTGCGCGCAGAACACACCTGGGTTGGAGATCGCGGCGACTTCGAGTTCGGTCATTTCCCGCCCGCCGGGGCCGCGGACCTTTTTGCCCTTCTTCAGTGCGCCCTGGGCGATGCGCACCCACTGGTCACCGCGAATGTGAGTGGGGAGTACCTGGGTGAAATCGGGGGCGTACTGCGCGACGAGCGCGTGCCCGCCGCTGCCTTCCCGGGTTGCTACTGCCTTGCTGATGATGGTCTCGGGCATTGCTTTCCTTCCGTTTGGTGCTGGAGAGGTGAACTAGGGAGCGACCCCACCTCTGCTCAGTCGCCGTTGTTTTCGGGTTCGATGTTGTCCATCTGCTGCTCCATCTCCAGGGGCAGCTCGACCTTCCCGGTCCTTCTTTCGTAGGCCCGCCGCAGGAGCCGGCGCATTTCGTTGGCGTCGGTGGTCTGCGAGATCGGTTCGATCGCGCGAATGCGGGCGGTGGGGACCACATCGCCGTTGTCGGTGTTCGTGACGATTTGTGCGCAGTCGAGCAACACCACGGCCACGTGCACCGCTTCGGGGTCGTCGCACAACTGCGCGGAGATGGACACCAAACCGTTGGTGTCTCCGGCGGGGAGAGCGGAGGAAATCTTGATGGCGCTCACGCGGCGGCCTTCTTCCTTGGGACGGGTCGGAGGTGGGGGGTGTTGTCGCCGACAGCCGTTCACCGTCGATGACGGCGTACTTCGCGGTGCCCATGGCGTCGAGCAGCTCAGAGCTGGCCCGCCGTTTCCAGTTCTTCGCCGAGCGTTCGGCGGTGCACGCGGCGAGGTACTGGGCGGCGACCCCGGCGTCGATTTCCTTGTCGGTGCCGTCGATGTCGGGGTGCAGTTGGCGGACGGTTTGGTAGGTCGAGTTGGATTCGTCGATGTCTGGGCGCTGGCCGTCTCGGACTGAGGCGAGGAATTCCTCGGCGGCTTCCCGCATCACCCACGCTTCGTCCATGTCGAAGGTGATGGTGTATTCCCGGTAGTCCGACCCGCCGATGAGCACCGCGAAATGGCAGGTGGTCATCCCGAATACGTCCAGGTACCACATGCCTTGGCAGCGGTAATAGACGGGGATTTGGTCGGTGCCGGACTCGCCCCACTCGTGGGCGTCCATGCCGTGCGCGGTTTTCACCTCCAGGATCGCGGAGTCGACTCGGCTGCCGGCCAGCAACCGGTCCGGGTTGCCGATCTGCCATTCCCGGGCTTTCGACCGCCACGTCCCGGTCTTACGCATCCGAAACTCGGGGTGGTCATCGGCCCATTTCTGCGCGATGGGGTCTTCGAGTCGTTTCCCCCAACTCATCGCCGGGGTCTCCAACTGCTCCTCGATCAGCCCCGACTTGCGATGCCACAACGCGAACCTGGATGCCCACGGGGAGAGGCCGAGCACGGCGGCGATTTCGGATCCGCCCAAACCCTCAGCGCGGGCGGCGTGCCATTCGGCGCTGCCGATCGCGTAGTTCCCGAGGCGCTGCGCATGCCTCACTGGACCTCTTCCTTTCGTTGCTGGGCGAGCCGTGCTCGTTGCGGCGCGGTCATCCCGCCCCGGATCCCGAATGCGTCTTTGGTGGCGATTGCGTCTTCGAGGCATTCGCTTTTGACCGGGCAGCGAGCGCACACCCTTCGTGCCCGCTGCCGCGTTTCCTGGTCGTGGTCCATGGGGTGGAAGATTTCGGGGTCCACGTAGGCCGGGGCGCACGCGGCGCGTTTCATCCAGTTCGAAGGTTCGCGGCGGTACAGCCGGGCCAGCTCGACCCGTTCGACCTCGGGGTCGCTGAGTCGGGCGTGCAAGCCGCACAGTCCACGGTTGCCGTGCCGGACCGCGCCGGTGGGGAGGGGTTCCCCGTCGGCGACGATCCGCCGCCGGCACACCCGGCACACCGCGAGCACCGCCAGCACCGTTAAGACACCTCCAACTCGAACAGCGGCAGCTGCACCTCTTCCAGCTCCAGCTCCAGTTGGAACTCGGGGCGGTCGGGGCGGTGCGCACCACACCAGCAGCGCCACCCGGAGCGGCCGTCAGCGGTGAGGTAGCGCCACCCGGCGGACCCGCAGTCGCAGCGCGACCACAGGGCGCTCACAGCTCCTCCTTCTCCTGCGGCTTGAATGGCCACGCCCTGCGCTCGTAGAGGTCGGCCAGCGCCTCACGCTCGGCGGCCTTGTCGTGGTCGCCGATGGTGTGCCAGGTTTCGGCGAGCCACCGTTCGGTTTGCGCGAGGTTCAGCCAGTTCTTCTGGGTGCGCAGCAGCGCGGCGAGGCTCAGGGCGAACACGGCGGCGACCACGAGCAGGACGAAGGCGGTGGTCATGCCGTCACCGGCGCGTCGAGGCAGCCCCACGCTTCCTGGTGGTCCAGCGGCACGTCTTCCACCGGCGCCGGCAGCAGCTGGGCGCGCTTGCCGGAGCAGTTCCCGGCGTGGCCCGGCGCGCGGACACACCAGTACTCCAGGAGGTGACCTTGGAAGGACTCGGTGATGGGCTTGTGGCACAGCCCGGAGGAGGGGACCACGATCGGCGTCGGCTTCGGGAACCGGGAGCACATGACTTCGATCTCGGCGTGGACTTCCATGGCGATGCGCTGCGCGGCGACCGGCCGGATCGGGATCGGCTCGGTCCACGGGTTGCCGGCCGGGCGCTGATACGCGTGGGCCTGCCGGACCCGGCTGTTGGGCCGGCGGACGGTCTTCACGGGAATGGTCAGGTGCTGCTGAGTCATAGGGGAACCTCAATCTGGACTGAGTCAAATCGCTCTCGGTGTTCGACGTCGTCAAGGTGATCGGCCAGGCCGTCCCAGCAGCACGGCGTTGCTTCGCCTTCGAGTCGTTCGACGGGGAAGGTCCATTGGTCGCCGTAGATCACGTTGACGATGACGTTGGCCTTGTGGCGGTTGCTGGTGTCGCACGCTCGGCATGCGCCGATCCGCGTCACGTCGAGGTCGGGGGCCGGTTCGATCCTGGCTTCATAGCCGCGACGGCGGATTTTCTGGATCTTGTCCGCCACCTCATCGGGGACGGTGAAGGACGTGGTCACGGCTGCCGCCACATCCGGACCTGGTTGGTGGCCGCGAGGATCGCCAGGGCGGTCGCTTCCAGCCCGGCGAGGTCATCGACGATCTGCGCCTCGTCGACCTGGATGCCATTGCTCCAGGCGGTCCACCGGTGCCCGTTGGCCTTCCAGCTGGGTGCACCGTCCACGATCTCGTCGGGCGCCGGCAGCGCCGTGTAGTCGGCGGTCGCCGCCGCGCACAGGTTGGCCTCGAAGCGGAGGCGATGGGCCAGCTCGGTCGCGGTCGCGGAGCCCTTCTCATAGCACTCCCCGCCGCCGTTCGGGTAGACGATGTTGAGTTCGTAGCGGTGGTCGCGGGCACCTTCCACCCGCTGCTCCCACGCCCCGCCCAGCGTCACGGTGGGCTCAGCGGCCAGCAGCTCCCGCTCCCACTCATGCACCGGCCGCTCGGCCGCCATCGCCACGTCGGCGACGTGCAGCCACCCGTCGCCGATCGCCCGACCCTTCGGCTGGTGGAACCAGGCCCGCTTGAGCCGCTCGGCGAGCTCCTCCCGCTGCGGGCTACTCATCGGCCATCACCGCGTCGTAGGTGCGCATGGACCACCGGGCGTCACCCAGCGCGGTGTGCCGCTCCTCCTCGGACGGCTTCTCCACGCCGATGGCGTCCATCAGCTCGTCGGAGCTCCACGGCGGCGCGATGCTGATGCCCTTCGCGGCGGCGTACCCGACAGCCAGGGCTTCGACGTCAATCAAGTGGTAATGCCACGAAGGGGCCAGGCCGTGGTCCCGCAACAACCGGTCGAAGACCTCGGAGTCGAAGTTCGGCACGGCGCCGACCAGGTGGGCGCCGTGGGTCCAGCGCGCGACCCACTCGGCCGCGACGGGGGCGGTCATCGGCGATGGGTCGCCCGGGTCGTAGTCGGTGTTCTGGCCGGACAGGAACCGGCCGTAGGGGTGGCGGTCGTAGAACCCGCCGATCTTGAGTCCGAACGGGTCGGCGGTGCGCAGGTCGATCTCGACAAAGAATGAGGTCTCGCGCTCGCCGTTCTCGTCCCGGCGGATGATGGCGATCTCCCATGGCCTCCGCCCGGGGTGGACACCATCGGCCTCGGTGTCAACGAAGCACAGGGGGCTCATCGGATGGCTCCCATGCGTGCCCAGCCGACCGCCGAGCCGAGCGCGTTGAGCCCGGCGATGAGGAACACGCTGTCGACGTAGCCGGCGGCGGGGACTGCCTCGAACAGCTGGTGGGCGGCTCGCATTCCCCACATGAGCAGCAGCCCGCCGATCAGCAGGTTCAGCACCGCACCGATGAGCACCTCGGCGGGTTCGTGCTTCCTCGGGACCATCTGGATGCGCAGCGGCTGCTTGTCGGCCTCTTCGGCGATGAGGGTCCGCAGCTCCTTGACGTTCATCACCGGCCCCCGGTCATTCCCAAGGCCCAGGCCATCAACACGACGAGCGCGAAGAAGCCGAGCATTGCCAGGACTGCCTTGGTCATTGCTCACCGCCGAAGGGCTGCTTGTCCTCGTCCACGGACTGGAGGTCGGGGCGCAGGCTCCGTTTGATGTAGCCGGCGAGGACGGCGCGGGACATGTAGCGGACTTTGCCGAGCTGAACGAGCGCGAGGTCCTCGGCTTGGATCCGCTTGGTGAGCACTTGTCGGGTCACGCCGAGTACGGAACACACTTGGTCCAAGGTGAGCAGGTCGCCGTAGAGCAACTGGCACATCTCTTCGCGGAGTTCCTCGCCGAACTCGCTATCGGGTGCGGGGCAGGGGTTCATCGGGTTGCTGTCCTCCTATGCGGGAGCCTTGGGGAACCGCCCCGATTGGCGGTAAAGGCTTCTGGGCTTCCTTGGGTGTCCATAGACCGAATGGGTATAAGCGCGAACGTTCGCGCGTTGATCCACGCATTGTCAAATCGGTGGGTTATCGTGCCGCCGTTTTGTGCGTAATGACGCTTAGAAGCACTTATGATGCTTATGTGCACCATGTGCGTAATGTGCGTTATGGGCGCAAAACGGCTGAATGCTACTAAGAAGCTCTCCAGTGCTCTGGTGTTGCTCATGATCACGCGACTTCGCTGTCGGCGAGCGGGCCGTAGAAGTCTCCGACCTCACAGCCCAGGGCGGCGGCCAGCCGGCCGAGCGCCGCCGCGCTTGGGTTCTTGCGGCCAGCCTCGTAGGCCCGGATCGTCTCCGGCGCGAGCATGGCCTGCTCCGCCAGCAGGGAGCGTGAGCAGCCAGCCTCATCTCGTTTGGCCCGGAGCCGAGCTGGTGAGAACTGCATGGCGGCGTATTGAAAGCGGTACCCTGGGTACCAGGCAATCACTCGAAAAAACACGGCCGCCCGACGACGCCATGGACACGTGCCAGACTCAGTACGGATACGTCACATACTCATGCCATACACGCGCCCTAGACGCATAGAAAACGCGGCAGAGACGCCCCGCCTAACGTGTCCCCTGAAAGTGTGATCAGGCCGTCTCCGGGCGTTTGACAGCCATTTCCGTGCCCAGGCATCGTCCCTGCCATGCCTCCCAGCTTCAGCGGAGACCGACTCCGAGGACACCGCAACGGACTCGGACGAGGACTAGCCGACGTCGCCGAGAAAGTCGGCTGCACCATCGAGGAATTGGAATCATTCGAGGCCGTCCGCGCCGAGCCCACACCCGAATTGCTCGCCGCCATTGCGGCCGAACTCGGAATACCAATCCGCGAATTACATACGTGTAATTCCGACGAGCAGGCCGACTACCTGGACGCCGTTCTTTCCCACGCTGACCCGCTCAGCGACGACGACCTCCGCTCCATCGCGCTAGTCATGCGCCGCAAACCCAACGCGGCCTGATGGGTAAGCCGCCGCCACGTGGCGCCCTGACCGAGCGGTTCATCCGCCGGCTCTACCCGCGCGAGGAGCTGACCAGCAACAGCATCGCCTTCCACGCGGACGGGTCGATCAAGGCCCGACCCTGGTACACGATGCGCGCGGTCCGGTTCCTGCCGTGGCGCCGCTGGCTGCACTCACCGAGCGGCCACCCCATCGGCGTGTGCTGGTGCGTGAAGGATCGGCACGACAACGGCCGCCCCCGCTGAAATCGGGGACGGCCGTTTCGTCGCGTCTCGCGCCGGCAGCCTAGCCGGCCTTGACGAAGTCGACCCGGCGAGGGTCGAACCGGCGAGGCGCGTACTTGCCGTGGCGCTTGATCTGCACCTGGTGGCCCCGCAGCGCGGTCTGGAGCATCGCCCGCCGGTCCGCGTCCGGGGCGTCCCACTCGGCGGCGATCTCGTCGCGGTGCGCCTCGTGCCGAACCTCGCGGAGCTGCGGGTCGTCGGCGGACTCAAGCGTGGCCAGCTCGGCGAGCAGCTTCGCCTCGTCCGCCGCGAGGGGCGCGCAGACAGCGTCATAGGCGTCCAGCTTGATCTCCCGCCGCCCCAGCCGGTCGCTCAACGCTCTCCGCAGGGTGTCGATCTCGGCCAGCTCGGAGGCGATCGCCTCCGAGCGCTGGGCGTGCTCGCGCGCACTCTTGGAGAGCCACTCCGCAAGCTTCGGGTCGCACAGCCGCCCGATCACGAACTGGCGCATCACCTTGTCCACGCCATCGGCGTCGATGTAGATCGCGTTGCAGCCGCCGCGAGGAGTCTTGTTGCAGATGTACCCGCGGTGGCGCTCGTAGCGCCCCTTCTTGCCTGTCGGCACACCGGTGAGTCCGTTCCCGCACTCCGCGCAGAAGATCAGTCCGGAGCAGAGGTAGCGGGCTGTCGGCGGGCGGCCCCGCCGACGGGAGGCGAAGACAGCCTGGACGCGGGCGAACAGTTCATCGTCCACGATCGGCTCCTCGCCCACGACTCGGCCGATGACTTTGCCATCGTGCTCAAGGTGGCCAGCGTTGCGGCCACGCATCAGCACCTGTCGGACAGTGATGGCCTCCCACTCGATGCCCGTGGCCGTTCGCAGGCCGGCCGTGTTCCACTCGGCCGCGATCTTGGCCAGCTCTGTCTTCGCGGCCACGCGCTTGGAGGCGTCCAGGATGGCCGCTCGCTCGGCCTCCACGATGGCCATGGCCACGCGGGGCCGGTGGCCATCCGCGTCCGCCGTGGCCGTGCGGTCAACGCCGGGGAACCCGAACGCACGCGGCCCACCAGTCAGCCGGCCACGCTCGCGTAGACGCGTGTTCCGGTTCTTGGTCCGCCGGGAGGTGTCGTCGCTTGCCTTGCATGCGGCGTTGACCTGGCCACGCAGATAGTGGCGGTCATCGGAGTCGTTGAGGTCCTTCGCACCGTGGACCGAGGCGAACAGTGAGCCGTGGAATTCGGCTAGGTCGATCAGCTTCTCCAGGTCGCGCGGCTGACGCATCAGCCGGTCCTGGTGGTACACCCCGGCGCCGGCCGCCGCGCGTGATCCGAGTCGGTCGAGCAGCCGCTCCCACGCGGGGCGCCGGACGTTCTTGTTCCACGCGGACAGAGAGTTGTCCACGTGCACCATGCCGATCCGCCAGCCGCGGGGCACGAGGACCTCATACCGACCGGAGTCGATCTGGTCCTCGATCTTCTCCAGCTTGCCGTAGGAGTTGCGCGACAGCCGGGCGTACAGGTCGACGATCGGAGCGTCGGCCGGCATAGCGGCGTTGTGCTCGTCCGCCCAGTCCGGGACATAGGAGTAGGAGGTGGAGAGCTTGCGCCGGGCCGGCCTTGCGGTGCGGGAGTTAGTGCTGGTCATGGCCTCAAGTCTACCCCATGTAAATGAGGATCCGCCCCGGCGGATCCCTATTTATCTGGTCCAGCATCGTCGCAGGTCAGCGGCTTAGCCGCATCCCGGGCAGCCGAGCACGTTGCAGTTCGGGTTGCCACAGAACCCGGCCCAGAATCCGCCCCCGGGCAACGGCCCATGGTTCCGTGCCGCATCTTCTGGAGCAGCTTGTAGATCATTGTGGCGGCCCTCGATCCGGTCCGGATCGGACCACAGCTCCTCCGGCATCGGGCCGACCTCCTCGATGTCCTCCAACTTCGGTGGGTCGGAGTCGCGGTAGTCGAGGTGCGGCATGCCAGCCATGACCATCTCGCCGCAGTACCCGCAGTGGTACTGCCCGAGGGGGGCGCCGACGAGTTGCTGCGGCTCCCAGGGCCAGGGGCACCGGTCGCCTTCCATGGTTAGTGGGGCGGTGATGTCGAGGCGTTTGGTCAGGTCGATGTCGACAGCATCCTTGGGTTCGATGTCGAACCAGTTGATCATTTCTCCCCTCTCGTGGCCACGCAGCTGCGTGGCCAAGACTGCAAGGCTGTGCGGCTTGGCCGCGTGGCCGTTGATCTCTATGGCCGTTGATCTCCGTGGCCGCTCGTGTGGTCGTGGCCATTGGTTCCGGGTTGGAAGGGATGGCCACGGCGTATCAGCTCGGCGATGATCCGCAACTGGAGGTTCAGTAGGTCGCTGTAGGACATCCGCGATAGGTCCGTCGGCGGGTCAGCTGTTGGTGGCTGGTCGGCCAGCCCGATGCCGAGCAGGTCCTTGAGGGCTTGCAGGTGCCTGGTCGGGGAGTGCTCCCCATTCTCCCACTTGCTGATCGTTTTCTTGTGCACGCCGATTGCTTCGCCGAGGTCGGCCTGAGATAGCTGGCGGCGTTGCCGTTCACGGGCGATGGCCTGGCCTATGTCCATGGTGGCAACTGTAACGCTCCCTAACGTGGAGGCGAAAACGGTCACTCCGCGCGCCGCGCTCGGCCACAAAAAACGGCGGGGACGAACGTCTGCGTGACGTCGTCCCCGCCTCAACCCCGCGTGTGCGGGGACAACTCTGGTGTGACAGCGACATGTGGATCACCCCCGCGTGTGCGGGGAATCCGAGCACCCTACCGCCCTCACCGGCTCCAGTCGTAGACCTTCTCGGAGACGATCAGCTGCGCTCCGTCGGGGCCTTTGATGTGGGTTGGGATGTAGATCGGTCGGTGGTCGTTGCGGGAGGGGTACCACTGGTTGCGCCAGTGCCCTCGTACCACCCAGCGTTTGGTGTAGGTGCGGCCGGCGCCTTGCTCGGCCTCGGGGTGCGGGTGTTTGGGTTGGCGGAGCTTCACCACCCGGACCTCGGGGACCGGGAGGTTGGCGCGTTGGAGGGCGCGGCGGGTCTGCCGGGGCAGGGGCTCCGGGAGGCTGGATGTGATCGGCTGGCCCATCAGCAGCCAGGTGGCGATGAGGGTGCCCAACGACTCGTTGCGGATGGGCCTGTCCGGGCCTTCCTCGTCGAAGAT